>Ga0316626_10001112_pt1 | contig 11698 bp, 6 predicted proteins | sample OWC_Aug_T1_C1_D5_FD_207656 | JGI IMG/M metagenome (GOLD analysis project Ga0316626, IMG submission 207656) | Wetland soil microbial communities from Old Woman Creek delta, Ohio, United States - OWC_Aug_T1_C1_D5_A | ecosystem: Environmental > Terrestrial > Soil > Wetlands | place: USA: Ohio...
ATCCCGGGGAGCAAGGGATGAGCCTTCTGGTCGTGGGATCGATGGCGTTCGATAGCATCAAGTCGCCGTTCGGCGAGGTGGAGCGGGTGATCGGCGGGTCGGCGACCTACTTCTCCCTCGCGGCGAGCTACCTGACGCCCGTGCGCCTCGTCTCGGTCGTGGGAAGGGACTTCCCGAAGGGAACGCTCGACATGCTCGCCGCCCGGGGGATCGACCTCCAGGGGTTGAAGGTCGCGGAGGGGGTCACCTTCCACTGGAAGGGGTATTACGAGTACGACCTGAACGTCGCCCACACGGTGAAAACGGACCTGAACGTGTTCGAGAATTTCGCCCCCGTTCTTCCGGCATCGTACCGGGAATCCAACTACGTCTTCCTCGGGAACATCGACCCGAAACTGCAGCTGGACATCCTGGCACAGGTCCGCGAACCGAAGATCGTCGCGCTCGACACGATGAATTTCTGGATTGAAAAGAGCCCGCAGCTGCTGCGGGAAGTGATCCGGAGCGTCGACATCGTCCTCATCAACGAGGCGGAGATCCGGGAGTTGACGGGCGAGTTCAACCTGGTCAAGGCGGCACGGAAGCTGATGCGCATGGGGCCGGGGCGCGTCGTGATCAAGCGGGGGGAGTACGGCGTCCTCCACCTGTCGGACGGGGAGATCTTCGCGGCCCCGGCGTACCCGCTGGAGACGATCTTCGACCCCACCGGGGCGGGGGACAGCTTCGCGGGCGGCTTCATGGGATACCTCGCTTCGCGGGACGGGGCCGCGCTCACGGAGATGGATTACCGGCGGGCCACGATCTACGGCAGCACGATCGCCTCCTTCACGGTGGAGGCGTTCAGCACCGAACGGCTGCAGGGGCTCTCCCGGGAAGAGATCGACTCCCGCCTCGCGGAGTTCCGGACCCTCACCGAATTCCGGGTATGAACCGGGGAGGAGCGGAGGGAGATCGACCATGGCGACGTTGACCAAAGCCGCCAGAATGGCGTGGGAGATCGGCGCGGCCGAGGCGGCCCGGCTTCGGCACCCGTTCATCGAGCGGGAGCACCTCCTGATCGGCCTGTGCAGCCTCGGGAAAATCCTGCAATACCTGGACTACACCCACCTCGAGTCGCTCCCGGTCGATCTCCTTCGGGAGGAGGCGGACGGGATCGAACGGGTTCTCGCGCCCCTCGGGATCACCGAGGCGTCGATGCGTCGCGGGGTGCGGTCGCGCCTGCGGCCGGGGATCACGGTCCACACGGAGCGGGCGGTCCACCGTAGCCCGGAGTGCAAGCGGTTCTTCCGCCGGGCGGGGGAGATCGTGAAGGACGGTGGGGAGGTCGCCGTGCGCCACCTGTTCGCCGCCGTTCTCGAGGATCCGGGTCCGGTCGTTTCCGCGGTGCTTGCCGGCGCCGGGATCTCCCCGGGCGTTCTCCGCGAGAAGCTGCTCAAGGGAAGGGAACGGGAGCAGGAACCGATCCCGGTCCGCGAGGAAGCAGGGGATCTGCCCGTCGCCCCGGAGCCGCTTTCCTCCGAGACGCCGCTCCTGGACCGGTACGGCCGCGACATCACACGGGCCGCGCGGGAGGGGCGCCTCCTGCCGTTCGTCGACTCCGACCGGACCCGCAACACCCTTCGTCAGCTCATCAAGGTCCTCATGATGCCCACCAAGAACAACCCCGTCCTCGTGGGGGAGGCGGGGGTCGGGAAGACCGCCGTCGTCGAGGCGCTCGCGGAGCGGATCGCCCTCGGGCGGGACCGCCGGTTCCTCCCGGGACGGAGGCTGGTCGAGTTGTCGATGGCGGACATGGTGGCGGGGACGAAGTACCGGGGCGAGTTCGAGGAGCGCCTGACCCGGGTGATCGAGGAGGTGCGGTTGCACCCGGAGGTGATCCTGTTCATCGACGAGTTCCACACGGTGGCGGGGGCGGGGCGCGCCGAGGGGGCCCCGATGGACGCGGGGAACATCATGAAGCCGGCGCTCGCCCGCGGGGAGCTGCGGTGCATCGGCGCCACGACGATCACGGAGTACCGGCACAGCGTGGAGAAGGACCCGGCGCTGGAGCGCCGGTTCCAGCCGGTCCAGGTCGCCGAGCCCGGGCGGGACGAGACGCTGGAGATCCTGCAGGGGGTCCGGGCGCACCGGGAGAGCCACTTCGGCGTGACGATCACGGACGAGACGCTCTCCGCCACCGTCGAGCTCGCCGTGCGATTTGACCCGACGCACTTCCTCCCGGACAAGGCGATCGATCTCCTCGACCGGGCCTGCGCGGAGTGCCGGGTGCCGCTCCTCTCCATGGCGGCGAACTCCGACCGGTACGACGCCGTGGGCGTCGCCGTGGTCACGCCCGAATACGTGGCCCGCGTCGTGGCCGAGAAGATGGGGATCCCGATCGAGGTGGCCCGGGGGGGGCTGGGAGGGATCACCGAATCCCGGGTGCGGGGGTTGGAGGAGCATCTCAACCGGTACATCGTCGGACAGCAGGAGGCGATCTCCCGGGTCTGCCGCCGCCTCGTCCTTTCCCACGCCGGGCTCGGGGACCGCCGCCGGCCGATGGGCGTCTTCCTGTTCCTCGGTCCCTCCGGGGTGGGGAAGACCGAGGTGGCGCGTCGGATCGCCTCGTACCTCTTCGCCAACGAACGCGCGTTCATCCACCTGGACATGTCGGAGTACCAGGAGGAGGTCAGCGTCTCCCGCCTCATCGGCGCCTCTCCGGGGTACGTCGGGTACGAAGAGGGGGGCCGGCTCGTCGCCCGGTTGCGGACCACCCCGTATTCGGTGGTCCTGCTCGACGAGGTCGAAAAGGCGTCCCCCCGGGTGTTCGACCTGTTCCTGCAGCTGTTCGACGAGGCGAAGATCACCGACGCGCAGGGACACACCGCGGACGCCCGCCACACGATCTTCATCATGACGGGAAACATCCCCGCCCGGAAGGAGATGGGGTTCCGCGCGGGCGAGGCGGCGGTGGCGGAAGGCGCTGCGCTCGCGGAGGTCCGGCGCCGGTTCCGCCCGGAGTTCCTCAACCGGGTGGACGAGCAGATCGTCTTCCGGGCGCTCACCCCGGACGACGTCCGGAAGGTGCTGGCGCTCCGGATCGCCGAGCTGTCGGAGAGCCTCCTCGCCGACCACGGGGTGGCGCTCGAAGTGGAGGCGGAGGCGGCGGATTGGCTGGCCGCGGAGGGATACCAGCCGGAGTACGGGGTCCGGGAACTCGCCCGGGCCGTGGACCGCTGGGTCCGGGCGCCGATCGGGGCGATGAGCGCCGAGGGGGAACTCGGGCGCAGGGCCGCCTCGGGCACCCCCTTGAAGGTCCGGAAGACGGCGGAAGGCCTCCGGGTCGAGTAGCGCCCCTCCCTCATTTTCCGGCAAAGTTTCTCGATTCCATTGCCGAAAAGGATCCCTGGCGTCGGGAAACGGGTTGCGTGCGCGCCGGGGGCGGATCGTGAAGTTCTGGCGGTTGCTGGCAAAGGGACAGGTTCGGCAGGCCCGGGAAATTCTCTCCCATCGCCCGGACTCCGAGCATGAGCAGGCGCTGATCCGCGTCATCCTGGCAACCGCCACCTTCATTTACCTGTCGCAGTACTGGATCAAGTCGCTCGGGAGGCCCCTCGCCCCGGAAGAGGTGCGCCTCCTCTGGATCTCGGGCATCTACCCATTCTTTTCCTTCGCCCTTTTCCTCCGGATCACCGTTGCCCGGGGGGTCTCCCCCTTCCGGCGGCTCCTCGGGATCATCGGGGACCTGTGTCTCTCGGCGTACGGCATCTCCGTGGTGGGTCACGCCGGGGCGCCGCTGTACGTGATCATGCTGTGGGTGATCTTCGGGAACGGATTCCGCTACGGAAGGAAATACCTCTTCCTTTCCTCCGCCGTCGGAACGGTTTCCTTCGGCGTCGCCATCTTCCAGAACTTCTACTGGCGCGACAAGATCCCCCTGGGGATCGGCCTGCAGGTCGGTCTCGTCATGCTTCCGCTGTACGTCTCCGCCCTCCTGACGAAGCTCACGATCGCGGGGAAGCGCGCCGAGGCGGCGAACCGGGCGAAGAGCCGGTTCCTCGCGAACATGAGCCACGAGATGCGGACCCCGCTCAACGGGATCATCGGGATGCTGGACCTGTTGAAGGAGACCCCGCTTTCGACGGAACAGGAGGAACTGACGAAGACGATCGACGACTCCGCCCACACCCTCCTGTTCCTGATGCAGGATGTCCTCGACCTCTCGAAGATCGAGGCCGGGAAAGTTTCCGTCGAGGTGTCGGACTTCGACCTGTACGAGACGTTGATGCACACGGTCGCCATCGTCGAGCCCCAGGCGAAGTTCAAGGGGCTCGCCACCTACCTGCGCGTTCCCTCCGACGTCCCGTTTCTCCTGCGCGGGGATCCGCTTCTGCTCCGGCAGGTGCTGCTGAACCTCCTCGGGAACGCCATAAAGTTCACCGAACGGGGGGAGGTGGGGGTTCGTGTCGCCCTCGAATCGGAGACGCCGAGGGTCGCGACGGTGCGCTTCGAGGTGTCGGACACCGGCATCGGCATCTCCGCCGAGGTGCAGCGGCGCATTTTCGACCGGTTCACGCAGGCGGACGAGTCGATCACGCGACGGTTCGGCGGGACGGGACTGGGAACGACGATCTCGAAGGAGATCGTCGAGATGTTGGGGGGCACGATCGGGGTCCGGAGCGAACCCGGCCGTGGCAGCACCTTCTGGTTCACCGTCGAACTTACGAAGCAGACCAGGCAGGAGGATGAGGCCGTGCCCGCGGCGGCGCTCATGGGCCGGCGCGCTCTCGTCCTCTCGTCGGATCCCGAAGTGGCCGGGTCCCTCCGGGTGCACCTTTCGGGGTGGGGAGTCCACGTCACCACGGTGGACCGGTCCGTCCAGGCGTTCGCCCGGATCGTCGGTTCTTCGAACGCGGGAACTCCCTTCGACTTCATTCTCGCCGTCAGGGAGGGCCTGGATATGGACACCGCCGGGTTCGCCCGCGCCGTCCATTCCGATTCCACGATCCACGAGAGCCGGCTCATCCTCGTGACCCGGGGGGAAGACGGCGGGGAGCCTGTCGCGGCGGAAGGGTACAGCGCCGCCCTCCCGACGCCGGTCGACAAGAGGATCCTCTTCAACGCCCTGCATTTATCGCGCGTCGGGACCGTGGCGGACGATCCCCCGGCCGGGAACCCCGCGGAGGAGTACCGGCGGAAGAGCGGGGGAGGACGGAAGCTGCGCGTCCTGGTGGCCGAAGACAACCGGACGAACCAGATGGTGATCGGCAAGATCCTGGAGCGGGCAGGGCACGACTTCAAGATCGTGGCGAACGGTGAAGAGTTCCTCGACGTCATGAAGGCGGAGACGTTCGACATCGCGCTTCTCGACCTCCACATGCCGGTGATGGGAGGCGTCGAGGCGGCGAAGCTGTGCCGGTTCCTGTCGCCGGGATCTCCGCGGATGCCGATCGTGGCGCTCACGGCGGACGCGACGCCGGAGGCGCGGGCGGAGTGCGACGAGGCGGGGATGGACGCGTGCCTCACCAAGCCGATCGACAAGCGGAAGCTGTCCGACCTCTTCGAAACGCTGGTTCCGGGTGGTGGCGCCGTGCGGAGGAACCCGGAGGAAGGCGCCCCGGAGGGGGGGGAGGCGGCGGCATCGGCGCCCGAGCGGCCGGAGGAGATCCCATGCCTCGACCCGCGGTATCTTCGCGAGCTGTCGGACCTCGGCGGAAACAGCGACTTCGTGGTCCGGCTGGCGTGGACCTTCCTGAAGGGATCGAAGGAGAAGGTCCGCGGGCTCGAGCGGGCCGTCGCGGATCGGGACCTCGAAAAGGCCCGCGAGCTGGCGCACGCCTTGATGGGGAACTCGGGACAGATCGGCGCGATCGCGCTGATGCGGGCATGCGGGCGGTTTTCCGGCATCGCCGCGGGGGAGCTGGAACGAAACGGGGGAACGTACCTCGAAGGGGTGAAGGAAGAACTCTCCCGTGCCCGGACGGCGCTGGACGAGTACCTGGGAACCCGGAACACCGCCGTCTCCTGACCGGCCAGTCGTTCCCCGCCCGCGGTTCGTTTTCCCATCCGCCCCCATGCCATTGATTTCCCATTGAACTTTTCCAGGCCGTTTTCCGAAAAGATTCCTGGGGGATCCTTCGAGAGACGTCGGTTCCTTGGGGACGGGATGTCCATGGGTGATGCGATGGATAGCGCAAGTAATTCAATGTCTTACGCTAAACATGTCTTTAAGCGCCTTTCGACGGTAAATGGCCCGGAGCTGGAACAGGGGGTGATCCGTCTCCTTCTCTCCCTCGCCGCTGCGGGTTGGGTTCATTACCATTACGTCGTGTTCCAGGTGAGGTTGATCGCGCTCGTGTACATCGTTTTTTCCGTCGCGGTCCTTGTTTCCATTTCCCTGTATCCCGGAGCGAACACGGTTCGCCGCATGGTGGCGATGACCCTGGACATGCTGGTGCCCTGTTATTGCATGCATTATACGGGCAGGTACGGTGCCCCCCTCGTCCTCATCCTGTTCTGGGACATGTTCGGGTACACGTTCCGTTACGGGAAGAAATTTCTGATCTATGGAATCTTCCTCTCCGTCGCCGGCTTCGGCTACGTGGTGGCCAGTACCCCGTACTGGATCGCGAACCGGGAATTGGGGATCACCCTTCTTCTAGGTCTCACCGCGATGCCTGCCGTGTTTGTCGGGATCATGGTAAAGAAGGTCCAGGACGCCATGTCGAAGGCGGAGGTCGCCAACCGGGCGAAATCCCTTTTCGTCTCCAACATGTCGCACGAACTCCGGACACCGCTGAACGGCATCCTGGGCACCCTGGAACTTCTCCTGGGGACCCGGATGGACCCGGAACAGCGCGAGTACGTGGGGAACATCAAGAATTCCGGCGACACCCTCCTGTCGTTGATCAACGACGTGCTGGACTTCTCCAAGGTCGAGGCAGGGAAACTCTCCATCTCCCCCGAAGAGATGGACCTCCACGCTTTCGTGAAGTCCGGCGCCGCGATCGTCTTCCAGCAGATCCGCGCGAAGGGGCTGTCCTTCCGCGTCGTCGTGTCGCCTGACCTTCCATTCCTTGTGATCGGGGACATGATCCGGATCCGCCAGGTCCTCTCGAACCTCCTCTCCAACGCCGCGAAGTTCACGGAAAAGGGTCAGATCACCCTGAAGGTTCTCCGCGAATCCGAGAACGTCTCCGGACTGGTGGTCCGGTTCGAGGTGAAGGACACGGGCATCGGCATGTCGAAAGAGCAGCGGGAACGGATTTTCGACCGGTTCGCCCAGGCGGACACCTCGATCACCCGGAAATACGGGGGGACGGGACTCGGGACGACGATTTCAAAGGAACTGGTCGAACTCATGGGCGGGCAGATCGGGGTGGAGAGCGCCGAGGGGCGGGGGAGCACGTTCTGGTTTACCGTGCCGATGGGGAAACAGCCCGAGAAGAACCTGTGCGAGGCGATGAAAACCAACCTCTCGCGTACGCGGATCACCCTGGTTTCCTGCGACGACCGGGCCGCCGTGTCCCTCAACGGGTTCCTGTTGTCGTGGAACGTCCGGAACGTCCACAGGGCGTCGAACACCGGGGAGGCCTACGACCACATCAACCGGATCGTCAAGGACGCCTCCACGTGCCACGTGGTGGTTGTCGTCAAGAAGGGACTGAACGAAAGCCCGTACCAGTTCTCGGAAGCCCTCGGCCGGATGGGGGCGCTGAAAAATATCCGTCTTCTTCTCGTGGAGGATAACCGGCCTTGCGACCCTGCGGCGCTCCTCGAAGCCGCGGAGCACGGCTATCGGGCGATGGTCCCGTCGCACGAGGCGGTGCGGGAGTTCCTCAACGCGATCCATTACGTGCTTCCCTACAGCGAAGGATGGGGCGCGTCCGAGGCCGGGGAGAGCGGGAAGACGGAACCCCACCCGCTGCTCAACGTCCTCGTTGCGGAGGACAACGAGGTCAACCAGGTCGTCATCCGCCGGCTGCTGGAGCGCGAAGGCCACCGGGTGAAAACCGTCACGGACGGGCGCGAGGCGCTGGAAGCCCTCCGGAGCGAAAAATTCGACGTCGCGCTCCTGGATCTGCACATGCCGGTCATGGGGGGCGTGGAGACGGCAAGGCAGTATGTTTCCAGCGCCGGCAAGCATGCCATCCCCCTCATCGCGCTGACCGCCGACGTGACGCCGGAATCCCGCAAGGAGTGCGAGGCGGTCGGGTTCCGGATGTACATCACAAAGCCGTTCGAGGGGAGGCGGGTGTTCTCCGCCGTCTACTCCGTGGTCCCGGCGGGGACCGGACCTCCCGCAGGGGGGGGGGAACAGCTGGCGCTCAATCTCCCGGCATCGGGGTCCTCTCCGTCGCCCCCGCAGGAAGAGGCGAAGCCCGATATTCTCGACACCACGTTCATGGCCCAGATCGAGACGATGGGGCCCACGCGGGAGTTCGCGAAGAACGTCGTGTGGATCTTCATCCGGGACAGCGAGAAACACGTCCGGACCATGGAGCAGGCGGCGAAGGCCGGGGATGTCCGCGTCTTCTGCGACACCGCGCATGCCCTGAAGGGGATCGCCGGCCAGATCGGCGCCTTGGCCGTCATGGACATGGCCCGCAGGCTGGAAACCATGAAGGAAGGGCACTCCATGCCCGAGCGGTTGGAAAGGATCGAGGAGATCAAGGGGGATCTCGCCGTGGTAAAGCGGACGCTGCTCCGGAGAATCTCCTTCGGGCACGCGCAGATGGGCGGGGGTTCGGGTTAGGTCACCCGTCCCGGAAGCGCGGGCCGGGAGACCGTCCCGATTCCTTTGTACCGGAGGAAAGCGCGCACCAGTTTCCGTGCGGTGAAATCCCCGGTGGTCACGATGCGGACCATGCCGTCTCCCGGGAACATCTTCCGAGAGATCTCCTTTTCCCCGAGGCCGGTACGAAAAAGATCCGCCGCCCTTTCCGCCGCCTCTTCGTACTGGGCGATCTTTCTCCGCACGTTGGCCGCCGGCCGCTTCAGCACGGCGCCCATGCCGGTGAACATCGTCTCCGGGGCCAGGTCGAGGATCCTCCGAAGCGTTCCGAGGATTTCCTCCAGGTCGTAGCTTCCCCGGAACACCCGGTCCTGCCCGGCGATGAAGGCATCCCCGCAAAACAGCCGGCCGCGCTCCTCCTCGTGGAGGAGGACGTGGTCCGGGGAGTGGCCGGGGGCGGGGTGGACCCGGAACCGGCGGCCCCCCGCCTCCAGCACTTCCCCGATCGGTTCGGCGTGGGCCGGCGCTGGCAACCCGAAATAGAACTTCTGGTACGGGAGAAGCTTCAACCGCCCGGGGCGGGCGATGATCGGGAGTGCCTTGCAGTGGGCGTAGATCGGGACCTTGAAGATCTTCTGGAGGAGAGCGTTGGCTCCCATGTGGTCTTCGTGGGCATGGGTGTTCACGATGGCTTCGAACGGTTTATCCTTCAGGAAGGAGACGAGGTCCTTGCGCAGGTGGGAAATCCCGGTGTCGACGAGGAGACCGCCGACGAGGTAGCACGCGGCCGGGTAGAGCTCTTTCCCGAACAGTTCCCGGGACATGACCATGCGGACGACGTCGCCGTCGTCGATGGCGTCCGCGCGGAACATGGGATCCTTACGCCATCGAAGCGGCGTTCGCCTGCGGGAAGGGCACAGGGGATGTCCTGTGCCCGGGCTCCGCTTCCAGGAAGATCCTCGCGCAGCGGGCCTGGAAGTTCCCGTACCTCTCTTCGTCCGTGTACAGCGCGTTCAGGACCTTGCTCGCGAGCATGTACCCGCCGGTAACGCACTCCCGGTAAATGCCTTCCGGTACCAGGACCTCCCGCTCGACCCGCCGGAGGGCCTCGTAGTGCGGCTGCATCCCCGCCCAGATGGCCTGGAACGCCCGGAGCGCAAGCTTGCGGGAGGCGCCGCCCCCCTTGTGGAAGCGGAAGCAGGAGTCGAAGATGGCGTGCTGCAGTTCGCTCGGAAGCATCTGCGCCGGCATGAACCACACGCCATGTCCGTTCCTGTACCGGTCCATGGCGCCGTGGAGGATCCTCTGTCCGTTCATGAGATCGTCCACGGTGCCCGACGTGATGCTCCGCGCGTAGACCTGGGACGTGAAGAGGCCGAACCGGTCGGAGAACTCCGAGATGTTCACCACGTCCTCGTACCGGTCCCCGTCGAACCCGGCGACGAAGGTCGCCAGCATCCCGATCCCGTGCTTCCGCAGCCGCTCCGAGGCGAGGTAGTACATCGGGAGGTCGGCCTTCTTGTTCATCTGGAGCAGGCTCGTGCTGCTGATCGACTCCAGCCCGAGGGAAACGTTGGCCATCCCCGCTTCCACCAGCATCCGGATCAGCCGGTCCGACAGCGCCCCGGGGCCCCCGGCGAACTGGTCCGCCCGCATCAGGACCGTCAGCCGCGGCTTCGTTTCCCGTCCCTCGAAGGTCCTCTTCAGGCGGAACGCCAGCTCCTCCGCGTGTGCCGGGTCGCCCGCGAACAGGTTGTCGGTGACGATGAAGTCGCGGATCCCCGTGTACTCCACCGTGTGGACGATGTCGTGGATCACGTCGTCGATGGGTCGGACGTAGTACCCGGACTTCCCGTACAGGGTCAGCCACGAACAGAAGGAGCAGCAGTAGGTGCACCCCCTCGACGTCTGGACCGGCATGCACGCCGTCCGGAACCGTTTCGACGCCTGTTCCGCGCCTTCCACCACGGACAGGTCGTACCGGTAGTCGATTTCCTTGATCCTCGCGGCCCCGGCGTTGAATTTCCACGCCCCGTCCGGCCCCCGGTAGTGCAATCCGGGCACGCGGGAGAGGAGGGAGTCGCGGGTCAGCGGGTCCCCCTGTTCGAGAGCCTCCAGAAGGGAAAGGACGCCTTCGTCCCCCTCGTGGGCGAAGATGAAGTCGGAATACCGCCGGGCGCTCTCCGGGAACATCGAGGCATGCTCGCCGCCCGTGATGACCGGGACGGTTCCGCGGGTCAACTCCCGGAAGCGGGCGACGAACGTCTCGTTCTCCCCCGAAGTGGTGGTGAGGCCGTTCAGCATCACGTAGCGGGGGTTCTCCGCGGCGACGGACTCCGGAGTGATCGGGCCGGTATACGGCTCGAACAGCAGCTTCACCCGGTAGCGGGTCTTCTCGGAAAGGACGGAGGCGATGGCGAGCAGGCCGAATCGCGGCATCACGAGGAATCGGCCCAGGTTGGGGACCGAGGGGGAGAGTTCGATCAGGAGAATCCGATCCTGCCCGTTGGCGGCGTTGTTTGCCAATTCCGGCTCCAGGTCGTTCGTTTCTTATGGAGGAAACATTCCTCTTTTCTTTCGCCGCATGATACAGGAAAAATAGGAAAAAGATTACACAACATTTTGATGTTTTTTTTCGGGGGGCATCAGGGTGTTCCGCCCGTGCAATCGGTGCCACCACCTCTATTGTGCCCACGACGGGAAACGGATATCGTTCCCGCATACGATATCGCCGCTTTTCCCGCGATAAAACGCCGAAGGAGGATCCCAATGAAGGAGACGCTGAAGGTCGGGCTGGAGCATGTGCACACGTATCGCGTTCCGGAGAACAAAACGGTTCCCCATCTCTACCCCGAGGCGAAGGCGTTCCAGGAGATGCCGAAGGTATTCGCCACCGGCTACATGGTCGGGCTCATGGAGTGGGCGTGCATCGAGGCGATGGCGCCGCACATGGAGCCGGGGGAGGGGAGCGTCGGGACGCTCGTC
>Ga0316626_10001113_pt1 | contig 11698 bp, 11 predicted proteins | sample OWC_Aug_T1_C1_D5_FD_207656 | JGI IMG/M metagenome (GOLD analysis project Ga0316626, IMG submission 207656) | Wetland soil microbial communities from Old Woman Creek delta, Ohio, United States - OWC_Aug_T1_C1_D5_A | ecosystem: Environmental > Terrestrial > Soil > Wetlands | place: USA: Ohio...
ATATCAACAGATAAGCATCGGGGGATAGATGGCCTGATCACCACTTGTACCAATGCATCAAGCGGATATTCAAAATTCATTATGTGCCCGATCCCGCCGATAACGCCATTTCGCATGGCGATACATACAATCAGGAGTAGGTAGAGTCTGCGATGTTTGCCGGCTCTTGATATTTCTTCCATAAGAATAACAACCATTGTAATCTTTGCAGCATTGCCATCAATTTGATTCAGCTCCTGCTCGAAGACAGTCTTATTGACCACCTTATTGACAGCATCGTATGCTAGGTCATCTGAAACCACGGTTGTTGATTTTTTTTGCCGCATATGGGCTCCTGCGAACAAAGATAAGATTTCCTTTCAATATAAACACGGTGCGAAAAATTAACAGTAAAATTAATAATCCCGATGGGAAAAATGTTTATATTAATAATTGCGGGATGAGAAAAAGGGAACGAGTAATTTATAATCAAAATCGGATTGGTATATAAAATCTATCCTGACTTGCCCTCGTATTTAAAGTTCGATCTAGGATCGTAACGCTTCCAACTATAATACTGACAGCAAATGAGCTCTATGGGCCCAGAACTGCATTCTCCCATTTTTCTCGGTGATTTGGTTTCCCGATATGATCTTCATATAGGAACAGGAAATATCCCAAAAAGTAATGAAAAAAATCGGAGGCATCGGCAATATCCCCATATTCCTCATCACGGGTCGGTATGGATCTTTACCAAGTCCCAGAAATGATCTCTGATGGAAAAACCAATCCAACATGATCATAAGTTCTGAATGAAGAGGGAACGACAGAAATAATTGCGAATGCTTGAAAAAAGAGCGCCCCTTTATCTATTTTATCGATTCTCCCTTTTTTTGAATCATAGCATTCTTAGCACCCTTTGAATCTGCCTCATCCCTAACTTGATACCATATACAGTTACCAAATGTTTCGAGAGTAGAACCCCATCCCAATTCGACTGTCTGTAACCAAAAGTACCCGGATGCCTTTTAATGTCGTTTTTGATCCGTATCAATATTCGAGCATCGATTCTGGATGGGCGCCCCGGGGGCTGTTTGTTCTTAAGCCCATTAACTCCTAGGCCATTGAACATATGGATCCAGTTTGCGATAGTGCGAGGAGATCTACCCAAGATAGGTCCGATTTCGCCGGGTGTAAAACCCTTGCAGGCCAGGAGAATTCCATACAGCTTCTGGATATATTTCCAATCCCAGTCCTGGAGAATCTCATTCCGGACGTCCTTCACCCTCTCCGATACATTGTGTATTCGTAATTTGCGTATGGTTCCCAACCTCCGGATGAAAATATCTTATAGACTATTTTATACTAACGGGTTCAATGCTCGGCGTTGCAGGTAGCGTCCCGGACAATCGTTGCATCTATAATCAATATTCCATCGTTGTAAAATCCCCCAGCGCCCCTGATTCCGGGACGCCGGATGCGCTATATGGTGCTGCCACCACGGATCCTGCGGGAAAACCCTGGCGAATCCCGTTAGCCTCAGGTAAATCTCGGGAACACCCTCAAACAATGAACGCTCGACATTCAGAACTAACCCCAAAGTTGCATCGCGGTGCCGTGGAGGATTGAGATGACGAGAAAGGGCCGTTACAGCACCGAGAACTTCGCCCTAGACTATGAAAGAATGGACATCGAGTTATCGACACCGAGGGAGGTCGCGGGCGGCCTGATGCTGGCCCGCCAGCGGGGAGCGATCGACCAGACCTGGTGGTCGAAAAGATTGATCGAGATGCCAGGGCGGTTCGGATGGACCTCCCACCTATAGGGGACCACAACTATGTAAGCAGCTTTGCTGCCAGAAGCCGTTCCTATGCCAGTAGAACGACAATTAGACCATGACCACGGGAAGGGGATGGCCACAAGGCAGGTGATGTTCAATCGCCCATCCGATGTCCCCGTACAAAATATTGGATAATTGCTGCATAGGGAGTACATCGCTTTTACGCAATGTTTTCGAAGCCCCACAGGCAGGACAAAGGAAAGCCCGCAACGGTCAGGAAGAAATAGCTACGAGCGATGCGGTACCCATTTGCGAGCGTTCGGGAGATCCGCATGCTCAGGCTCGCGGGGCCCTGCACGAGTGGGTCTCGCAGGCAGCCCGCACGCTCTTACGAGCCCACATTGCGAGCAACTGTATGCACCCCCCGAGCGTCCAGCATGAATGTCCCCTGTGCGGATAGGCCCGAGCGGTTACCTGAGCCTCTCGCACGAGCAGTCCACACACGCAGTTACACGAACGCACGGTATTGGTGTCTCAGACTAGGCGCACCGCACTTGCGCTCGCAGGAGCAGCTGGCCCTAGGAGCTTGCCCGCACTGCGCACTCGGACGACTGGCCCGGGGGAGCTGGGCCGAATGGCGCGCATGAGCGGTTGCTCGGGATGTTCGCCCGAAGATCTAGCCTGAGCGGCGAGCCCAGGAGTACGCACAAGCGCTCCCCACCAGCACTTCGTACGAGTGCGCCGCACCTGAAACCGTACGGTGGACCGCACGACTGCTTCGTATGACCAGCTCGCACGAAAAGACCTGTGGTGCACCCACGAACGCACATGAGCGCTCAGCACGAATGGCTCGTACAAGCAACACACATCAGCACATCGCACGAAGGCATCGTACAGGCATTATGCACTGGGATGTCGTACAAGGAGCATTGCACGAGCGTTCGCAGGAGCGCTCCGCCCGGGCGGCTTGCCCGAGCTGCGCAGACGAGCGTTCACCAATTTGTCTGCACGAGCGCTCCGCTCACGCATCTGGCTCGTGCATCTCGCCCGGGTGGCGCAGCAGGAGGGCACGCATAAGCTGCCAGCACAAGGACGCACCACATCGACCGTACGAAGGGCTCTCATGAGTAGCCTGTCCGTATGGCTTGCATAAGGGGATTGTTCGACAGGAATCATTGCCATTTTTTATATCATGGAGATGTCGACACTGTCGTATACGAGATTAAACGCCTGTATGTCATTCCCGGACACCGACATCGAGAAGTTAACTTCGAAGCTCTGTGTGTGGCTCGGCCCGGATGAGGTCAAGCTCTACAGTGTGTTGGCTTCCAGAACTCACCGTCGGGCGGTACACATCGCCTACACGAAGCTCAGCTACCAGCTTGTTGGCGAGAACTTCTACGAGAACTTCTGCGAGAACTTCTGCGAGACCGAGCAACCCAAGACGGGACCCGGAGAGCGGTTTCGAAATATACGGGAGGTCGGGTATATTCCATCGTGGGTTAAATCTACGGGCGGGAGGTCGTAGATTTCAACCATCGTAGTGTTCTGCTCGGGCCGCGAGCAGACGCAGATTCGCAGCGTTCCCTCCTGCGAAGCCGCACAAGTGCGACAAAGTGCGATTTGCGGATTGCGCGAGGTCGCCAGGGTCGTGACGCTTCACTAGCGTTGTACGCTCTGGTTCAATCCTACAACCTTCATCTACAGCAGTGCAATGTCAAATATTGCGCATGATGCTCGAGAAAGCGTTTTGCGGGCTCCTGGGCCTCTCCGATCCGTCAGGAAGGGGGCACCACCATCTTTGTGCTGTTTTGTTGCTATATGCCGTTTCTGAGCCCGTAGGACGCCAGTTGACCCCGACTGGGGAAAAGGGGACGATTATATGTCAGGCAACTTTAAATCGCCCCTACGATGCCTTCGCACGCAGCCGTGGATGATCGCTCCGCATGAAGTACACCGCTCTTACGCAGTGTTCTCAAAGCCCGATTGGATTATAACGGGGAAACCTGCAAAGATCTGGAAGAAGAAACTGCGAACGATGAGGCAGGTAATTACGAGCGTTATGGAGAACCACAAGCTCAGGTTCGCAAGCAATGATCCGGGAATCGCACTTCGTATCGTGAACGCATTTCCGGGGTGGTGTCGCGTTTGAGACAGCTCAATAGCTGAACACACGACCCGGAGTATGAGGCCAATCAAAATCGTGGCCCTCATTGACCACATGGAAATGTTCAATGCGGTCATCCACGAACTTGTACACCTGTTCTAATACTCGATGTTGGCGGGTTTGAAGGTACTAGGACAACATTGGAAGTATTGTCCCCGCTCCCAATGAGGGCGCAGTAGGGACAAAATGTCCATGCTGTAGAGAGGGGCGTACTGCACTCGCCGCAGATTTGCTCGGATATGATCGTTTCATTCCATAATCATTATTTAATGTTATACATAGTTGGTTCTCTCCGAATATAGCCGATTGAGATGATGGAATCCCTGAATAAACCTTTAATGTTATAGAATCTTCTTCTGTGTCATGCATGAAACTGCTACTTATGATTTGAAAATTCCTTTATTAATTGTCCGTATTTCTTATATTCAAATGATAGATTGAACAGGACGTTATTCACAAGGGGGGTCTAAAAATAGAATTGGTTTCATTTTTATGCCCCGCACTGCCAGGAATTGAGGTCGTAATATTTATATGGGGATATGTTTATACCTTAATCAATGATTTATGATTCGACTTCGAACCCCACACATCCAACGAAAAGGACCAAGGCAAACGTGGTCGTAATAGGGGCCGGGATCCAAGGTCTTAGTGCAGCATACCATCTTGCGAAGATAGGAATTCCAGAAACGGTGGTGGTGGAGAAGGAGACTATTGGGGCCGGTTCTTCCAGCCGGTCGGCATGCATGTTGATGCTTCAACGAGAAACGAAGGAAAAAATTGAGCTATCCAAGTACTCGTACTCAAAATACATGGAATTCGAACAAGAAACCGGTGTGAATCCCGGATTCCACAAGATCGGCTTTCTTAGTGTTGTCACAGAACGAGTTCGGTCGGTTGCCCTCGGCCGAGTGAAACTCAGGAAAAGCAATGGAGTAAAAACGGAAATCCTTAACCCCGACGAGATTGCGGAGCTTGTACCAATCGTGAACTTGGAGGACATCGTCGCTGGAATCTATGGGCCGGATGATGGAGTAATTGATCCGACGGCGATAATGGATGGTTATGCATCGAAGGCGCGCGAGTTAGGTGCAAGCGTGGAAACAGGAACTAAGGCGGTAGGGATTCAGGTTAAAAATGAGAAAGTCGTTGGAGTTGACACCACCAGTGGTTTCATCGAGGCGCCTTGGGTTGTGAATGCCGCGGGTGCCGCAGCAATCGAGGTGGGGAGTTGGGTGTCTTGTCAACTTCCGATCAAGAACACTCGTCGAAGTATTTATATTACTGCCCCAATCCTTGACTTAAGTGAAGACGCACCGATGGTTGAAGACGCCGAAATGGAGTGGTATTATCGGAAGGAGGGAAAGGGGGTTTTAATGGGAATGGGGAAAGAGGAATCAAATGTGGCTTCAGATTCAATGAACCTCGAATTTCTTCCCGTGTTGCGGAAGTTTGCAAGCCATCGTGCCCCTGTACTCGGGCTGGTAGATATCTGCGACGGATGGAGTGGGATACGGCCACTAACGCCTGACCTCAATCCGATCCTCGGCCCGATTGAGGGTCTCGAAGGATTCGTTAATTCGTGTGGGTGGGGTGGAGAAGGAATCATGCATGCGCCCGCGGGGGGTTTCATTATAGCAAACTACATTGCTGGAAAGAAGAATCATCTATTCGATTTGGGGGCTTTTTCGCTCTCAAGATTCCCGAGGCATTCGTCATGATCCATGTAGTAAAACCAAATCAAGCGAGCATGATGGCAATGGTTCCGTACGACCGAGAAACTTCGCAAAGGGGAATCCTCTCGTGGTTTCTCGTGACTGGCACATGTTGGGCCATGGTACTGCATGGAATTACGATCAGCTGGAGATGCACAAAATGAAGGAGGGAGATATCTATGAAATATGAGGAAAAGGTACAAGAACTTGGGTATGTGATTGAACCGGTGAAGTTGGAGTTTGGAAAGTTCGTTCAGGGAGCGCGAAGCGGCAATCTGATATTCACTTCAGGGCAGGTACCAATCTGGAATGGTAAGGAAATCAAAGGCAAGGTGGGCAAGGACCTGACAGTGGAGGAGGCGTACGAAGCAGCCAAGTACTGCACGCTTAATAACCTAAAAGTGATAAAGACCCTCGCCGGTTCACTCGACAACGTGGTACGAATCGTCAAGGTCTTTGGAATGGTGAACGCAGCGCCGGGGTTCGACAACACGCCCGCGGTTATCAATGGCTGTAGTGACCTGTTGCGAGAGCTTTTCGGTGATGCCGGGAAACATGCAAGGAGCGCGGTGGGCATGGTAATCCCACTCAACTTTGCAGTGGAAATCGAGATGATCGTCGAGGTGGAATAGAGGCTTCACAGCGTTCGCTTTGCAGATGCTGTCCCCCGTCGCCGTCCCACAACGTGCCTGAACGTCGACAGCAATGCATAAGTGCGAACCCCAATTGATTCGGGAGGCTCGGAATAACTTGACTCTTCAACCCGATCCACGGTATAATGCATACGGTTTGGGTCGATATTGGCTCCGACATCTACAAATCTCAATTCGCCAAGAACTAGCGGCCGCGGTAGGGATCATCGACGAGGAATAGAAAATGGCCTCAAACAGCGGGTCTGCGGACCTACTTCGTCTTCCGAGAGTTTTCGACATAGTGATCTCTGACTTTGGGCGCGAGACCGCTATCAAATTAGTTCAGAATGTGGCGGTCCTAGAGCATCGGATCATCCGATCGAAGCTGAAAGATCCGACGTTCAAATTCTTTGATGAGTATCGTCGAATAATGTTTGCACTCATTGGTGATATCGCCTATATCAAACAGCCCCAAATCGACGAGTATCGAGGCCGGGGAATATTGGACTCTGGAATTCTCCTTGGCATGAGCGGAGAGAGCATCCCTGCCAGCGTCAAGGAGCGATTGACTCAATGCATCAAGGAGCAGGCTATGTATGCGTTGAGTCGGGGATACCGATGGATCCGTGTCGTGATTCCCTGTAACACCTTATCCCCAATAAGCCGAGGGCTGGAGGTAGATCTCCGTGCAACAATTGGATCTGCCAAACTGATTGCGGGCGGTTTGAACACAGGAGCCAGGACTTCGGATGATGGAGTCCATAAAGTAGATGACATTCGATTCCATGCTTGGACTGTGCCTCAAACCGTCCTCCATGCAATTCAAAGAAAGGAAGCTCTCCCCACCGATTTACTCGTCTTGGGAACCTCTACCGCTGTTTCGACCTACCGTGAAGAATTGGCACAAATGGAGCCCCGCCCGGCCATCAAAATCTTGGAGCTAACCGCGGAAGAACAGGAGGTTGTGAACGAAGCCATTATCGCAGCAATCGACGGAGATCGAGGGGAGATTGACCGCTCCCGAATGGATATATTGAATAAAATTATCGAACCACGTCGTGCGTCTGGACAGGCATTCACAATTATTGAGGCGTGCACAGATTTTGAGCTCTCGGTAGGCATCAACTCCTTAGATTTTTTCACGAAGGAATTGGTTAACGATGTATACGATGTGATCGATAAAGGAGACGAGCACAAATGAATTTCGCTGCCACAGATCCAATGGGCATTCTCCTACTTGCTGTTCAGCCACAAATGGCTTCAAATCGAGATTCATTTCTATCGTTGGTCCCCAAACATGTTTATTGCCACAGCTATCTAACCTTCGAGGAGAGTGCAAGAAATTGACGTGGTGGGCAATCTTTGGTGATCTGTCTAAACCGATTCTTGCCGCACTCATAGTTGCTGCAATATTGGCGGTCGTGAGATATTTGTGGGTTCAGAGACAGAAGGCAAAAAGAAAATTTGCGTTTAATAAACAGATACGACGCTTTCTTGAGCGAACGATAGTTAACAACTCAACTCTTGCTTTTGGGGACCCCTCGAGGACAAGCACGGAGTCCGCATCCACGCCCAGTGTGATTATGTTGGGTCAGGTTTGGACACCGCTTAGGGCTTCCGCGTATTATTCAGGCGGTGAGGACGCCAGGCCCGTTTCTGGCAATGAGCGTTTTCTCGATGACATCGTGGCCGACCTAAAAAATCCACACATTCTCATTCTAGGGGAGCCGGGGAGTGGCAAATCCACCGCGGTTGCACACTTAACCGTGAAATACGCGAAAGACGAACTCATGAGACAGGATGACGCCTCCAACCGTAACATTACAACGAACTCAATTCCAGTTAGGGTCACGTTGCGAGATGTGAGACCTTCGAATCCTCCTCAACTTGAGGATTTTTGGTCGGGCGTCAATGAAATCGAAGTCCTTCGCCTGACAAAAGTCTCGGAAGATGATTTGAATCGACTGAAATCACATCTGGAAAAGATGCTAAGAGTTGGAAAGGGTGCACTCTTAATGGATGGGCTAGATGAAGTCAAGGAAGAGAATATCCTCGCAATTCAAGAACTGATTAACCTCGCGAAAATATCTTTTTCACAATCCATGATTGTAATAACGTGTCGGAAATACGATTACGGATTGAAAGTTCCAAATCGCAAGATCAATGTGCCCCTCACACTTGAACTCCTTCCATTTACACCGGATGACGCGGAGAAGTATGTTCGGAGCTGGTACACAGCCGTCGTGAGTATCGGCCGACTTGCGCCAAATGTAGCCAATGCGAGACGGGATAAGCTCCTAAGCATCCTTAAACAAAACAAAGATTTAATGAGAATCGGCAGTACACCACTGCTTCTCACGCTTCTGACTCTTGTTCATACTGAGGAGGGAGAACTCCCCCGATCACGCGCACTAGTCTATGAACGAGCCATCAAATATATGCTTGCGGAGACACCACAATGGCGGCAGCAAGCTGGTGGTGCTACTGTCGCAAGTGCAGAGATGATGGACCTCGCCCAGCATGTCGCTTATAAGGCTCACGGAGAACTAGAGAAATCGGGAGTAGCTTTTCGAGGCATAACGAGAGAGGAATTAATGGGAATAGTGACGAACTATTTTCAACTCCATGATCAACCAATTGGTGCAGCATTCGATTCGGTGAATAAAAAAGTTACCGCCCACTTACTCCGACTTATTCAAAGCAACGGCCTTTTGCAAGATCAAGGCGGAAATCGATTTGCGTTCGCTCATCGTTCATTCCAGGAATTTTTGGCTGGACAATACTTCTCTCAAGGTAGTCATCATGACGAAGCACTCGAGTGCGCCCTGAAATCACACTGGCGGGAACCATTCAAACTACTCGCGGGCTTTGCAGCGCAACAGGGAAAAAGCCTATTCTATGTACTCAAACTAATTCTGGATTTGTCAGAAACCCCGATCGATCAATCGGCTCCAACTGCATGTCGAGCAAGGCCGATTCTTGCAGGAGAAATGCTACTTGAGATCGGACAAGATGCTCTCGCAAAGAGCGGATATAAAAGCATACTCTCGTCCAGCCCATCAGTGCGCGGGCAGGAGGGCCTTTGGGTGAGATTGAGTCCAGCTTTACTTGATGATATCCAGAGAGTCCCGGCGGTTCTCCCCGCTAGTGAGCGAATCCGGGCGCTCGTGGTAATAGGCGGCCTCAATGACCCTAGGTTCCTAGATACCGCTGGAGTGGTTCGATCTCCTGAAACGCGTCTCGTTGTTATTCGTGGCGGGCTCCGGGTGATTGGTAGTCCCTCTGGTTCCGGCGAAGACGATGAACGACCGCAAAGGTCCCTTCGTTTTTCAGATTTTTCTATAGGCCGATATCTCGTCACGAATCTGGAATATGGCGAATTCATTCGAGAGGGGGGCTATAAGGATAAACAATGGTGGCATACGGAGGAAGCACGGAGATGGATTGAAGGAGATTTAGAGTTCCTCAAAGAGGTTAGGCGGCTTTGGGTTGAGACTCTCCCCGAATATCACGCTAAGGAAGTACGTGACAAAGAGATTCCTATCCAAAACCTCGAAGCGGAGGCCGAGTTGAGATGTCAACCTCGATCCAAGCCATTTTACTGGGATGATGAAAGATTCAATGGCCCGAATCAGCCGGTTGTAGGTATAACTTGGTGGGAAGCACGAGCGTATTGTGCCTGGCTCACGGATAAAGGTCGGAGAAATGGATGGCTTCTTGCTGACGAAATTATCCGGCTACCATCCGAGTTTGAGTGGGAAGTGGCTTCCAGACCGTCCGACGATGGTCGAGTTTACCCTTGGGGCAACGATTGGGATCATGAAAAAGCTCATACCCGTGAAGACGGACTAAACATGCGAGCCAGCACCCCTGTCGGGGCATACCCGGAAGGAACATGGCCCGGTGGACCCCTGGATTTGAGCGGGAACGTATGGGAGTGGCTCGAGAATCAAAAGATGTCATACGATATTAGATACGACGTGGATAGGATGGAACTTTCAGGACTTGGGGATCGAGCAATTAAGGGAAGTTCTTGGTACAACACTCCTAAGTACGCGCGTTGCAACGCGAGATTTGTAGATAGGCCCTACAACCTTTATTATGATGTTGGTTTTAGAGTTTTGCGTGTTAAGAATAATGCAGCGGTTGAGTTCCTCTCCTAATTCCTCTTATAGACATATATGGTCTGAACTCCTCCATATGGATTTATAGACTAGCGACTTTATCAAATTATCGCCTCCTTTCAAATTCGGTCGGGGATATATATCCAAAAGCCGAATGCATTCGCGTTGCATTGTAGATCCCTTCAATAAACCACTTGATGTTATCGTATGCTTCCTTTGCCGTTTCATATACGTTCAGATAAATCTCCTCGCATTTCAAGGTCTTAAAGAAGCTCTCGACAAACGCGTTGTCGTATGGATTTCCCTTTCGGCTGTTGCTGATCTGTATTCCATGGTCACGCAGGCATTGCGTATATGCAAAAGACATGAATTGGGCGCCCTGGTCTGCGTGATGGATCAATCCGCAGAGGCTTTCCTGTCGTCGGTTGTAGAGCGCCGTGTGCAATGCTTGCAGCGCAAGATCCGAGTCAAGGTTTGGACCGATGGCCCAATCAAGTATCCGTCGAGAATACAGGTCCATTTCCACCGCGAGATAAATATATTTGTCCCTGAGCTGGACATACGTGAAATCCGCCGCCCAGACCTGATTGGGCCTTGTAATATCTAAGCCCATGACTAGGTTAGGATAAACGGGATTGTCATGCTCAGGATCCGTCGTGATGACTGTGAATCTCATCTTCTTCACTGTCAATCCGTGCAGTTTCATCAGACGGAGCGCGCGCTTGTGGTTCACCAGATATCCATGGTTCCATAATTCCATCGTCACCCGGCGGTATCCGTACCCGGGATTTTTGTAGATTATCTTTCTGATCTCCTCGACGATAGGCTTATTCCACGCCATCCTAGCATCAACTCCTCTCATCCTGAGCCAGTTGTATTATCCGCTCTTGCTCACGTCAAGGAATTGAGCCGCGACCTTTACGGGAATCGCCCCCGGGTTGCGTTGGTTTTCCCAGATCATTTCGTATCGCTCTCGGACGGAAAGGACGTTTTTTTTTCTTCCATCCGCTCTTTCAAAGCGGACAGCGTCTTCTTCAGAAACTCGTTTTCGCCGTATAGTCTCCCCACCAGTCTCTCCAATTCGGCAATCTTCGCCTGGTCCTTATACGGATTCCCAGGACCTGCGAAGGCCTTCTCGGGATCTTCCAGGAAGTCGCTCTTCCATTTGAAGACCAGCTGGGGATGAAGACCGTTCTCCCGCGCCACTTGTGTGACGGGGACGCCACTGTTCACTTGAGCTAGTATGGCTAGCTTAAACTCTTTTGTATATGTTGGTCTACGCTTTGACATACTCAACCTCCCTC
>Ga0316626_10001114_pt1 | contig 11697 bp, 2 predicted proteins | sample OWC_Aug_T1_C1_D5_FD_207656 | JGI IMG/M metagenome (GOLD analysis project Ga0316626, IMG submission 207656) | Wetland soil microbial communities from Old Woman Creek delta, Ohio, United States - OWC_Aug_T1_C1_D5_A | ecosystem: Environmental > Terrestrial > Soil > Wetlands | place: USA: Ohio...
AAATAGCATTCCGTGCTGTTGTTTCCGGAAATAACCGTATTGCTGATATCGTGCCTTCCGTTGTACAGGGCCACGCCGCCCATCGAGTAGGTCGTCGTGTTGCCCGCGATCGTGCTGAAGTCTATCCTGATCGTGGAGCCGTAGCTTGAAATGCCACCGCCGTAGCCGCTGCTCGCATTGCCCGATATGGTGCTGTTGATGATCGTCGCATCGGCGTTGCAGACGTGGACTCCGCCTCCGCCCCATCCGCCGTACTGAGTTGTGGAATTGCCGTGGATCGCGCTCTCGATGACATCCAGCATCGGACGTCTGTTGTTGGTCATGCCGTTGTACACGCCGCCGCCGGCGTTGGCGGTATTGCCGTGGATGCTGCAACCCTTGAGCTGAAGGTTGCCGTGGTTCAAAATGCCGCCGCCGAGCGCGACCGTCCCGATGCACGATGAATACTCGGTCGTGCCCTTGCCGTTCGTGACGGAGAGCCCGCCGATGAACACCTGGCCGTTCTCCCCGATCCTGAACAAGGAGAAGTTCCCGGCCGAGGGATTTCTGCTCACGGTGAGGACATCCGCGCCGGGACCCGCAATGATGAGATATTTGTCAATGAACAGCTCGGACTGCGTCGTGATCTCGCCGGTCAATTCAGGCGCGAACTCGATCGTATCGCCCGGCACTGCGTCGGCGATCGCCTGCCGCAGCGAGCCAGCCCCGGCATCGTTCAGGTTCGTTACGGTCCTCTTCGGGGATACGGTAAATGAGGCCGTGATCGTATGGTCCGCGGTGATGGAATTGAAGGAATAGCCGATGGCCGCGCCGATCGACTGGCCGTCCACCAGCACATCCGCCACCCGGTAGCCCGGATCAGGCGAGAGGGTAAATATCCTGCTGCTGCCGTAATCGACGGTCACGGCGCCCGACGGCGAGATCGTGCCGCCGGTACCCGCAGCAGCCGTGATCGTTCTCGAGAACGTGGCGACGATCGTATGGTTTGCCGTCGCGGTCGTAAAGGTATAGTTGGTCACGATCCCGACCGACACGCCGTCCACGGCCACATCCACGAGATAGCTGCCGTCTGCAGGCGTAATGGCATAGGTCTGGTTTCCGCTGTAGTCCACCGGCGTGGGTCCTGCGGGAGAAATGGTCCCATTGCCCCGCGCTGAAGCGGTGATGATAACATGCCGGGGTTCCGCCTCTGCGAACTCATAGGCCCCAAGGTCGCACATGCCGTTCTGGGGACGGCTCACGCCGCGCTGGTCGGTTCCGGAACAGGCGCCCACTTTGTCGAGCGCAGGGCTCCCGGGAAGCAGCGCATGGGTCGGCGTAGCGCCGCCGTTGTCCGCAAGCCCGCCCAGCTTAGCATCGCCGTTGAACTGCGCTCCGCATGAGCCGTCCTTGATCAGGCTGCTGGCAACGACGCCCATTGGAGGATTGTTGCCGTTGTAGCAATCGGATCCGACAGGGTTTGCGATGAGGGAATTGCCGATTACGTACCAGCCGCCGTTCACAAAGGCAACGCCGCCGTAGGCGGCCGCGGTATTGTCGGCGATCGTGCTGAAACCGACGGTGACATTGGAACCCGAACTTGTCATCCCGCCGCCGTAGCCGCTGCTGGAATTACGGGAGATGGTGCTGTTATTCATGATGATGTCGGCATTGCAGTTGTGCATGCCGCCGCCGTTCCAGGTATACGCGGAACCGGTGGCGGAATTATTGAATATCGCGGTGTCGGTCATGTCGAGGACCGGCCGCTTGCCCGAGCTCGGTCCGTTATACACACCGCCGCCGCTCTGGGCCGTATTGCCGTGGATGCTGCATCCTTTCAGCGTGAGATTGCCGAGGTTCAGGATGCCGCCGCCCAGCGAGACGGTTCCCGCGCAGGACGACGCTTCCGTCGTTCCCCGTCCGTTCGAGAGCGAAAGCCCGCTGATGGCCGCATTGCCGTTCTCCCCTACCCTGACGACCGAGAAATTCCCGGCGGCCGAGTCGCGGCGTATCGTGATCTTGTCCGCGCCGGGGCCCGCGATGACCAAATACTTGTCGATGAAGATCCCGGTCTGGATCGTGATCACGCCGTTCAGTCCGGGGGCGAATTCGATCGTATCGCCCGAGGCGGACTCGGCGATCGTCTGCATGAGCGACCCGGGGCCGGAGCTGTTCAGGTTCGTCACGACCCTCTTCGGCGACGGCGCGAACGACACCGCTATCGTGTGATCCGCGGTGATCGAATTCATCGAATAGATGATCGCCGCGCCGATCGATCGGCCGTCCACCAGCACCTCCGACACGCGATAGCCCGCATCCGGCGTGATGGCGAAGAGCTTGTTGCTGCCGTAGTTGACATTGATCACGCCTGCGGGGGCGATGCTTCCGTGCGGGCCTGCCGTGGCTGTGATCGCCTGCGAGAAGGTCGCGCTGATCGTGTGGTTCCCGGTCGTGCTGCTGAAGGTGTAGCTGTTTACCGCGCCCACGGAGACGCCGTCCACCAGGACATCCACCAGATAATTTCCCGCGGTCGGCGTCATGGTGAAGGTCTGGCTCCCGCCGAAGTTCACGGGCGCCGCGCCTGCGGGCGATATGTTGCCGTTGCCCCGCGCCGAAGTGGTGACGATGACGCGCTGCGGTTCTGCAGCGGAAAATTCATATGCACCCAGGTCGCACGCCGGACCCTGGGGACGGGCCACGCCGCGCTGGTCCGCTCCGGTGCAGGCGCCCGCGCGGTCGAGCACCGGGCTTCCGGGCAGGAGCGCGAGGGTTGGTGTCGCACCGCCGTTGTTCGTGAGCCCGCCGAGCTTCGGATCGCCGGAGTACTGCGCTCCGCACGAGCCGTCCTTGATCAGGCTGTTCCTGACGATGATGGTCGAACCATTCCACCCGTTGCTGTAGCAATCGACATTATGACCCGAGATGATGCTGTTGTTGATCTCGGCCCGACCTCCGTAAACTGCAACGCCGCCCAGCCAGCTCGCCGAATTTTCCGCAATGGTGCTGAAATCCAACGTCAGGTTGGAAGACATGCTTGCAATGCCGCCGCCGTAGCTGCTGGTGAGCGTATTGCCGGAAACGGTGCTGTTCTTCACCACCGCGTCGGCATTACAGTTCATAATGCCTCCGCCCCATGACCCGCTTGCCGCATTGCCGTGGATCGCGCTGTCGTACACCTCCAGGATGGGCCGCCTGCCTGATGTCAGGCCATTGAACACGCCGGCGCCGTAGCCAGCCGTATTGCCGGAGATGCTGCAGCCCTTCAGCGTCAGATTGCCATGGTTCAGAATGCCACCGCCGAACTGGGCGGTCCCGATGCACGGTGAATACTCGGTCGTGCCCTTGCCGTTCGATATCGCGAGCCCGCTGATGACCGCGCTCACGTTCTCTCCGATGTGAAATACGGAGAAATCCGCGGCTGCCGTATTGCGGCGTATGGTGAGGACATCAGCGCCGGGGCCGATGATGATCAGGTATTTGTCAATGAGCAGTTCCGCCTGCGTCAGGATCGCGCCGGTCAGGCCCGGAGCAAACTCGATCGTATCGCCGGGAGCAGCGTCGGCGATGGCCTGCCTGAGCGAGCCGGGGCCTGAGTTGTTCAGATTGGAGACCGTCCGCTTCGGCGATGGCGCAAACGACGCTTCTATCGTGTGATCGGCAGAAATGGCGTTGAAGGCGTGGCTGATGGCCGCTCCAATGGACTGGCCGTCCACCAGCACATCCGCGACACGGTAGCCGTCGTCCGGCGTTATGGTGAACACCTTATTGCTGCCGTAGTCGACATACAGGGCGCCTGCGGGCGAGATGCTGCCGTGCGACCCTGCCGTGGCCGTGATCGCCTGCGAGAAGGTCGCGCTGATCGTATGGTTCATGGTTGCCGTGGTGAAGGTGTAGCTGTTCACCGGCCCCACGGACACGCCGTCCACCAGGACATCCATCAGATAATTGCCCGCTGCAGGCGTGATCGAGAAGGTCAGGCTCTCGCCGTAGTGCGTGGGCAGCACGCCGGAGGGCGAGATGCTTCCGTTGCCTCTGGCGGAGGCGGTGATGAGGATGTGCAGCGGTTCAGCAGCGGAATATTCATATGCGCCCAGGTCGCAGGTAGTTCCCTGCGGCCGTGTCACGCCGCGCTGGTCGGCGCCGGTGCAGACGCCGGCGCGATCGAGAGCCGGGCTCCCGGGAAGCAGCGCATGGGTAGGAGTCGTGCCGCCGTTGTCGGTCAGTCCGCCTAGCTTCGCGTCGCCGGAAAATTGCGGGCTGCACGATCCGTCCCTGATGAGGCTGTTCGTAACGGTGACCGCCCCACCGTTCCACCCGGAATAGCAGTCGCCTGCACCGTTATCCGCGATGATGCTGTTGTTGATCCTGGCGCTGCCGCCATACACGGCCACCCCTCCCAGCCAGCTTGCAGCCGTGTTGTTGGCGATGGTGCTGAATTCGATCGTCATGACGGACGAAATGCCCGCGATGCCGCCGCCGTAGGAACCGATCGAATTGCCCGAGATCGTGCTGTTGATCACCGCTACGTCGGCATTGCAGCTGGTTATGCCGCCGCCCCATCCTCCATTCGCCGCATTTCCGTGGATCGCGCTGTCGTACACTTCCAGGATGGGCCGTTTGGCGCCTCCGGGTCCGTTGTAGATGCCGGCGCCGTATCCTGCCGTATTGCCGTGGACCGAGCAGCCGTACAGCCAGAGATTGCCGTGGTTCACGATGCCGCCGCCGAGGGGAACCGTTCCCAGGCACGGCGAGTTTTCGGTCGTGCCGCTTCCCTTGGTGATCGAAAGCCCCCGGATGATGGCGTTGCCGCTCTCGCCGATATTCACCACGGAGAAATTACCCGTGGACGTATTACGGCTGATCGTGAGCAGGTCCGCTCCCGGGCCCATGATGATAAGGTTCTTGTTGATGCGAAGCTCGCTCTGTGTCGTGATGACGCCGGTCAGGCCGGGGGCAAAGTCGATCGTGTCGCCGGAGGCGGCGTCGGCGATCGCCTGCCTGAGCGACCCCGAGCCGGAATCGTTCAGGTTCGTGACCGTTAGGGTCGAATAGCCGGTGAAGGTTGCGGTGATGGTGTGGTCTGCCGTAATGTTGTTGAACGTATAGTTGACCGCGGCTCCGACGGATTTGCCGTCCACCAGGACATCCGATACCGTGTACCCGGTATCCGGCGTTATCACAAACGACTTCGAGCCGCCGTAGTCGACCGCCAGGGCGCCCGAGGGCGTGATGCTGCCGCCGGCCCCTGCCGTTGCCGTGATCATCCTCGAAAAGGTCGCTGCGATCGTATGGTTTGTCGTTGCATTGGCGAAGGTATAGCTGGTCACCGCTCCCACGGACACTCCGTCCACGACGACGTTCACGATATAATTGCCCGCATCGGGAGTGATGCTGAAGGTTGCGCTTTCTCCGTAGTTGACGGGGACGGGGCCGACGGGTGACAGGGCGCCGTTGCCCTTGACCGAGGCTGCGACGACGACGCGCGGGAGCTCCGCGGAGGAATATTCATACGCGCCCAGGTCGCATGCCGCGCCCTGAGGCCGTGCCGTGCCGCGCTGGTCACTGCCGGTGCAGGCGCCTCCCCGGTCGAGCGCCGGACTTCCGGGAAGCAGCGCATGGGTCGGCGTGGCGCCGCCGTTGTTCGTGAGCCCGCCGAGCTTCGGATCGCCGGAATATTGCGCACCGCACGATCCGTCCTTGATCAGGCTGTTCCTGGTGACGCCCAGCGATGGATTGTTCGCGTTATAGCAATAGGGCGTGCCGTTGCCCGTGATCGCCGAATTGCTGATGGAATACCATCCTCCGGAGAACATCATGCCGGAATAGTTTTGCGACGTATTGTCCGCTATGGTACTGAAGTCGATGGTCACATGGGAGTTGGTGCTTCCCATGCCGGCCGCGGAACCGTTGCTGGTATTGCCCGAGATGGTGCTGTTGATCACCGCGGCATCGGCATTGCAATTGCGTATGCCGCCTCCGCTCCAGCTACCGCCGTTGACGGTGTTGTTGTAGATCGCGCTGTTGCGCACCTCCAGCAGCGGCCGCTTGCCTGAATTCGAACCGTTGTAAATGCCTCCGCCGCTGTGGGCAGTATTGTCGTGGACAGTACAGCCCTGCATCGCCAGATTGCCGTGGTTCAGAATGCCGCCTCCGAACAGCGCCGTCCCGATGCAGTTCGAGTACTCCGACGTTCCGCTTCCGTTCGCGATCGCGAGGCCGCTGAGGACCGCATTCCCGCTCTCCCCGATTCTGAACACGGAGAAATTGCCCGTGGTCGTACTGCGGCTGACCGTGAGGTGGTCCGCGCCGGGGCCGTTGATGATCAGGTATTTATTGATGAACAGTTCGGTCTGCGTCGTTATCACGCCGGTGAGTCCGGGATCAAAGCCGATCGTGTCCCCGGCTGCCGCGTCGGCGATCGTCTGTCTGAGCGAGCCGGGACCGGAATCGTTCAGGTTCGCGACGGTCCGTACAGGCGAGGCTGCAAACGTCACCGCGATGGTGTGGTTCGCAGTGATGGCGTCGAATGCATAATTGATCACCGCTCCCACGGACTGGCCGTCAACCGTCACATCCGATACGCGATACCCCGCGTCCGGCGTGATCGCATAGACGGCGCTGCTGCCGTAGTCTACGGTCACAGTTCCCGAGGGTGAAATTTCGCCGCCCGCGCCTGCGGTAGCCGTGATCGTTCTCGAGAAGGTGGCGACGATCGTGTGGTCCGTCGTCGCAAAATTGAAGGTATAGCTGGTGACCGGACCGACGGACGTACCATCCACGACGACGTTCATCAGGTAGTTTCCCGCGTCGGGCGTTATGGTGAAGGTTTGGCTGTCGCCGTAGTTCAGGGGCGTCGAGCCCGCGGGCGATATGCTTCCGTTGCCTCTCGCCGTGGCAGTGATGACGATGCGCTGGGGCGATGCAGCCGTGAACTCGTATGCGCCCAGGTCGCACGTGTCACCCACGGGCTGGGGCCGTACCACGCCGCGCTGATCAGTCCCGGCACAGGCGCCCGCGCGATCGAGCGCGGGGCTTCCGGGAAGCAGCGCATGGGTCGGCGTTGGGCCGCCGTTGTCGGTGAGTCCGCCGATCTTGGCATCGCCAGAGTACTGCGCTCCGCAGTTGCCGTCCTTGATCAGGCTGTTCCTGACGATGATGGTTGAACCGTTCCACCCGTTGCTGTAGCAATCGACGTTATGGCCCGAGATGATGCTGTTGTTGATCTCGGCCCATCCTCCGTAAACTGCCACGCCGCCAAGCCAGCTCGCCGAATTGTTCGCAATGGTGCTGAAATCCAACGTCAGGTTGGAAGACATGCTTGCAATGCCGCCGCCATAGTTGCTGGCGAGCGTATTGCCGGAAACGGTGCTGTTTTTCACCGCCGCCTCTGCGTTGCAGCTGGTTATGCCTCCCCCCCACGATCCAGTTGATGCGTTGTTGTAGATCGCGCTGTCCAATATCTCCAGAACCGGCCGCTTGCCGGAATTCGAACCGCTGAAAATACCTGCGCCGGAACCGGCTGTATTGTCGTGGATGCTGCAGCCCCTGAGCGTCAGATTGCCGTGGTTCAGGATGCCTCCGCCGAGCGGTGTTGTCCCGATGCAGTTCGAGTATTCGGACGTGCCCCGTCCATTCGATACCGACAGCCCCTGCAGGTCCGCATTTCCGTTCTCCCCGATCCTCACGACCGAGAAGTTGCCCGTGGACGCGCTGCGGCTGATCGTCAGGAGGTCTGCGCCGGGGCCTGCGATGATGACGTATTTGTCTATGAACAGCTCGGTTTGGGTCGTTATCACACCGCTCAGTCCGGAGGCAAAGTCGATCGTATCCCCCGAGGCTGCGTCGGCGATCGCCTGCCTGAGCGAACCGGGGCCGGAATCATTCAGGTTCGTGACGGTGCGAACCGGGGACGCGGCGAACGTCACAGCGATCGTATGGTTCGTGGAGATGGATGTGAAGGAATAGCTGATCACCGCACCTGCCGACTGGCCGTCCACGAGCACGTCTGCAACCTTGTATCCGGCATCAGGCACGATCGAGAATACCTTGGCGCTGCCATAATCAACGGTCATGGCGCCCGCGGGATAGATGCTTCCACCTGCGCCGGCCGAAGCGGTGATCGTTCTCGAGAAGGTCGCGACGATCGTGTGATCCGTTGTCGCATAATTAAAGGCATAGCTGGTGACCGGACCGACGGACGTGCCGTCCACGGTGACATCCATCAGATAGTTTCCCGGAGCAGGCGTGATCGAAAAGGTCTGGCTGTCGTCGTAGTTCACGGGCGTCGTCCCTGACGGCGAGATGCTCCCGTTGCCTCTCGCCGTGGCATTGACGATGATGCGACGGGGTTCTGCGGCGGAAAATTCATACGCGCCCAGGTCGCACGAGGTGCCTTGCGGACGGGCCACGCCCCGCTGATCAACGCCGGCACAGGAACCCGCGCGGTCAAGCGCCGGGCTGCCTGGAAGCAACGCATGCGTCGGCGTGGTCCCTCCGTTGTCGACGAGGCCGCCGAGCTTGGCGTCGCCGGAATACTGCGCTCCGCACGATCCGTCCTTGATCAGGCTGTTCCTGACGAAGCCTGATCCGCTCCAGCTGTAGCAATCGGTATTATTGTTTCCCGAAAGGATGCTGTTGTTGATGCTTGAGGAGCCGTAATACAGGGCCACGCCGCCCATCGAATAGGAGGAGGTGTTGTTCGCGATGGTGCTGAAATCGATGGTCAGGTTGGATTGATAGCTGCAGATGCCGCCGCCGTATGCGCTGCTCGCGTTTCCCGAGATGGTGCTGTTGATCACCGCGGTGTCGCCATTGCAGCTCTGGATGCCGCCTCCGCCCCATCCCCCGTACATCGCGGTGGAATTGTTGAAGATCGCACTGTCCAGAACAGCCAGGAGCGGCCGTCTGCCGGAATTCATGCCGCTGTAAATGCCGCCTCCACTGTCGGCCGTGTTGTCACGGATGCCGCAGCTTTTTAGGATCAGGTTGCCGTGGTTCAGGATGCCGCCGCCCAAAGCCGCGGTACCGCGGCATGACGAATACTCTGTCGTGCCTTTCCCGTTCGCTATGGAGAGCCCGCTTACGGCCGCATTCCCGTTCTCTCCGATCCTGAACACGGAGAAATTGCCCGTAGACGTGCTTCGGCTGATCATCAGGAGGCCTGCGCCGGGGCCCGCAATAATGACGTATTTGTCTATGAGCAGCTCGGTTTGGGTCGTTATCACGCCGTTCAGTCCGGGCGCAAAATCGATGGAATCGCCGTTCGCCGCATCGGCGATGGCCTGTCTGAGCGAGCCGGAGCCTGAATCGTTCAGGTTCGTGACCGTTCTTGCCGAAGACGCTGCAAACGAGACCGAAATGCTGTGGTTCGCGGTGACCGCGTTGAACGCATACCCGATGACGGGCCCGACTGAGACGCCGTCGACGAGCACGTCGGCCACCCGGTAACCGGCATCAGGGGTGAACGTGAATATGGTGCTGCTTCCGTTTTCAGCCGTTACCGGACCTGCCGGCGAGATGCTTCCGTCCGCGCCGGCCGTGGCCGTGATCGTGAACGTTTCAGCCTGTGCCTGCGGACAGATCGTGAATGCGAAAGCCGTCAGAACTGCGAAAAACATAGCAATGGACTTTTCCATGGTTCCCCCTGTATTTTTTCGCTCATGGTCCATCGACACGGATAGGCCAACATCGCTCCGCTCACGTGCCTTCAGAGAGCGGGCATGGGCCATCCGTGCTGCGAATATTCAATTTTGTCAATTGGTGTATTACGGAGTGTCGAAAAAAGCCGTAATCACGATGCATGCATCAGCAAGATTACGGCCTTGAAAACAACGAATTTCCGAACCCTGTTCGCCAGCAACAATTCTTTCCTTCCAGAAAGAGTATCCACCCGCTTCTGCGGGCTTCATGAAAGACAACCATCAACAGGATCTGTAGCTCAATTACCCGCAACTATAGTGAAACGGAAAGCACCTTGTCAAGTTAATTTTGCTTGCAATTGCAGTCTTATGCAATATCAGTACTGTCCGGTTGTTACGTGAATAACTTTAACTGGTTGATAGCAACTAAAATGCGTTACCTTGTTTAGCCGTATTCTTTCTGGTTCTGTGCTTGTGATACATTCAACCGGTAGTGGAAAAGAACTTTGAGCACGTTCTCAACGCCTCTTTCACTCCATCGGACACCCACATCAGCTCGACGGTTAAGCTCTCGCATCTCCCGTTCGATCGGTGTGGTCGTCGCATACGTGAAGTTCTTATCGGTCCGGTACGTAAATGTCTCGGATCGTGCATTCCGGAGATGTTCCGCCGACGTTGTGCAGTCGGCATCCTCCAGATCTTTGATAAAGTTTCTCAGCATCCTCGGTGCAGTGCTCCGCTCCCCGAAAAGGATGTCTTTCAAACGTCCCTGGTAGATAGCCCGATCTTCATGCGGAATATCATCCTGCCAGAGATAATGCTTGAGCTGATAGACTAAGTGCCAACGGCACCGCTGGACGCTGTCAGCGCAGCCTGAGAAATCAGTATCGCCGTCATGGACGATGCGCTGAGGCCGAATGGCACCCAAGTGGTCCCGGAGCGGTTCAACATCTCCGACGTGGAGGTGAACCAGCTCTTTCCTGATCGTCGGTCGTCCGGCAACCATCGGCCCTGGTTCGGCGGTAATGGCCATTTGTACCGAGGCCCCGCGTTCCTTGATGCCGGCTTTGACCTTTGTGGAGTCCGTCAGGACGGTTTTGCCGGATACATCATCGCGGAACACAAGGACTTTGGCCTTTGCCGCGATCTTCTGCCTGATCCCCGCTGCAGAAAGGGATCCCGCAGTGAGTCTCTTCAAGATATCCGATGATCGCTGAAAAGGCATCTGGATCCCCAGAGAAACAGCCTTTTCAATCAATTCATCGGTACAGCGCCGGGCGAAGGGAAGACACAACGCCTTGGTAAAAGGCCGAAACGCACGGCCACAGCATTTGCATTTAGCCTGAAGCACCGGAAGAACAAGTCGTCCTCTAGAAGAGCGTAAAATCCGGGGACGCCAGCCCTTGCGGGTATGCTCATTTACCCCGCATGAGGGGCAGAATATTTGGTATCGGGAGCTCCGGTACCACAGGAGCTGAAGCGTTCGGATAAGCACCTGGACCCGATTTGCAAGGGAGGCATCAGCCTCCTTGCAGGCAAACTGTACTACGCGATTGACAATATTGCTGTGATACGAGAAAATCTCTTCCGGGAGACCCTGTTCTCCTGGGAGCATCTATCTGTCACCTCCTTATTGAGTTTGCCAAGACCCAAAAAGGATACAGTAGATGCTCTCTTTTTCAAAGAGCAGGTAACGCGTATTTTACGCTATCAATCTCCTAGGGAAGAATACAAAATCTATATCATTGCGGATTTCGGATTGCGGAATGCGGATTGGAAACGGCAGTGCGGAGTGCGAGGTGCGGAAAGAAGGAAGCTGACGCGGGGACACGGGGGCAGGTTGACGGGGAACAAGGCAACGATATAACCGGCAAGGAAAAATTAAATGGTATAATGATCGCATCCACACCATCCAGGCGCAAAAAGGAGAAGCACAATGGGAGACAAAGGCGGAAGGAAGGGCAAGGAAAAGAGCCAGAAGCAGAAAACAGAAAAGCATGTCCATGACGTGCAGGTGCAGAAGGACAAGCAGCAGAAGAGCTCGTTTGAAATAAAAAGCAAAGGCTGACAGGGTCTCGTA
>Ga0316626_10001115_pt1 | contig 11694 bp, 12 predicted proteins | sample OWC_Aug_T1_C1_D5_FD_207656 | JGI IMG/M metagenome (GOLD analysis project Ga0316626, IMG submission 207656) | Wetland soil microbial communities from Old Woman Creek delta, Ohio, United States - OWC_Aug_T1_C1_D5_A | ecosystem: Environmental > Terrestrial > Soil > Wetlands | place: USA: Ohio...
TAATCTACTGGCCCCTGCCGCTCCGGCGTGAACCAACCACTCGGGCCGGGACCCGAGGGGAGCGCACCATGCAGCATCCGATCTCGTTCCGGACTCGCTTCGAGCGCCGTGTCCCCGGCGCCGGCCGTCTTCTCGGTGGGCCCTTGTGCATCGCCGCGGTCGCCAGGGTCGCGGTGGTCCCGGCGGTGCTCGCGTCGGTGCGCGCATCGGCGGTCGCGCCGGCGGTCGCCGCGGAGAGCGAGTATGCTCCGCCGGCTTCCGCTCACCCGGGCGCCGCCTCCGACTCGGCCACGATCCGCCACGGCTTCGCTGATGTCACGCACTGGGTGGACGTCTTCGACGACTCGTCCCGCGCCGCGTGGCAGAAACCCGCGGAGCTCGTCGCCGCTCTCGACATCCGGCCCGGGCAGATGGTCGCCGACATCGGCGCCGGCACCGGTTACTTCAACCGATACTTCGCACAGGCGGTGGGTGACTCGGGGCGCGTGTTCGCGGCCGACCTCGAGCCCGGGCTCATCGCCCACATGAAGGAACGGGCTCGCGCCGAGGGAACACGTCAGGTCGAGCCGATCCTGGCCAGCGTGGATGATGCTCATCTGCCGCCGAACCTCGACCTCGTCTTCCTCTGCAACACCTATCATCACATCGACGGGCGCCGCGCCTACTTCGATCAACTCCGCGCCCGTCTCCGCGCGGATGGCCGCCTCGCCATCGTCGACTTCAAGCCCGGCGACCTGCCGGTCGGTCCGCCGCCGGATCACAAGCTTGCGCCGGCCCAGGTCGCGGCCGAGCTCGACGAGGCCGGCTACGTCCTCGCCGACTCGCTCGACCTCCTGCCGTATCAGTACGTGCTCATCTTTCGACCGGCGACGGCGCCGCGAGATCGCTGACCTCCTCGCCGTGGCCCGCCCAGCGCACGAGGAGCTGGGCGGTGATCCGCTCGACACGCGCGCGGACCTTCCCGAGCAGGGGGTTCGGGAAGCAGGAACGGTGGAGGAACGGCAGCACGGGTTGCCGGCGGATGCCCATGCGCTTGAGCTCCATGGTCGCGCCGGCGTGCTTCTGATCGATCTCCCACGCCCCATGGATCAGGGCATAGGCCGAGGCGTTGTCGCCCTTCAGGCGGTAGACGCGCCCGAGATTCACACGCAGCTCGGTGTCATAGGGAAGCATGTTGACGGCAAGCCGGCAGAGTCGCACCGCCGGCTCGAAGTTGCGTCCTTCGCGCGCGAGGCATAGCCCGTAGGCAGACAGGTAATACGGATTGTCGGGCGATGAGCGAAGCGCGTCGGCCAGCGCCTGCGTTGCCTTCCGGAAGTGGTTCCGGCGGATGTGCTCGAGCGCGAGATGGTACGAGGCGTCGGTGGCAGCTGTGGCCCGCGCGTGGTGGTGAGTCCGCAACGTGTGGTCCTCGCGGCCCCGGATCGGGGCGGGTCGTCATTGCAGATCGATCGGGTTCTCGTGCAGGACGGCACGCGAAAGCACGGTCGCGGCCGGCACCGGGGGTGATGAGCGAGATCCGTACCAGCGGGCGGGATCGTGCGAAATGCGCGATCGGGCGGCGGAGCGAGGTTCTGCGGAGCAAAGTTCGGCGGAGAGAGGTCCGGTGGAGAGAGGTCCGGTGGAGCGATGTCGGGTTGCGGGGGCGGCGGCGTTTGCCATAATGCGGCTAGCGGGCCCAGCGTTGGTGCGCGGCCAAGGATGCGGCCAGGGGAACGGCCGGGAGACACGGTCTGGGGCACGGCCAGGCGACACGGCCAGGCGACACGGCCGGCGACCCCAGGAGACACGGCCAGGAGTGCGCGATGGCGGAGTCCTTCACGAGCGAGCTCAGGCGAGAAGCGGAGCCGATCTGGGCGGCCCAGCATCGGCATCCCTTCGTGCGCGGCATCGGTGACGGCACTCTTCCTCTCGAGCGCTTCCGGTTCTGGGTGCGCCAGGACTACGTCTTCCTCATCGAGTACGCGCGTCTCCTGGCGCTGGCTGCCGCGCGTAGCCCCGACCTCGAGACCATGACGCGCTTCGCGGAACTCATGCAGGCGACGCTCGCCGTGGAGATGGATCTCCATCGCGGATATGCCGCGGAGTTCGGAATCTCGGCCGCGGAGCTGGCGAGAGAGGCGAAGGCGCCGGCCACGCAGGGCTACACCGACTTTCTCCTCCGCACTGCGGCGCTCGGTGACTATGCGGAGCTGGTTGCAGCGCTCCTGCCTTGCATGTGGGGCTTCTCCGAGATCGGGCTCAGTCTCGCGGCTGTCGGTCGCCCGGCCGATCCGCGCTTCGGCAAGTGGATCGACATGTACGCGGACCCCGAGTTCGCCCGCCTGGCTTTGTGGTGTCGCGACCTCCTCGATCGCCTCGCCGCCGGACTTCCTCCGGACCGGCGCGCCGTGGCGTGCGAGGCGTTTCTCGTGTCGAGTCGCTACGAGCTCGCGTTCTGGGAGGCGGCGTGGCGTTGCGAGCGGTGGCCGGTGTGAGGCTTGCGGCGCTGGCTGCCGCCGGTCTTCTCCTCGCGGCGCGTTGCGCGGCGCCACCGCCGGTCGATCCAGCCGCTTTCCTCTCCGCCACCGCGGCGCCGGGAGAAGCGCGTGTCGATTCGCTCCGGACCTGGCTCGCGTCAGGCCGCATGGATGCCGACATCGACGGGCGGCGGGGCCTGGGCCGCATGCGGCTCCTCTACTCGCGGCCCGAGCGCGTGCGCGCGGACATCGAGCTCGGCGGCGCCTTCGGTCTCCTCGGGTCGCGCGCCGTCCTCTGGGTGGATGAGGAAGCGGCGTTCTGGCAGGAAGGGGCGGGTGAGCCGGTCCGGGTCGCCGCGGACGAGGTCCTTGCTCCGGTGCTCGGCGGAGAGGTCGGAGTTCGCGATCTCGAGGTGCTTCTCTTCGGCCTCGCCCGGCTCCGGGCCCGCTGGCCGGCAGGGACTGAGGTCGAGGTCCGAGGAGATGGGAACGACGGGGTCGTGATCGCTTTCCTGCCCGGTGGCCAGATCGAGGAAGCCATCGTGAGCGGGGACCCTCCGGCGCTCCGCCGGCTCGAGCGCAGGGACGCCGGGGGCCGCACGATTCTCGTGGCGCGGTTCGATCGGCTGCACGAGGTCGAGGGGGTGCTGGTCCCGGCCCGTGTGGAGCTCAAGGCCCCGGCCGCCGGGAACCGGCTCCTCCTCGAGTGGAGCTTCCAGAAGGCCGATCAGGACTTGCCGGAGGATGCGCGGGATTGGCCATCGCCCTGAGTCGAGACCGGGGGACGTCGCAGAGCACGGGGTGCTGCTCATCTGGACAGGGACTCGATGGGCCGCGAGGGTCGCCGGCCTCCCGCTCATCCCATCCCCGGAAGTGGGATACTGCCGAGGTGGTGCGTCCCGGGGCGGCTCCTGGCTTCGCTTCCTTCCGTCTAAAGGGGAATAAAGGGGAAGAATGAGGTAGGGCCCGGTCCTGCGCCCGGGCGGGCTTGCCGGCATGCCTTGCGCCCCGGCGGGCTTGCCGCTCCGGTCCTGCATCCAGGGCTCGCCGGCCCGGCCCAGGTCACGGGGTGGGGTCGAACCGCCCACCGGCCACCGGCCCGAGCCGGCCGGCCTATGTGCCCGCCGGGCCGGGGAACCAACCCCGCTCCCGGCTGTACTCTCCAAAGTGAGGAACCTCGCCTTGAAACTGGGCGGCCGTGATCCCGAGACGGAAGACCTCAAGGCTCTCTCCGACGAGGAGATCATGGTTCGCTGCGCCCAGGATTCCGAGGCGGCCTTCCGGATCCTGGTCGCCCGCTACCGGCCGCGGATCATCAACCTGATCACGCGGTTCGTGGGCGATCCCGATCGCGCCGAGGACATCTCGCAAGAGGTCTTCATCCGTGTCTATCGCAATCGCGAGCGCTACCGGAAGAGCGGCAAGTTCTCCACATGGATTTTCACGATTGCGGCCAACCTGGCGAAGAACGAGATCCGCCGCAAGGTTCGCCACCGGCGGGTCGTGTCCATGGATGAAGAGCGCGAACCGGGGACAAGCATTGCGGCGACGCTCGCCGATCGCGATCCCGGCCCCGGGCAGACTCTCGAGCGCAAGGAGCTCGAGGCCATGATCCTGGATGCTGTTGCCTCGCTGCCCGAACGCTACCGGCTGGCCCTCATCCTCAGGGATCTCGAGGGGCTGGCCTACGAGGAAGTGAGTCGCGTGCTCGGGATCCCGGGCGGCACCGTCCGCTCGCGGATCAACCGGGCCCGGCTGATGGTGAAGGACAAGCTCGAATCCCTCGTGAGGACTGATTACCTATGAACTGTCGTTACGCGCGCGAGAACTTCTCGGGATACATCGAGCAAGAGCTCAGCGAGGCCGAACGGCGTGATGTCGCCGCCCACCTCGCGCGCTGTGCCAAGTGCACGAGCGAGCTCTTCGCCATGCAGAAGGCGATGAGCCTTGTGCGCTGGGTGCCGCGCCACGAAGGAAGCCCCGGATTCGAGGAGCGGCTGATGCGGCGGATCGCCGCCGAAGAGCGGCAACCGGCGCGTCCCGAATGGTGGCGCGGAGCGCTCTCGACGCTCGCCGCGCGCTGGGACGACCTCGTCGCGGCGATGATGGTGCCGGCGCCGGTCGGCGCGCTCCTCGTCGCCCTCCTCCTCGGCGGCGGTGGCGGAGCCTATCTTGTGAAGTCCATGAACGAGCCACAGAGCAGTGCGCCCGCCAGCACGGCGCAGGCGCCCGGCGAAGGCTCGCAGTCATCCGTTTCGGCGCTCGTCGCGGCCGGGACCGCTGCGCCGGAGCGTGATGTCGCGATGAAGCCGGCTGCCGAGGTCGCCACACCACCCGCGCGCGCCACCGAAACACCGGCGCGCGTCGCGGAGTCTCCGTCGCGCCTGACCGAGTCGTCATCGCGCACCGGCGAGCCCGCGACCGAGGTGGCTTCCGCGGAGTCGAAGCCGGCCCCGGCGGCCCGCAGCACCCGCAATCGCCCGCCGCGCACCCAGCTCGTGGGCACGGGCGAGGCCACGAGGGGGCCGGCGGACGTTGCCGACTGGCGGGCGGGCGGACAGCCGATCGATGCCGTTCCCGAGGGTCCACCCGCGGTGTCGGAGGTCGAATACATCCTCCATCTCATCGATGCCAATGGACAGCTGATCGAGCTGCCGTCCAGCGCGATCGTGTCCGGGGAGACGGTGACCTTCTGATCGGACCGGGTTGCCTGCCATGTGCATCTCCGCAGCCATGAGGAGGTCGCGAGCGGCCGCCGGCCGCCGGCCGGCCGGTATCCTCCTCGCTTTCCTGCCGGCTGCGATCGGCGTGCTCGCCGCGCTCGCCGGCGGCGCGCTCGTTGCCGGCGCGGCGGCCGCGGATCTTCGCTCCTGTGAGCAAGAATTCATGCGGGTGGTCGAAGGCGTGCGGCCGAGCGTGGTGAGCGTGATCGCCTACTCGAGCATGCACCCGGGGGCGGCCGCGGCGGCGCCGCGGGACCTCAAGAAATGCGTCGGCTCGGGCATCGTCTTGAACGGTGAGGGCCATATCCTCACCACGACGAGCGTGGTCGGAGCGAGCCGCAACCTCTTCGTGCGTGCGAGCGACGGCAGCGAGCGGCCCGCGGTCTTCCTCGGCGCCGACCACACGAACGGCCTCGTACTCCTCAAGGTCAAGCCCGACGGGCTCGCGCCGGCCCCGATCGGACATCCGGCCCGGCTCACGCTGGGAGCATGGGCGATCATCGTCGGCGAGAGCGCCGGCGACTTCCCGCACTATGCCTTCGGCGCCTTCACCACCGTGGCCAGCGCCACGGCCGAGCCGCGCCTCCTCGAGATGAGCACTCAGCTCTATCCGGGCAACACGGGCGGAGCCGTGGCCAACGCCGACGGGGAGGTCGTGGGCGTTGTCCTCGGCGCCATCTCGACGGCTGCTTCCCCCGCGACGAGCGGGGCCGAGGCGGGCGCGGCGGCCGCGGCGCAGCGACCGCTCCCCGCCACCATGAGCGTGGCCGTGCCCATCGACCGCGCGCAGGCGGTGGCCGCCGATCTGGCCGCGCACGGCACGGCGAGCGCAGGTTTCCTCGGCGTGCGCGTGCGCACGCCGGCCGACGCGCTCAAGGATCTGCTCAAGTTCGAGGACGGAGTCCTCATTCTCGACGTGCTCGGGTCGAGCCCGGCCGCAGCGGCCGGAATCGAGGCGGGCGATGTCATACTCTCCTTCGCGGGCACGCCGGTCAGCGACGAGGCTGGGCTCGTGCGCCTCGTCTCCGCGACGCGTCCCGGCACGCGCTGCGCAGTCGACCTCCTGCGCGGTGATCTCCGCCTCACGCGAGAGGTGACGGTCGGCGCGGCTCCGCCCGGGCCGGACACCGCAGGCCCGAGTGCGGACGCGGAACGCGAGTCGATTCTCAAGCGCATCGACGAGCTGCGCCAGGAGATCGAGGGGCTCGAGGAGCGCCTGGACACCGCACCGGGATCCTGACGGCGACCGGCCTGCGGCCGGTCCGCCCGCCGGCGATGCTTGGCCCGCCGGCGATGCTCGGCCCGCCGGCGTTGCTCGAGCTGCCGGCGTTGCCCCGGCCGGCCGCGATGGTCTGAAGCGGGGTCGACGTTCCCCGCGCGCCGCGCTAGTCTCGCCCCGCCATGCGTGCACCAGGGCGGCCCCTGTACGTCTGCCTTCTCCTCCTCGCGCTCGTCACAGGCGCTTGCGACGGGTTCAAGCGCCGCGCGGTCGGGCCGAACGGAGAGGCCACGCTCGTCAGCGACCTCGCGGCCGATTCGCCCGCTGTTGTCGCCGTCCGCGCCGCCATCGGCCGCGATGTGATAACGACGCGCGCCGAGCCAGCCTTCGAGATCGACTTGGTTCCCGGCGCCCGTTTTCGAGAGGTCCGCTCCTGGCGGAACCTGGTCCTGGTCGCCGATCTCGATCGCGACGATCCGACGACGGCGCTCACCGCGCGCGCCGTCGGCCCGGCGGTGCTCGCCGATCTCCGCGCCGGGCGGCGCACCCACGTGCTCTACAGCGACGTCTGGGCGCGCGGGCAGACGGTGCTCGTCGTGGCGGCACGGGGCGAGCCCGCGCTCGCGCGCGTGGCCGCGGCCGCCGCCGACACCATCTATGCGGAGTTCGAGGCGCAGGTGATCCGTGGCATCGAGAGCCTCCTCTACCTCGCCGGCGAAGAGAGGCGGCTTGCCCGTGATCTGGCGGGGCGCTACGGGTGGTCGCTCCGTATTCCGAGGGGCTATCGGGTCGGCGAGGATGCGAACGCGCGCTTCGTCCGCTTCTTCATGCGTGAGGGTGGAGCCCGGTTGCTCTTCGTTTACTGGCAGGACGGCGTCGCCGCGCTGCCGCCGCCCGGGTTCTGTCTCGATCTCCGGGGCCGGCTCGCCGCCCGCTACTACGAGGGCGACTTCATCGACTCGACCGGCTCGCGGAGCGAGCCCGCCATCTTCCTCGGCCGGCCCGCCCACCGGTTGATCGGTGTCTGGCAGAATGACCGCTACACGATGGGCGGACCGTTTCGTACCTACTGCTTCGTCGACAAGGGGCGCTTCGTGATGATCGATCTCGCCGTGTTCGAACCGATGGAGTCGAAGGTCGAGCTGCTCCGGCAGCTCGAGGCGATCGCGCGCACGTTCCGTGATGAGAGGCCCGGCCATGCCGCGCGCTGAGGGCAGGATGCCTCGATCCACCCGCGCAGCCCGCGCACCCGCACCGCGCCGCCTCCGTGTGCCGCTCGGTCCGCGCGGCTACGACGTCGTTCTGGCCGACGACTTCGCCGCGCTGCCCGCTGCGCTGGCTCCGCTCCGGTTGGGCCGGCGCGCCTTCGTCCTCACTGATCGCAACGTGCACCCGCTCTACGGCCGGCCGCTCGTCACGTCGCTCCGGCGCGCCGGGCTCGATGTGCGCATGGCGGTGATTCCTGCTGGTGAGCGTCAAAAATCGCTGGAACGTCTGGGCTGGGTGCTCACCCACCTGGTCACCGCCGGCATCGAACGCGGCGATACGTTCTTCACCCTCGGCGGCGGCGTCATCGGCGACCTGGGCGGGTTCGCCGCAGCGACGTATCTGCGGGGGATCGCCTGCGTGCAGGTGCCGACCACGCTTCTCGCCATGGTGGATTCGGCGGTCGGCGGCAAGGTCGGCGTGAATCTCGCGAGCGGGAAGAACCTGGTCGGCGCCTTTCACCAACCGCGGCTGGTCTATGCGCCGCTCTCGACCCTCGCCACCCTGCCGGGGCGCGAGTTCCGGAGCGGTCTCGCGGAGGTCATCAAGGCCGGCATGATCGGGGATCGCACCCTCCTCGTGCATCTCGAACGGAGTCTCGAGGACATCCTTGCCCTCTCGCCGGCGGCGCTCACGGAGGCGGTGGCGCGGGCTGTGCAACTCAAGGCACGGGTCGTGGCTGCCGACGAGCGTGAAGCGGGCCTCCGCGCCATCCTGAACTACGGGCACACCGTGGGGCATGCGATGGAGGCCGCGACCGCATACCGGCGCTTCCGCCACGGGGAGGCCGTCGCGCTCGGGATGGTGGCCGCCGGCCGACTTGCCCTTGCCCTGGGTCTCTGCGGCCCCGAGACCGTGGCCCGGCAGGATCTGCTTCTCGCCCGCGCCGGGCTGCCGCTCGGGGTCAGCAACCTCCCGCGCGAGCGCGTCCTCGCCGCGATCGAGCGGGACAAGAAAGCGAGGGGCGGCCGGCTCCGCTTCGTCCTGGCGCCGCGCGTGGGTTCCGCGCGGCTCCACGAGGGCCCGCCCATGACCCTCGTCGCCCGGGCGATCGCGAGCCTGGTCCTCAAGTAGAGGCAAGCACTACGCTTATGGGAGCAGAGCGGGGGTGCGCCCGTTGACTGGGATGCAGGGCTTCTGATAGGGTGCGGGGCATGGGGTGGAGCTCGGAACCACTCCGTATTCTCCGCTTTGACAACGGGATAAAGCGGGCAATGGGGATAGGCGAATGGGTGGACGGCCCGACAGACCCCTGGCGGCGCGGGAGGGAAGGTCTTCGATGGATCCGGTCACCTCAGCGCGCCGTTCACGTGGTGCCGGGGATCCGTCTCACGATCCGCTCACGCCCGGCCGGCGGATCGCCGAGCTCCAGCGACTCGACGCCATGCGTCCAGGGGAGCGCTGGTTCCTGCCGCTCGGGGCTGCCCTCCGGGATTCCGGCCGCACGAAGGAGGCCCTGGTCGTCATCCGCCAGGGCCTATCTCGCGATCCCGAGTGTCTCGCCGGCTGGGTCGTCCTCGGGCAGTGCTATCTCGCGCTCGACGAACTCGCCGCGGCCACCCGCGTGCTGTCGAGCGTTCTCCGCCGGGATCGCGAAAACACGGTGGCGCTCCGCGCTCTCGCCATCATCCATGCGCGGCGGGGTGAACGCGATCAGGCGGCCACCCACTACCGCGCCCTGCTCAAGCTCGTGCCGCGCGATCTCGCGGCGCAAGAGGCCCTCGCCGCACTCCTCGAGCCCGCCTGGGGGGACGAGGCGATCGGCGGATCCGGCGCAGCCCCAGCGCTGGCCGGGGCCAACGGTGATCTCCACGCGCAGTATCAAGATGTCGCGCGTGGCGGAGCACCGGCGCGAGCAACGGCCGGAGCACCGGCGGGGAAGCCGGCGCCTCCAGCGCGCGCGAAGCGCAAGAGCCGATTCGATCCACGTACGCGCGAGCCGGCACCCCTGCGCGTGCCGCGCGGTGCTGCGCCCATGTTGCCACCGGAGCCGCCTCCGCGGGGGGGGATCTTCGAAGCACCGCCGCACGATCTCGATTGGGAACGGAAAGTCCACGACCTTCGTGACGAGCGCCGGGCGAGCGCGCCGCCAGCGCCGCGAGCCCCGCACACACCACGTCCGGCCGGTCCGGCTCGTGCGCCACGCGCGGCACCGGCGCGACGCGAGCCGGGGCGACGCGAAACGGGGCGGCGCGAGCCGGCGCCCGGGCGCCAGCCCCAGCCGCGGCCGGCGCCGACTTCCCCCGAGCGAGCGGGGGCCATCACCGGGTACCGGCGCTGGCTCGAGCGCATGATCGAGGAGTCCGGCGACCGGCCTGGCAAGCGAGCCGCGGAAGGCTCGCCGCAGCCCGGCACCGGGGAGGGATGAGCCGTTGCGGCGTCTCCTCATCCTGAACGGTCCGAACTTGAACCTGCTCGGCGAGCGGGAGCCCGAGATCTACGGCCGACGCACGCTGGCCGAGATCGTGGCCGAGGCGGAAGCGCTCGGTGCCGAGCTCGGCCTCGCGGTCGAGCACTTCCAGTCGAACCACGAAGGCGCGCTCATCGATCGGATTCACGCCGCGCGCTCCCAGGCCGACGGGCTCATCGTGAATCCCGGCGGCCTCACGCATGCGAGCGTTTCGCTGCGCGATGCGCTCGCGGCCGCGGCCCTGCCTGTTGTGGAAGTCCATCTCACGAATCTGGCCCGGCGCGAGGACTTCCGGCGGACGTCGCTCGTCAGCGGCGTCGCGCTCGGGACCATCTCGGGTTTCGGACCGGCCGGGTATCTGCTTGCTGTGCGCGCGTTCTGGCACTACTTTCAGACTGTGCAGAGCCAGAGCTTGAGCTAGAGCTAGAGCTAGAGCTAGAGCTAGAGCCGGAGTGAGATCCTTGGCCTGCAATCAGATCCTTATCCCTGGTCTGCAATCAGGTCCATAGCCTGAACGAGAGCCCCTCAGCTTTGCGGGAGATGCGGACCGCCGACCTCGGGAGAGGGCCGGCGCCGCATCCCCTGTCGCGGTTCAAGCCCCGCCGCGGCCGGCAACGGAAGGCCTTGAGCGAGGAAACCATGCGCATGGACGAGATCCGCAAGCTCATCAAGCTGCTCGAGGAGAGCGACCTCCACGAGATAGAGGTGGCCCGCTGGTGGGGCCTTGGTCGCGTTCGACTCACGAAACGCTCTCCGAACCATGCCGGGGCGGGTTCGGCGAACGGCGGGCACGGCGCGCCGACGGTTGTCTCCGCTGCGCCTGCGCAGGTCCCGGCGCCGGCTCCCGCCGCCGAGTCGGGGGCCGTGGCCGTGGCTCAGGCGCCGCCGGTCCCGGCCGTTGAATCCCGCTATGTGGCCATCAAGTCCCCCATGGTGGGGACCTTCTACCGCGCCCCGGCCCCGGATGCCGATCCGTACGTCGAGGTCGGCCAGATGGTGGATGTCGGGCAGACCGTCTGCATCGTCGAGGCGATGAAGCTCATGAACGAGATCGAAGCCGATGCGCGCGGTCGAATCGTGGCCATCAAGGTGGACAACAAGCAGCCGGTCGAGTACGGCCAGGTCCTCTTCCTGATCGATCCCCTGGGCTGATCGGACATCGCGCCCCGGGCGAAGAGGGCCCATCGAAAGCACTTCCCCAGGCCTTGTCCCGGACTTTCGCGCGTTCCGGTCTGAGACGATACGGGGCCGCGGCACCGCACCCACAGCGGCACTGAAGTTGCTGTCCCCTCCGCGGGATCACTGCCGTCAGGAGGGCTCATGGATCTGCGCGCCGTTCTGGAAACCGTCGTCGAACTGGGGGCGTCCGACCTCCACTTGAAGGTGGGCAGCCCGCCTTATCTCCGCATCTTGGGTTCACTTAGGAGTCTCGATCTGCCCCGGCTCACGGCGCGTGAGCTCGAGGCGGTCGCCGATCAGCTCCTGACGCCCGGGCAGCGCAAAGAATTCGAGATGGCGAGCGAGATCGACTTTGCATTTGGCATTGCCGGCCTTGCGCGATTCCGCTCGAATTTCTACCGCCAGCGCGGAACGCTGGCGATGGTGTTCCGGCGGGTG
>Ga0316626_10001117_pt1 | contig 11680 bp, 4 predicted proteins | sample OWC_Aug_T1_C1_D5_FD_207656 | JGI IMG/M metagenome (GOLD analysis project Ga0316626, IMG submission 207656) | Wetland soil microbial communities from Old Woman Creek delta, Ohio, United States - OWC_Aug_T1_C1_D5_A | ecosystem: Environmental > Terrestrial > Soil > Wetlands | place: USA: Ohio...
CCGTTCGGCAAACCCATGGGTGCCGCTGGCAAGGCAGATCGGGGCGAGGGTTGAGTCGGTCAGCCGTTCGAGAGGTTGATGAAGGCGTCAGCTGGCGGCCTGCAGAGCGAACTCGGCTTCTTGCCGGCGAGCCGCCGCCCAGGCCGCAGGTAGGAGCTCATCGAGACGCGCCGGCCAGCCGGCCGCGAGCTTCTGGATGACATCGGTCAGGTAAGCGTAGGTGTCCACGCTCTGCGGAGCGCAGGTCCGCAGCAAGCTGTAGCAAATCGCCGCCCGCTCCGCACCGGGGTCTGACCCCGCGAACAGGTAGTTCCGGCGTCCCCTGGCCAGACTGCGGATTCACCGTCCGCGATGTAGGCATGAGAGCCCGCCCCTCCACCCTGAGCGTCGCCCTCTGTATCGCACTGCCTACGATTGCGGGTCCCCCCTCCTACCCGGCCCTCGATGTTGGTACAAGGCCACCTCAGCCGACCGCTGCGGGACGAGAACGGGAGAGTGAAAGAACCATCCGATCCCTCCACCCTCCCGTCCAACAACGCCCGCATCACACGTGCTGATGCTATCGCACTAAAACCATACGACGAGTGTCCGCGAAGGTCCCAGCCTCCAGGCGATAGAAGTACACTCCAGAGGAGACTGACTGCCCATCTTCACCTTTGCCGTCCCAGGTGATCGCTCGGCGCCCAGCATCCTCGACGACTGCCTCCGCGAGCCGCTTGACCAGTCGCCCCGATCCATCATAGATGGACAGCGTGACTCCTCCGCCTCACCGGCGGCCGGCTCTCCGAGGTGGCGCGGCGCGCGGGGATCGCCAAGGCCACCGCCTTCGAGTGGCGGAAGCGCTTCAAGAACGGCGGCGAGCACAACGAGCACGGCGAGCACATCGAGGAGGATGGTGGTCCGGATGACGGCGCAGGTACCTGACAGGATGATCTGTCAGGGCAACGACACTACGCCATCGCGGCGCTGAGCGCCCGGAAGACGCTGTTCGACCCGAAGGACCACAGGATCACGCCAGTCGGCAGCATCGTGTTCTGCTCGCTCACGGCGGATGGGTGCCGTGGCCCTGCCTTGTATCAGGGTGTCGTGTGTGGGACACCGGCCTGCCCTGGCACGAACCGGCCCCGACGCACTTCGCTGACCGCAACGGCCCTTTCTATGGTAACGGCATTGTCGAAAGTGACAACGGCGTGCGCACCCGAGTGGAGGGGAAGGCAGCAAACACGGCGAAGACGCCAGGTTACGGCGTTGAGAGCGGGAGTTCCGTCTGCCTCAGCGGCACGGTTCGTGCAATGCGTGTGTGTGGGCTTACAGCGTTGTCAGGAGTCGGTCGGATGGATGGTGAGTTCGGGCGTGCATGCGCATTGCTCGTCAGTGGGAGGCGCGATCGCAGCGGGGAGGGCGCGACCGCGCTTGCCGCGGGGTCGGCCGCCGGCGAGGCGAGTTCACAAGACGCGACCGCGTATGACGCAGGCGGGAGCTGCTGCGAGCCATTCCGTGGCTTCCCAACTGAGCGCTTGTCCTGTAGAATTATTCAACACGAGGGTCCCGGCCGTGCTCCAACTGGAGCAGAGAGGATGCATCGCGTGACCACCCGCCTGGCGATCCTGGGCCTTCTCGTAGCTTCGAGCCTCTCCGCCAGCTCGAGCGCGGACGCCGCGACGATCCGCGTCCCCTCCGCCCAGCCGACGATCCAGGCCGGCATCGAGGCGGCGGCCTCTGGTGACACGGTCCTCGTCGCCCCCGGCACCTATTCCGGACCCGGGAACCGCAACCTGACCTTCCATGGCCGCGACCTCGTCCTCATCTCCGAGCAGGGCGCCGCGGCAACCGTGATCGATGTCGCCCTCGGCCAGGGCGGACAGCCCGGCCGCGGCTTCGATCTCCTCCAGGTGACCGCGGCATCGACCATCGCCGGCTTCACGATCCAGGGCGGCGATGCGCGGACCCTCTCGCTCAACGGCCGCGGGGGCGGCGCCCTGCTCGTGATCTCGGCGCCGACCTTCCGCGATTGCATCTTCCGCGAGAACCGCGCCCAGAACGGCACCGGCGGCGGCGGCGGCGCCCTCGCCCTCGTGAGTTCCTCGGCCCGCTTCGAGAACTGCAGCTTCCTCGACAACATGGTCGAGGGGCTGTCGTCGCTCGGCGGCGCGGTGGCCTGCGTCGCTCCCTCAACGCCGGCCTTCGTCGAGTGCCACTTCGAAGGAAACCTGGTGCGAACGCCTGGCGGCCCGCTCAGCTCCTCAGGCGGCGCCTTCTTCGCCTTTGACTACTCCGCCCCCGTGCTCGAGCGATGCACGTTCATCGGCAACAGCTCGGATGCCGAGGCAGGCGGATTCTGGAGCGGCTTCTACTCCCTGCCCACGGTTCGGCAATGCGTTTTCCGGGCGAACACCGCCCGCCTCGGGGGCGGAGGCGTCGCGCAAGGCACTGTCCTCATCGACGACTGCGACTTCGTCGCGAACCAGGGGCAGTTCGGTGGAGGGCTCGCGGTCGATGTGGGCGACATCCTGGTCACGCGCTGTCGTTTCCTTGACAACTCCGCCGGGGTGGAAGGCGGCGGCGTGCGCTGTTCATCCGGCGGGTCGATCCCTGAGTTGCGCGAGTGCGTGATCTCCGGCAACAGCGCACCGGAAGGTGGCGGAGTTTTCATCTATCAATCGACGATCAGCTTGTCTCGATGCACCGTGCACGCCAACAACTCGGGAATCAAGGTCGGGAGGACTGGTAACCTGGCCCCCTCCCGGCTCATCATGACCCACTCGATCATCAGCGGGAGCACGAACGGTCCGGCCGTTTCCTGCACCGCGGTCGGGAGCGCGACTCTCACCTGCAGCAACGTCTTCGGCAACGCCGGTGGGGACTGGGTCGACTGCATCGCCGGGCAAGAGGGTGCGAGCGGCAACTTCTCCCTCGACCCGTGCTTCTGTGCGCCCGCCGCCGGCGACTTGACGCTGAGCGCCGACTCGCCCTGCGCGCCCGCTCACTCGCCGGCCGGCTGCGGGCTCATCGGCGCCCTGCCGGTCGGATGCAACACCCCGTGCGGGGCGACCGCCCTCGAAGCGACGACCTGGGGCCAGATCAAGGCGCTCCACCGCTGAGGCCGGCGCGCGCGATGCCGGCGGACGCCGGCGCGCCCCGGCTAGCTTGAAATGGACCGCGGAGGTACATCGATGACGACACGTATCAGTCACGCCCCCTTCCTCTGGATCCTCGCCCTCGCCGCGTGCTCGATCGCCGGTGCGACGACGGCCGGAGCAACGACGATCCTTGTCCCCTCCGGCCAGCCGACGATCCAGGCCGGGATCGATGCCGCAGCCCCCGGTGACACGGTTCTCGTCGCCCCCGGCGTTTATTCGGGGCCTGGGAACCGGAACCTGACCTGGAGCGGCCGTGATCTCGTGCTCCTCTCCGAGCAGGGCGCGGCGGCGACCGTGATCGATGTCGCCCTCGGCCACGCGGATGAGCCCGGCCGCGGCTTCGATCTCCTCCAGGTGGGCGCCGCGTCGACCATCTCCGGCTTCACCGTCCGCGGCGGGGACGCGCGGAACCTCTCCCTCAACGGCCGCGGGGGCGGCGCGCTCCTCGTTGTTTCTGCGCCAACCTTCCGCGACTGCATCTTCCGCGAGAACCGGGCCCAGAGCGGCGCGAACGGCGGCGGTGGCGCGGTCGCTCTCATCAGTTCCTCGGCCCGCTTCGAGAACACGAGCTTTCTCGACAACGTGGTCGAGGGGCTGTCGTCCGTCGGCGGAGCGGTCGTCTGCGTCGCCCCATCGACTCCGGTCTTTCTGCAATGCCGCTTCGAAGGCAACTCGGTGAACACGCCCGGCGGCCCGCTCAGTTCCTCCGGCGGCGCTTTCTTCGCCTGGGACTACGCCGCACCCCTGCTCGAGCAATGCACGTTCTTCGCCAACAGCTCGGACACCGAGGCGGCCGGGTTCTTCAGCGGTTTCTACTCGCAACCCACGCTGCGGCAGTGCGTCTTCGAGGCCAACAGCGGCCGCCTCGGCGGCGGCGGCCTCATCGCGGGCACGGCCCTTGTCGAGGACTGCGACTTCATCGCCAACACGGCGACGTTCGGTGGCGGCGGTCTCGAGATCGAGTCCGGCGTGATCCTCGTCACCCGCTGTCGCTTCCTCGGCAACACGGCCGTGGTGGAAGGCGGCGGCGTGCGCGTCACCGAATCGACACCTGAGCTCCGCGAGTGCGTCTTCGCCGGCAACACCGCACCGGAGGGCGGCGGGCTCTACGTGCGGCGCGCAACGGTCGGTCTCGCCCGCTCGACCTTCTACGGGAACAGCTCCGGGATCATGGTCGGACGGGCCAGCGATCCGATCCCCTCCCAGCTCATCATGGCCTACTCGATCATCAACGGGAGCACCAGCGGTCGAGCGGTGTCGTGCGGAATGGCCGGCACCGCGACTCTCACCTGCAGCGATGTCTTCGGCAACGCGGGCGGCGACTGGGTCGACTGCATCGCCGGGCAAGAAGGCATGAGCGGCAACTTCTCGCTCGATCCGTGCTTCTGCGCGCCCGCGAACGGCGATTACACGCTGAGCGCCGACTCACCCTGTGCGCCCGCCCACTCCCCGGCTGGCTGCGACTTGATCGGGGCCCTGCCCGTGGGCTGCGCGATCTCGTGCGGGACGACGGCCCTCGAAGCGACGACCTGGGGCCAGATCAAGGCGCTCCACCGGTAGCAGCGTCGCCGCGCGCTCTACCGCGCGACGAGCCTCAGGAACCGCGCGAGCACCCGCTTCGTGAGGCCGCCCGCGAAGCGTACGGTGAGCCGCGCATCCGGGCCATGGCCCTCCTGGCCGACGACGACACCGCTTCCGAACTGCGCGTGCATCACGCGCGCGCCGACGATCCGGGTGAGACCCTCTTCCCCGTCGGGCTCGACCACGCGGCGTTCCGCCGTACCGGCGCGCGCGGGGGATGCCGCCCCCGGCGCGCCCGGCACGCCCGCCCCGCCCCGCGCCCGAGCCAGCGGCGCGCGCGGCATCTCCTCCGGCCGGTAGCGCCGCGGCATTCCCGCCCGCTCCTCCTCGCGGCCCCGACCGGCCAGGCGCCCGCCCCGCCCCGGCGAGAAATCCCGCGCATAGCCCGAGAAATCGCTGACCTGGAGCACATCTGCCGGCAGCTCGTGCACGAAATCGGAGACCTCGGCGCTCATGTAGCCGCCCATCCGCCGTCGCTCGCGCGCCGCCGAGAGGGTGACCCGCCGCTCGGCGCGGGTGAGCGCGACATAGAAGAGCCGCCGCTCCTCCTCGAGCTGGCGCGGCTCGTCGAACGACGAGGCGTGCGGAAAGAGCCCCTGCTCGAGCCCGGCGACGAAGACATGCGGGAACTCGAGGCCCTTCGCGTTGTGCGCCGTCATGAGCGTCACCCGCTCCCCCTCCTCGCTCATCCGATCCACGGCGGCGACGAGCGCCACCTCGGTGAGGAAGCCCGCCACCGTCGGATCCCCGGTCACCTCGGCGTAGTGCGCGGCAGCGGCGACGAGCTCGTCCAGGTTCTCGCGCCGCGCGCCCGCGGTGTCCGGATCTTCTTCCTCGAGATGCGCGAGGTAGCCGACGGCCTCGATGACTGCGACGATGCGATCGGCCGCGGGGAGCTCCCGCCCCTCGTCGAGTCGCGCGAGAAGGCGCGCGAACTCGGCCAGGTGCTTGGCCTGGGCGGTCCCGAGCTCGGGAATCTCGCCGAGCCGCGCGCACGCGGCGCGGAGCCCGATCCCGGCGCTCCGCGCGAAGTGAGCCACCCGCTCGAGCGAGGTCGGCCCGATGCCGCGCTTCGGCACGTTCACGATGCGGGCGCAGCTCACGTCGTCGCCCGGGTTGTCGAGGACGCGCAGGTAGGCGAGGATATCCTTCACCTCGCGCCGCTCGTAGAACGAGATGCCGCCGACGAGATCGTAGGCGATGCCGCTCCGCCGGAGCGCCGCCTCGAGCGGGCGCGACTGGGCATGCGTGCGGTAGAGAACGACCGTCCCCCCGTAGGTCGCCTCGCCGCGGCGGACGAGCGACTGGATCTCGCCGACGATGGCGTCGGCCTCGCGCTCCTCGTCGGAGAACATCCAGAGCTGGATCGGCTCCCCCACCTCGTTCTCGGTCCACAGCTCCTTCGGCTTCCGGCCCGCGTTGTGCGCGACGACGTGGTTCGCGGCACGCAGGATGGTCTTGGTCGAGCGGTAGTTCTGCTCGAGCCGGATGACGGTCGCGTCCGGATAGGATTCCTCGAAGGAGAGGATGTTCCGGATGTCGGCGCCGCGCCAGCCGTAGATCGACTGATCATCGTCCCCGACGACAGCCAGGTTCCGCCGCCCCGAGGCGAATAGCGAGATCAGGACGTACTGCGCGTGGTTTGTGTCCTGGTACTCGTCGACGAGCACGTGCGCGAAGCGCTCGGTGTAGCGTTCGAGCAGCGCCGGCTCGCGCCGGAAGAGCTGGATCGTGCGCAGGATGAGATCGTCGAAGTCGAAGGCATTGGCGGCCACCAGCCGGCGGTCGTACTCCCGGTACACGCGGGCCGCCGTCCGCTCGAAGGCCGAGGCCGCCCCCGCCTCGAACGCGCCATGATCGACCAGGTTGTTCTTGGCCCTGGAAATCAGCCCGTGCACGACCGGCGGCCGATACTCCCGATCAGACAGCTCGAACGCCTTGAGACATGCCTTGACGAGCGCGACCTGATCGTCGGCATCGTAGATCGCAAACGAGGCGCTCCGCTCGACCAATTCCGGATGTGCCCTCAACACCCGCAGGCATATCGCATGGAATGTCCCGACCCAGAGCCCCGGCACGTCGCCGATGAGGGCGATGATCCGCTCCTTCATCTCCCGCGCGGCCTTGTTGGTGAAGGTGAAAGCGAGGATCGCGCGCGGATCGAGGCCGCGCGCATGCACGAGATGCGCGACCCGATGGGTGAGCACCCGCGTCTTCCCGCTCCCCGCCCCGGCGAGGACGAGCAGCGGCCCGTCCCCATGGACGACGGCCTCCCGCTGCCGATCGTTCAATCTCTCCAGGAGATCCTCTGCGCTCGTCATCACGTGAGTGTCGTCAACGGGCTGCCGCGACGCAAGGACAAAGCATGGCGGGACGGGCGACGCGATCTGCCCTCGTCCGGCGAGTTTCGCCGGCCGGCGCCCCTGACCTTGCCTCTGCGCAGCGAGCTCAGAACTCCCAGCGCAAGTTGAGATCGATCGTGTACTGCTGGTCGACGTCCCTGTTGCCGCGGCTCTCGGCGAGCCCGCTCCGGAGCACCGAGCCCTTGAGATAGGCGATCCGGGAGAGCTCGTACTCGGCCGACACGTCCTGGGCCGAACCCGATGAGAAGCCCTGGTAAGCAGACAGAAACAGCTCGGGCGCGACGTAGGTGCCGACGCGCGCGCCCCAGGTGGGCTCGGCGCCCTCCTCGACCGTGCGCGACTCGACCCGCACCGAGATCCCGGGAATCTCGCGGGCGAGGCTCCGTTCGAGATCACGCATGAAGGGCGTGAGCGCGACACTCGTCACCTGCTCGGCGTCGGTCGGCACGAGGAAGCGCCAGAGGGTGCCCTGGTCGTAATCGGGATCCGACGACAGGACTACCTGGCGGTCGGCGGCGGTGCCGGTGATGGTGGCGAAGATGCGCGCCTCCGGGATGCGCGTCTCGGCGCTCACGTTGACCTCGGGATCGATGACCTCGGGATTGGTGAACTCGACCTCCCCGCTCGTGATGCGGAAGGTGTGCCCGACGAGATCGTAGCGTCCCCGCACGGTCTCGAGCCGCCCGAGGACGATGCGGCCCGCGACATCGCGCTCATACGTGAGCTCGCCGCGGAGTTCCACCTCGAGGTCGTTGTTGCGGATCCAGGCGTTGCGCGGCAGATCGAGCACGAAGGTCCCGACCCAGCTCGATGGCCCGGGCTCGTCGGCGCGGCCGCCGCCCACGATCTCGCGCAGGTAGTCGAGCCTCCGCACGCTCACCGTGCCCGAGTAGTTGGGCAGGCCGGCGAGACCCGCCACCGCGCCCTTCTTGAAGGTGAAGGTGCCGTCGATCGTGGCCAGGTAGGCGCCCGTCTCGCCCACTTCGTATTGATCGAGCGTGAGCGTGACGTCGTACCCGGCGAGGCGGGCGCCGGTCACATCGAGCACACCCCGCGCCGCGAGCCTTCCCTTGCCGCCGTCGGTGGCCGTGAGCTCGAGGAACTCGACCCGCTGGCCGGAGAAGGCGATCCGGGCGGTGACATCCGCCATCACTTCCTCGCGGCCGCGCACGACGACCCGCCCATCCGCGACGCTGGCGGCGCCGGAGAGGGAGGGAGCGGCCACGGTGCCGCCGATCCGCACCTGCCCATCGATGCGCCCGTCGGCCTCGGCGATGCGATCGGTGAACAATGTGGCCACGGCGAGATTCGCCGCCGCGAGATCCACGGTCAGATCGAACTCGCGTTCCCGATCGAGCGCGGGGAGAGCGAGGAGGCTCAGGCGGACCGGGGTGCGGCCGCTCACGAAGAGCGGCTGGTCGAAGACACCGAGGCGCGACGCCGCCACGACGAGCGTCCCGTCCTCCAGACGTCCGGTCACCGCCACCGGCGCGAACTCGCGAGCCCCGATCGCGACCCGCTCGCTGGCCAGCTCGAGCGTGCCGTCGGGGGCGGCGAGCGACCCCCGAAGGGCGGCGGTGAGCGCCACGACGCCGCTCGCGCGGTCGAGGCGCGGGTCGAGCCCATGCCAGCCGGCGAGGTCGAGCACCGGGGCGCTCAGGGCGAGGTCGGCCGTCGCGGCGGCGAGCGCCTCCTTCGTGAAAAGCTGCGGCAGATCGCGGAATCCAGCCGGCGCCCGCGCGAACTGGATCCTGCCGGTCGCCCCGATCAGGCCGCCGCGCGCAAGGGCGAATCGTTCGATCGTGAGAGTGGGGCCGGCGAGGCGCACGTTGAACGCGAGGTGCGACGCGCTGAACCGGCCGCGCACGAGCGAGTCGACGGTCGCCGTGGCGGTGAGCTCGAAGGAGCGACCGCCACCGCGCGCGTCGAGCCGGAGGTCGAGCGTGCCGCCGAGCCGGCGCCCGCCGCCGAGGGCGGCATCGAGCGCCGCCAGATGGAAGTCGTGCGCGCTGACCTCGAAGTCGGTCGTCGCCCCCGCCGCATCGATCACGCCCGTGGCCGCAAGATCGCCGTGCTCGCCCCGCAAGCGGAACTCCGCGAAGTCCCAGACCGAGCCGCGGCGCACGATGCGCACGGGCCCCGCGTTCGCGAAGTCGAGCCCCGCGAAATCGAGCGCCAGGGAGTTCACGGCGAAGAGGGTCGCCTCGCGCTGGAACTCGACCGTGCCGGCGCCGCGGAGCTGGGCGGCGCCGCGCGCCGCCATGAAGTGCTCCGCGGTGACGATGCCCCCGCCGTAGGAGAAGGCGACGGCGAGCGAGTCGAGCAGCTGGCCGGCGAGCATGCCGCGGGCCGCCTCCGCGGTGAGATCGCAGGTGAAGCGGGGGCGAATCGTCCCGTTCGCCACGTGCACGGAGACCTGGGCGAGATGGAACGGACCGGCGTCGAGCGAATCGAGGACCCCGTCCACGCTGAAGTTCGGCGCACGCACGGGGCCGGCGAGCTCGAGATGAAGATCGCCGCGGCCGCCGAAGCGTCGCTCGCCGAGCATACCGCCGAGGCGGAGGAGGTCGTCGACCTGGAGATCCTGGACCAGCGAGATCTCGCCGCGCGGATCGACGCGCCCGGCGCCGCGGATCACGGCGCCGTGCGTGGTCACCTCGTACGACGCGAGCTCGATCACACCGCCGGCGCCGATCGTGCCCTGGAAACGGCCGGGATAGAGCGCGAACCCGCCGACATCGCCGCCGCTTACGAGGAGATCGAAGGGACGTCCCCCGCCGGTGCCGGCGCCGGCACCCGCGCCGATGGTCAGCGTCCCGCTCATGCGCCCCGGCGGCATCCAGGCCAGCTCGCGCAGGAACGCAATCTCCTCGACGTCGAGCCCTTCGAACACGAGCGTGCCGCTCGTCGCGGCGCGGGCGCCGCCGCGCCCGATGGTGGCCGCACCGCGCAGCGGCGTGCCGTTCACCGCGAGCACGAAGCGCTCGATCTCGAGCGCGTCGGCCCGCGCGCGCGCCTCGATGGTGAGGCCGGTCACGCGATCGGCGCCAAGCGCCCCCTCGCCGCGGAATGCGGCGCGGAGCTCTCGCCATGGCCCATCGAGCGCAAGCGTTCCGCGCACCCACCCGGGCCGCGTGAACTCCCGGGCGCCGAGCGCTGACGCCAGGTCGGCGGCGAGGAGCGGATCGATCGTGACTCGGAGATCAGGCCCGCGCTCGAGATCCAGATCTCCGGCGACGACCGCGTGCGAAAGCCCGACGCGGAGATCGAGGCGCTCAAGCGTCACCCGGCGACCGGCGACCTCGACCCCGCCCCGCACGCTCACGGGCGGCAGATCGCCGGCGGTGGCGGCGAGCGAATCGATGCGCGCCGCGAGGCGGCCGCCGAGGACATCGAGCCCGGCCGCGAGCGAGAAGGTGAGGGGCGGCCACGCTGACTTCGCCCCGGAGCTGTCCGCCTCTGCGCGCGCCCGCGCCCCCGGTGCCCGAGTCAAGGTGGCGCCCTCGATCCGGAGCTCGTCGATCGCGAGTCCGAAGCCGCCGCGTCGGGGAACCGGTCCGCGCCGCTCCTTGAGCCGTGGCCAGGTCCCGCCGGGAGCGGGCAGCACGATGGTCGGCGCGACCAGCCGGAGCGCGCGGATCCGCGGCCTTCCGCGCAAGAGCTCGGCCGGCTCGTAGCGGAGCTCGACGCGCGGCGCGATGAGAAGCGGCATCCACCCGGCCTCGCCCGCGGGCGCCCCGCTCGCGCCCCGCACATCGAGGCGCAGATCGTGGATGACGAGCCCGCGGAGCGGGTTCCCGCTCACGTCGCCGATCCGCACGCGCGCGGACTCCGGATCGAGCTCCTCGCTCAGGAGCTCGGCCGCCGTCCGCGCCACCTCCGTCGAGCCGACGGTGCGCCGGACGATGGCGACCGCCGCGAACACCGCGCTGGCGATGATCGCCAGCGCTGCGAGGAGGAGGAGGAGGTGGCGTCCGATCCGGAGGATCACCGTCGCTCCCTAGAAGGCCTGCCCCAGGCTCAAGTGCCACTCGCCGCCGCTGGTGGCGCGGACGATGCGCTCCGGCTCCCCGCGCACGAGGGTGTGTCCATAGTCGACCCGGAGCGGGCCCACCGGCGTGCCCAGGCGGACCCCGCCGCCCGTCGTATAGCGTACATCTTCAATCGTGGCGTCGTTCAGGTCGGGAAAGAAGTTGGCGAGGCTCAGATCGGAGGCCTCCTCCCACACATTCCCGCCGTCGAAGAAGACGGCCCCCGAGAAGCGCCAGGCGAGCGGGAAGCGGAGCTCCACGTTGCCGATCAGGACGAAGAGGCCGCGGAGCGTGGCCGGATCCTCCTGGTCCGGCGCGAGGATCTGCGGCCCGAGCGAGTCCTCCGGATAGCCGCGCACGGTCACCGCGCCACCGGCGCGGAAGCGGTCCTCGAAGGGCACCTGGGTCTGCGGGTTCACGCCTTCCGGCACCGCGAACACGTGGATCCAGCCGCCGCGGAGCCGGGTCGCGAGCACGAAATCACCGAGCCGGCGGTACCAGCTCGAGGACAGACTCAGCTTGAAGAAGTCCGAGGTGCCGCCGAGGGCCCCGCCCGCGATCTCCG
>Ga0316626_10001120_pt1 | contig 11675 bp, 10 predicted proteins | sample OWC_Aug_T1_C1_D5_FD_207656 | JGI IMG/M metagenome (GOLD analysis project Ga0316626, IMG submission 207656) | Wetland soil microbial communities from Old Woman Creek delta, Ohio, United States - OWC_Aug_T1_C1_D5_A | ecosystem: Environmental > Terrestrial > Soil > Wetlands | place: USA: Ohio...
TCTCTCACCTGACCGGGAAGAAGATCAACCGATTCACCCACATTCACCAAAGCGTCGATGACTTAATCAAAAAAGTCCAGATGCTCCGTCTGATTGCCCATGAGACAGGTTCTTGTTTTCAACGATGCGTCGGGTTCGACGCCTTAAATGCCGTTTACATGACGGCCTTCGACGCCGATCAAAAATATAAGACGGACTACTTTGAACGTTTTAAGAAATATTTGATTCATGTCCAAGACACGAATGTGATGCTCGTGGGCGGAATGACCGATCCAAAAGGAGACCGGTCCCTTCCCCCGGGCAAACAGGCAGACCCCGATCTCTTCACCCATGTCGTTGAACGACGCTCCGATGGGATTGTGATCAGGGGAGCCAAGGCTCATATGACCGGAGGCGTCAATTCCCACGAGATTTTGCTCATGCCCACCCAGGCGATGAGGGAAGATGAAAGGGATTACGCCCTATCCTGCGCCTTGCCTCTGAACACACCCGGCGTGATACTTATTTTCGGCCGCCAGACAAATGAGGAACGGAAATTCGAGGAAGGGATCGATGTCGGCAACCCCTTTGGGCCCGTCGGAGGAGAAGCTCTGATCATTTTCGACAATGTCTTTGTCCCCTGGGAAAGGGTCTTCCTTTGTGGGGAGTATGATATGGCAGGTTTGCTGGTGGAACGGTTTGCGACCTTACACCGCCAGAATTACGGGGGGTGCAAGGGAGGGGTCTCCGATGTCCTTGTCGGGGCCACGGCATTGGCCGCAGAATATCAAGGGACAGCCGGCGCTTCTCACATCAAGGAGAAACTGGCGGAGATGATCCATCTGGCGGAGACGATCTACTCAGGATCTGTCGCCTGCTCCGCCATGGGATACAAAACCCCTTCCGGAGCCTATTATCCAGACCCCCTTTTGGCTAATACGACAAAGCATAATGTCACACGCCACATCTATGAAATTTCCCGACTTGCCCATGATATTGCAGGCGGCATTGTTGCCACCATGCCTTTCCAAGCAGATCTCGAAAGCAACGAAGTGGGCGGTTATGTCAAGAAATATCTGGCTGGAGCGAAAGGGATTCCCGTGGAAGACCGTATGAAGATCCTCCGGCTTATTGAAAGCATGAGTGGAGGGACAGCTCTGGTTGAATCGATGCATGGTGCAGGTTCTCCCCAAACGCAGAAAGTGATGTATGGCCGCCTGGGAAACCTGGAACAGAAGAAACGCTGGGCCAAACACCTGGTAGGAATTGAATAAATAGGTGACGGGTGCACCGCTTAACTTTTTAATTTGACAAAAGATGAATAATCTGATAATTCGTTTTCAAATCTAATGCAGATCTCTGCATTGGATTCGTCATTCCTACCTACAGCCAACAGGCACTAACGATGAAAATAAGGCATTGACTCTCTCTTGTGACAAAAGAGAGTGGGCCCTACACTACGTTGGATAAAGGGCAGACCCCTGAACCCAACGTGGCTCAGGGGTGGTGTGAAACCAGAAAGGAGGGGTAAACGATGGCTAAAAAAATCACGAGAAGGAAATTTCTAGAGAATGCGGTGATTGGCGGGGTGGCCCTGGGAACCGGTTTGGGTGGTTACCGGGTGACTTACGGCCAGGCCAAGAAACCGGCAGGTCCAATCAAGATTGGTGGGCAGGGTGCTATCTCAGGAGCACATGCCGATTACGGTTGGCAGATGATGGCCGGAGCAACGCTGGCGATTGAACAGATCAACGCGAAGGGTGGTATTTTGGGTCGAAAACTCGAACTGAAATTCATGGACGAAGAGCTAAAGCCCGCTACTGCTGTCAAGAATGCAAGATATTTTGTCACGGACTGGGGAGCTGACTTCCTTTTCGGCATCGATTCGAGTGGGAGTGCGATGGCAGTGGGTCCGGTGCTTACGGAACTGGATCGTCTCTGTTTCTTCTGCCATGCTGCCACCCACCGGCTGACAGAAGAGTTGGTTGCTGGAAAAGGAATCAAACAGATTTTCAGGATGGTGGCGCCCGTTTATCAGGATGCCCTGGCTGCCTGGGTCTTTAAAGATAATCCGGAAATTAAACGCTGGGCAGGCATCAACTGTGATTATGAATATGGATACGTAGCCTGGAACCTATTTAAGGAGAACATCAGAAAATTTCGTCCCGATGTGGAGTTTGTTGCTGCGGCCTGGGCCCCCTTCTGGACCATGGACTTTTCATCCCATATCTCAGCCGTCATGGCTGAAAAGCCCGATGCTATTTTTGCTACACCATGGGCAGGCGAAGGAGTCATGCTCCTGAGGCAAGCTTTGATGCTTGGAGTCTTTGATAAGATCCAGGTCTGGTGGCAGGGCATGGGTGGCTCTGTTGACCTCCTCGAAGGAGTTTCCAGGGAGGTAGATAAGTTCAAAGGCAAACTTTGGGCCACTGCTCGCTATATTCATAACTATCCCGTCACCCCCGAGAACAAGGTTTTTGTCGAGGCTTTTAGAAAGAGATGGGGAAAATTTCCCAACTACTCTGCAGAAGGAAGCTACTCAACAATCTACGCCATCAAGACCGGGGCTGAAAAAGCAAAGAGCCTGGAAACTGCTAAAGTTGGGGCCGCCCTGGAAGGAATGGAGTTGAAGACCCCTGCCGGGCCAAGATTGATTCGGAGAGAAGATCACCAGGCTGTCTATACGGTTCCTGCAGGAAAAGTGGTGACAAGCCCAGATTATCCGTTACCCATCCTTGGAGATCTGAAGATCATTCCGGCAAAAGAGTACTATCGTCATCCACCCTTTACGCCTGTAGCTGCAACAAAATAGGGATAATTTCCCTCAGCTCCTTTAAGAAAAATCCCCCCACACCCCCCTTTTATAAAGGGGGGCAAAGGGGGGATTTAAATAGGGATTTGTTAAAAAGATGTTAGAAAAATTACTTTTTCAAGGCCTCATTGGTTTAAGTTTTTCAATGTATCTTTGGCTTCTTGCCTCCGGGCTGACCCTCGTCTTCGGAGTATTGGGTGTCCTGAATTTCGCCCACGGCAGTCTCTTTATGTTGGGTGCCTATGCCACATTTACGTTCTATGGAAAACTCGGCTTCAATTTCTGGGTTTCGATTGGACTGAGCCTCATCAGTGTAGGGTGCGTCGGAGCGGTCCTTGAGCGTTTTTTTATTCGTCGCATCTATGATCTCGACCTCCCTTATCAATTGATCTTGACCTTTGGTTTTATTCTCATCTTCGATGACTTGGTGAAGATGGCCTGGGGGGGTGTTGCCATGATTCCCCCGATGCCTCGTTTCTTTGAAGGCAATCTTTCTGTTTTTGGAAGACCTTTTCCGATCTACAATCTTTTCATTATCGCTGCCGGGTTCGGAGTGGCCATCATCCTCTGGCTCATTCTGGAAATGACCTGGTGGGGAAGGATGATCCGGGCTTCTGCCTCTGACCGGGAGATGGCGAGTGCGATTGGAATCAATATTCCCATCCTCTTCACTACCGTATTTGTCTTTGCAGCCATGCTCGCTGCCCTAGGAGGAGCCCTCGGTACGCCTGTTCGTGTGGTCGCACCCGGAATTGGAACAGCCATGATTATTCAGGCATTTGTGATCACGGTGATTGGGGGATTGGGAAATCTGAAGGGTGCCTTTGTAGGCGCTCTGATTGTCGGCATCTTAACTGCTTTCGGGATTTTGCTCTTCCCCGTATTTGAGCTCTTTATTATCTTTGTCGTCATGGCGGTTGTGTTGATGGTTAAACCAGAAGGGCTCTTTGGCAAATAGTCAATGCAAAATGATCAATTAGCAATTAACATTTATCAATTTAGGACCTTCTAACTATGAAGCAATGCTAACTTTGCAATGAAGAATTTTAAAAACCTTCTCCTTATCGCTTTGATCCTATTTCTTCTTCTGCTCCCGACTTTTGCAGGAAAATACCTGCTTTATATGACCATTAATATCCTTATCCTCTCTGTGTTTGCTCTCGGTTTCAACCTTCTCCTAGGTTATACCGGTTTACTCTCTTTTGGGCAAGCGGGATTCTTTGCCATGGGTGCTTATGCCTCTGGCAAAATCCTTCTCGTCATTCCATCGCTCTTGTTAGGTGCGATCGCCGGAATGGCAGCTGGAGGCGTTTCGGCTCTCATCCTGGGCTATCTGTGTGTCCGACACACTCGAATCTACTTCTCTATGCTGACCCTCTCCTTTGGGATGATGATCTATTCCTTAGCGTGGAAATGGCGGGATGTCACGGGCGGGGACGATGGATTGGTAGGGATTCCAAGGGCCCCTTTTGAGATTCCAGGAATTCTTACCATCAATATGAACCCGATGGAAAATTATTACTATTTTGTTTTAGTGATTTCATTAATTGCGATCTTCATCCTTTATCGGATTGTGAATTCTCCATTCGGCCTCACTTTAAAAGGAATCCGCGATAGCGAAAACCGCGTTGCCTTTGCAGGAATATCGATCAGGAATTATCGCCTCCTCTCTTTCACCTTTGCGGGGTTGTACGCAGGCCTCGCTGGCTCGCTCTTGCCGCCCTTGGAGAACACAGTTACTCCACCCCTTGCGCATTGGACGCACTCTGCCGAACCCGTGATGGTCACTCTTCTTGGGGGTATCCATACTTTTTCCGGGCCTATTGTGGGATCGATCCTTTTCTACCTCATTAAGGATATCATCGTACGATATACTCAATACTGGCTGATATGGTTTGGCTCCATCGTCGTCTTTTTGGTCTTAATCTTTCGTGGAGGGGTCGTGATTTTCTTCACCGAAAGAGTCTGGCCTCTATTAAAACGGACTTAGGGAGTGTTGCAGAGTCAAATGGCAGATCTCCTTCGAACGGAAAAACTCAGAAAATATTTCGGTGTGGTCAGTGCCGCAGATGATATTGACCTTCAAATTGAAGAAGGGGTGCTCACTTCCATCATTGGCCCCAATGGCGCGGGCAAAACAACACTCATCAACCTCCTCACCGGAAATATCTTGGCCGATTCAGGAAAGGTCTTTTTCTGTGACGAGAACATCACTTACCTCCCCATCCATAAGAGGGTGAAAAAAGGGATTTGTCGTTCTTTCCAGATTATGAACATCTTCCCCAAACTCACCGTCCTCGAAAACCTCCAGATTCCAATCCTGTCTTTTATGAATCGAAGTCTGAGGTTCATCAAACCCGTTTATCGCCATACCGATGTTAACGATCGTGTTGAAAAACTGTTGAAGGAGGTTGGCTTGATGGATAAGCGAGACCTCCCAGCCGGAACATTATCGCACGGGGATCAGCGGTTGCTCGAGATCGGTCTCGCCATGGCCCCTGACCCGAGGCTCCTCTTTCTTGACGAACCCACAGCAGGGATGAACCCTGTCGAGAGAGTCAAGATCTTACAAAACATCCGGAGACTCTCTCGAGAACGACAATCCACATTTGTGATCGTGGAACACGATATGGACATCGTCTTTTCTCTTTCGGATCGGATCATCGTCTTGCATCGCGGTCAGATCCTGGCTGACGGAAAACCAGAAGAGATCCAACAAAATGAGGATGTGAGAAGGGTCTACTTGGGTGAGGAGCTTTTTTGGGACAAATTATGACTCCTGAGTCTCTCGACGCAATTCTCAACATCGATCAGATCAACACCTTTTATGGTCAGAGCCATGCCCTGCAAGGAGTCTCCCTGTCCATTCATCAAGGGGAAGTCGTCTGTCTTTTGGGAAGGAATGGCGTTGGCAAGACGACCACGCTCCGTTCCATCATGGGACTTACGCCTCCACGGTCAGGTCGGATTCTTTTCAAGGGCATTGACGTTATGGGGAAGCATTCTTTCCAAATAGCTCAAATGGGGATTGGCTATGTGCCGGATGACCGTAGGATCTTTCCCGACCTCACCCTTTTTGAGAATCTTGAGCTGGCCCGTCGGTTATCGAAGAAAGCTAACATCCAATGGACTTTTGAAAAGATTTACGATCTTTTCCCCGTTTTCATCCATTTAAAGGAACGGAAGGGAAACCAGCTGAGCGGGGGGGAGCAGAAGATGCTGGCTATCGGCCGAGCGCTGATGAAGAATCCAGATCTTCTTCTTTTGGACGAACCTTCTGAGGGACTAGCGCCGCTCGTCGTTCAGAATTTGGTTGAAGTGCTGGGCCGAGTTCGGAGCGAAGGGGTGACTATCCTACTGGCAGACCAGAATCTAAAATTCTGTCGTAAGACTTCTGATCGAGGTTACATCTTGGAAAAAGGGATGATTCAGTATCAAGGGATCATGGAAGAGATCTGGAAGAATGAAGCGATCGTCAAGAAATACCTCGTCGTGTAAACCCTTTTTTCCACTCTCATCTGTTTCAACTCATTGACCGCAATCCTCTTTTTTGCTACCGTCAGGAATGTCCGGATAGGAAAAAACCAAACGAAAAGAGCCAAAACACCAGATATGGAAATGCGATCTTTGAAAGCCTCTTTTCTCATTACGGGGCTGAGCGGCATTGCCGCACAGATCATCCTGTTGCGGGAGCTTCTCATTTCTTTTCTCGGGAATGAGCTCACCCTTGGGATCATCCTCGCCAACTGGCTCGTTCTGGTAGCGATCGGTTCTTTGGTGATCGGCAAAACTGTTGAAAAGGTAAAAAGAAAAATAGAAGTCTTTGTGTTCTTCCAACTTCTTGTTTCCGTTGCTCTTCCTTTTGCCATCTATCTCTCCCGGATATTCAAAAATATCCTTTTGGCCACTCCCGGAGAAGGACTCGGCTTCGCGCCGATTTTTTATTCCTCTTTTCTGATCCTTCTTCCAGTCGCTCTCCCACAGGGAGCGCGCTTTACTTATGGGTGTAAACTCTATTCTCAATTGATCAAAGAAGACGCCCCCTCCATTGGAAAGGTCTATGTTCTTGAAAGCATCGGGTCCATCGTCGGTGGCTTGCTCATGACTTTTCTTCTCATTCAATATCTCAATTCTTTTGAAATTGCCTTTATCATCTCCCTGATGAATACCCTCGTTTCGATATTCCTTCTTTGGCCAAAGACAAAACCATTTCACCCCGCTTTCCAAACAACTCTTTGGATTCTATCGATACTTCTCTCCCTCGTCTTCGCCTACAGCCTCTTGTCCCAGACTTCAAACGCGATTCATCAATCCTCGATCCAATCGCAGTGGAGGAATCTGAACGTTATCCACAATGAAAACTCCCACTATGGAAATATCACCGTGACGAAGAGTGGCGAGCAATTCACGTTCTTTACCAACGGCGTCCCAACGATCACCACTCCTGTGCCGGATATAGCGTCCATCGAGGATTTCGTTCACTTCCCCATGCTCTTTCATGAAAAGCCTGAATCCCTCCTAATCCTGAGCGGTGGAGCCGGAGGAATGATCCATGAAGTTTTAAAATATCCGGTCAGGCGCGTGGATTATGTTGAGCTGGATCCTCTTCTCCTGAAATTAATTCAGAAATTCTCAACTCCTCTCACCCAATCCGAGCTTTCTGATCCGAGGGTAAGGATCCATTATACGGATGATCGGTTCTTTATAAACAGAACTCGGGATCGATTCGATCTTATCTTCATCGGACTCCCGCCTCCGCAGGATTTACAGACCAATAGACTTTTTTCCTCTGAATTCTTCTCCATCGCCAAGGGGAAGATGAACGCCGACGGAATCATCGTTTTAACCCTTCCCGGGTCGTTGACCTATATCAGCCCTGAATTGAAAGCCTTGAACGGGTGTATTTCAGAGACGTTAAAGGCTGTTTTTCGTTCTGTCAGGATCATCCCGGGTGATACGAATCTCTATCTGGCCTCTGATTCCAGGAAGCTTGAGAGAGTGACATCCGCAGAGATCGTCAAACGATTTGAAGACAGGAAAATCAAAACGAGCCTGTTCACCAAAGGCTATTTGGAATTCCGACTACACGAACAGTGGCTGAAATGGTTCTTTGAACCAACGGGGAGAAAAGAGGTTCGGATCAATTCCGATTTTCGTCCCATCGGGGTCTTCTTCAGCCTTTCCTACTGGAATGCCCTCTTCTCCCCCTCCCTCGCAGAAATCTTCAAATCCTTTGAAAGATTCAGCCTACAGATATCGATTTTCTTTATCATCCTCTGGACTCTCCTGATGTCGCTCGTTTTTGTGAAAAGACCCTCTCTCTCAGGACAGTTTGTTCCCTATGCCATCTTCACGACCGGATTGGCTGGGATGATATTCAACTTAGCTATCATCTTCACCTTTCAAACATTTTATGGCTACCTTTACCACCAAATCGGCCTCCTCATCGCCATCTTTATGTTTGGCGTTGCGCTGAGCAGTTTCTACATGAGCCGGCACTTAGAGGGAATAGAGAGGGATTCTCATCTATTTCTGAAAATGGAAATAGTCATCATCCTCTTCTCATTTCTTTTTCCTTTTGTTTTATCCGTCCTGCCTCGATACCTTGAAAGAACAGCTCTCTCCCTTCTGGTCTATCCGCTGTTTCTGATCATGTCCTTTTTATCCGGCGCGTGTATCGGGCTTCAATTCCCCCTTGCGAGCAAAATATATCTCGCTTTGCCTGGGAAAAAGAGGACGGTCGGCCATACCGCTGGCGTGCTCTATGGGGCAGATCTTCTGGGAGGATTTTTGGGGGGACTCTTCGGAGGGATTCTCTTATTGCCCGTTCTGGGGTTGAAGGAATCCTGCTTCATGATGGGGCTGGTCAAAATGGGCAGCCTTGCCCTACTCTTCATCTTTATCAGGGTTCATAAGGCTAAATGAGAGCGTAAGAGGCCAGTAGGAGCACAACCATCATCTTACGCCCCCCGGTTGTGGAGGAGAGGATACAGGAGAGGGGATCTCACGCGAGATTTATCTCCGTTCCATGGCTTTTCCGAAAATGGCTGAGGCGGCGCATGACACTGGGGATTTTTTAACGAGTTCGCAATCTTTTCTGGACCGCTTCGGAAGTCAGTTCCCGAATAGCATCGGAGCCAATCCACCTTGCAGCCGTTGATTCGATTTCTCGAATTTCCTTTGCCGTTTTAATGGCCATCTGATTCAAGCGCAGGTTTCTCTTCCCGATCTGTCTTAACGCCCAGTTTACGGCTTTTTTTACAAAATTCCTCTCATCCTGCGCTTTCCTTTTGATGACGGGGAGAAATTTTGTGAATGCGCTGTCCTTGGCTTCCTTATCATGAACAGACAGCGCCGCCATGAGGACAAACCCTGCTCTTTTGACAAATTCTTCCCCCCTTTCGCTCCAATCTATCGCCTTTTTATGAGCAAACTTGGTTCGGTCGAAGAGATTACTGCAAACCTGATCACACACATCCCAGGAGTCGAAATCTCTCGCCCATCTCTCCATCTGATTCTGGGTTACCTCTTCAGGAGGATCGATCATGCCCGCAAGAATCCGGGCTTCATGAATGCCCGAATTCCAAAGTTTCTGAGCGAGTAGATGATTCTTGCCGATTTCCTTAGCCATCCTTCTCAGAGCAGGAAGAGACACCCCATACGTGTTCTTCGGGTTAATTCCAAACCGTGCCATCCCTGCAACAGCTTCCCGATTTGAGAGGGATTTTAGTTTCTTTATCAGTATTTTCTCCATACTCTTCCCTCGGGACGGCCTTTTAGATCAAACCCTCCAAGCTCACTTCTTTGCGCTTTTCGGCTTCTTTCTACTATCAGAACCCTTCTTCTCCTTTGCCGGCAAAGACGAAACATAGGATAAAGACTTTTCCACCCACTCCCGAAGTTGGTCCGGCTCATTCAGCAAAATCCTTGGGACAACGACGTACTCCCGCATCACCCTTCCGGGCATTGGCTCGAACTGCTCAGCACCTTTCAATCGAAGAAACTCGGCATGCTGCTCTTCGGGAAGCCGAAGGACCATGCCCGCCTCATGCAGACCGGCAAACATGTTTCCCTTTGCAAAGATACAGGAGTAACCGAACATCTTTCTCGGCTCGGCCCCGGCCAAGCCGGAGGTTACCCTCTCAAAAGCCTTAACCGCCTCGCGTGGAGCCGGTTTCCACTTCTTCATAACATCCTCCTACATCCGGATTTCCGGATTTTTATGATCCTGCCCCTTCCATGCAATCAGAACCCCATCTTCCGAGCCTCTTCTATAAATCGCCTCTTCAGGGGCTTGAAGGGCAGGCGCTTCAGGAGACCAAAGAACGGGACCGGGATGATCTCCTGATTGGCCCGACGTTGCGTCTCATATCGGATCCGCCCTTCTCTGGCCAGTTCCCGACCTGCTTGCTCATACGCAGCATATATCTTAGATATCTTAGGGAATCTCTGTTGTCGGTCGGGATCACCCCCGTGTCCTGACAGACGCCCACCATTTCTCACAAGCACGCCAACCTGAGGTGCATCCATAAATCTGGAGAAAGTCTGAAAGTAAGAGAGCACATTCCTAGGGGTCTCGGTCTCCAGATTATCACAACAGACTAGCACTACAAATGGTTTCGAACAAATGGCCCGATCAATGTGGTGAAACATCAAACCTTTTTCTGACATCCTGAGGTCGAAGGTGTCACCCGTAGCGTTCATGCGGTCGATGAACGTCTTGAGTAATCCTGTCATGCCAAATACGTAGACGGGGGTCGCGTAGATCAGAATGTCTGCGCTGGCCATTTTATGGAAGACTGCCCTGACGTCGTCCTTATCGTCATAGACACACTGAAGAGGGTGGCCGTCTGTATGACACTGACCACAAGCCAAACAACGATTGATCTTGAGTCTGGCGAGCGTGACCTTTTCGCATTCGGCCCCCGCTGCAGCGGCCCCTTGAAAGAGCTTGTTGATCAGAAAATGAGTATGGCCTTTGTCTCCCCTATGACTGGCATTAATGGCCAGAATCTTCATAGTTGCCGCCTCTTACAATTTGCCTTACATTAAGATCTCTGTTTCATTTCACAATTCTGGCATTCTTGGTACAATTTAGGTCAATTCGCAGGAGGTGTCAAGAAGACTTTGTGAAAAACATCGAGAATTCAGTGGAAGGTGAAAGCAGTATTCATTATGTATTTCAAGAGGTTTTTGGCCAGGAACTAAAGTTAATGTTCTTTCTCAAGTTTCTGCGGGTTCAGGTTTTACCCGCCTGCAACGAGAGGGAGCATTTGGAATTCATCTCCATCCTGAAGAACGGTTTCCATCCCGTTCAGGAATTCGATGGACCGCCCATTAACCATTAGGCGAATGTGTGGAAGAATCGAATCGCTGCCTGGTTTATACAAGTGGGTGGCCAACGGGTCTCCCCACTTGTTGATCATCAACGAAAGTAGATCCTTTACTGTGCTCCCCTGTGGGATGGGCAATTCAAACTCCCTTTGACCACAGATCTTTTTTAGTTCCATAATGGTATAGACTTTGATCTTGATCACTATCGGACCGGATTACTTCACACCCAATTGATCTGCAACGTATTCAAGACCCAGTTCAACAAGCTTTTCTCTGCTCGGGATACCTGTATCAAGATTCCAACCTCTCACGGTATAGTATTCGTCCAGCATCACCTTGAGGTCTTCCTCGGTAATCAACTGGCCCTTGGAGGCACCGCTCTTCAAAGGCTCGGTCATCAGCCTCTCAGGAAATCTGTCATCCGCCCTTGTAAACCCTTCCCTTACGTTAAAGGCCCTTGCCAAATTATTGACCCGTTCACCGACCTGGGCAACTTCCTCAGGTGTAAAATCGAGACCTGTCACTGCTTCCATCAAAGAGGCTGTATTCT
>Ga0316626_10001121_pt1 | contig 11668 bp, 9 predicted proteins | sample OWC_Aug_T1_C1_D5_FD_207656 | JGI IMG/M metagenome (GOLD analysis project Ga0316626, IMG submission 207656) | Wetland soil microbial communities from Old Woman Creek delta, Ohio, United States - OWC_Aug_T1_C1_D5_A | ecosystem: Environmental > Terrestrial > Soil > Wetlands | place: USA: Ohio...
GCTACAGCTACGCGCACGTGCCCTGGATCCGCGGCAACCAGAAGGGGATCGAGATTGAGTCCCTGCCCTCGGCCGAGGTCAAGATCGAGCTCTTCGCGACCGCCATGGACCGCTTCCGCGCCGCCGGCTACCGGCAGATCGGGATGGATCACTTCGCGCTCCCCGAGGACGAGCTGGCCCTCGCCGTGCACAAGGGCACCCTCCACCGGAACTTCATGGGCTACACGGTGAAGCCGGCGAGCGACATGCTCGGGGTCGGCATCTCGTCGATCGGGGACGTGCGCGGCGCTTTCTGCCAGAACGAGAAGAAGATCTCGACCTACTACGCGGCGATCACGGCCGGCGACTTCCCGGTGCACCGCGGCTTCGAGCTGTCGGCGGACGATCTCGTGCGTCGCTTCGTCATCACGCGGCTCATGTGCAACTTCGTGCTCGAGAAGGCGGCGGTCGAGGAGAAGTTCGGGATCCGCTTCGACGACTACTTCGCGAGCGAGCTCGCCGAGCTCAGGGCGGGGCCGGCCGAGGAAGGCTTCGTCGAGATGACGGACGGGGAGAAGACCGGCGGCGGACCGGGCGTGATCCGGGTGACCGGGCTCGGGCAGCTCTTCATCCGGAACATCTGCATGATCTTCGACGCTTATCTCAAGCAGAAGACGGGCGACAAGCCGGTCTTCTCGCGCACGGTGTAGGGGCTGCCTGGCTGGCGCTCACTTCACACGCATCAGTTTCAATTCGGCGTCGCCCGCCGGACCCGAGCAGCGCACGACGTAGGTCCCCGACGCGACCGGCCGCCCCCGATCGTTCCGCCCATCCCAGGGAATGGCGTGCGTTCCTGCCGCGAGGGGGCCGTCGTGTAGGCGCCGCACCCGCCGTCCGAACGCGTCGTACACGTCGATGCGGGCACGGCCTGCAGCCGGAAGCGTGATCCGGATCGCGGTCGCCGGATTGAACGGGTTGGGGAGCGCTGGCCCGAAGCGGAACGCGGCGGGCGGCGCGCCGGCCTCGGCGATCGCGGTCTGGGTCGGGGTGAGGGTCGCCGCCGCGGAGCCGGAAGCCGGAACCGGGAGCCGCACGTAGTAGACGCGCTCGCCGCCGTCCCGGATCACGCGGAGGAGCGTGCCGCCGGTGAGCTCGTACGTCGTCGGATCATCCGGCACGCGGAACCGCACCTCGGCGCGCTCGAACGGCTCGGCGAGCGCGTTCACGACCGTGGCCGTGATCGAACCGCTCTCGGTCGAGTAGGTGAGCCGCAGGTTCTGGCCGGCAGCGCCCGACGCGAGCATCGGCCGCGGCGCGAGGGTCTGCCCGCTGACCCGCACCAGCCGGAACTTCCGCCGTCCGGTAGAGACCGATTGCACGCCGAGATCGAAGGGCGGCGTCTGCCAGTTGCCCTCGGCCACCGAGTGGTAATGCCCCCACATTGCAAGATCGATGCCCATCGGGGCGACATTGATCTGGTTCGAGAAGTCGTAGTGGAAGAAGGCGACCTTGGCCTGGGTGGACGGAGTCGCGGCGATGTTCTGATTGAGCCAGGTGAGCTGTTCGGGGAGGAAGCTCTGCGCCCCGTAGATCGCCTGCCGCCAGTCATCGTAATTGATGTAGCCCTCGAGACCGAAGTAGCGCACGGCGCCGAGCTCGAACGTGTAGTTCTGCGTGCGGAGAGGATCGCCGGCCGGCGGGTTGTCGAGCCAGGGCCAGCCGAAGTAGCGCCACCAGTTCCGGCGCGCCGTGCCGTCGGGGGGCGGCGTCGCGTCCCAGCCGCCGATGTCGTGATTCCCCGCGGTGAGGTAGACCGGCATCTCGAACGCGCCGAGGAGCGCCTGCGACCGCGCCCAGTAGTGCTTGTTCAGATACTCCTCGAGCTCGCCCTCGTTGACGAGATCGCCGGTGTGCAGCACGAACTGCGGCTGGATGATGTTGAGATCGTCGATCACGGCGCGGAAGTCGGCCATCTCGCTCGTGTCCGAGTCGGCGCCGGACTCGTAGTAGTAGAGATCGGTGACGAGATGCGTGTCCGAGAGATGCACGAAGTAGTAGTCGTTCGGCTCGGCGGCGAGCACCTGGACCGCATGCGCCGAGCGATCGGTCGCGAGCCCGGGCGCCGAGAGGATGAGATCGTAGAGCTCCTCGGGCACGGCGGTCGGTACGCGGAGACGGAGCGTCCAGCGGGCGCGCGCGGCGTCGTAGGTCGCGGCTTCGAGCCCAAGATTGTGCGTGCTCGCTCCGAGCTCGAGCCGGGCCGCGAACTCGGTCTGGTTCGCGGGGGCGAGCACCCAGGCGTCGAACGCCTCCCCGGCGACGACCATCTCCGGGATGTTCACGAGCGGGCGCATGATCGCGGTCAGCGTGTCGCCGTAGGTGAACTGGGCGTGAGTGGCGGCGGGGGCGAGCAGCGCGGCGCAGGCGGCGGCGAGGACGAGCAGTGCCGAGATGTGCGGTCGCATGCGGGTCTCCAGGGTCCTGGTGCGGCATGGGCAGTGTATCACGGCCGCGAGTGGCGAGGCATCGGGATCGAGTTCAAAGCCGTGACCTTGCTGGCCACGAGTGGTAGGCCTGGACCATGACTGAAGGAGGCGAAGCTATACTCAAGAAGGCGCTCGAGCTCACCGACCAGGAACGGGCCGAGCTTGCCGGAGCCCTGCTCGAGAGCCTGGAACCCCCGCGAGGTTGAGTGGCGGCACGCGCTGAGTATCTACGTCCAGCCCGCGCAGTGGACGAAGCGTTCGAGTGGTACCTGGCGCAGCCCCCCGGCCGCCGCTGATCTGCTAGGATTCCGCCCCATGTGGCGTGAAAGCGTGACCATCGGCCAGCGTCGAATCTCCCTCGAAACAGGGCGCATCGCCCGCCAGGCCGAGAGCGCGGTTCTCGTCCGGGACGGCGGCACCGTGCTCCTCGTCGCGGTGAGCGCCGCGGAGGCCGCGAGGAGCGGCATCGGCTTCTTTCCCTTGACCGTCGAGTACCGCGAGAAGTTCTCGGCGGCCGGACGCTTCCCCGGCGGCTACCGGAAGCGCGAGGGCCGGATCGCAGATCACGAGATCCTCTCGAGCCGTCTCGTCGATCGCACCATCCGCCCGCTCTTCGCCAAGGGCTTCACGGTCGAGACCCAGGTCCTCGTCACCGTCCTCTCCTACGACCCGGAGACCGACCCCGAGGTGCTCGCGATCTCGGGTGCGGCGGCGGCGCTCCAGCGCTCGAGCCTGCCGTGGGCGGGGCCTGTCGCCGGCGTGCGCGTGGCCGAGGTGGACGGCGCGCTCGTCGCCATGCCGAGCCCGGCGGAGCGGGCGCGCGCGACTCTCGACCTCGTTGTCTCCGCGGGGCCGAGCGGCCTCGTCATGGTCGAGGGCCAGGCGGCGGAGGCGAGCGAAGCGTCTGTCGTCGCCGCGCTTCTCTTCGCCCAGGAGACGGTGGCGCCGCTCTGCAAGCTCATGGACGAGATGCGCGGGGCGACCGGAGTCGAGCGGCGGCCGATCGTGCAAGAAGGTCCGGCGGAGGAGCTCGTGGCGCAGGTTCTTGCGCTCGCCGGCGATCCGCTGCGGGAGGCGGCGGCGATCGCCGACAAACGGGAACGGCGGGAGCGGATCGCCGAGGTGCGTGACGTCGTCGTGGAAACGCTGGCCGGCGGCGAGAGTGGTGATGGCGGCAATGGCGGGGAGGCCGCCGGGGAGGCCACCGCCAACCCGGCCGCGATCGAGACGCTGCTCGACGATCTCCTCTCCGCGGTGGTCCGCGAGCGCATCCTCGCCGCGGGCCGCCGCATCGACGGCCGCGGCCCAGCCGACATCCGCCCGATCTCGGGCGAGGTGGGCTGGCTCCCGCGCGCGCACGGCTCGAGCCTCTTCACGCGGGGCGAGACCCAGGCCATGGTCACCTGCACGCTCGGCACCGGCGGCGACGAGCAGGAGGTCGAGAACCTGGATGGCGTCCGCTCCGAGCGTTTCCTCCTCTTCTACAACTTCCCGCCGTACTCGGTGGGCGAGGTGCGCCCGCTCCGCGGCCCCGGGCGGCGCGAGATCGGGCACGGGAACCTCGCGCACCGGGCGCTCGCCGCCGTGCTGCCGGCGCCGCTGGCCTTTCCGTACACGATCAAGGTCGAGTCCGAGATCTCCGAATCGAACGGCTCCTCGTCCATGGCCACCGTGTGCGGCGGTGCGCTCGCGCTCATGGACGCGGGCGTCCCGGTCGCGCGACCGGTGGCCGGCGTGGCCATGGGTCTCATCATGGACGGCGAGCGGGTCGCCATCCTCTCCGACATCCTGGGTGACGAGGACCATCTCGGCGACATGGACTTCAAGGTGGCGGGCACCGAGCGCGGCATCACCGCCGTGCAGATGGACAACAAGCTCGGGAGCCTGCCGCGCGAGGTGCTCGAGCGCGCCCTCGAGCAGGCGCGTGCCGGCCGACTCCACGTGCTCGGCGAGATGGCCAAGGTGCTCGCCGCACCGCGGCCCGATCTCGCACCGCATGCTCCGCGCATCGCGGTCGAGAAGATCCGCCGGAACCGGATCCGCGACCTGATCGGGCCGGGCGGTCGGATCATCCAGGAACTCCAGGCCGAGACCGGCACCAAGATCGACGTGGACGATGACGGCACCGTGCGGATTGCCGCTCCGGGCGGGGCCGGTCTCGATGCGGCGCTCGCCAAGGTGCGCGAGCTCTGCGGCGAGCCCGAGGTGGGCCGTGTCTATCGCGGCGCCGTGACCGGGGTCAAGGACTTCGGCGTCTTCGTGCGCGTGATGGGCTCGATCGAAGGGCTCGTGCACGCGTCGGAGCTCACCGGGGCCGGCGAGATCGGCGAGGGCGACGCGATGGATGTCCGCGTCCTCGGCGTCGACGACCGCGGGCGCCTGAGGCTCGCGCGGGTCGCGAGCGGGACGTAGAACCTCGGTGGGTCGTCTTACCGGCCCGTGACCGCGGCGTTCACGAAGCGCACGCAGGCGGGATCGACCTTGGCGATCTCGTGCGCTTGCTCGGCGGTGACGAGGCAGAAGTCCTGACGAACGACCCCGCACGCCTCGACGATGGCAACGCGACCGTCGGTCAGGCTGCGGACCGCCCCATCCGAGACCTCGATGTACGAGACCGTGTGCTCGCGCGTGATGAAGTAGAAGCGGCGATTCCCGACTGCCCCCTCGCGCACGAGCCCGAGCCGGATGAGTCCCGGGATGCGGCTCTCGTCGAGCTCCTTCTCGTGCTGGAGCCGCCGCTCCTCTTCCCGCCGGCGGTCGGCCTCGCGGCGCGCCTCGACCTCGAGCCGTGCCGCCTCCTCGCGGGCACGGCGTTCCTCTTCCACCTGGTCGGCCCCCAGGCGCTTCTGCCGCGCCTTCTCCTCGTGGATCACCGCCCGGGCCCGCTTCTCGTTGATGATGCCCTTCTTGAGCAGCTCGTCGCGCAGATTGCCCATCTCGGTCATCGAGGATAACACGCTTCTGCCCGCCCACCTCCGGCACCCCTGCCGGTTGCAGGGGCCGCCCCTGCCGGGCTATGCTCCCTCGCTCGCCTCCCCCTTGAGCGCCCCTCCCCGACCATGAAGAACCAGTACAGCGGCCGGCCCCGTTCGATCGGCGTCATCCTGCTCCAGCTCGGCGGCCCCGAGCGGCTGGAGGCGGTCGCGCCGTTCTTGAAGAACCTCTTCTCGGACCCGGACATCATCCCGGTGCCGGGCGGGCCGGCCGTACAGAAGCCTCTCGCCTGGCTCATCTCGACCGTCCGCGCCCCGCGCGTCCGCCGCCTCTACGCGCAGATTGGCGGCGGCTCACCGCTTCGCTGCTGGACCGAGGTCCAGGCCAGGAACCTCGAGGCGGAGCTCACGCGGCGGGCCGCGTCGCGGCTCGGGCCGCGCGCCCCCTCTGTCCGCGTCGCCGTGGCCATGCGCTACTGGCACCCGTTCACCGAGGAGGCCCTCGCCGCGGTGAGCGGGGCCGAGGCGCTTCTCGCCGTGAGCCTCTTCCCGCACTACTCGATCGCGACGACCGGGTCCAGCTTGAAGGAGCTCGCGCGATTGCGCGCCGCGAACGGAGATGAGCGCCCCTTCGCCGTCCTCGAACACTGGTACGACGCGCCGTCCTATCTCGAAGCGCTCGTGGCCCGGATCCGCACTGCGGTCGATCGCCTCACGCCGGAGGGTCGCGCCGGCGGGCTCATCCTGTGGAGCGCGCACGGCCTCCCGCAGAAGATCATCGATCGCGGCGACCCCTACGTGACGCACATCGAGGCGACGGTCGCGGGCACCATGGCGCGCCTGGCCGATCTCGGCCTGCCGCACCGCCTCGCCTATCAGAGTCGCACCGGCCCGATCAAGTGGATAGGGCCGGCGACGGAAGAGGTGATTCGCGAGGAGGCAACGCACGGCCGGCGCGCGCTCGTGGTCGTGCCCGTCTCCTTCGTCTCCGATCACATAGAAACGCTCTACGAGATCGATCTCCTCTACGGCGACGAGGCGCGGCGGCTCGGCATCCAGGAGTACGTGCGGATGGATTCATTCAACGAAGCAGCCGATCTGACCGGCGTGCTCGCCGGACTCGTTGAGGAGAGACTGGCCGCGGTCGGGTGGATGGATGCCGGGGCCGGCATGGATGCCGGGGCGCACGCGGAGGCGCGATGACAACGACCGAAACCCGCGTCCTCGTGATCGGCGGCGGCATGGGCGGCCTTACCGTGGCCCACGAGTTGATCCGCCATCTCGGCGATCCGCTCGCCGTGCGCATCATCGATGCCGGCGAGCGGCCCGGCGGCCTGATCTGGAGCGAGTACGACGGCGGCTACCGTGTCGAGTGGGCCTCGAACGGCTTCCTCGACAACGCCCCGCTGACGCTCGAATTCGTGAAGCGTCTCGGCCTCGAGCCGAAGGTCGAGCCGAGCTCCGATGCGGCGCGAAAGCGCTACCTCTATCGGAATGGGAAGCTGATCCTCCTCCCGACCACTCCCGGCGCCTTCCTGACGAGCCCGCTTCTCTCGCTCCGCGGCCGGCTCCGCGTGGCCATGGAGCCCTTCGCGCGCAAGGCCCCCGGCACCGACGAGACGGTGCACGAGTTCGCGGCACGGCGAATCGGCGAGGAAGCGGCTCGCACTCTCGTCGATGCCATGGTCTCGGGGATTTTCGCTGGCAACACCAAAAACCTGAGTGTCGCAAGCGCGCTCCCGTTGCTCACCAAGCTCGAGGCCGAGCACGGCGGGCTCATCGTCGGCATGATCGCCAAGATGCGCGAGGCGCGCCGGGCGAGGCGCGCCGGCGGGCCGATCAAGGAAGTGGATGCCGGCCCGGGCGGAAAGCTCACCTCTTTCCGCGACGGCATGGAGACCTTGCCGCAGGCGCTCGCCGCGGGGATTCCGGGGATCACGATGGCGACGGCGGTCGAGACGATCGAGCGCCTCCCGGCCGGCGGCTATCGCGTGCGCACGAACCGGGGCGAGACGCTCGAAGCGCGGGTCGTGGTCGTGGCCCCGCCCCCGTGGGTCGCGGCTGGCCTTCTGCGCCCGCTCGACGCCGCGCTGGCCGACGATCTCGCGGCGATTCCGAGTTCGCCCATCGCCGTGATCGCGACCGGCTACGGCGCAGATCGGCTGCCGGGGCCGCTCGATGGCTTCGGCTTCCTCGTCCCGCGCGGCGAGGGGCTCCGCCTCCTCGGCTGCCTCTGGGATTCCTCGATCTTTCGGTTCCGCGCCCCCGTCGGGAAGGTGCTCCTCCGCACCATGATCGGCGGCGCGCACGATCCCGACGTCGTGAAGCTCGACGGCAAGGAGCTTCTCGCAATCGTCCGCCGCGAGCTCGAGCAGGTCCTCGGGATCACCGCCGAGCCCGAGTTCGTGCGCGTGATCCAGCACCGCCGCGGGATCCCGCAGTATCCGCCCGGCCACGGCGCCCGTCTCGAGCGAATCGATGGGCGGCTCGCCGAGCTCCCCGGCCTGCACCTGGCGGGCTACGGGTATCGGGGCATCGCCGTCAACCGCGTCATCGAGGACTCGGTGGCGGTGGCGGGCCGGATCGCGGAATCGCTCGCGAGCGGAAGGGGGTAGCGAGCGGGCACTGCCGGGCGATCCCGCGGGATCGCCCCGGCTCCCGCCCCCAAAGAAAGTGCTTGACTTGACTATATATTAGTTTAGTCTCTGGCGCCAGGCGACCTCGAACCACCTAACGGCTTTTCCACCAAGGAGTTCGCCATGACCGCCAGCGCCGCCGCGGCCGACCCGATGGCCGAGCCGGGCCCCGAACCCCGCCCGGAGGCCATCCCCGCCGCCCTCCATGCCGAGTTCCTCCGCAACGCGGCCTTCGCGAACTGGAACCTCCACCGGCTCACCCTCCTCATCCGCCGCATGGAGGAGTGCGCGGGCTACGAGGAGTACGGCTGCCCGACCATGGCCCACTACCTGGAGCTCATCTGCGGGGTGAGCCGCATCGCCGCGCGGCAGCGGATCCGGGTGGCACAGGCGCTCGCCGCGCTGCCACGCATCGACCAGGCGTTTGCTTCGGGCCAGCTCTCCTACGCCAAGGTGCGCACGCTCGTCCGAGTCGTCACGCCGGAGACCGAAGCGGCGTGGCTGGCGCGGGCGCTCCGGCTGACCGCGGAGGAGCTGGAGACCCAGGTGGCGCGGAGCCGGAGGGGCGCGCCGCCGGCGCGGCGGCTGATGACGAGCGCCTTGAATGCGGCGACCACCCGGATGGTGGTGGATCTGCCGGCGGAGGAGATGGAGCTCGTGACGCGGGCGCTGGAGGAGGTGCGCAGGCAGGCCGGAGCAACGCTGTCCTCCGCCGAGTCGCTCGTCTTCCTGGCGGCCGACTTCCTGTCCGGACTCGCCGGCGAGGTGAAGACGGCGGAGCGATACACGGTGGTCGTCCACCTCGGTGCGGAGGGCGCGGCGTGGACGGAGAGCTCCCACGGGGCGGCGCCGCTCAAGCCCGCAGTCCTCGCGCGGCTGCTCTGCGACTGCACGCTCCGCCTGCACAAGGACGGCCTGCTGAGCCGGGGGACGCGCACGGTGAGCGAGGTGACGCGGCGGGCGGTGGGGGGCAGGGACGGGCGGTGCTGCCGGGTGCCGGGATGCAAGCGGCGGCTGTGGCTGGATCTGCATCACCTGAAGCCGTGGGCGCAGGGCGGCCGGCATCAGGTGAAGAACCTGATCTACCTCTGCTGGTGGCATCACCGGCAGGCGCACGAGGGGAAGCTCGTGATCACCCACGACTCCTCCGGCGACCTGGTGTTCACGGCCCGCGCCGGCTGGACCCTGGGCGACACCGGCGAGGTGACGGCGGACATGCTGTGGTGGTGGCAGCAGAGGTGGGCCGCCGAGAAGGCCGCCTTCGCCGATGGCGACGACCCGACCGAGGACGACTTCGACCGCGCCTATGCCGAGACCCCACCCGACGAGCGACGCTCCACGTGGGGCACAGGTCGCCCCTGGGCAGTGCGCGAGCCGAAGGTGCTCTACCGGGCGGGCGAGGACCGTTCGAGCCGGCCGCACGCTTCCCCCCGCGCGGCGCGGAATGCCCCCGCGACCCGGGCGGTCGTGCTCGCGTTCGCCCGCGCCGGTGCCCGCACGATCCCGCGGGATCGCGAACGCCGCCCTACCGCGCTCCGGCTCCGGCCCCGGCGGCCGATTCCTTCAATAGCTCGCGGGCGATCACCAGGCGCTGGATCTCCGACGTGCCCTCGCCGATCGTGCACAGCTTCACGTCGCGGAAGAACTTCTCGACCGGGAAGTCCTTGGTGTAGCCGTAGCCGCCGAAGATCTGGATCGCATCGTTGGTCGCCCGCACGCCCACCTCGGAGGCATAGAGCTTGGCCATCGCCGAGTGACGCGTCACGCGCATGCCCCGGTCCTTCATCCACGCGGCGTGGTAGGTGAGGAGACGGGCGGCGTCGATCTCCTTGGCCATGTCCGCCAGCATGTTCTGGATGGCCTGGAACTGGGCTATCGGCTGCCCGAACTGTTCGCGCTCCTTCGAGTAGGCGAGCGCCGCTGCAAAGGCGCCCTCCGCCATGCCGAGCGCGAGCGCGGCGATCGAGATGCGCCCGCCGTCGAGGATCTTCATCGCGTCATGGAAGCCCTCGCCCTCGACGCCGAGGCGGTTCGCGGCCGGCACCACGCAGTCTTGCATGACGAGCTCGGCCGTGTCTGAGGCGCGCAGTCCGAGCTTGTCCTCCTTCTTCCCCGCCCGGAAGCCCGGCGTGCCCTTCTCGATGATGAAGGCGGTGATGCCCTTCTTCCCGAGCTTGGGATCGATCGTGGCATAGACCACGGCCACGTCGCACTGGGTGCCCTGCGAGGCGAAGGTCTTCGAGCCGTTCAGGATGTAGGTGTCGCCGTCCCGGCGCGCCACGGTCTTGGTGCCGCCCGAATCGGAGCCGGCCGTCGGCTCGGTCAGGCTCCACGAACCGATCCACTCGCCGCTCGCGAGCTTCGGGATGTAGCGGCGCTTCTGCTCCTCGGTGCCCGCCTCGAAGATGGCGTTCGTGCACAGGGAGTTGTGCGCAGCGACCGTGATCCCGACCGAACCGTCGACCCGCGAGAGCTCCTCGACCGCCAGCACGTAGTCGATGTAGCCGAGCCCGGAGCCGCCGTACTCCTCGGGAAAGATGATCCCCATGATCCCGAGGTCACCGAGCTTCTTGAACACGTCGCGCGGGAAGTGCTGATGCTCATCCCACTCGCGGACGTGGGGGCGAATCTCCTCCTCGGAAAACTGGCGGAGGGTCTTACGGAAGAGCTCCTGTTCGGGCGCGAAGTCGAAATCCACGGGTTGCTCCTCGCGGCGCGGGATCGGGGACAGGTGATGCTACGCGATCGCCGCCCGCCCGGCAAGCGGCACCGCCCTGCCGTTTCGCCGCAGCCTCAGCCGCGCCCGAAGCGCCGGGCGAGGGCGGCCCCGGTGTGTGATTTCTTCGCCATCTTTGCCAGGTCGAGCGGATGGCCGGCGGCGACCACCTGCCCGCCATCCTGGCCGCCTTCGGGCCCCAGGTCGATCACATGGTCGGCGGCGGCGATGAACTCGAGGTTGTGCTCGATGACGATCACCGTGTCGCCGCGATCGACGAGCCGATGGAGACAGGCGAGCAGCTTCTCGGTGTCGCCCAGGTGGAGCCCCGTCGTCGGTTCATCGAGGAGGTAAACCGTGCGGCCGCCGGTGGCGCTCCCGAGCTCCGCGGCGAGCTTGATGCGCTGAGCCTCGCCGCCGGAGAGCGTGTTCGAAGGCTGGCCGAGCGTGAGATAGCCGAGCCCGATCTCTTCGAGCACGGCGAGGCGCCGGTGCACCGCCGGCACCGAGGCGAACGCGTCCTCGGCCTCCCCGACGGTCAGCGCGAGGATGTCGGCGATCGAGCGCCCGCTCCACACCACCTCGAGCGTCTCCGCGTTGAACCGCCGCCCACCGCAGGAGTCGCACTCGACGTACACGTTGGGCAGGAAGTTCATCTCGATCTTGACCCGGCCCTGTCCGGCGCAGGTCTCGCAGCGGCCGCCCTTCACGTTGAAGCTGAAGCGGTTCTGGCCGTGGCCGCGCGCCCGCGCGGTCGGGGTCTGGGCGAGGAGGCGGCGGATCTCGGCGAGAATGCCGACATAGGTGGCCGGCACCGAGCGCGGGGTTTTCCCGATCGGGGACTGGTCCACCTCGGCCACCCGCTTCACCTCGCCGCGGAGGACGAGGCCGCGATGGCGGCCCGGCGCGCGGCCTTCC
>Ga0316626_10001124_pt1 | contig 11654 bp, 5 predicted proteins | sample OWC_Aug_T1_C1_D5_FD_207656 | JGI IMG/M metagenome (GOLD analysis project Ga0316626, IMG submission 207656) | Wetland soil microbial communities from Old Woman Creek delta, Ohio, United States - OWC_Aug_T1_C1_D5_A | ecosystem: Environmental > Terrestrial > Soil > Wetlands | place: USA: Ohio...
CTTTTGCCCGTCGACAGCAGACTGATGAGTCGCTCATCAATCGGCGCGGCAAAGCGGGCATTAATGACTTCCGTCGAGATTTTCTCGGAGCTGAGGATATCGGAGGCTTTCAGGCCTTCGGCCAGGACGCTGCCGTAACAGACGATGGCCAGAGACGGCTTGCGGCCCCGCTGGACCACGATGCTCTTGCCCAGCTCGAATGGCTTTTCCGTGGCCGTCTGCACGGACTCGTCGGCGGGAACGAGGTCCTTCGGGTAGCGGATCACGACCGGCCGAGCCTGCCCCAGAGCAAATTGCAGCGCCTGGTTCATCTCGCCGGCGTCAGCCGGGGCCGTCAGGACCATGTTGGGCAGCATCCGCAGGTAGCCAATGTCCATCAGGCCATGATGAGTGGCCCCATCACAGCCAACCATGCCGGCCCGGTCCACACAGAAGATGACCGGCAGGTTCTGAAGCGATACCTCCTGGAAGATCTGGTCGAAGCTTCGCTGCAGGAAGGTCGAGTAGATACACACGACCGGACGCATGCCGTTCCTGGCCAGGCCCGCGGCAATGTCCACCGCCGCACTTTCCGCGATGCCCACGTCATAGAACCGGTCCGGGAACTTCTGGCGGAACTCCACCAGGCCGGTCCCGTCACACATCGCCGAGGTGATCGCCACGATCCGGTCATCCTGGTCGGCCAACGCGGTCAGCGACCGGCCAAAGGCATCCGTGAAAGTCTGCGGATGCTCCGTCGCCGTCGATTCCACGGTGTCGCCGTTGATCGTGAACGGACCTGTCGAGTGGAATTTCGCCGGTCCCTTGTCGGCGGGATTGAAACCCTTGCCCTTCTTCGTGTACACGTGCAGCAGGACCGGATGATCCACTTGGCCGAGCGTCCTGAATATCTTCACGAGCGACTCGATGTCATGGCCATCCACGGGGCCGAAATAAGGCACGTTGAGACTCTCGAACATCTGGCTCGGAGCCAGGGTCATTCGGATGCTCTTTTTGACTCTTTCGAGGGCATCCTCGACGCTGCGGCCGATGCCGGGGACGTGTTCGAGGATCGTCTTGGTTGTCCAGCGCAGGTCCTCGTACGTGTGGCTCAGCCGAAACTTGGAGAAGTATTTGGCCACCGCCCCAACGGTCGCGTCGATGGCCATGTTGTTGTCGTTGAGCACGACCAGCATCTGTCGCTTGATCAGGCCGAGGTTGTTCAAGGCCTCGAAGGAGGTGCCGTTGACGATGCTGGCATCACCCACCACGGCAACAATCTTCGGCGCGACGGGCTTGAGCTTGTCGGCGTCGCGTCGGGACCGTTTCAGGTCGGTCTCGGCCTTCCCGGCCTTCAGTTGCTCGGCCAAGGCCATCCCAATGGCCGTGGCGACGGACGTGCCGGCGTGACCGACGGTGAACTGATCGTATTCACTCTCGGCCGGATTGGGAAAGCCGCTGATTCCGCCCGCGTGGCGTAACAGGTCGAAACCCGCCTTGCGGCCGGTGACAATCTTGTGGGTGTAGCACTGGTGGCCTACGTCCCACAGCAGCTTGTCCTGGCTGAAGTCGAACACGTAGTGCAACGCCAGCGTCAACTCGACCGCGCCTAAGTTGCTCGCCAGGTGGCCGCCGGACTTGCTCACTGAATTCAGAATAAACTGCCGAATCTCTTCGGCTAAATCTGAAAGCTCGGCCGCCTGTAGTTTCTTCAGGTCTACCGGGCTGTTGATCTGCTCCAAACACTTGCTACTCATCCCAGACCATCCCCAACAAAAAAAAGTCCTTCGTATTGTACCCGACTACCGGGTTCCATGCAGGGAAATCACTCCCCCGACGCAAAAATTTGGATGCCTGGACAGGGATTCGGTAGGCAACGGTGGCGGAAGCGGGTGGTGACGAGATTCACGCGCATAAAAAAAGGAGACGTAGGCTCGAATGAATCGAACTGGTTGTAGGCCCGTCTCCTTGTTGCGAGATGCCAAATCGCACCGAACCGCGGCCGGTGCTTGCGAGACCTATAGATCTCCGTATGCACCCGCAACAAGTATAGTATACGCCACGTCCGGACCCCAGTCAAGGGGGATTTGCGCATTTCGTGAAGGCGGCATGGCGGGTATCCGAGGGCGGATTTGTGCAGCACAGACGCAGGGCTTACAGGGGGCATCAGGGCTGCGCGGGTGCGGGCATGGCGCCCGGCAGGCCGCTGATACGGACGTCTTCGTCAAATGCCTTGATGGCCACATGGCTCAGTTGAACAGCCTGCCGCAGGTCCACCATCGATTCGCCAATCGAGGCGGTCCCGCCGGCCCCGAGAACCTTCGGCGAAATATACACCCGAATCTCATCGGCCAGGCCCTGCTTCAGGAAGGAGGCCAGGACCGTCGGGCCGCCCTCCACGAGCACCTGGGCTATCCCGCGTTTGCTCAGCGACTCCAGCAATTGGGCCAGATTGGAGCCGTGTTGCGCGTCGGACCAGGTCAGTACCTCCGCGCCCTTTTTCGCGATTCGCTCGACAGTTTTGGCGTCTGCTCCGGCTGTCTCTTCACGAGCATAAATCAAGACGGGGCATGTCCTCGTCGTGCGCAGGAGCCGGCACGTCAGCGGGATCTGGAGCGAGTCATCAAGGACAACGCGGATCGGCTTTCTTCCTCTGCTTGGCCGGGGCGTCAACATGGGATCGTCCGCCAGAACGGTCTTGATGCCGACAATGATCGCGCCGACACGGCGGCGCAACTTGTGGGCGTCATTGCGGCTGGCCTCGTTCGTAATCCATCGTTTCTCCGGCGAGGGGTCCGTGAAGGCGAGCTTGCCGTCGAGGCTCTGGGCCCACTTGAGCACGACCCAGCACCTGCCGGTCGTGGCATATTTGAAGAACGGCGCGTTGAGGAGCCTGGCCTCCCGCTCGCACAGCCCCACTTCCACTTCGATTCCCGCCCGGCGCAACTGCTCGAACCCCTTGCCGTTGGCGTGAGCGGACGGATCCACCGTCGCGGCAATGACCCGCTTGATCCCGGCGCCGATGATGGCCTGCGTGCACGGCCCGGTCTTGCCCTGGTGGCAGCACGGCTCGAGCGTCACGTACATCGTCGCGCCCCGGGGATTGAAACCGAGGGCTTTGCAGCTTTCGAGAGCGTTGATCTCCGCGTGCGGCCCGCCGAATTGCTTGTGATAACCTGTGCCCATCTTCCGGCCGGCGCCGGTAATGATACACCCGACCGCCGGATTCGGCTCCACCGAGCCGATGCCTTTCTCAGCCAGCTTCAGCGCCGACCGCATGAATTTCTCGTCCTGCGCGTTCACGTCACTGTCCTTTCGTCCTACAGACCTCCATGCCTTCTGCGCTGCCGCGGAGACGCAAAATGTTGTGTCTCTACAAGAGAGCGCGGGCACATCATGAACACCCGCGCGTCATGTCATTCCCGCGAAGGCGGGAATCCAGGAACCCATCGTATGGGCCCGTGCACCTGTCACTTCTTTGCCCGGCCGATCATCTTCACGAACTGCTCTTCGTCGAGGACTTCGACGCCGAGGGTTCGCGCCTTGTCCAGTTTGCTTCCCGGGTCCTCTCCGGCCACGACAAAGCCGGTCTTCTTGCCGACGCTGCCTGCGACTTTGCCGCCCGCGTCGCGGATGGCCTGCTCCGCCTCCGGGCGAGTGAAGTTCTTCAACGTCCCGGTGACGACGAAGGTCTTGCCCTGCAGTTTGCCGGCGGTCTTCTTCGGCGCCGGCGGCTGAGGACGGACGCCTGCGGCAAGCAACTGGTCAATCACGTCGCGATGACGTCGATCATGGAAGTACTGGTAGACACTCTCCGCCATGACGGGCCCGACCTGGTCTGTCCTCTCCAACTCTTCCTGGTCGGCGTTCATGAGCGCCTCCAGGGAGCCGAAGCGGTCGGCCAGAATCTCCGCCGACTGGCTGCCGACGTGGCGGATGCCCAGTCCCGCGATGAACCGCCACAGCGGCCGGGTTTTGCTCGCCTCGATCGCGTCCAGCACGTTCTGGGCGCTCTTGTCACCCATGCGCTCCAGTGAGAGCAGATCATCTTTGGTGAGCCGGTACAGGTCCGCAAAGTTGGTCACGAGCCCGCCGGCAATCAGTTGCTCGATCAACGAGATGCCCAGGTGCTCGATGTCCATCTGGTCGCGGCCGGCGAAGTAGCGCAGACGCTCTGTCAACATCCCTGTGCACTCGGGATTCGGACAGCGTACGTAGACGTACGCCTCGTCCTTGACGACCGGCGTGCCGCAGTTAGGGCAGACCTTGGGCACCGGGAACGGCTTGGCGCCGGCCGGACGAAACTCCTTCTTCACTTCCACAACCTGCGGAATGATCTCGCCGGCCTTTTCAATCAGCACCGTATCGCCGACCCGGACATCCAGCCGATGCATCTCGTCGAAGTTGTGGAGGCTCGCGCTGCCGATCGTGGTCCCCGCCAGTTGCACCGGCTTGAATTTGGCTACCGGCGTCAGTGCCCCCGTCTTGCCGACCTGGACGACGATGGATTGCACGACAGTCTGTGCCCGCTCGGCCGGGAATTTGTAGGCGATACACCATCGCGGCGCCCGCCCGGTCGCTCCAAGGATGTCGCGGTAGTTGAATTGATTGACCTTGATGACCATGCCGTCGGTCTGGTAGGTGAGGGTAGAGCGCCGGTCCTTCCAGCTCACGCAAATCTCGATCACCTCGTCGATGTTGGCGGCCTTGCGGACGTGCGGATTGACGGGCAGGCCCAACTCTCTGAGCCGCTGCAACGTGCGATGGTAATCCTCGGCCGGCGGCCCGGAAAGCTCGCCCGTCCCGTACACGTAGAAGGCAAGGTTGCGCGTCGCCGTGATTCTGGGATCCAGCAGTTTCAGGGAGCCGGCGGCCGCGTTGCGAGGATTGGCAAACGCCGTCTCGCCCGCCTCCGCCCGCGCCTCGTTCAGTGCGACAAAGGACCTCGTCGGCATGTACACTTCGCCGCGAACTTCGAGGAGGGCCGGCACCTTCTCGTCGTCAGTCAGTACCAGGGGAATGGAACGAATCGTCCGGATGTTGGCGGTGACGTCGTCGCCGACCTCGCCGTCGCCGCGAGTGGCGGCCGTGACGAGCCTGCCGTGCTCGTACCGCAGGTTGACCGCCAGGCCGTCGATTTTGAGCTCGACGACGTAGTCGTAATCGGTCGTGCCGAGCTGCTTTCGCACCCTGGCGTCGAACGCCCGCAGCTCGTCGGCGCTATAGGTGTTATCCACGCTGAGCATGGGGACGGCGTGTCGGATCGTAGCGAACTGCTCCAGGGGCCGGCCGGACACCCGCTGCGTGGGCGAGTCAACCGTCACAAGCTCCGGATGTTGTGACTCCAGCGTCTTGAGCTCCGTGAACAACTCATCGTACTGCCGATCGCTGATCGCGGGCTGGTTGAGGATGTAGTAGAGGTGGTCATGTTTTCGAATCTCCCTCCGCAACCGGTCAATTCGCTTCTTGACGTCGCCAGCCATACCTTGTCCTGTCCAACCATGACTACGAGGCGACCGACCGCCTCTGTTCATCTCCATTACCCGCCGGATTATACCGCGCGGGCGGCCGGTAGAGACGCAACATTTTGCGTCTCCACAACGCCCTCATCAACGCGTTCACCAGGGATTCCGGATACTGACAGTCGAGGCGAGAATTCTGTTTATGCGGAACGGACGCGCGGCTATACTGGTGTTGGCGAACCTTGCGTCGGCGACCAGTCCGTAGAGACGCAACATTTTGCGTCTCTGCCAAGGCGGATACGAGCGAACGTCTGTTGGAGGTTGGAGTATGGCACGTCGAAAGTGGTGTCTGGTGCTGCTCCCCTGCGCATGTCTGACAACCCTTGTGCATTCCCTGGGCGCCATAACGCTGGACTATTCCACGTCAGCCAAGGCTCTGGCGGAAGTGGGCTGGTATGACCCGTGGTTCGGGCCCATCGCCGAGCCCGTCGAAGACAGTGACAAGGCCGCCGGCGGACGCAGTTATGCCGACGCGTACTGGGACGAGATTCAATTTGCGGGCAGGCTTGGCATCAACATCGCCGCCTCGGCGACGGCGGAGCCGAACCTGATCGTGCTGACGACCGACCTGTCCGGCTCGTTCCGGTCCGAGGCGGGGACGCCGCTGTTCACGTACTTCTATCAGCAAGCCCAGGGCACCGTGGACGCCACGGTATACGTTGACGAGTTTCCCCCCGGCACGCCGTGTAGCCTGCGCTACGATGTGAACTGGCCACAGGACACCTGGACGGGCGAGTACCTCTGGCGATTCGAAGCGGTCTCCTATGTGGAGCAAGTCGAGTGCGGATACGATCCCAACGGTCCGTACGGGTTGCGCCACGACCAGATCACCGTCTTCGCCGGCGAGCCGGTCCGCATCTTTCTCGGCACCGCCGGCGGCGGGCTCAATGAGATTGGCGTCGGCAGCACGCTGGGCGTCGGCAGAATCCAGCTCGACGTCAGGCTCACGGTCTCCCGACAGATCACCGACCTCAACACCGACGGGTTCGTCAACTTCGAGGATTTCGCCGTCTTCGCACGACAGTGGCGCCGCAGCGACCCGAACAGCGCCGAGGCCGCATCGCATGCCGCTGCCGATTTCGACGGCACCCAAACTGTCGATATCCAGGATCTGAAATGGATCCCTTATTACTGGCTGCTGTCTCCGCAACCCGCTCTGGCGTTGGGGGAAGCGCGCCAATAAAAAAAGCACCCTCCTCCGGGTGCTTCAGGTGTTCACCACGGTGTGATCGGCACACCGCGAGAGATTGTCAACTACCGGTTGGCTCCGGGCATGGGGGGTACAGGAACGAATCGCTGCTCCTTGAGACAATAGACGAAGCTGCCCTGGGACCGCGACTGGACGAACAGGTGGTCTTCGTTGGCGGCGAGTCTGACCTCCGTCTGCTCTCCGTGCATCAGCTCGGCGGCTCCGGTGGCCCGCATCGCATCCCGCAGATCAGGACCGAGATCGACGATCTGCTCCTTGGCCAGACCGATCCGCCGCATGATGTGGATGATCTCACTCGCCTTCAAATCCACAGCCTGCCCGCCGCCGACGCGCTGCTCCACGCGCAGGTCTCTGGATTGAGCCCTCTGGCTGAAGCTCGGCCATGGGGACGCTCCGGACCCGCTCTGGCAGCCGCCCGCCCCTAAAGCCAGCGCGACCAGCAGCCCGATGATATGTCTGCATCCAACTCGCACGGTTCGGCACTCCTCACTGCACACGGCGGGCGTTCCCGCCGGTTACCCATCATTCACCTTATTGTTGCGACAACTCATCCCTCAGTTCCTCTCGGAATGAATCCGTAGCGGGCGAAATGATCCGGCCGCTCGGCGTCGGCGTCGGGGTCCCGAGATGACTGGTCGTCGGACTGCCCTCCGGCACCAGGTGCGCCGTGACGAACACCGCAATTTCCCGAGTCGCTTTGTCGTTGTCATTGTTGCGGAACGCGGCACCGACCAGCGGCAGGTCGCCGAGCCACGGGACTTTCTTCTGTTTCTCGCGTGTGCGGTTCTCCGTCAGGCCGGCCACGGCCACCGTACCCCCGTCGCGGATCGTCACGTAGTTCTGGGCGGTGCGCCGCGTGACCACGGGCAAGTCGCTGCCGCGGCCTCGCGGGATACTGTCGCTGACCTCTACGGCGATCTCCAGTGTGATGTCGTTGTTGTCTCCGATGAGCGGCGTGATCTCCAGCGTCGTGCCGGACTTGACGGTTTCGAACTGCGTCTGCGAGTAGAAGAACCCGCCCTGCTGGGCGATCGGCGGCGTCAAAGCATAGTACTCCTCGGTGATCGCCTGGATTCGGGAGCGTTTGCCGTCGCGCCCCATGATCTGCGGGCTCGACAGGATGTCCACCTTGTTATTCTCCTGGAGCAGGTTCAGGGCGGCGGTGAGGGCGTTCGTGAACGTTCTGTCGACCGACAGACCTACCGAGAGGGCCCACGGGAAGCTGCCGGTGGGGATGGCTTCGCCATTTGTCGCCGGCGTGCCGCGCACCCACGAGTCGGTGAAGCCGCCCAACTGACCTGCGGGCATGCCCCACTCGACGCCGATGTTCAGCAGGTCGCCCCGCTCCATCGCGACGATGCGAGCATCGAGCAGCACGTGCCGCGGCCGGGTATCTATGGCCTTCAACTCACCCACGAGGCGTTCCGCCAGATCCGCCGGGGCTGTCACCGTGACGATGTGGCTGTTGGGATCCGCGTCGGCCTGGACGTAGGGCGCGAAGGCCGTCGACAGAAGGTTCTTAGCCGCAGTGGGCGTAATGTAGTTGAGCCGGAGCCGACGGGTCGTGCTGATATTGGCGAAGGCAGGGCCTTCCGGCTTGCGGTCCGCCACCACGTAGTAGTTCCCTTCTCGCTTCGCCACATAGGTCGTGCCGGCCAGAACCGTCTCCAGGGCCACCTCCAGGGGCACTCCCTGCAGGTCCGCATAGACGCGTCCGACCACAGTGTCATCCTTAGAGATGGATACGCCGGCGGCAAGCGAAATATCCTGCAACGCCTGCGGCAAATCGTCGCCGTTGAACGAGTTGGTGATCGGGCGGAACACCTGCCATGCCTCGTCCGGCTTCTCGATTCTGCGGAATGCGTAGTTGCTGCCCCTGAGGATCATCGACAGGGCCGAGGCCATGGGCATGGCCGTGATCTGCACCGGCTGGATCGGATCGGGCTTGACCGTCATATCCGCATACACCTTCGCGCTGGTCCTGGCCGCGATCTGAGTCAAGACATCGATGACGGTGCCGCTGAAGGTGCCGCTGACTATCGGGCCCACGTTGCTCGGAATGCCCTCCGGCATGACAGGTGGCGTCACGGGCGGCGTGATACGCCTGTCTGGCCGCACACCGGGAATGTCATTCGCATCCGTTGTCGCCGGCTTGGGCAGCGCCTCAAGCTGCTTGCGGATATCCTCAATCTGTTTCTGCAGCGAGGCCCTCTCCACCACGCTCTTGGAATTCTCGAGTTGCGTAGTGAGGTTCGCGAGCATTCTATCCAATTTCGCCCTCTCCGCGCTGGCCGGACCAGTCACAGTCGGCACGGTTGTGTCGACCGGCGGCGGGACGACCGGCGGCCTATCAACAACCGGCGGTCTATCGGTCACCGGCCTCGGGGGGTTGACGGTATCGACATCCTGGACCAGGTTCTCATAGAGGACACTGCAAGGATCGAAGATAAGCCCCGGCTTGGACATGTAGAGTTGGCCGGTCCAGTTGTAGGGGACCTGAATGGTATAGCGGCCCCTGGCGTCGGTGGTCACGCGAATATCACCGGGCTTGGCGGTGATGGTGACACCCTGGATCGGCTCAGCGGGCTTGCCGTCTTCCAGTTCCATCTCGATCTTGTCGGTGATGGAGACCATCCGCATCTTGCCGATGAAGCTCTGATTGGTGATGTTCTGAACGACCGGGCCGACCGACTTCTGGGGCGGAGTAAAGGTACAGCCGTCTTTCTGCGGCGTGATCTTGCCGGTCCAAGTGTGCTCCACGGACAGTTTGAACTCGCCGTTGATGTCGCTCATCGTGTTGACGCCGGGCTTATCGGTCAGGATCAGAACATCTGCGAGGGCGACTCCTCGGTCGGAGGTGATGCGCCCGGAAATGACATACTGCTTGATCGTGGCCACATAGTCCTCGGCCGTCATCGATTCCCGCACATCCTTATACTCTCTCTTGACCGGGTCAAACGTGTAGCCGTCCTTGATCGGCGTGACAATCTGAGTCCACTTAAAGGGCACCTCGGCGGTGTAGGAACCGTCCGCGCCGGAGACAACTCGGCCGGGCAACCCCTGCATCATCACACCCGCCATGCCGACATTGCCGGCAATCGTGGACGTCACGGGTTTGGGCTTGAAGTCCTGCTTGTTCAGATCCTTCTCGACGGGTCCAATCATCAGGCTGGCCGGCTCAAAGATGTAGCCTTCCTTCTCCGGCGTGATCGTTCCGATCCAGCCGAAGTCGACCGTCGTCGTGTAGGTGCCGCTCGGGCCGCTGGTCAGCTCCACGGGCAGGCCTGTCAGCTTCACCCCGCCGACGCCGGTCGTGCCCCCGACCTTGAACTTCATGATCGAAGCCGAGAAATCCTGGCCGGCCTTGTTCTCCGTCACCTTCGCCACGTCGAGGACGGCAGGCTTGAAACTCCAGCCGGCCTTCGTCGGGGTGATCTTGCCGGACCATCCGTAGTGCACGGTGGCCGTATACCGACCATCCGCATCCGTAATCGGCTCCCCAAGCAATCCCTGCATGACAACGCCCGCCATGCCCGCGCTGCCGGAAATCTCGAACGTGAACACGCGAGCGATGTAGTCCTCGTTCGCGTAGTTGTCGATCACTTCGCTGTAGTCTTTAGACTCGGGCGTGAACTCATAGCCCTCTTTCAGGAGTGTGACCTTGCCGGACCACTTGTACGGAACCTCCGCTTTGTAGGTCCCGTCCTTGGCGGTCTTTACTTCGGTGGGGAAGCCCTTCATGAGAACGCCTTCGGCGTCGGCGGTGCCAGTGATGGTGAAGGTCTGCACGCGAGCCGTGTAGTTTTCGTTCGTCTTGTCACCGGTGAGCTGAGTGTAGTCCTTGGACGGCGGGTCGAAACGGAATCCCTCCAGCTCGGGTGTGACGGTGCCGGCCCACCCGTAGGGCACCTTGACGCTGTAGCGACCGGTGGCATCACTGTTCGGATCGTCCAGCAGGCCGCGCAGCTTCACGCCCGGCTTGCCTGTCGTGCCGGAGATGGTGAACGTTTGCAGTGTCCCCGTGTAGTCCTCATTCGTCTTGTCTTCCGTGACATTGGTGTAGGCACGTTGCTTCGGATCGAACGTATAGCCAGGCTTGACGGGTGTGACGGTTCCACTCCAGCCGTACCTGACCTGCACGGTGTACACGCCGTTGTCGTCCGTCATGATCGGCGGATCGCCGGCCTTCACAGGGAATCCCTGCATGGTCACACCGGCTTCCCCTACCGTACCGGAGATGGTGAAGGTCTGGTACCTGCCCCCCACCTTGGTCTGACCGAAGGTTGATGGCGTGAAAAGGAGGATTATGCACAGAACCACCACCCCGCCCGATAATATTCGACCGATATAGTTCCTTGCCATAGGTTAACGACCCTTTCAGCCGCCGAAACCACGCCATCCCACGGCTTTCTCGAATATCGGCAATCCCGCGCCTTGCGTTAAGCAAATGCCGCTCTGCGGCATGCTACAGTCTTATAGGAACCGGCTGCCCAATCTCGATCGTCCGGACCGCCTTGCCATTGGCGGTGGCCGTGATTTCGAGGCCGATCTGCCTCTGGACCGCACTGCCCTTCTCAGGCATCAGCACGGCGGTCAGGCGGTATTTCCCGGAGGGAACGCCCGACACGTCCATGATGCCGGTGAAGTTGCGTGTCTCCAGGGGCAGCATGAGCCCGCTCTGCGAGAGGACATCATTGCTCAAGTTGACCTTCTTGGCCACATCGCCACTGCCGGTTGCGCCGGCGGTGGTCAGGTAGGCCCAGCAGGTCGGTTGCAGATGGGTGTCGCCGTAGTTGCCGAACTGCGCGGTCACCGCGTATCGGCCGGGCGACAATTCCGCCAGGCGCACCGGCAGGCCCTGAATATTCGTGCTGCCTTGTGCGTTCCTGTTCCGGATGACCACGCGACAATCCGTTTTGCCGCCTTCCTGTCCATCCGCATGT
>Ga0316626_10001125_pt1 | contig 11651 bp, 17 predicted proteins | sample OWC_Aug_T1_C1_D5_FD_207656 | JGI IMG/M metagenome (GOLD analysis project Ga0316626, IMG submission 207656) | Wetland soil microbial communities from Old Woman Creek delta, Ohio, United States - OWC_Aug_T1_C1_D5_A | ecosystem: Environmental > Terrestrial > Soil > Wetlands | place: USA: Ohio...
GTCTGCATAGGCATATCGAGCGTGCAGCGGGAGACCGTGACAGTGTCGCCAGAGAAACCAGTAATTACGATTTGATAGAAATAAAGTGTGGCTCCTCCAAAGCTCCGCGTCTTAGCGGTGGTAGTGGTACTCGTAAAGGTCAACGATCCTGTTTGAGCAAAGGTTGCTCCTGCAACTGCTGTTCCATCAGCTAGACCGGAGACCGCAGTCCAAGCAGTTCCGTTCCAGTAATTTACTGCGGTACTGGCAGCTGCCGCGTTCGCGGTTCCGATGTACATCTTGATCCCCTGCAAGGGGCGAATAGAACCGAGATAGATGTAGACTATATTAGAGGACCGATAGAGAGTTGCAATGTGGCCAGCCGTAGTTAAGGTATCATTTACTGCTTCAGTATAGTTGTAACTGAAAGAACTGGTCAAGCCAGTAGAAGTCCCTAGAAAGAAGGCCGCACAACGCGCCTCTTCGCCAGCCCAGACGCAGCTACTTACACCATTTGAATAGGCAACACTTCCATCAGGAACAAGACTCCAGCAACCCGTAGTTGCGTTTCCACTGGTATCGGAGAAGAGAGCTGCGGCATCAAAGTCGCCTGCTGTGGGGATTGCGGTGTCATTAGTATATACATATTCTGCGGCATCACCCGAGGGAGCCGCGCTAACAAGAACGTGGCTTTCGGCAGGTTGCTTCTTTACGAAATGTATTCCACTCTTAATCTTCAGGGTAGCCATAGGTTCCTTCTGTAAGTTCCTTATACCAATCGGAATATTGTTTCTTGCTTAGTTCTCTGAAGAGGCAGACTTCGCAAGTCCATTTGGTTTTGTAGCCAGCTTTACCTTCAACGCAGCCCTCGCAGACGCCCTCCAGGACCTGTTCTCCGGTGCATTCAGGTTGAGTGCAGGGGCGCCGGAAAACGCGGAGAACTACCTTCTTTGCCCGAGCCAGAGTTGGATCATCTGTTCGGAGCATGGTTGCAGTTTCACCTTTGTCTTCTTTGTAACGTCGGTAAGCTTCGCCAATTTCTAAGTCTGGATAGATAGCGTGTGCCTCGCGGACTTCTCGCTCTCGATCCATGAATTCTTTTGCTGTCACCATTCCTCCTAAAGTAACATTGCGGGGCAACAACCTGCCGCAAGTTGCTCTGCACTTCGAACGTCGTATGTCCCAGGTGCGCTGGAAACTGTTTGCCCTCCACCGAGTAAAGTACAATTTTTGCAACCACTGGTACAACTAGGAGAACTATCCGCGCAACCACCACCAGTACAGGGACAATAGGTACAAGTAGTTCCGCAGCCAACTGTTGAACCGCACGCGACAGGCGGTGTGCAAGGCAATAAGCCAGCGGAATAATCGCAAGAACAACAGGCATTCCCCGTTGCTAAAACTCCATTATCGCACCCATAGCGGTCATTGACGATTGTAACTTTGCAAGTAGTAGATACCGTGGCCCGGCTGACGCCAACGGCATTTCCTGTGACAACTTGGTGGATCGCAAGTTCTAACTCATCGTAGTGCCCACAGGAATCCGTGCAACGAATCGTTGGGTTATATACGCAACTTGGATTTGTAGCAGGAGCCGTATACGTAGTAGATGAACCAGTGGTCGGAGAGATGCTTCCTCCACCACTTATGATCGCCCAGGTGTATGTTCCATATCCACCAGTAGCGGTCAATGCTTGGGTTCCGCCAGCAGCTAATTGCTGTGAAGTATAACTGATAACCGGATCGGTCGCATCGTCACAAGTGTTGCCTAAGACAGTTGTGTTTATCTTCGACATGCCCTTAACAGCTACGATGGCTTTATTTGAATAGCGCATGTTCGTGAGCGTGCGGAAGTCTCCTTTGGCCAATTGTACGCCAGAGAATGCTGGCTTCCAGTGACCAGTAAAGGGGATCTCAAATGGACGCGCTCTCTTTTTTGGCTTCATATTAGTTACGCGGGAGCCCAAGTGTAATCTGTTCCCGGAACGAACCAGGCGTTATCGAAATAGACGGCATTATCAGTAGCAATGTTCAGACTGTATGCTACTCCTGTTGGGTACGTAGTTCCAAATGTTCCAGAAGCAACTTCTACCGTGTCAATTTTTAAATTCCATGCACCAGTAGCAAGATTTACATATGCTTTTATTCTATGCCGACCAGACCCAATCGCAGCGGTGTAAATCGAAGTCGAACCTTCGAAATAAGCGGTAATCGCGTTAGCATAGAAATCAATGAGAAAGTAATTGTATGTCGTCGGGCCGACCTTCCAGAAGAGTGTCCCGTAACTATAAGATGTATTATAGTTTCCATTGATATCAAAGCCGTAAGAGAAACTTCCGACCTTTTCTGCTGTTAAAGCGAAAACATACGAAATCTCACTGATGTTTCCCGAGCCATAAAAGCAATCACTTCCCCATTCAGTTTCTCCAACAGGGACAGTGGCATCGGGATCGGCAGGACCTGGCCCAGTAATCTCTGTCCAAATGCCTTCTCCAGAACCTGGACCGCCCCAATCATAACCAGGACTGGTTTCGAAGGTTTCAATCCGGAAATTATCCGGCGTACTCCCGGGAGTCACCAAGGTCGTAGAGTTAATCTTGGACATTCCCTTTACAGACCGAATCCCCTTCTGTGTGTAGCGGAAGTTCGTCAGGGTACGGAAATCCCCGTCTTGCATCTGGGGACCGAGTCGGCTTGGTTTCCAGGCACCAGTAAAAGGGATCGCAAAGGGAGTATCAATAAGAGTCTTTTCCATTAAGTTGCCAGAGCCGTAGTGTTTATCTTGGACATTCCTTTGACGGTTACAATGGCTTTCTCGGAGTAGCGTAGATTCGTCAGCACGCGAAAGTCACCTGCTGCAAGCGCTACCCCAGGAAATGCGGGTCGCCAGCGTCCGGTAAAGGGGATTTCAAATTTCTGGGGCTTCGGTTTCTCTTTCTCTATCATGCTGTCGCCAATGCTGTCGTATTTATCTTGGACATACCCTTGACCGATCTAATGCCTGGGGCAGTCGTATAGCGCATATTGGTAAGAGTCCGGAAGTCACCCTCATCCAACTGGCCTGGTTCTAGTGCAGGTCTCCACTTGCCACTAAAGGGCATGTAGAAGAGTTTCATCTCTTCATCTTCTGGAGAATTCTTTGGAGCCATTACTTTTTCTTATCTCCCATTTGGAAACTTGCCGGACTAACTGGAGGCTTGAAGCGACCAGTCTTTTTATCTCTGGGTTTCTTCGCTGGATATTTCCATTCGTACCAGACTGCAAAGGCCGTTCCAATTCCGTTACCGAGCACAATCGGTAACCCGAACCAGCGGGACTCGATAAAGAAGTTTGTCCCGATCAACTGGATAGATCCGAGGGCCATCGACAAGAGAGCCGCCCGGATGATGTTGTTATCAACGACACGACGTAAGTAGAAGACAACCAGTACATCGTCGAGGATTGAAACTAAAAGAGCCAAGCCCCACCAGAGCCAATTAGCGATAGCTCCGGTCCCGTAAGCTGCGTTTAATAAAGTTGACGCGGAACTTATTTCGATCATAGTTTCGGTTCTCCCGACTGACCGCGCTGGTAACTGCTTGCGTCCAGTATTTGTAGAAACCGTCCCCGTAGTTAGGTTCCCGATCCCGATATTTGAATAGCCACGCCGCATACTTGGTAATCGCAAAGGCCGCAGAGCTATCGAACGGATACATGCCCTTGTCTGTATATACAGGTGTAGGCTTCTTTATATAAAGCACCGTGATCGTGTCACTGGCAGACTTGGACAAAGGATCGACGATCAACTGCTTGCGGATTTGCGGGATGATTACGTAAGCGTCTGAGGCATCCCAATCATTATCGGTTCCATAAAACAGCGATGTATGTAGAATGGTTGCCGAGGATACTTTTAAGATAACGCCATAGCTACTATCAGTCGTATTATGGATAGCATCCCCAACTGCAACAACGTCTGTGGTTGTAAAAAGCCCAGAAGAATCTGTGAGCAACTTCGGTCCACCAGTGTCTTCGGAGCTATCCGTAGTGCAAGTCCCTGTGATTTCAACACCGGAAGTCTCCGCATCGGTAATGCTGAAGTTACTTGGTATCTCGACTGACGTTGTGTTCAGCGCCTGGTAAATCTCTTCGTAGGGCCTGAAGGGGATGAACTGCGTTGTCGTTGCGGTAGTATCGTAATATTTGACGAGCATATTGTTGAAGCTATCAAATAACCGAATCCCCTGGAAGTCCGGATTCAGCGCATAGGAGCTGGTCTCTGCAATGGTTGTGATGGTCTGCGTACCATGCAGAGTCTCCGTCAGCCGATTGTACTCCAAGGCCGCTTCATATAGGAAATCATATGCTGTCTTCTCGTCAAGAAAGTCACTATCCGTTGGCTCGTTGACTAGATAGTACAACATATTCTTCAAAGACTTGCCATCCAACATGGGTTAATCCTTTCGGAGCATCTCGATGTTCGTCTCTTCGTCTCCACCATGGCGATTGAGGAGTTTGCCGATCATCTTCCAGGCTTTACTCATACCATCGCGGGTGACCTTGCCATTGACAATCTTTACGTTGCACGCTTGCAAGAGAGAATGCATTTCAGGTTTCACTTCGATCATAGGCTTGGTCATGCGCTCGGCTTCCCTGTGTGCATCTACGAGTCCCTTCATCATCTGAGTTCGGGTAAAGAGACCCTCCGAAATGGATTTGCCCATCTCTCTACGAATCTTGGCTAGTTTATCCCGTTCAACGTCGGAAACCTGAGGAATCGACGCCATGATCTTTTCGTAGCGCTCCTTGACCTGGGCCAGCTTCTCGCGGGTCTCGACGAGTTTGTCCGCCGGAATGTTCCCCCGCGCAATGGCACGTTCCATCTTGCCAACCTCTTCGTAGAGTTCATCCAAAGGTCTGTCGAAGTACCATGCTGGATACTCGGAACTGATAGTACCCTTCTTTGGGTTCAGATCTACTTCGCCAAAAAATTTAATCTCACTCATTACTTATCCTCCATTAATTTTTCATAATCTTCAACACGCGGATAAAAAACATGAAACCATATAGGGTCCATTTGTTGAAGTTTATCCGTAATTGCTTTTGCCAGAGTTGCAATATACCGGACTTTCTTCTTTTGCTCTGGATCTTGCAACTGTACGTAAAGATCCCTACAGGCCATACAGATTGTATAGTATCTGCGCGGTTCATAGGGTGGAATGTCTGGCAGATCCAACTTTTCAAGAGGATACGGCTTCAGACTTCCTGGAATCATTTTGCCTCCTGGGTTGTTAAAGTTTCTCTACCTGAGTCTGCCGGAGAAAGCCCTGTTTGATCCCAAGGCGTCTCTCCGCAAACTTTGCCTTGTCAAAATTCGTATCGTCCATGCCAGAGAAACCATCCTTGCGAAGGTTACTCTCCTGTTCGACGCGAGTTTTGCCATATTTATTCTTGCCTCTAATTATAATCTGCAATCCCATAAGTTTTCCTTACGGAGTTGGCGGAAGGCCCGGATCAGCAAATTTAGCCATCAGAGCATTATACGTTACACCAGAAGGGAAAATCTGAAATAACTGTGTTCTTAGAATACTTCCAGGCGTCATATTAACTACGCCACAAGCTAAAATTATTCGAAGCCCGTCTTTAGCTGTATCGACAAGGGCTGCATATTCAGTAGGATCGACACAAGCAAGAATCTCTGATGTATAACACGGATTCCAACCGTAGGCCATTTTATTCTCCTAAAAAGGGAGCGAGTTTCCCCGCTCCCAAGTTAATTGTTACGCATGAGCCATAACAGCGTTAGTACCATCGTATACGGCAGATACGCCGAAATTAGAAGGACAAGCAATGCCAGTTCCGGCTCCAAAAGTATAAGCCGTTCCGTGGGCACCAGCGCAGTAAACACGCGCAAGCTGTCCCTGTCGCACATCACCTGTAATCGTGATCCACCTTAAGATTGCTCCACCACTTAGAGAAGGAATCAAGTGGGCACAGAAGATATCATGGATACTGACGCAAGCAGCACCCTGTGTGTAGACAATGATGTCTGCATCAATTTCTGAAGCAGCCGTATTTCTACTCATAAAGGTACAGTCAGAAATCTCTATATCTCCAGCTGTAGCGCCACCAGATTGGAAAGCAACTCCAACTCGACAACCCAGGAATTTACAATGACTAACCGTCATGCCCCAGATTTGGTCTGCCATAATTGCACCGCCCCAGTTACCAGGGCCAGTGGTTCCATTGGCGTAGAAGAAGTAGCAATTATAGATCGTCGGAGCATTCGCTTCAGACGTTACCGCCGTTCCACCCCTAAAGGCAAGCTGTCCACCAGTTTCCGTCCCGCCACGCTCAAAAGCGAGATTCTCAAACGCACACATAGGCGCGTAGACGGCCAGATTTGCACTCGTACCACTAGCAGTTTCCCGAATTACCACGCCATGTGGTCTGCCACGGAGGTCTGCTGGAGCAACGCCGATCATGGAAAGTCCAGCCTTAGCATAGGCAATTGTGTTAGACTCAGCATAGGCCGTGTTCAACCCAGGATACGAATATGGTGAAGAGGTCCACGTCTTGGGCATAATATAAATCACGTCCCAAGCATTGGCAGCGGCAATCGCTACTGCAATAGTTTTGAAAGCCCCTTCAGGAGTCGTCCCAAGATTACTATCACTACCATTCTTGTCATCTACGAACCAGATAGCAGAAGCGTAATCCATACCATACATGGCACCGCTTCCCATAACAGGCTGTCCGAAACTTGTAATACCATTTGGAAAATGGGTTAATCCCATAAAAATCTACCTTGTTTCCGATAGGAACACTTCCCCTAATTTCATGAACTGCCCGGAGGAATATCGGAGTCACCTTCCGCTTACCCATAGATGGAGGGCCAGCTCTGTTCGAAACTGGCCCACCCTTTGTCCAAATTACTCTGTTGGGAACGGATTCTTAAGAACGTACATAACACCGCCAACTACTGCACCAACTCCAGCGATAACGCCTAAGCGTTTCAAGATTGCCGGATCATCTGGATTCATAGGAGCAGCGATGTACGCTGTTAGTCCTGATGCGGCACCGCTAAGACCCGCCGCAAACAGCAACTTCGTCCACGCCCAGACTTTCTGTAACCAAGTCATATTTATCCTTTCCCCAAAAGTTCGTCGAGTTTCTTCTTCAACTCTTCGTATTTCGCTTCAAGGTCTTTATATGATTTGTCATAAAAGCTTGCCAAGCGTTCTACCTGTTTATCAATCTCAGGAACCGCATTAAAGAGATCTCGCAATTCTCCAGATCGCCACAACCCAATTGAAGCAATCACGGCAATAAATGCGATCCCCGCAAAGACACCAATGAATTCCCAACCCATAATTATACCCCTTTGTCTAGTGGGGGACCGAAGTCCCCCGAGTTATTTACGACACAGTGTGCCCGTAGATCCAACGCCAATCGGTGAAGCCCCAACCCCAGACAGTGTAGATGCTCTGTTTGAACATCTTGGTTTCAAAGTCTCTGGTGGTTTCAAGTTCCGGAGCAATCCGGTTGATCCACATGAGGTATTTCTTCATCAACTTGGTATCGATCATGAACCAGTTATTGGTATCAGTATCGTCCAGAATCCGGTGAGGAATTACTTTGAACCGTTTGTACTGAGAGTTGATCTTTCGGTTAGCAGAATCCGGGTCCATATCAGACTCAGCCCCAGTTTCCATATCATAGCCAAGAGCTTCGCACGCTGTATTGTACAGAGCATCCGGAACAACCAATGCATCCGGATCAATGTCACCAATCCGCTCCCCAATATTGTCGCGGAACTGTCTCATTAAGAGACGAGTCGCAGCAATACTAGTTTTATTCAGAGCAGACGTTCCAGAGTTATCGAAACCAGTGCTAGTGGAAACATCAGCCTTGGTCGTATGAGAACTAGAGCACAGAGCCACGCCCTCTTCGCTTTCAGGGATAAAGGTATATCCACTGGTAAACGCATAGTTAAAGGGCTGAGCGCCATACTTCTCACGGACGCGGTGTTCAGACGCGATCAAGCCGTCCTGTCTCGTCTTGATTACTCCATAACGGTCGTTGTCCAAAAGGTTTCGCTCGATGGTAATACCACCAGCGAATATCTTGGGCTCGATCCGTGTGTAGTAATCCGGCGCGACAGACAGGTACTCAATCTTCCCATTAAAGGGAACGATATCCGGGACAGCTCCAATGCCAAAGAACTCTTCCCAGGCTTTGTCTGAAGAAATGACTCCGAACAACTGGTCGATCATGGAGGGCAAGGATTTGTACTGATCTTTGTACACAATTCTCAGCCGATCATCCAGCAACCTTACGAATTGACTTGAAGTTAAAGGATTAGCCATTGTTCATTTCCCCCTTACGCTTTCACAGGCAGGAACTGGAAGGGGTTGATTCTGAATATAGCATACTCAGCACCGTCAGTTTCCAGGTTAAGTTCGAGAACGTCAATCCAGATCCAGTTGGTTGTCCCAACCGCAGCTGCATTGTTAATAAACGTCCCGACAGTGTCCGTCATCATCTTACAGGTTCCAACAGCTGCAATGTTCACAGCTTTGAAAGTATCCCCAACAGCAACGTCATAGGGAAAGTAATGCAACACAGTTCGAACTGTCGAACTGGTGTCATTCGTTACCCTGTAAAGGCCCCTGTTCTCTCCAGTGCGACAGTACACAGTCGCATTGTACGCGACAGGTGTGTGGTTCGCAGCACCAGAAGTGAAGCCAGCACCAGTGGTTGACTCAGTGGTAACAGTCACATAACTGATCGCAGTCCCATAAGAGCCATTAAAAATCCGACCCTTCAACACCGTGTCACAACCCAGAACAGCAACCTGGACCATAGCCTGAGGATCATTCTTCCCGTACATACCTTCCTGGCCAAAATACTTTCTTGCAAGCAAATTAGCCTGGGACTGTACGGAAGTAATATACTCAGCTTTGTAGGTCGAGTTGAAGACGGGCTCTTTGTTATTTGTTCCAACTACGACTCCAAAGGGGACCTGATCGGCAGTAGTGTCACCTTCGCCCGCCGGATTCCAGGCTTTTACGCCCCCGGCAAGACTGGCGTTCAATCCTGCAACGACCAACTGGCCCACATAAAGAGTCACGCTGTTATAATCCACGGGAACCCAAATGGTCCTTAGTGGATGCTCAACAACAGAAAAACCAGCCATGTAAATCTCCTTAAGGTAAGTTCGCGGTTCCGCAGAGAGGACACGTTCCTATGGCTGTGTCAATATTATACGCTTCATAGGTATGGCTAGACTCCAAGTTAGTCGTAATGGTATCATTCGTACCAGGTTGAGAGTAGCTATTCCCATGGCCGTCAATCTTAACCAGGCCCAGTTGCGTGTCAATCAAGAAACCGCAATGCCAACATTTGAGATATCTGCCAGAATCTTCCTCAGCGCCAGGCAGCTTGACGGATCGCCTGTGTCGGGGAAGTTTCCAGCGGATTATCTTTACGAAACGACTTTTCATTACTTTACACCTTTGAGAGATTCAAGAACCCATGGGTCGTCCTCTTTTGCGCCTATTGCCTTGAGGAATTTTCTAGAGTATTCATCAAGTTCAATCTTTCTTTCCGGAGGACCGTCCAAGTGTAGTGCCGAGGACACTTCAGTTGGAGCATTCGGTTTATCCCCCCGAACATTTGGAGCAATCTTCGAGCTTGCTCTTTGGCGCCGCAAGATCGCCGCAACCGCACGATCATAGTTGATCTGTGCATCTGCGGTTGGATCTCCTGTGGCCTTCTTGTAGTTTCGGAAATTGGTTTCTAAGAGTTCTTTGACAACAGCGTTGTGAAGTTCCTCATCGACGTCTCCGAATCCTTTTTGGACCGCTTTGATGTAGCCATCAGCGTACTTTCGCTGCATCTCTTCCTCTCGCTGAGTTTCCTTAGCGAGTTCCTTCTTAACAGCGACTACCGTTTCTTTAATGTGCTCTGGGACCTCTTCAGTCTCCATCGGAGCCTCATAATTGGGCATCCGCGTGGGGACCCCCGTGTCGAGCTTTACCATCAAGGTGTCAAGTCTGTCGAACATATCCGTCATACGCTCTTCCATTCTTGAGACTCTCCGGCCAAGCTTCGTTGGGTGGTCGTCCGGTACGGTAGTTTTAGCACCTTGGGTCGTATCAGCGTCTTGCTGAGGCGTCCCGGTTTGCCCTTCCAGTTGCGCATCCTGTTCGGGCGAAGTTGTCACTGGTGTTTCCTGGTCTTTTGGGGAGTCGGTCACGCTCAGTGAAGTTGCAGATTCTTTTATATCCACTACAGCCATTTTTCCTCCATAGCCAAGCAAGTCGTAGTTACTTGGGCTTTTTAATTGTACTTACTGTCTTTGTATACTGAGCAAGCCGAGTAGCGATATTAATCAAGAAAGTCTTGGTTACCTTGAATTCTATCTTCTCTTCCTCGGTCGCCGTTAAAGCGGAAATCTTATCCAGCAGTTCATCGTATCGGTTGACTAGATCGCCTACCAGGGCGAAACCTACTTCGGAATCCATCAGATCCACGAAGGGCTTCAGTTTGCCCAAGGTAGAGAGCGTATTCAACCCTCTCTTGCCGACGTTTTTTAAATAAAGCTCAATCTCTTCTCGCGAAACCGCAACCACTTAGCCTCCTGTTATCTCTCGCACTCCTTGTTCCTCAATGCCCATCGGAATGCCTTCTTCGTTGGAAACAGGCATCTCTTCGGCTTGCTCGGGAGTTTCCTCTGGAGCAGCGCCCTGCTCGGGCGTATTCGGTGTCTGTTTCAGTGTCTCAATCATTTCTTGGATATCTTGATACTCAGCACCAAGTAGAACCAACTGGCGCCCAATGATCTCTGCGATGATCGGGATAATCGCCGGATTCGGAATCTGTGCAATCCTGCCCAGGATTTGGTCATATCTGGTGACCTTGCGGTCTTTGTTGTATTCCTGCTCGATGTTACTAGACACAGGTGCGTAGGAGTAGTCTGCATCTGGATCGAACATTCGCGCTGCCTGGCCCCAAAGCCGGATAGCAGTTTCCGGATGCATGAACTGATATGCCATCTGGAGCATCATCCAGTAGAACTCTGCAAAGAAGGTGAACTCAAATGTCAAGGCTGCATAGTTTGCCCGTAGATTTGACCGTTGCTCAGCACCTGTAACTGCGGTTGCTGTAGTCGAGGCGGTTCCTGGTAGGTCACCCATTGTAGTCGGATAAACCGAGTTGACCTGCTGCATCTTCTTGATGAACAAGTCTGCCTGCATCATAGCACCACGAATGTCACTTTTGACTTCAATCTCTTCTAGATCTGCGACATTGGGTAATGGAATAATGTGCTCGGGTTCAAAGTAGATCTGGTCATTGTTCGTGATCGCGTTCTGTTGAGCTTTGAAGGTTGGCAGAGTTGCCAACTTGACTCGGTCATTGGACATATTGACTGTATCATTCAAGGCAACCTGGAGCTCTCGACTATACTTGCCACTGGACATTCCGATATCTTTGACCGGATGCACGTAACAGAGACCCCGAATGATCGGTCTATACGGAGTACCCTTAGATGTCCGATATGGAGTCGGCTGAAAGCGAATCAGGACTTTCTTTCCGCCACAGAGAACTTCCTCGATAATGGATTCCACCAACTCGGCGCCATCTTTAATATTGCCCTGAGCATCATAGCCAGGTATGGAAGCTAGAGGATA
>Ga0316626_10001126_pt1 | contig 11642 bp, 8 predicted proteins | sample OWC_Aug_T1_C1_D5_FD_207656 | JGI IMG/M metagenome (GOLD analysis project Ga0316626, IMG submission 207656) | Wetland soil microbial communities from Old Woman Creek delta, Ohio, United States - OWC_Aug_T1_C1_D5_A | ecosystem: Environmental > Terrestrial > Soil > Wetlands | place: USA: Ohio...
TCCGTGTTTATCAGGCTGCTCGACCTTCTTGAGCAGTCTTGGTGAAGACGGGTTCTCAGTATCGTACTACACCCGATTCCGCGGGACGAAACGAATCATCGGACCGGGTGCGCATCGCTTCGACCCAAATAGGCTTGCACGACCGCGGGATTCTCGCGCACGGCGTCGGCCGGGCCTTCCAGCGTGACGCGGCCGCGCTCCAGGATGTAGGCGTGGTCGGCAAGAGCCAGGGCCTGGACGGCCATTTGCTCGACGAGGAGAATAGTGAGCCCTTCGGCCCGCAAGCGGCCGATTGCCCCGAAGATCTGCTGCACGAAGATGGGCGAGAGACCCAGAGACGGCTCGTCCAAGAGGAGGACGCGCGGGCGCGCCATGAGGCCGCGGGCCAAGGCCAGCATCTGCTGTTGCCCTCCGGAGAGGCCACCCGCCAAGCCCTCGAGGCGCTCGCGCAAGATTGGAAACAGGGTCAGGCTTCGCTCCAGGTCGACCGCCACGCTCTGCTGATCGCGCCCCTCCCGGCGGGCCAGTGCCCCGAGGAGCAAATTCTCGCGCACGGTCTGGTCGCCGAAGATTCCCCGGCCCTCCGGCACCAGCACCACCCCGCGCCGGGCCACCCAGTAGGACGGCCGGCCGCCGATCGTTTCCCCGTCCAGCAGGACGTTTCCGCGCCACGGTCGGAGGACGCCGGCGATGGTTTTCAGGAGCGTGGTCTTCCCTGCACCGTTCGCCCCCACGATGGTCACGATCCGACCCGCCGGGATCGCCAGGGAAACCTCGTGCAGCACCTGGATGGCGCCATAGCCCGCCACGAGGCCCGAGACCGCCAGGGCGGTCATTGGGTGGCTCCCAGGTACGCCTCGATGACGGCCGGGTTGGTTCGCACGGCATCGGGCGTCCCGCCGGCGATCACCCGCCCGTAGTCCAGTACCGTGACGTGATCGGACACCGCCATGACCAGGTCCATGTGGTGCTCCACCAGGACGATGGCCAATCCCCGCTCCTCGCGCAGCCTGACCAGATAGGCGTCGAGCTCCTTGATCTCGCTCGGCGACAGCCCCGCCGCCGGCTCGTCCAACAGGAGGAGCCGTGGCCGCGTGGCGAGTGCCCGCACGATCTCCAGGCGCCGACGCAGGCCCGAGGGCAAAACGTCCGCGGGTCGATCCGTCCACTCGGTCAGGCCGGCTTCGGCCAGCGCCGCGCGTGCTTCGCGCCTGGCCGCCCAGTCAGCGCGACGCGTCCATGGGGCACCCAGGAGCGCCCACACGACGGAGCCCAGACCCGCCCCCGTGATACCCACAGCGACGTTCTCGAGGACGCTGAGTTCGCCGAAGACCTGGGCGGTCTGAAACGTGCGGGCCACGCCGCGCCGGGCAATGACGTACGGCGGTCGGCCCGCCACGGGCGTCCCGTCAAGGCGAATCGCGCCCCCGTCGGGAACATAAAAACCCGACAGGGCGTTGAGCAGCGTCGTTTTCCCGGCGCCGTTGGGGCCGATGACGGCTCGAATCCCGCGGGTCGGGATCTCCAGCGAGACATCCGCCAGGGCGGCCACCCCGCCGAACGCCAGGCTCGCGCCCTCGACCGTGAGCAGCGCCTGCTCTGCGCTTCTGCCTTCTACTTCCTCTGTTTTCCTGCGCCTCTGCCCCCCGTCTCCCCCTCGCCCGTGCTCCCTTGCTCCCGGGTCCCCATGCCCCCGTCTCCGCCTCTCCCCGTCCCGGTCACCCTCCGCCCCTCGCCGCGGCGCCAGTGCGCCGACCACGCCGACCGGCAGCCAGTAAATCGAGAGCATGAGGAGGCTGCCGTACAGAATCAGTCGGTAGTCGACGAGTGACGTGAGGACCTCGGGCAAAAGGGTGAGCACCAGGCTTCCCACCACGGGACCCGCCACTCGACCTTCGCCGCCGAAGAGCAGGGCGAGCACGAACAAGATCGAGGTCTGGAGCGAGAAACTGTCGGGGGAAATATAGCCGTTGAGGTACGCGAAGAGCCCTCCGGCCCCTCCAGCAAAGGCCGCCGAGACGCTGAAGGCGACAATACGCACGTAGTAGGAGGACAGGCCGAGCGACTCTGCAGCAATATCGCTTCCCTTCACGGCCAGGAAAGCCCGTCCCCATCCCGACCGCCGTAGGTTGGCAACCAAGACCAGCGCGAAGCCCGCGACCGCCACGATCAGCCAGTAGGAGACGCGGAGCGTCGGCTTCGGAATGTTGAAGATGCCGCCCGGTCCGTTCGTCAGCGAGACCCACTCGACCAGGATGCCTTCGACGATGATGCCGAAGGCAATGGTCACCATGGCCAGGTATGGCCCCGTCACCCGTAGCGCAGCCCCTGCCACGCCCGCCCCGACCAGTGCGGTCACGACGATGGCGACGGGCATCGCAGCCCACGGGCTCCAGCCGGCGCGTGTGGTGAGGCACGCCGCCGCATAGGCACCGATGGCGTAGAATCCGGCATGCCCGAAGGATAACTGACCGGTGAAGCCGACTAGGACGTTGAGCCCCGACGTGACGATGGTGAGGAGACCGACGCTGGCGCCGACGTAGAGGTAATAGGTGTTGGTGGTGAAGAGCGGCAAGGCCGCGGCGCATGCGGCGAGGAGGCCCCACGCCAGGCGGACCATCAGACCCGCCTCGTGGGCCGCGCGCCGAGGAGACCCCACGGCCGCACCACAAGCACCAGGATGACCAGTGCGAATCCGACGATCTCGCGCGCACCCGTCGAGAGGTAGCCGGCGACGAAGGATTCGACCAGGCCATACCCTACGCCCGCCACCACGATGCCCGGGGCCGACGTCAGCCCGCCGATGATGGCCACCGCGAAGGCCTTGAGGCCGATGATCGTCCCCATGGTCGCCGCCACATTCAGGATCGGCGCCAGCAGGATGCCCGCGATCCCCGCGAGCGAGGCGGACAGGGCGTAGGCGAACATCACGGCGCGGGGGATATGGATGCCCATGAGTCCCGCGGCCTCGGGATTGTACGCCACCGCCTTGAGCTGCTTGCCGTAGGCGGTCCGGTGATAGAAGAGTTGCACTCCGCCCATGAGGAGGAGCCCCACCACGGGAATGAGCAGCTCCTGCGCATAGAAGCCGGCCCCGCCCACCAGGATCGGCTTCTGCGTGAGGGCCGACGGAAAGGCTCGCGCGTCCTTGCCGAAGAGGAGCATGGCCACATTTTCGGCGATGATGCCGCAGGCAATGGTGGAAAGGAGCCAGGCGGCGGAGGCCGCGCGGAAGAAGGGGCGGACCGCCACCCGTTCAAGAGCGACGCCGAAGATGGCGAGGAGAACGAGCGTCGCCGGCACGGTGGCCCAGAGCGGCCAGCCCAGCCCCACGTAGAAGGCGAAGGCCACGACCGCCCCGGCCATGACCGCGTGGCCCTGGGAGAAGTTCATCGTGCGGCTGGTGACCCAGGTGATGTGGTATCCGAGGGCCACCAGCCCGTACATGCTCCCCAGGGCAAGTCCCGTGACGACGAGCTGGACGAGCACCCTACTTCATCGCGACGGGCACGATCTTGCCGCCCTTCCAGACGACCATGATGTAATCGTCGTCGGTGAGGGCGTCGTGCTGGTCTGGAGTGAACGGTCGCTTGTAGGTCTTGATGAGCCCCTTGTACTCCGCCTTGAGATTCTCGAGGGCATCGCGGACCTTGGACCCGTCCGCAGAGCCGGCCTGCGCGATGGCCAGGGCCACCAGATGCAGGCCGTCATAGGCGTTGGCGGTGCCCACCGGCGCGATGACCTCTTCGGGGCCCTTCACGCCGTACTTGTCCTTGAGGGCCTTGAGGACCGCCTGGCCGCGCTCGTTCTGCTTGCCGAAGAAGGAGTAGGTCTGCAGGAACGCGACGCCATCCGAAAGGTCGCCCGTCAACTCGGCGAATCGGCCGCCCGAGATCCCCCAGTGCGCCACCATGGGAACCTCCCAGCCGATCTTGGCGCGGGACTTCACGACCTGTGCCCCCTCGGGGGCGTTCGCCACCATGATGATGTGGTCGGCGCCCGCGTTCTTGAGTCGCAGGAGTTGCGGGCTCATGTCAGGGTCGTTCCAGTTGAATTTCTCGATGCCGACCGGCTTGATGCTCTTCTGGCCGAGCCACTTGTTCAGGCCGACCTCATTGGACTGTCCCCAGGCCGTGTTCTCCAACAGGAGGCCCGGCTTGCTCTTCTTCAAGACCTCCGTGGCGTACCGCACCAGGAACTTGTCGGCATAGTCGTCGTTGGCCGAGACCCGGAAGACGAAGTTCGGGCTCTTGCCGTTTCGGGCAATCTCCGTCCCCGCGGCCCACGCGCCCATGTACGGAGTGCTCAGCTCATGCCAGACGGGCACCTGGGCCAGCGCCACCGTGGTGTGCAGCCCGCCGAAAATCGTGACGACCTTCTCACGCTCCACGAGCTCGCGGGCGATAGTGACCCCTTTGGCTGGGTTCCCCTCGTCGTCGCGAATGACCAACTCCAGCTTGCGTCCGCCCAGGACGCCACCCTGGGCGTTCACCTCGTCCATGGCGATCTGAATCCCCCGCTTGATCGCCTCGCCGGAAGCGGCCGAGCCGCCCGACACGGCGGCGGCCAACCCGATCTTGATGGACTCGCCCGCCTGCCCGCTTGGAGGGATCACAAGGCCGAGACACAGAACCAGGAGCAGCAGCATGACGCGTCGCATCGATGACCTCCTTGGCAGGTGCTTACCCACCCGCGTGGACGAACACATGGGCGATCAGACCGCCGGTCGTGATGGAGCGACGCCGGCAGTGGTGGCAAAACGACCCCGTACTTCTTACCACATGTAGGTTGCGAAAAAAAGGTGGCGATTCTGCGAGGGGATTGCCATCCACCCTCGTCGACTCGGGGCCTCTCCCGGCATCGGAACGAGGGCTAACGCCGGATGGCCATCCCGCAGCGCTGGCACCGCTTCTGAAGGGGGAAGCCCGTCCCAACTGACCCGAGCGGACCTCGCTGCGCGAAAAAGAAATCTCCGCACCGCGGGCACCGCGCCCGATTGACGCGATACCACGAAAACGCGTATACCCCCATGGTCAGCGCAGGAGGAATGACATAGGGCCACCATCCGGGTTTCTGGAATGCCCCAACGAGGGTCAGAACAGCCGGCCAGGAGAGAACGAAGCTCAGCCAGTGAACCCTTCGCCACAGGATGATCCGCTGGAGAGACTTGATCTGTCCTTCGGTGGGCTTCATCTCACTCCACCGCCGGCTCCAGAGACTGAACGCGGGACGTCGTCCGATCGAGCGGAACACATCGCGGGGAAATCGTGGATGGCGACGAAGGTCGTCGTCATCGACCGCCTGAGCCTCGTCTTCGTCATCGTTCTGGCGGCACTGCTCCTCGGAGAGGCCCTGTCCTGGAAATCCGCCATCGGTGCCCTGCTGATGATCGCCGGTGCCATCATCATCAGCGTGTGAGCTTAAGGGGCTGTCGGTGTCTCGTCGACTTCTCCACACGACACGGGCGGTCCCCCCTACAGTGGTGGCGAAGCTAGCAGGGCTGGCTGAGCCTGTCAAGGAGGACATTTTTACGTAAGCTATTGAAAAATAAGTGATAAACAATTATACAGTCCATCCGACACTCCTCAAAAATCCCACTTGAAAACCAAACATATGTATGGTATCTATTTCATGTTCATGAAAATCGTCCGGGGTTGAAAACGGGCCCTCGCCGCTCGGGGCGCGAGCCCAAGGTCCTTCCCATGACCCGACCTGCCGCGCAAGTCGCCATCCTTTCCGCCTCGTCCCCGCGGCAATCGATTTGCCACGCCCCTTCGCCTGTCCGTTGGGGGTTCGAGGCATTTGCCGGACGGCTGAGCGAGCTGTCCGGAGTCGGGTCGACTGCGCGGCTCTCCCTGGCCATAGGTCTGGTGTGCGAAGCGCAACGCACCGGCGAAACCGCCGCCTGGGTCACGAATCGCCGGAGCACGTTCTTCCCGCCCGACGCGGCGAAAAGCGGTGCGGACCTCGTCCGGCTCCCGGTGGTGTTTGCGCCCGACGCCCCAGCGGCGGCGCGGGCCGCGTGGCGGCTGATCCAGTCGGGAGGCTTTGGCCTGGTCGTGCTGGACCTCGTCGGTAGCGATGCTGCGGTGCCGATCCCCCTCCAATCCCGTCTCACGGGCGCCGCGCAGGCGCATAGGGCGGCGGTCGTCTTCGTGACCGAGAAGGCTGCCGACCGCGCCTCGCTGGGCTCGCTCGTCTCGCTGCGCTGCGAAACGCACCGGGAGGCGGCGGGCGCTGGTCGGTTCCTCTGCACCGCACGGGCGCTCAAAGACAAGCGGCGAGGTCCCGGCTGGACATACGCGGAGGTTCGTTGTGGCCCGGCTGGCCTGCGTTGACATTCCGGCGCTGCCGCTCCGGCTCCTGAGCAGACGGCACCCCGACTGGGCCGGCTTCCCCGTGGCCGTGGTGGCCGAAGAGAGCCTCCAGGCTCTCGTGCTATGGGTGAACGAGCGGGCCCGGCAGTTCCGGATCTTACCGGGAATCCGGTACACCACGGCGCTCTCGCTTTCGAGCGAATTGCGGGCCGGCGTCGTCCGGCCGGACGAGATTGCCGCTGCCGTCCGCCAGATCACCGATCGCCTGCGGGATTTCTCCCCGGAGGTCGAGCCCAGCGTCGAGGAGCCGGGAGTGTTCTGGCTCGACGGCGAGGGGCTGAATCGGCTGTTCCGCTCCCCCGCCGCGTGGGGTCGGGCGATCTGCGACGGTCTCCGCGACCTCGGATTTTCCGCCCGCGTGGTCGTCGGCTTCACCCGATATGGCACGTATGCCGTCGCCCGGTCCCGCACCGCCGGAGCTGCGGACTCTTTCGCCTTCGAGAGTCTCGCCGAGGAACAACAGGTCGCCCGCGCGGCGCCGCTCGACCGCCTGGGGCTGCCGCCGGAACCGCGGGACGACCTGGCGAAGCTCGGTGTGACGACGCTTGGCGACTTCCTTGCGCTGCCTGCAAGCGGGCTTCGCGAGCGGTTCGACGAGCCCGTCGCGCGGATGCACAACCTGGCTTCCGGCGCGGCCTGGACCCCGCTACAACCCGTATCACCTGCCGAGCGGCTGGGAGCCCGCATCGACCTGGAATTCGCCGACGATGATCTCCCCCGACTGCTGTTTGCCTTGAAACAGCTTCTCGATCCCCTGCTGGCCCGGCTCGCCGCGCGGCGCGAGGGGGCGCGGGAGCTTTCCCTTCACCTGCGCCTCGACCCCCCGGACGTCCGACACGAGGTGATCCGCCCCGCGCAGCCGGCGCGTGCCGCCCAGCCGATCCTGGAGCTGGTCCGGCTGCGGCTGGAGTCGTCGCTCCCGGGAAAGGTTGCAGCGATGGAGGCCGAGCTGTTCGGCGTGTCGCTCGATCCCGCGCAGACGAGCCTCCTCACTCAAACGCCGCGGCGGGACCTGGACGCCGCCAACCGGGCGTTGGCGCGCCTCCGCGCAGAGTTCGGCTCCGCGGCGGTGGCGCGCGCGCGGGTGTGCGAGGGGCACCTCCCAGAAGCCGCCTTCCTCTGGGAACCGCTGGAGCGACTGGAGGAGGGCCACAGGGGGGAAGGCGTGCCCGATTGGAAAGAGCGAAGCGGGACGCCCCCGCTGGTCCGCCGAATCCTCGACCGCTCGGCAGACCTCTCCACGGACCTGCGGATCGCAGAAGGCGGCCGGCGACCGCGCGCGGCAGACGCTGGGCCGACCGCGGAGCGGGTCGGGCCCTACGTGATCTCCGGCGGCTGGTGGATCCACCCCATCCACCGCGAATACTACTTTGTCCGAGCACGGCGGGGGGACGCGCTGTGGATCTACTACGACCGCCAGCGCCAGCGGTGGTTTCTTCAGGGCACTGTCGAGTGAGGGGTCCTTGCGACAGTGTCTTTCGACTGAACCAAAACGATTCACCACAAGACGCACAGGAAGCACAAGGGGTTTAGTTTCCCGGACTCAAGAAGAATCCTGCCGGAAGGAATAGTCCCCTTTGCGCAGCACCGAGGAGACGAACCTCGAAGGAAAATCTGGCCACGCGGGAAAATCAATTGCAACGATTGTGCTGAACGCCGGGCGCGAGGATCATTTCTTTCGTGCAGCCTCGCCGGCAGCCCCAGCGATAGAGACATTTGTGCCTCTTGTGCCTTTTGTGGCTAAACGTTTTGGCTTGTGAGTTTGAAGTAGATGTCGAGCCAAGGTTTCTACATCCCCCTCTGGTGCAAGAGCAACTTCTCTTTCCTGGAAGGGGCATCGCACCCGGAGGAGCTGGTCGAGACGTGCCACCAGTACGGAATCGGCGCGCTCGCCCTCACGGATCGCGACGGAGTCTCCGGAGTCGTCCGCGCCCACGTCCGGGCCAGGGAGCTCGGCGTCACCCTCGTCTCGGGCGCCGAGGTCACGCTGGACGACGGCTCGGCAATCGTCCTCCTCGCCCAGAACCGGCAGGGGCACACGCACCTCTGCCGACTGCTCACCGCCGGGCACCTCCGCTCGCCGAAGGGCGAGTCACGGGTCGGCTGGCGCGAGGTCGCCGCAGAGGCCGGTGCTCTCATCGCGCTGTGGGGCGGCGCGCGGAGCCTCCTCGCCGGCGAGGCCGAGCCGGATCCCGTCGCCCGCCTCCTCCGCGAGGCCTTCGACGACCGACTCTACGCCATGGTAACCCGCCACCGGGAGGCCGAAGAGGTCGAGCAGGAGATCCGCCTCCGCCGACGGGCCGAGCGACACGGAATTCCCTTGGTGGCAGCTGTGGAGGTCCTCTACCACACACCTTCCCGCCGGCGCCTCCAGGACGTCCTCGCCTGCGTCCGCCACGGCGTGACCCTGGCCGCCGCCGGGCGGCGGATTCGACCGAACGCCGAGCACGACCTGAAATCTCCCGCCGCCTTCCACGCGTTGTTCGCCGACGACCCCGCGGCAATCGAACGGACTCGCGAAGTCGCGGCGCGCTGCGCCTTCCGGCTCGACCAGATTGTCTACCGCTACCCCTCGGAGCGGCTGCCGGAGGGGAAAACGACCGCGGAGTGGCTGGCCGAGCTGACCTTCGCCGGGGCGCGGGAACGCTACGGGGGCGCGATCCCCGACGCCGTGGCGGCACAGCTTGACAAGGAGCTCCGGCTGATCGAGGAGCTGGACTACTGCGGCTACTTCCTCACCATGTGGGAAATCGTCCGCTTCTGCCGAAAGCGGGAGATCCTCTGCCAGGGCCGGGGCTCCGCGGCAAACTCGGCGGTCTGCTACTGCCTGGGGATCACTGCCATCGATCCGGTGCGCATGGGCCTCCTCTTCGAGCGCTTCCTGTCCCGGGAGCGGGCCGAGCCGCCGGACATCGACCTCGACATTATGCACGAGCGGCGCGAGGAGGTGATCCAGCACGTGTATGAAAAGTACGGGCGAGACCACGCCGCCATGGTCGCCAACGTCATCCGCTACCGCGCCCGCTCGGCGGTGCGCGACGTGGGCAAGGCGCTCGGCCTGCCGGAAACCGCGCTCGCCCGGTTGACCAAGCTCCTGTCCCGCTCCAGCGAGATCGCGCCCGCCGTGCTCGCCCAGGCGGGGCTGGACCCCGAGGCTCCCGCACATCGGCATCTTCGCGAGCTGGCCACGGAGCTCTGCGATTTCCCGCGCCACCTCTCGATCCACCCCGGCGGGTTCCTGCTGGGGCACGAGCCGGTGATCGACCTGGTGCCCGTCGAGAACGCGACGATGCCGGGCCGGACCGTCATCCAGTGGGACAAGACGGACATCGAGACGCTGGGGCTGTTCAAGGTGGACCTGCTGGGCCTGGGCGCGCTCTCCCACCTCGACCGCTGTTTTCGCCTCATCGCGAAGCACCGCGCCGTCACGTACTCCATGGCCACCCTTCCGGCGGACGACCCGGCGACGTTCGCCATGATCTGCCGCGCCGACACCGTGGGGGTGTTCCAGATCGAGAGCCGCGCCCAGATGGCCATGCTCCCCCGCCTGCGCCCGCAGAAGTTCTACGACCTCGCGATCGAGGTGAGCATCATCCGGCCGGGGCCCATCACCGGAGGGATGGTGCACCCCTACCTCCGCCGCCGCCGGAAAGAGGAGCCGGTGGTGTACCCGCACCCCAGCCTGATCCCGGTTCTCCAGAAGACGCTGGGCGTGCCCCTGTTCCAGGAGCAGGTCATCCGCGTGGCGATGGTGGCGGCCGACTACACCCCCGGCGAGGCGGACCAGCTCCGGCGCGACATGGCGGCGTGGCGCCGGAGCGGCCGCATCGAGCAGCACCGGGAGCGGCTCGTCTCGCGCATGGTGGCGAAGGGGATTGCGCCGGAGTTCGCCGAGCGGGTGTTCCAGCAGATCCGCGGCTTCGGTGAGTACGGGTTTCCGGAAAGCCACGCCGCCAGCTTCGCCCTCATCAGCTACGCCACGGCCTGGCTCAAGTGCCACTATCCGGCGGAGTTCATCTGCGCACTCCTGAACGCGCAGCCGATGGGGTTCTACGCGTCGTCCACCATCGTGGAGGACGCGCGGCGCCACGCCGTCGAGGTCCGCCCCGTGGACGCCCAGGCGAGCGACTGGGACTGCACGCTGGAACTAGCTCCAATCCGAAGAAATATGGGCACCACCAAGGCACCAAGGCACCAAGAGACACGCGATCTGCCCATTCACGGGGAAACCCGATCGGCCCCCCACGGGGCGTTCGCCGTTAACAGTTTCCGCTTCTCTCCGACCCTGTCCCCCTTGGTGCCTTCGTGCCTTGGTGGTGAAAAGAATTTCGGATCAGGGCTGGTTGGAGAGAAAGAGGCCTTCGCCGTCCGCCTGGGCCTCCGGTGCGTGAAGGGGCTGGGCGAGGCGGACGGCGAGCGGATCGTGGCGGCCCGCCGCGCAGAGCCTTTTCGGTCGTTGGCGGACTTCACCCGCCGCACGGGTCTCGACGCCGGTGCCCTCCAGGTGTTGGCCGAGGCAGGAGCACTTGATGGACTCGAGATGAACCGGCGCACCGCGCTCTGGGAAGTGAAAACCCTCGCCCGCCGCAGCCAGGATTCCCTGCCCATGGAGCCGGCCGCGCCCGGGCGGCTCTTCGCGCACCTCGATGTGGCCGAAACGATCCGATGGGATTACCGGACCACCGACCTCAGCCCCCGCGGCCACCCGCTAGAAGCGGTCCGTGCGGCGCTCCGCGCTCAAGGCCTCCCCGACGCGGCCGCGGTGGCGAAGCTCCCCCACGGCCGGCATGTGCGCTACGCCGGGGCCGTGATCTGCCGCCAGCGACCCGGCACCGCCAAGGGCGTGGTCTTCCTCACCCTGGAGGACGAGACCGGCTTCGTGAACGTCGTCCTGTGGCCGAAAGTGTGGGCGCGGCACCGCGTCCTCGTGAAGACCAGCCCCCTCCTCGGCATCACGGGCCAGCTGGAGTCCCAGCAGGGCGTCGCCCACCTGATCGCCGACCACGTCTGGCTCCCGCGCTTGGAGCAGCCGGTGCCGACCGGCGGGAGCCGGGATTTCCAGTGAGGCGGGCGATTGTGCGCCGATCGTATGCGTTGCTTAGTACCCACGGACGCAAATACGATGACGGATACATCAGCGCGGGGATCCAGGACCCCCGGGCCGACCCGAGACGCCGCGCCCGCGGGCGAGCCCGTCGCCGGCACGGAGGCCGCCGGTCTGTGGCGGCCGACCCGGTGTAAGGGCGAGCCGGCCTCGACGAGGCG
>Ga0316626_10001127_pt1 | contig 11642 bp, 8 predicted proteins | sample OWC_Aug_T1_C1_D5_FD_207656 | JGI IMG/M metagenome (GOLD analysis project Ga0316626, IMG submission 207656) | Wetland soil microbial communities from Old Woman Creek delta, Ohio, United States - OWC_Aug_T1_C1_D5_A | ecosystem: Environmental > Terrestrial > Soil > Wetlands | place: USA: Ohio...
CGCGTACTTCACGGTCTCACGGAGCTCACGAATGTGTTCAATGCCGCGGTTCGAGGCGCCGTCGATCTCGATGACATCGACGGACGTTCCTGCCGTGGTCTCCAGACAGGAATCACACTTGCCGCAGGGCGTTGGCGTCGGCCCCTCCTTGCAGTTCAGGGCCTTGGCGAGAATGCGCGCTGTCGTGGTCTTTCCGACGCCCCGGGGACCGGAGAACAGGAACGCGTGGGCCAGGCGGTTCGTGGCAATGGCGTTCTGCAGCGTTCGCGTGATATGGCCTTGGCCGATCACGTCCTCGAACACTTGCGGCCGCCATTTACGTGCAAACACCTGGTAGCTCATGGGACCCTCATGACGCTCTCTGCAATGAATTCCCGCTCGCTGACGGCGAAAAAAAAGCTCATGTTCCCGGGTTTCCCTGCGGCACACCCGGCTCCCGCTTACCGCTGCTTCCTTCCGGACCTGACGGGATTCACAGGACGTGGTTGCGCAGGACCCGGGCCCATGAGCGCTTTCTCTGCATGAAAATGGCGGAGAGGGTGGGATTTGAACCCACGTTAGGTTTCCCTAAACACGCTTTCCAAGCGTGCGCCTTCAGCCGCTCGGCCACCTCTCCGTATGCTACCGCTATTTTACGATTTCAAATTTGAAACTCTCAATGTTCAATTTATGTATGTATGGCGGAGAGGGGGGGATTTGAACCCCCGGTGGAGTTACCCCCACAACAGTTTTCGAGACTGCCGCCTTCAGCCGCTCGGCCACCTCTCCCGATGATTCTATAACAAGCCGAACCGTTACCTCTTGCGGACCTTTTCAAAAAAACCCTGAAGTACTGCGCGGCACTCAGCCTCGAGCACACCCGGAGTTATAGGGAATATATGGTTCAGTCTGCCGTCCCGCACGACATCATACACCGATCCCAAGGCGCCAGCCCGCGGGTCCCGGCATCCATACACCAGTCTGCCGATCCTGGCAAGCACCAACGCACCGGCACACATGAGGCACGGCTCCATCGTGACGTATACCGTGGCATCGGAAAGGCGCCATCTTCCGCATCGCGCTGACGCTTCTCGCAGGACGATCGACTCGGCGTGAGCTGTAGGGTCCTGCCAGGTCTCACGCATGTTATGCGCAGTGGCAATGACTGCGTCTTCGATGACAAGAACTGCTCCGATCGGTGTCTCACCCAGGATAGCTGCCTTTTCGGCCGCTACCAGGGCCTTCCGCATAAAATCTTCATCGGACCTGTGCGATGGAAAGCTCATTTCGTGTCTGTCGCGGTCTCTGCTGTCTTCATGCGAAAAAATGGCGCGCCCAAGAGGATTCGAACCTCTGGCCTACGGATTCGTAGTCCGTCGCTCTATCCAACTGAGCTATGGGCGCAAAAATAGGATGCACAGGCGCTGCCCTCACGCCTGTGCATCGTTTCGTTCGATCGCCTGCTGTTTACTTGGAAACGCCGCCGATCAGGGTCAGGCCGACCTTTTCGTGCTGGAACGGATGGACGCCGGGATGCATTGAATAGAGCCAGCCTTTCCAGACCTCTTTGCCGCCGTCGGTCACTGACACCTGGGCTGCCGGGTTGTTCGGTTTGTCGGATGCCGAAGTGATGTCCTTCTCGCCCATCCTGAAGTCCGGCAGGAACGCAAGCACCTTCACCTTGACGGCTGTGTTCGGGACAGCCTGCTCGGCGCCTACCGCGATGGTATATTCCTTGGAGCTCTTCGTCGCCTTGTCCTCAATCGCAATCTTGACCGACTTCCACTTTGCCGCGACATCCTTCGGCACCACGACCGCGCGGTCGACCTTCGGCATATCAGGCATGCCCGCCTGCGGCATTCCGCCTTGCGTGCTCGGATGACCGGCCGGAAGCTGCGGTTTTTCCTCTTTTTTCTTGCAGCCGCCAAACGATACGAGCATACCGGCGACCAATACTGCTGTTACGATCCTCTTCATTGTGTACTTCCTCCTTCTTCTTGATATTCGGTGATAGGGCCTGTATTTCCTCACTCGCGGTCATAACTGGCGGAGAGGCCGGGATTCGAACCCGGGGTGGAGTTACCCCCACAACTGCTTAGCAGGCAGCTGCCTTCAGCCTCTCGGCCACCTCTCCGTTTAACTTAAGTGCAACGTTCTGAATTCAACGCTCTGAACCTGCTTACATCTTATCTTCTGCTTTACTGAACGCCGAACTCTGTACCATGAACTCAGAACTATTATTTTATGGCGGAGAGAGAGGGATTCGAACCCCCGGAGCTTTCGCTCAACGGTTTTCAAGACCGCCGCCTTAAACCGCTCGGCCATCTCTCCGTTCCTGAAAACTCATTCCCGCCGCAGCGTGCGTTGCAATGGACCATCAACCTTCCTTGCCCTGCCGCGCTTACTTCCTGGGCACGATCGTTTCCGCACCGCCCATATATTTCCTGAGCACTTCCGGCACTTCCACGGCGCCGTCAGGAAGCTGATAATTCTCCAGGATCGCAACCACCGTCCGCCCCACGGCAAGTCCGGAACCATTCAGCGTGTGCACGAACTCGGTCTTTTTGCTGCCTTTCGGCCTGTACCGGATATTGCCCCGCCGGGCCTGGAAATCCTCGAAATTGGAGCACGATGAGATCTCGCGGTAGCGGTCCTGCGCCGGCAGCCAGGCCTCGATATCGTAGGTCTTCGCCGCAGAAAAGCCCATGTCGCCGGTGCAGAGCGTGATCACCCGGTAGGGAAGGCCGAGCAGTTGCAGAATCTCCTCTGCATCGGCCAGCAGCGCCTCCAGCTCCTGATAGGACTCCTCGGGCCGCGCGAACTTTACCAGCTCCACCTTGTTGAACTGGTGCTGGCGGATGAGCCCCCGCGTGTCCTTTCCGTAGGAACCCGCTTCCCGGCGGAAGCACGGTGTGTACGCCGTGTACTTGAGCGTCAGGGCCTCGTCGGCCAGGATCTCGTCCCGGTGGATGTTCGTCACCGGGACCTCTGCCGTGGGGATCAGGAAGTACGTCCCGTTCTCCACGCGGAAGAGCTCCTCCTCGAACTTGGGAAGCTGTCCCGTGGCGGTCATGCTGGTCCGGTTCACCATGAACGGCGGAAGGACCTCCAGATATCCGTGTCCGGTCGTATGGAGGTCGAGCATGAAATTGATGAGCGCCCGCTCGAGCCTGGCGCCCATGCCTTTGTAAAGAGCGAATCGGGCCCCCGTGATCTTGGCAGCCCGGTCAAAATCGATGATGTCGAGGTATTCCGCCAGGTCCCAGTGCGGCTTGGGTTCAAAGGAGAGCTTCCGCGGTTCGGTCCCTTCAGGCGACCACCGCTTCACTTCCACATTCCCGGTCTCATCCCGGCCGTCCGGTACGGACACGTGCGGCAGGTTCGGGATGTTCAGCAGGATGTTCCGCTGGGCCTCTTCCGTCTCGCGGCCCACCGTCTCGAGTGCGGCAATTGCATCCCCGACCGCGCGCATCTCAGAGACCCTGTCGTCGGCCTGCTGGCCTGACTTCTTGAGCCTACCGATCTCTTCGGAGACCTCGTTCCGCTTCCTCCGGAGATCGTCCACTTCCTGCTGTGCCTTGCGCCGCTTTTCATCCAGCGCGAGGAACTCACTGAGGTCCAGTTCGGTCCCGCGTCTGCGGATCCCCGCCTTGACCTCTTCCGAATGTTCCCTGACGAACCGTAAATCGAGCATAAAAAGTAACACGCCCCCCGTGAGATGTCAATAGCTTTTCTTGGTGATCCGCGTTTCCAGGGCCTTGATCTTGATCTGGATGGCGGCCTTGTTCTGGTACAGTGGCTCGAGTTCCTGGTAGATCGCGAGGGCTGCCGTCAGGCTTTCCGATGCCTCGAGGCACTGGGCAAGGGCGAACTTGGCCTTGACGACGGTTTCCTTGTCCTTGCTCACCTCGAGCGACCTGCGGTAATAGCCTTCCGCTTCCTCGATCTGGCCTTTTGAGAACGCCGTGGTCCCCAACCGGTAGAACGCCAGGTCGGCCTTGCTGCCCCGGGGAAACTCCGTTACCTGGGTCTTCCAGGTGGTCCATGCGTCGTCGATCCTGCCGACGCGGAACAGGTTGTCAGCAAGACTATACAGGCTCCTCTCGCGAACATCCTTGTCGGAATAGCGGGCCGCCTTCCGGTACTCTTCGATGGCGCGAACATAATCATTGTAGCCCAGCTCGTAGATCTCGGCGATATAGAGCTGTGCCGCAGGCGCCATGTCCCGGCCCGGATATTTTTTCAGGAGGAGCCGGAAGGCCTGCAGGGACTTCTCGGTCTCGCCCAGATACAGGAACTGGGTGACCCCGACCCAGTACAGCGCATTATCCGCGTGGGTGCTGTAGGGATGCTCCTTCACGAGAGTTATGTACATCGATACCGCCGCAGGATAATCGCCGGCGTACCAGCGCTTGGTCGCCGCCTCGTACTCAAGCGATGCCTGTTTATCAAGGATCTCGCATCCGGCCAGTCCTGCGAGGACCGCGCCGATCACGAGCATCAGCATTAGCCGTTTTCCCATGCTATGCGTTCCCGGCAACCGGAGGCGCGGGGAGGTCCTTTTCGGGCCCGGCCTCCTTTTCCTCATCGCGCTCCACGACCTTGGCCAAGCTCTTCACCTTGTCGCCTTCTTCGGTCTCGAGGAGCCGCACGCCCTGGGTGTTCCTTCCCTGCACCGAGATGTCCTTCGCCCGGGTCCGGAGGATCTTCCCGTTCCCGGTGATCAGCAGGATCTCGTCGTCCTTGGACACCTGGGCAATGGCAACGACCCTGCCGTTCTTCTCCGTGGTCTTGATGGTGATGATGCCCTTGCCGCCCCGGCTCTGGCTCCGGTAGTCCTCGAGGGAGCTCCGCTTGCCGAATCCATGCTCTGTCACGGTGAGGATCGTTGAATCATCGCGCACGATCTCCATGCCCACGACCTCGTTCCCCTCGTTGAGCCGCACACCGATAACGCCCCTGCCGGTCCGGCCGATCTCGCGCACATCCTCTTCGTTGAAGCGGATGGAGAGGCCGTCCTTCGTGCCGAGGAACACATCGCGTTTGCCATCGGTCACTTCGGCGCCGATCAGGTCGTCGCCTTCCTCGAGCGTGATGGCGATGATGCCCGACGGCCGCGGGTGGCTGTAGGCCTCGAGCTCAGTTTTCTTGATGATCCCCTGCTTCGTAGCCATGAGGATGAAGTGGTCCGGGGTGAACTCACGGACCGGCAGGGCCGCCGTGACCCGCTCGTCCTGCCCGATCTGCAGCAGGTTCACGATCGCCTTGCCCTTGGCCTGCCGGCCGGCCTCGGGGATCTGGTGCACCTTGAGCCAGTAGACGCGCCCCTTGTTCGTGAAGAAGAGGATGTAGCTGTGCATGGTCGCCATGAACAGCCGTTCGACGAAGTCCTCTTCCCGGGTCTCCATCCCGACCTTGCCCTTGCCTCCACGGCGCTGGGCGCGATAGTTCGTAAGCGGGTTCCGCTTGATATAGCCGGCATGCGAGATGGTGATCACCATCTCCTCATCCTTGATGAGGTCCTCGATGCCGATCTCCGAGGTATGGGCAACGATCTCGGTCCGCCGCTCGTCGCCGTACTCGGCCTTGAGCGCCAAAAGCTCATCCCGGATGATCTTCATGACCAGGGCATCGGAGCCCAGGATCTCGTTCAGGCGCGCGATCTCCTTGAGCGTTTCTTCGTACTCGGCAATGATCTTGTCCCGCTCGAGCCCCGTGAGCCGCTGGAGCCGCATCTCGAGGATGGCCTGGGCCTGGATCTCCGAGAGCTTGAACTCGCGGACCAGTCCGGCCTTCGCCTCTTCGGGGTTCCGGGACGCCTTGATGAGCGCGATGACGGCATCAAGGTTGTCGAGGGCGATCTTGAGGCCCAGGAGAATATGCGCCCGCTCCTCGGCCTTCCGGAGGTCATACTTGGTCCGACGGACGACCACCTCGCGCCGGTGCTGGAGGAAGTTCGACAGGATGCGCTTGAGGTTCAACACCCGCGGCTGATTGTTCACCAGCGCCAGCATGATGACGCCGAACGTCGATTGGAGCGCCGTGTGCTTGTACAGCTGGTTCAGAATGACGTTGGCGATCTCGCCCTTCTTGAGGTCGGCCACGACGCGCATGCCCTGCCGGTCGGACTCGTCCCGAAGCTCGGCGATGCCGTTGATCTTCTTGTCGCGGATGAGCTCGCCGATGTTCTGGAGCAGGCGGGCCTTGTTCACCTGGTACGGAAGCTCGGTGACGACGATGCTCTCCCGGTCACCCTTCCCTTCCTCGATGGCGACCCGCGCGCGCATCTGGACGATCCCCCGGCCCGTCATAAAGGCCTGGCGGATGCCCTCGTAGCCGTGGATGAAGCCCGCAGTCGGGAAGTCAGGCCCCTTGATGGCGGTCATGAGTTCCGGGATCGTCACCTCGGGATTATCGATCATCATCACCAGGCCGTCGACGACCTCGCCGAGGTTGTGCGGCGGGATGTTCGTGGCCATGCCCACGGCGATGCCCGACGAACCGTTGATCAGGAGGTTCGGCACGCGCGTGGGAAGCACCGTCGGCTCGACCGTCGTATCGTCGAAGTTCGGGACGAACTCCACGGTCTCCTTGTCGATGTCGGCGAGCAGCTCCTCCGCCAGCTTCGTGAGACGGGCCTCGGTGTACCGGTAGGCGGCCGCAGAGTCGCCGTCAATGGACCCGAAGTTCCCCTGGCCGTCCACGAGCGGATAGCGCAGGTTGAAATCCTGGGCCATGCGCACCATGGTGTCATAGACCGCGCTGTCGCCATGGGGATGATATTTCTTGAGCACCTCACCGACGACGCCGGCGCTCTTCGAGTACTTCTTGTTGTGCAGGAGGCCTTCCCGGAACATGGCGTACAGGATCCTGCGGTGCACCGGCTTCAGGCCGTCGCGCACGTCCGGCAGGGCGCGCCCCACGATGACGCTCATCGAGTAATCGAGATAGGCGGTCTTCATCTCCTGCTCGATGTTGATCTGCGATTTTATTTCCTGTTGTTCCATGGTCTCGTTTTGGTCCCGCTGTTCGGCTCAATGCTACTCGACGATCGTCATGAACTCGTGGTCTTCCCGGAGGCTGTTCAGGTCCGGCTCCCGGACCGCTTCGTTCTTCAGGCGCGGTTCCAGGAAGATCGCCCGCGACAGGCTCCGGATGGCAGTCTCCCGGTCCCCCAGGAGCGCGGCGTAGCAAGCCTTGTTATACCAGATGGGTCCGTTCAGCGGGTCGAACTTCAATGCCTGATCCGTTGACCGAAGCGCTTCACCGAAATGCCCTTGCAGCCTCAGGGCAACCCCCCGGTTGTTCCACGCCAGGGCATTGCCCGGCATCAGCTCGATGGAATTATCGGCGGCAGCAAGCGCGCCGGCATGGTCGCCTACTCCGATCAGCGCCATGCTTTTGTTGTTCCAGGCGAAGGCATTCTCCGGGTTAAGCCGGATCGCCGTATCGGCGGCTTCGGCAGCCTCCCGGTAGCTGGCTGCGCTGTTCAGCGTTGCGCTGCGATCGTTCCATGTCCTAGACGCCGCAGGATCTGTCGAACCGGCGGCGGCCGGTTTCTTGGGAGCACATGAGGCGGTGATCAACACGACCAGCGCAAGGAAAATCCAATATCGCAGCATGTTCATCTGTACTCTCTTGGTTCTCCGTAAACCGCAACCTGCTTCGGTACGCGCGGTCAGATATCGAGGTTCCTCGCCTCCAGCGCGTGCCGCTGGATGAACGCCCGGCGGGGTTCCACCTGGTCTCCCATGAGGATATTGAAGATCTCATCGGCCTTGACCGAGTCCTCGACCGTTACTTGCAGAAGGGTCCGCTTATCGGGTGTCATCGTAGTCTCCCAGAGCTGTTCCGGATTCATTTCGCCCAAGCCCTTGTATCGCTGGATCGACAGCCCCTTTTTGCCGAGATCGAGGATGAACCGAACCAGTTTGTCCGTATCGCTGAAGCTTATCTCCTCGCCCTTCTCACGGACCCGGTAGGACGGACCACCCAGACCGAGAATGGCCGGAGACAGGCTCTGGAGCTCCCGGAACTCCGGCGTGGTGATGAAGTTCTCGTCGAACAGGATGCTCGAGTGGATCGCGTCCCATTTGGTATCGAACCGGAGTTTGAACGCCTGGTGCTCTTCGTCCTTCTCGATGGCCCAGTCGATCCGGGTCTTGGGGTGGAGCTCTTTGACGTACCGTTCGATGGACTCGGCAAGGGCCTTCGGGTGCGTCTCCTCCTTCAGCGCTGCCTTGCTGAACGCCTTGTCGAGCAGGACGGCGCGGAGCACCATGGTATCCAGCCGCTTGCGCTTGAACTTCTCGAGGTTCTTCTCGAACTGCACCAGTTTCTTGAGGGTGCTGATGAGCCGCTCGCCCGTGAGCCAGGCGCCCTGTTCCGGCGAGAAGAGCTCTACATCCTCGGCGGCAAGGTCCAGAAGAAAATCCTCCATCCGCGAGTCGTCCTTGATGTAGCGCTCGGTCTTCCCCCGTTTCACCTTGAAGAGCGGCGGCTGGGCGATGTACAGGTAACCCCGATCGATGATCTCCGGCATCTGGCGGTAGAAAAAGGTAAGGAGGAGCGTCCGGATATGCGCACCGTCCACATCGGCGTCGGTCATGATGATGATCTTGTGGTACCGGACCTTGGCGATGTCGAACTCTTCGGACCCGATGCCCGTGCCCATGGCCGTGATCAGCACCTTGATCTCGTCGCTCGAGAGCATCTTGTCGAAGCGTGCCTTCTCCACGTTCAGGATCTTTCCCTTGAGCGGAAGGATGGCCTGGTTCTTCCGGTCCCTGCCCTGCTTGGCCGAGCCGCCGGCCGAGTCGCCTTCCACGATGAAGATCTCCGAGAGCGCGGGGTCCTTTTCCTGGCAGTCAGCGAGCTTGCCGGGGAGAGAGGTCGAGTCCAGAAGGCCCTTGCGCCGCGTGAGCTCCCGCGCCTTCCGCGCCGCTTCCCGGGCGCGCGCCGCGTTCAGCGATTTGTCGATGATCCTGCGGGCGATCGGAGGGTTCTCTTCGAGGTACGCGCCCAGGGCCTCATTGACCATGGCCTCGACAACGCCCTTGACCTCGCTGTTGCCCAGCTTGGTCTTGGTCTGGCCCTCGAACTGGGGGTTCGTCAGCCGCACGCTCACGACCGCGGTCAGGCCCTCGCGCACATCCTCGCCCGAGAGGGCCTCATCGGTGCTCTTCAGCAGGCCGCTTGAAACAGCATAACTGTTCAGCGTCCGCGTAAGCGCTGACTTGAAGCCGATCAGGTGGGTACCGCCTTCGTGCGTGTTGATGTTGTTGGCGAAGGAAAAGACCTGCTCCGCATAACTGTCATTGTACTGGAGGGCGATCTCGACGAAAAGCCCGTCCCTCTCCCTTTGCAGGAATATCGGAGCGGGGTGAAGTGCGGTCTTGTTCTTGTTCAAGTGCTCGATGAAGGAAACGATGCCGCCTTCGTACAGGAAGGTCTGTTTCTTGCCCGAGCGCTCGTCCTGAATGGTGATCTTGATGCCACGGTTCAGGAACGCGAGCTCGCGGAGCCGCGTGGAAAGGATGTCGAAGCTGTACTCGCGGTCCTCGAAGATCTGGAAATCCGGCTTGAAGGTGACCTTGGTCCCCGTGGCCGTCGTCGTGCCGGTCACGGCCAGGGGCGACTGCGGCTTCCCGCGCTCGTAGCGCTGCTGGAAGACCTGTCCCTTCTGCTTGATCTCGAGTTCAAGCCACTCGGACAGGGCGTTCACGACGGAAACACCGACGCCGTGGAGCCCTCCCGAGACCTTGTACGCTTCGCCGTCGAACTTTCCGCCCGCATGGAGCACCGTAAGCGCCACTTCGGCGGCGGACCGTTTTTGGATGCTGTGGATTTCGGTCGGAATACCGCGGCCGTCATCGATCACCGTGATGCTGTTGTCGACATGGATGACAACATCGATGTTCCTGCAGAAGCCCGCCATGGCCTCATCCACGCTGTTGTCCACGATCTCGTAGACGAGGTGATGGAGACCAACGCTGCCGGTGCTGCCGATATACATGGCAGGCCGCTTGCGAACCGCGTCCAGCCCTTCGAGCACCTTGATGCTGTCTGCCGAATAATCCATCTGCTCCTCGTAAAAAGAGGGATTCGTCCGCGCGCCGCGGACAATCCCTCACCTCAAGACGGAATTGCACATTACCAACGGGAGAATCGAGACCGGAAGCCGTATTGTGCTGTTCGAAATGGTCGTTTTCGATCGGCGATTATCAATTCGCGCTTCCGAAGAACCTGTTCATACCCGCATCGGCATAACGACACATTTGTACGCTTCGTTCCCCTCCTCCTTGATGAGACAGGGGCTGAGGGAGTCGTTGAGCTCCAGCGTTATATTCGCGCCGTCCATGGCCATGAGCACGTCCATAAGATAGCGGGAATTGAATCCGATGGAAAGGCTGTCGCCCGCATAGGCGATCTCGAGCTCTTCGTTCGCCTCCCCGACCTCGGGGTTGTTCGTTGACAACAGGAGCGCGTTCTTTTCAAGCTGAATCTTGACGGCATTGGTCTTTTCCTTGGACAGGATCGACACGCGCTTCACCGCGTGGGCGAGCAGGTCCTTGGAAACGGTGATTTTCTTTGTGCTCTGCGCGGGCAGCACCTGCTGATAGTTCGGATAATTGCCGTCGATAAGCTTCGAGACCATCACCAGGTCGCCCCGCCGGAACAGGGCGTGGTTCTTGCCGAACCCGATCTGGAACCCTTCCAGCGACTCGTCCTCTTCCAGCAGCCGGCGGAGCTCCATCATCGCCTTCTTCGGCACGATGACGCTCTCCTCCTTGTGCTTCGTCTCCACGGTGCGGTCGATCATGGACAGCCGGTGGCCGTCGGTGCCGACCATCCGGATGTTAAGGCCGCCCTTGCCCGGCGTGAGATGCACGAAAAGGCCGTTCAGCACGTACCGGGCGTCGTTCTCGCCCGCAGCGTACAGGGTCTTCTTGATCATGTCGCGGAGAGCGTCACCGGCAATGGTGATCATTCCCTCCTCCGCCACATCGGGCATGCTGGGATACTCTTCCTTCGGAAGACCAACAAGCTTGAATTGAGAGCGGCCGGAAACGATCTTCACCCAGTTTCCGTCTTCCACGCGTATCTGAACGTTCTCCTCCGGGAGTTCACGCACGATCTCGAACATCTTCTTGGCGGAGACGGTGACGGCGCCGGTCTTCTCGACCTCCGCGGCATAGCGTCCCCGCAGGCCGATCTCAAGGTCCGTCGCGACGATCTCGACACCCTTGCTATCGGCGACGAGCAGCATGTTGGAGAGAATGGGCATCGTGTTCTTCTTATCGACGACGCCCTGGATCCGCTGCAAACCTTTGAGGATTTCGTCTTTCTTGATCTTCAGTTTCATTCAGAAAGCCTCCCTCGAATATTCGCCAATACTATCAGAAAGCCCGGTAAATAGCAATACAATTATGCCCGGAAAAACCCTGAACAATCAATTTCTTAGCTGCTTTGTAAGTGCTTCGATCCGGGCCTTGAGCTCGGGGTCTTTTTCCTTCTTTTCTTCGATCGTATTGCAGGAATGGATCACCGTGCTGTGGTCCTTTCCACCAAAGAACTGGCCGATATCCGGGAGCGAGAAACCGGCAAGGTTTCTGCAGAGATACATGGCAACCTGGCGGGGCAGAACGACCGTTCTCGTGCGA
>Ga0316626_10001128_pt1 | contig 11640 bp, 10 predicted proteins | sample OWC_Aug_T1_C1_D5_FD_207656 | JGI IMG/M metagenome (GOLD analysis project Ga0316626, IMG submission 207656) | Wetland soil microbial communities from Old Woman Creek delta, Ohio, United States - OWC_Aug_T1_C1_D5_A | ecosystem: Environmental > Terrestrial > Soil > Wetlands | place: USA: Ohio...
ATGGTGGTCGCGTCATGTGCGGCCGTTGCCGCCGGTGTCTGGACCGTTTCGAGCGACATGGTGAGCCGCGTCATCCTTCCGCTGGGCCTGCCGGACCTTCCGTTCCATCTTCGTCTCGACCAGCTGTCCGGGTTCTTTCTCGTCGTGATCGGGCTGCTTTCCTCCTTTGTCTCCATTTACTCTCTGGGGTATCTCAAGGGATATCTGGGTCTCCGGCCGGTGACCAGCCTGGTCGTTTTCTCGGCGCTCTTCCTGGCGGGCATGCTCCTGGTGGTCCTTGCTGATGATGCTTTCTTCTTTCTCATCGCGTGGGAGATGATGGCGGCCTCATCCTACTATCTGGTCCTCTTCGAAGATGAACGCGTCGAGAACCGGCGCGCCGCTTTCCTCTACCTGGTCGTTGCTCATGTCGGCGCCATCGCCATTCTGCTGTCCTTCGGCGTCATGGCCGGACTGGCCACCGGATTCTCGGGCTTCCAGAGCTACGCGTTCGACGCCATGCGGGAGACCGAATTGCCCGCGGGGCTCGCGGCGGTGGCCTTTCTCCTGGCCTTCTTCGGTTTTTCGGCAAAGGCTGGCGTCATTCCGCTCCATGTCTGGCTTCCCGAAGCGCATCCGGTCGCTCCGTCCAATGTGTCCGCCCTCATGAGCGGCGTGATGCTCAAGACCGCCATCTACGGGATCGTGCGGGTCGTCTTCGACCTCATCGGCGACTTTCCCTGGTGGTGGGGCGCGCTGGTGCTGGTCTTCGGCCTCGTGTCGGCCGTCCTGGGCGTGCTCTACGCATTGATGCAGCATGATCTGAAGCGGCTCCTTGCCTATCACTCCGTGGAGAACATCGGGATCATCCTTATCGGCATCGGCCTTGCCATGATCTTCACGTCCTTCGACCTGCCGCTCCTGGCCGCGCTGGCGCTCATCGCAGGCCTATATCATACGCTGAACCACGCGCTGTTCAAGGGCCTGCTCTTCATGGGTGCGGGCGCCGTCCTCCACGCGACCCATGAACGGAACATGGAGGAAATGGGGGGGCTCATCCGCTTTATGCCCTGGACCGCGGTGTTCTTCCTTGTCGGCTGCATCTCGATCTCGGCGCTTCCTCCCTTTAATGGTTTTGTGTCCGAATGGCTCACCTACCAGGCGTTCCTCCTCTCGCCGGGGCTGCCGAGCCCGCTGTTGAACCTGCTGATCCCTCTTGGCGCGGCGCTCCTTGCCCTCACCAGCGCCCTGGCGGCTGCCTGTTTCGTCAAGGCCTTCGGGGTGACCTTCCTGGGCCACCGGCGCGGGCACCATCACGGCATCGTTCACGAGGCGGGGTGGTCCATGCGGATCGGGATGATGCTGGCTTCGCTTTCCTGCCTGGCCCTCGGTGTCCTGCCCACGATCGTGATCCAGTGGATGGACCCCCTTGCCGAGATGCTGGTCGGCGGGACGATCGCCGCCTCGGCCTCGGGTTTCGGATGGATGTGGCTCACGCCCATCGCCGCTGAACGCGCTTCCTATTCCGCCCCGGTCGCCTTCATCGGGATCCTGTCGGTCGTCGTCGTGGTCTACCTGCTGCTGCACGCCCGGCCGGGGGCGCTGCATCGGGTGCCGCTGTGGGACTGCGGGTTCGAAAAGATCACCAGCCGGATGCAGTACACAGCCACGTCCTTCGCCATGCCGATCAGGAGGATCTTCGGGTTCATCTTCAGCATCAAGGAGCATGCGGGCCAGCTTCCGCCGGCCGCTCACCCGGCGTTCCCGCAGCGGCTGTCCTACCACCTCCGGGTGCGGGACCGCTTCTGGATGTGGATCTACCAGCCTGTCGTGGACGCGAGCTTCTGGCTGTCCCGCAGGATCGGGAGGATGCAGCACGGACGCATCCAGATCTATCTGATCTATTCGTTCGTGACGATCCTCGTGCTGCTGATATTCTTGTGATAAAGAAAGCGAAAAAATGATTCGACACTGAGGATACTGAAGATCGTAAGAACAAGCAGGATCTTCTCAGGGCATTACTCAGTGTCATTAGTGTCATGCTCCTCGGTTCTTCCTGTTCATCTATGATCGATTGCTGTCATCGAGGTATTTGATGAATCTCCATCCGTTCCTCATAGAACTGGCGCAGGTCGCTGTGCTTTTGCTCGTCGCTCCGCTGTTCGCCGGCTGGGTGAAGATGTTGAAATGCTGGTCACAGGGCCGCACGTCGCCGGGCCTGTTCCAGCCCTTCCGGGACATCAGGAAGCTGTTCTCGAAGGACGTGACCCTGGCGGAGAACGCGTCCTGGATATTCCGGTTCACCCCCTATCTGGTCTTCGGCGTTTCCGTCATGGCCGGCGGCATCATTCCCATCCTTTCCCGGGACCTTCCGCTCTCGGCCACGGCGGACGTCATCGCCCTGGTCGCGCTCTTCGCCATCGCGCGGTTCTTCACGGCCCTGGCGGGCATGGACATCGGCACCGCGTTCGGCGGCATGGGGTCGAGCAGGGAAATGACCATCGCGTCCCTCGCCGAGCCCGCCATGCTGATGGCCGTGTTCGCTGTTTCGCTGGTCGGGAAGTCCACGTCACTGTCCCAGATGTCAACCGTCATTGCGCAGGGCCATTCTCTGCTCCGGCCGTCGCTGGTCTTTGCGCTCCTGGCCTTCATCCTGATCGCGCTCGCCGAAACGGGAAGGGTGCCGGTCGACAACCCGGCGACCCATCTTGAGCTCACCATGATCCACGAGGCCATGATCCTCGAATATTCCGGGAGACATCTCGCTCTCATCGAGTGGGCCGGCATGATGAAGCTCTTTCTTTTTGTTGTGCTCGGGATCGCGTCGTTCTTTCCCTGGGGGATCGCGCCGCATGGAGACCTGGCATCCATTGCGGTCGCCTTGCTGTCCCTGCTGCTCAAGTTGGGGCTCGTGGGTATCGGCCTGGTGCTGATCGAGACCGGTATGGCCAAGATGCGGATCTTCCGCATCACTGAGTTCCTGGGCAGCGCATTTCTCTTTGCCACGATCGGGATGATGTCGTACTTCATGCTCGAATAGGGCAAGTGAACGCAACAAGTAGCAGGGAGCAGGGAGCAGGTAGCAAGGAGAAGAAAACAAGTAGTTACATAACAAGGAGCAAAGCTTGGGTTGCCTTGCTACTTGGCTACTTGACCCTAGTCACTTGCCCAGAGGTATCCTATGAACCAGCATCTCGCATCTCAGCTCAACAGCTTGTTGGCGGCAATGATCCTGCTCACCGCCTTCGGCCTCGTCGTACAGCGGCGGATGAATGCGCTTCTGCACCTCTTCGCCTGGCAGGGATTCCTGCTGGCCGTGAGCACCGCCATCGTGGGCTATATGGGCGGCGCGCACGACCTGTACATCTCATCGGTCCTGACGCTGGCGATCAAGGTCGCGCTGCTCCCGTACATCCTGCATAAGCTCATCGTGCAGCTCAAGATCCACAAGGAGATCGAGAGCGTTGTCAATGTTCCCACGCTGATGCTGATGGGGATCATTCTGGTGATCTTCTCCTATCACCTGACCGCGCCGATCCGGGAGCTCTCGACACTCGTGACCCGGTCGACGCTGGCCGTTGCCCTGGCCACGGTCATGCTGGGATTCCTGATGATGATCACCCGCAAGCACGCGGTCACGCAGATCATCGGTTTCCTTGCTATGGAGAACGGACTCCTCTTCGCGGCCACGAGCGCTACCTACGGCATGCCGCTGGTGGTCGAACTGGGCGTGGCACTGGACCTGCTGATCGCGGCATTCATCTTCGGTCTGTTCTTCTTCCATATCCGGACGACCTTCGACAGTCTTGACGTGGACCAGATGGCGAGGCTGAAGGAAGAAGATTAGAAGGGAAGAAGGAATGAGGGTAAGAAGGTAAAAAAAGGCAAGAGTGTCGGAAAATAGCTGTTACCATTCCTTCTTACCTTCTTACCATCCTACCCTCGGAGGTTGATGTTTCATGTCGCTTCTGATACTGCTCATCGTGCCGCTCATCGCATCGCTTGCCCTGGCATTCATCGGCGACCGGAAGTACGCGCCTGAGGTGAACATCCTCGGGTCCGCGTCCACCTTCGGGGCAAGCGTCCAGCTCGCGCTCCAGGTCTATGACCGCGGCCCCATCCTCGCGGGAAACGATTTCTTCTTTATAGACGCGTTCAGCGTCTATCTCACGGTCCTCACCTCGCTGGTCTCCCTGACCACGTCGATCTTCAGCAGGCGCTATATGCGGCGCGAACGGGAACACGGCACGGTGGGCCACCACAGGATGCGTTTCTATCACTCCATGTTCCAGCTCTTCATCTTTGCCATGCTGCTCTGCCTCCTGACGAACAACGTCGGCGTCCTCTGGATCTCCATGGAGCTGGCAACGCTCTCCACGGTCCTGCTGGTCTCGCTCTACCGCACGCCTGCGGCGATCGAGGCGGCATGGAAGTACTTCATCCTGTGCGGTGTCGGCATTTCCCTGGCGCTCTTCGGAACGGTGCTGCTGTACTTCGCAGCGGAGAAGGTGCTTGGCGCGGGCGGCGCGGCGCTCCACTGGACGAACCTCGCCCAGGTGAGCGACCAGCTCGAGCCTACCATCCTGTCCCTCGCTTTTGTGTTCCTGGTGGTGGGATACGGCACCAAGGTCGGCCTGGTCCCGATCCACAACTGGCTTCCCGACGCCCACAGCGAAGGACCCACGCCGATCTCCGCGGTCCTTTCCGGGCTCCTGCTGAACATCGCGCTCTACGCGATCGTCCGGTGCAAGGTCCTCGTGGACGGTTCCACCGGGACGCACCATTCGGGGAATATCATGATGGGCTTCGGCATCATCTCCATCATGGTGGCGTCGTTCTCGCTCCTCAGGCAGAAGGACATCAAGCGGCTGTTCGCGTATTCTTCCATCGAGCACATGGGCATCGCGACGTTTGCCTTCGGGCTGGGCGGGCCGGTGGCGACCTTCGGCGCGCTCCTGCACATGCTGGTGCACAGCCTCACGAAGTCATCCATCTTCTTCACGGTGGGCCACGCGTCCCAGATGCACCGGACGCAGGAGATGGATAAGATCAAGGGGCTTATCCGTGGGAATCCCCTCGTCGGATGGGGGCTCGCGCTGGGCGTCATGGCGATCGTGGGCATGCCGCCCTTCGGTGTCTTCACGAGCGAGTTCCTGATCCTGACCGCGACGATCAAGGACGCGCCGCTTCTGGCGCCCTTCCTCCTGCTCGGCCTCGGTGTTTCCTTTGCCGCGTTGTTCCGGCGCGTGCAGCCCATGGTCATGGGCACGATCCCGCCCTATCAGCACCGGATCAAGGCAGCGCACATTCCCGTGATCCTGCACATGGCGCTGGTGCTTGTACTGGGATTGTACATTCCGAAGTTCCTCGCCGGGTGGTTCCAGTCGGCGGTGGAACTGTTGAAGTAATACGTCGGACACGGGGCAGAAACAAACAGCGACACGGAGACGGGGGGACACGGCGTAACGGCGTAAACGTGGACAACACCAGAGCTGGCGTTCCGATCCGATCTGATCCTGTTATCCTGTCAAAAAAGCATTGGTAGTGTTCCTGGTGACTTGAAATGAGCAGACTGAAAGAAACCATGCTGGCACAATTTGGAGCTGAGGCGAAGGAGGTCGAAGGTCAATATCCTTCATCTGTCGCCGCATTCCTTGTGCCGAGGAAACGCTTTGCTGAAGCTGCGACAGCGCTCAAGAAAGAATACGGCCTGCTGGCAGCAGAGTGGGCAACGGACGAAACGCTCTTCGGGCGAGGGTTCGGGATATATGCCTGCTACCGGAAGGAGACCGAATATCTCATCGTGAAGACGCTTGCGCCTGCCGACGATCCGACCTTTCCCAGTCTGACAAAAAAGTTCGTGCCTGCTTACCGGTTCGAACGTCAGATGAACAGCCTCCTGGGCGTGACAGCCGTCGGCCATCCCGATCCCCGGCCGTGGATAAAGCATGAGGACTGGCCGGCTGGCGTATGGCCGCTCAGGAAGACCTTTGACGCATCGCAGCGTCTGCCGCGTGTTGAAGGCGAGTACCACTGGATACGGGCCGAGGGCGAGGGTATCTATGAGATCCCCGTGGGTCCCGTGCATGCGGGCATAATCGAGCCCGGCCACTTCCGCTTCCAGGCGATGGGCGAGGACGTCATCAATCTCGAGGCAAGACTGGGCTACGTACATAAGGGCATCGAAAAAAAGTTCGAATCCCTCTCCTGGAATGACGCTTTCCGCCTTGCAGGGAGGGTCTCGGGAGATACCACGGTCGCGCACAGCCTGGCCTACTCGCGGGCACTGGAAACCATGACCGGCTGCACCCCCCCTGAGCGGGCTTTGTGGCTCAGGGCGCTGTTCCTCGAGCGGGAACGCATCGCCAACCATCTCGGCGATCTGGGCGCTATCTGCAACGACGTGGCCTTCGCCATTCTCCTCTATCAGTTTCACCGGCTCAAGGAGGCGGTGGTCAGGACGAACGGGAAGCTCTTCGGACACCGATTCATGATGGACAGGATCGTTCCCGGCGGAGTGACCGTGAATATCGATGCCGAAGGTGTCGCCGGTATCCTCTCGGAAATGGATTGGCTGTCAAAGGAATTCGAACGGCTCATTATCATCTATGATGAGAATTCATCCGTGGATGACCGCCTCCGGGATACCGGCATCCTCAGTTCGGAGAAGGCGCGGGACCTCGGCATGGTGGGCTTCGTGGCACGTGCCAGCGGCTTGCACCTCGACTGCCGCATGCACGATCCTTTCCCCCCCTATGACCGCATCGGCATTACGACGCCGGTGCTGGTCTCGGGCGACGTCCATGCACGCGCATGGGTTAGGGTCGAGGAGATCAGGGATTCCATCCGGATCATCCGCGAGATCCTGAGGACCCTTCCGGAAGGGGACATCGCCAGGAGCGTCCCTGCGCCGGGACCGGACCGGTCGGGGTTTGCCGCTGTTGAAGGCTGGAGAGGGGAGATCCTGTATTGGATCCAGTCGGGGCCGAAAGGTGAGATCAACCGCTGCATGGTCAGGGACCCGTCGAGCGTCAACTGGCTCGGGCTCGAACAGTGCATCCACGGGAACATCGTCCCGGATTTCCCGGTGTGCAATAAGAGCTTCAATCAGTCCTATTCGGGGAATGATCTATAGGACGGACAAGGCAACCACGGGTGCTTCGCGCACAGAGATGAAAATAGATTTGAACATAAGAAGAATCCTCGCTCTTGAATTTATCTGTGTCCATCCGTGTTTATCTGTGGTTACATAAGGATCTATTCTTTCTGTGGTTTCAAGGTGAACGATGATCCGCATCCTGAAGCAGATATTCCGCTCCGGCATCGCAACCGAACCGCTCCCCCCGGCCACGGACCCCGAGATCGAGAAGATCGGCGTGCAGCTCGAGGAGGTCATCCGGCGGAGGTTCCAGCGGAGCCTCACGGTCCGGCAGGTGGATGCGGGCTCGTGCAACGGGTGCGAGCTCGAGATCCACGCCATGAACAACGTGTTCTATAACTGCGAACGCTTCGGCATCCACTTCACCGCCTCGCCGCGGTTCGCGGACCTGCTGCTCGTGACCGGGCCGGTCTCCCATAACATGGAGATCGCGCTTCGTCGAACCTACCAGGCCACACCGTCACCGAAGATCGTCGTCGCCGTCGGCGATTGCGGCTGCACGGGAGGGGTGTTCGGCGAGAGTTACGCTTCTCTCGGCGGCATCGCCAGGGTCATACCGGTGGACGCTGTCATTCCCGGGTGCCCTCCGTCGCCAGCCGCCCTCCTCCAGGGCATCCTCCGGACGATCGGCAACAAGGCTCGCTGAGCATACCTCCCAGCTGGCGCGCTGACCGCTCGTTCGCCGGTCCGATCCAGAGGGGTCTTTTCCTTTGCCTCCAGGGCGGCTCTTGGATATAATGTCAATGCATTCTTTGCTCTTGGAAGACCCGAAAAAGGGAACATTTTCCGGGAATGCGCAGATGGAACGCGGTCGAGGGAAGGACCGGAGACAGCGTGAAAACCCTTACTTACCTGTTGCTTGCAGTAACCTTCATCGCTGCCGCTTCGTCGCCGCTCCGTGCGGCGATAGCCGATGACATCCTGGGAACCTGGCTCAACGAGGAGAAGGACGCGCAGATCGAGATCTTCAAGTGCCGGGAGAAATACTGCGGAAAGATCGTCTGGCTCAAGGAGCCGAACTATCCCGACGGATCGAAGGACGGAACCCCCGGGACCCCGAAAACGGACCATCACAACCCGGACCCGTCCCTCCGGAAGATCCCGATCATCGGCCTGCAGATCGTTCATGATTTCGTCTATGCCGGGGATGATCTCTGGAAAGAGGGACGCGTGTACGATCCGAAGAACGGCAGGACCTATAAGGGAAAGATGACCCTCGTGTCCCCGCAGCAGCTGAACCTCCGGGGATTCATCGGCATCTCCCTGATCGGCAGGACCGCTACCTGGACGCGGTAGCAAGGAAGGGCGTGCGGGAGTGCGGATCGCCCGGAGCAGTTGCATCGCGATGATGCGACTGTTGACCCCGTGAAGGACCTGGAACAGGCAAGGATGAGGCAGGCCGAGGAGTCCCTTGAGGGAGCGCTGGCGCTCCTTGAGGGGGGCATGGACGCGGGGTCCTCCGTGAACAGCGTTTTCTACGCGTTCTACTATCCCGTGCTGGCCCTCGTGAACGAAGGCAGGGTGCCGGACACCATGCAGCACGTCATCATCGGCCTCTTTGACCGGCAGTTCATCGCGACCGGGATCTTTCACCCGAAGTATTCCGAAGCGCTTCACCGGGTGCTCTCGCTCAGGCCTGCATGCGGCGGTGAAGCGCCCATGGTGACCAGCGATGAGATCGAGGGGCTGGTATCACGCGCTGGGGAATTCATCAGCGCGGTGGCAGCATATCTGGTGACGAGAGCCTGAAGGGTCGTTTCCGGAGGCACTATGGCTGTCGATGAACGCAGGTACGGGAACAATAAACGAATCGGCGAGGATCGAAGGAAGTTCGCTGATCCCACGTACTGCGGTCCGGAGCGGAGGAGCGGCAAGGACAGAAGGACCGCAAGGGATCGGAGAAAGCTCTCGTGAGTAGTTCGGAACAGGTCGCATCGTTCACGCCGGCGAAGGAGCGAGTGGGCATTTCTGCAGGCATCAACCGGCAATGACAACGGGCAAGGATAAGAACGAGCGCGGGGTTGGCTGTGAAAACGGTACTGCTGGCGAAAGACCTGAAAAGCGTCGTTTTGGAGAAGAGCAGCTTTCTCGATCGCGAGCAAATAGTGGTCCTCATGGCGGCCACGAACGATGAGATTTTGAAGATCTGCAGGACAGAAGTGATCGACCTTATTATAACGCAGCTCGAGATGCCCGGCATCAGGAGCGAGGAGTTTTTTAAGATCATCAGGAACAGCAGGGAACTTCAGGGTGTTTCCACGATCATCATCTGCAGCGATACTCTCGCCAACCGGGAGCGATGCAGGCAGTGCAGTCCCAACGCCGTTGTGACGATGCCTGTTGATGCCGCTCTGCTCCACATAAAGGTGCAGCAATTCCTTAATGTTGAACCGCGGATACGCTATCGGGCCGCCCTCGCCATCGGTATCGAAGGCAAGTTCAAGAATACGCCCCTTCAGTTCTGGACGGAGAATCTGAGCATCAGCGGGATGCTCATCAGGGCCGAAGAGCCTCTTATGAAAGGAGACGGCATATATTTTTCATTCTTCCTTCCCGACGGAGCGCATGTGAGCGGGTACGGCGAGATCACGAGGGTCGAGCAGAGATCGACCTCGCCCGAGGAATTTCTGTACGGCATCAAGTTCACGAACATTGCTCCGAGCGTCAGGTCGGCGATCGAGGCAGTTGTGAAGAAATAAACGCGCTTCCGGCGCCCTGAACCAGGAGCCGGAAAAACAGCAGCGGCGGTTCCGGGAACAGATTCCTATCCAAGTATAGATGGAACAGCGAGACCAAGAGGAGGGAACAATGGCAGAGAGGAAAAAGGAAGTTTTGAAGAGCCTGCTGGTCAATGTGGGGATCATGCTGGTCCTCATCGGATCAACGGCGCTGAAAGGGGAGAATGTGGCATTCTTTCTCATGGGGCTAGCCCTGCTGGTCATCCAGACCTTTGACCTCAGTGCGGATGCGAGAAAACTGTTTGCCGCCGAGATCATGCTGTCGGCAACGCTGGCGTTCGGCGCCGTGACCCAGCTCATCATGTCCAAAAGCTTCAACGCTCCCCAGGCATTTCTGGTCGTCCTGCTCCTTGGCTCGGTTCTCATCATCGTTGAATCGCTCAGAAAGTATGCGGATCTGTGAGGAGTGGAGGGGGGTGACAGCCCACGCATCACCGCGAGCGAGAGCGACTGCGCTGAGCAAGGGCCTTCTGCAGGCTATCGCCAGATGACAGCGTTCCCGTCACGGCCTCTCTTCCGGGGCACTGCGGACAAGCATGATATCTCCAGCGTTCTTTCCAGCGTAGATTTTTTCCCGCCGCTCTGGTATAGTACCGCTGCAGCACCGATACGATAATCCAATGAGAACAGTTTCCTTGCCCAGAACGCCGGCGACGCGGCGCTACCATGCCTTTGGACAGTATCTGAAGGACCTCTACGGCCAGCCGGTGTACAAGGTGAACGTGGACGCGGGATTCACCTGCCCGAACCGCGACGGTACGGTTTCGGTGGGCGGATGCATCTACTGCAATAACGACAGCTTCAGGCCCAGCGCCTGCTCAGGCTCCGAGTCGGTGAGCGGGCAGATCGTGAACGGGATCCCCTATCTCCGGCGACGCTACGGGGCAGAGAAGTTCATCGTCTACTTTCAGCCGTTCACGAACACGTACGCGCCGGTGGCCACGCTGGAGCGGCTGTACCGGGAGGCACTGGGCCATCCGGGCGTGGTCGGGCTTGCGATCGGCACCCGTCCCGACTGCGTGGACGAGGAGAAGATCTCCCTCCTGCAGGCCCTGGCGAAGGACCATTTCATCCTCGTCGAGTACGGCCTCCAATCGGTCTATGATCGGACGCTTCAATTCATCAACCGGGGTCATGATTACGCCTGCTTCAAACGGGCGCTGTCGATGACGACGGGGAGGGGGATCAGGGTCGGCGCTCACCTGATCCTGGGATTCCCGACGGAGTCACGGGACGACATGCTTGCCATGGCGGACGAGCTTTCCCGTCTGCCCATCGGTTTTTTGAAGCTCCATCAGCTCCAGGTCATCAGGGACACGGCCCTGGCGGACCGGTACGCGTCGCATCCTTTCTTCACGTTCAGCTACGAGGAGTATCTCGGGACCGTCGCGGATTTTCTGGAGCGGCTTTCCCCGGACATCGTGCTCCAGCGGCTGTTTGCCGCCGCCCCGGGGGATATCCTGATCGCCCCGGTCTGGAACAGGACCCGGAGCGAGTTCCTGAACGACCTCGACGCGCTCATGGAGAAGCGGGGAAGCTTCCAGGGAAAGAAGTACATACCATCATAGCTGTCACGGACAGGCCGCTGCGCCGGTCACGGACAGGCATTCCGTAGCGGACATTGCGCCGCAGTGGTGATGCATGAGGAAGGACCGACCTATGATCGATCTGCATACGCATTCATTGTTCAGCGACGGCGTACTGGTGCCGTCGGAGCTGGTCCGGCGCGCAGTGATGAAGGGGTACGAGGTGATCGCCATCACG
>Ga0316626_10001130_pt1 | contig 11638 bp, 11 predicted proteins | sample OWC_Aug_T1_C1_D5_FD_207656 | JGI IMG/M metagenome (GOLD analysis project Ga0316626, IMG submission 207656) | Wetland soil microbial communities from Old Woman Creek delta, Ohio, United States - OWC_Aug_T1_C1_D5_A | ecosystem: Environmental > Terrestrial > Soil > Wetlands | place: USA: Ohio...
CAGGACCAGTCCACAAAATACCACCCGATGTTTCAGACCCGGGATTGATCACATCTCCTAGCCCAAGAGACATCATAAACTTTCTTCGTGGAGTCCAGTCTCGTCCGAATCTTCCTTCGAAGGCCGTTGAGACGTATTTCCCGAATGCCTCTAATGGTGTCTTTATCGTAATTTCTTCAAGGTTTTTTATAAATGCCTCTGAACCTATAATGCCACGCCAGTCCGAGTCAGATACCAATTGGATTGTATGCCCAAGCTGTGTGTTATATCCGGGAGCAAGGTCTAGAATAAGAGGTTCTTTTTGATCCTTCGGCAAAATAGAAAAGCGCGTGACATCATCTTTGATCCGCCGCGTTTCCACTTTCGTTTCTCGACCGAGACTTTTGACGATCTGGTCTGATATGGTTTTTTCAAAAGTCTTTTGATCCTGCTTCTCCCATGGATTTGCTCCGGGAGGAGTTGATGGTGCAGGAGGATTTTCCGGAGGTGGATTTCTTGGACCTCCCGGATCGCCAGGAGATGGGGGCGACGGAGGAAGGGGAGAAAAGGGAGGGGAAGATGCCAGTTGCTGTTTTTTGGTTGCATAAAGAGGACCAAAGATTTTGGCTGATGCCCGCTGATCCGCCGATGCCTGATGTGGTAATCCGGGATACGGCAAACCCAAATCTTTATATAGGGTTTCTAGTGATCTGCTACCATATGGAATACCCGCTTCTTTAGCGAGTTCAAGAGTGTCGGCAATAAGTGTATTTTCTGCTGATCTTGGTTCTGCTCCACCAGCAGCTAAGAGCCTATTCAGGACAGCAATATCGAAAGTACCAGCCTTATGTCCAAGTATTGTGACTGGTGGTTTTTCTGATGCTGGAATATCCATATTCCCAAGTAGAGCCTGGGTAATATGCGCGCCAATATATTCTGGAGAATATACTCTTGTTCCAGATTTGTCCGGAGATTTCCACATTCCAATATTTAGATTAGTTAGGTGTGGCGCTCCGGTTTTATTCTCTCCGAGTGTCTTGCCACCAATATCTTGTTCGAGAAGATTCTGTATCTCATCGTCACTTAACTCTTTTCCAGTAACGATGTTTTTGGGACGTATCAATCCATAGAAGGATGTACCTTCTATTGGAACAAGATCTTTTTTCTTTTCGTCCCATCTATACTGCTCAAATGCAACAGAAAGAGGATAGTCGAGGCTTGGATTTGGTCCACTACCCGGCATTGTGCTACCAGTTTCAAAGTCAACACCCCATACAGGACTATTGGGATGTTTCTCCGGATCATAAGCGGCATACTTTTCTGGTTCTTTCCACCGGAGTGTGTCTGCCCATTCTGGAGCATCTAACTTGCCACGAGACTTTAGTTCTCCAAGTGCATCATTGTAGAGTCGTTTCTGCTCAGAGAAGTCTTGATTGACGCGCTCATTTATATAGCCCTGCTCTCGCAGTTGCTGTAGATAAAGAAGAAGTCGGTCCTCGGACATTGATGTAATATCAATCATACCCTAACCTCTAATTTCAAAGACATGCTGAACCTCAAGAATGATCGAAATCTCTTCCAGCCAAATATGTGGCTGATCCTCAAGACCTCCATCTACAAGCGGCATATCAAGTTCACGACACTGTTGCCAAAGTATTAGTGCTTCTGGCTTATCTGGTATTGTTACCTTCTGCACTATATGAGGCTGGCTTTCTGCCAGCGTTTTCATTTCGTTAATGGCGCCATAGTATTCTATGAGCGCCTGGCGCAATTCTTCTAACCTTTCCCCTAAGCGCCTTCCCCCAATGGGCCTGCCCATCGGAGATTAACTGCATGAACTTTTTTGATGATCTCAAGTCCGATTTCTGGGAATAGACTTCCCCAGGCTTTCATAAATTGGGATTCTGACATATCTAATTCAGGATGACCGTTCTTCCCTTTACGGCTTCTGAAAAGTGGTTCTCCATCAGGCCCAAGTAGATTGCATTCGACCATGGTTAGAAATGCTTCTTTCGCATGCACATCAACCATCGCAATTTCCTGAACAACCCGGATTGTCTGATCCGCATCGTCTTCAGACCATCGACGCTCAACTTTGGCGAACAGTCTGTCTCGCATATCGCTTTCGTGACGGAGTGCTTGTTTGATTGTTACGGTTGTCGGTGCGTCTCCAGGTGTGCCATATTCCTTATCGGTTTCGGTTAATTCGAATGTTTCATATCTTGGCGAAGCTAATTTAACAGGCATTGGTTTTCTCCATTTTCTACTGTGTAGAGTTGGGTGGGGATTTCTCCCCACCCCTTATAGACTCTAGGTGGGCCATACGTACTGCGTAGTTTTGTTACCAATGTTGAATTTGCAGTAGTATGTTCCGCCAGCGATAGCGGTTCCAGTCAGGCGGATTGAAATTGCCTGTCCGCCAGCCAGACGAATGGGCTGCGGGGATGACCACACAACTTTATCGGCGCGAATACGCAGACCGTATGGACTAGTCAGCAATGGCGCATTCTGAGGGCTTAGCGCATAAACATCAAGATCCTCCACAAACGGACTCGGAGTCCAGGCAGTCGCATTTGTTGCTCCCGTATAGATCGATTCGTACAGTTCTGGATTCTGCCATTTTACAACCATATCGATTGTAAGCTGGCGGCTGACGATAGTAACATCATCCAGATACGGAGATCCATAGTTGCGTTCCTGGCGTGGATCCAATGGCGCGTTCTGCAAAGTTATGGTCGCGGCGGTTACGGGAAGGGCGCTTGCTGAATATCCGGGGATTTTCAGGTAGCCTCCAACGGTACAACCAATTGGGATAGATGGATAGTCTTCCATTGTAGTGTTTGCATAGGTCCAAGTTGCCCCAGGATCAAAATTATCTCCTTCGGCAGTGCCAAGTGCATCAACTCTGGCATTGATTAGACCCTCGTTTGGAAGTGCCACCGTAAGTCCAGTTAGTTTGCAGTCTCGGAAGATCTCTCCGAGTTCGTCCCCGGAAGTTTTTCCAGGGATCCATTTCCGGAAAGTCATCCACGGGAGATACCCTGCATCGGTAGCAAAGGTAAATTCATGATTATACATTCCGGTAACAGTAGTCCCTAAAACATCCTTATCGGCAGTTGTAGCCACGGCGCCAAGAGCGCCATAAAATAACCACCCAAGAGTGCTTTCGAGACGTGGATTGATAGTGGCTCCACCAGCGGCCATGACTCCCGCGCGATACGGGATCGTTGGTGTATTAATACCACCAACTTCTGGCGGACCTAATCTATCATCCGAGATAGTTCCGAGATCGATATCGGAAGCACGATGTTGATAATAATTGGTAGCCGCTGTGCCCTTAGCTACCTGTGGGCCAAAAGAAAAAACGCCCGTCTGTGCAATAACAGCCATGATTTAGCCTCCTCGTCCTATGGACGCCATGTGAGTAATCTCCAATATATTTTTCCACGCCAGATGAATTTATCTTTTCCGCCACTTTCTGTGAAGGTAGAAGATTCAACTATAACTGGCAGGACAATTCCTTCTCCATATTCGTCTTTTGCTGATGGTAGTGGGGTGTTTTCTAGTGCTCTGATTAGGCGTCCATAAAAATCGTAAGCGTATAGCATCGCTTGTTCTTCGGGAAAGCGCTGCCTAACAAAATACAATTGGAATTGGACAGTGCCGCGCCTGTACCAATAATGCCCACCACCTATCTCTGTAACCGCCAGGTTCGTTACTGGATAATTTTTGACAGCAGTGTCGTCCGCTCTAGCATCTTTATAGTCTGGATCATCGTCGTCTCCACCAGAAATAGCAATGGCGACGTTCTTATCCAAGGGATTTTCTATAAAGCGACCGACTTTTACGACGACAGCCCTCGTTGGATATGACTCGGGTATTTCCGATACCATTATTGTAGACAGATAATCCCTAATGGCATACAGCGCCATTGGCATTACTTGAGTAGGAATATTATCGAAAAGGAACCCGTCATCCATTATCTTGAAGCCTTTTGGTGTTTGGGATGGCGTGACATTTCCTGCACAAATAAATCCCGTAAAAACTTGCTGGTTGTCTGCATTGGATTATGCTCTGGTGTTCCAGAATCTCCCTTGCGTTTGAACGGATTGATTTCTGATACACCAATTGCGCTTGGCAGGATCAAGTAAGAAGCGGCATATAGGGTAATGCCAACAAGCGCCATGTCTGGAGGTTCCAAAGGTTCTTCTAGCACAGTCATGCTTGTTGGCTTATCCCAATATGATAAATACAAGATTGTTACCAGTTCTCCAGAGCGTATCGGTTTCGCAAATGTTATTTGGTTGACCGGATAGTCTAGCCACTGATTATCTTCCTGTACCCATAAACCCAATTTCTGCCCTGGAGCCAGAACAGTTCGAGGCCAAATATCTCCATTGAGATTTGAGCTTACAGCCTCTATTTCGTATAAATCAGCAGGGAGATCAAATACTGTTGTATTACCATCTCCTGTTAGTACAATGCTGGCAGTTTTTGGAATCCACGGTAGGATTGCGTCGAAGGCCGCGGAGATACCATCTAGGAGGAGGTCGTCTGAATAACCTCCTCCGTCTGGATCATCTAAAAGCCGCAGGACGTGCCCACGAAGAGAACCAAGAGTAAAAGCCATTGTTACTGAACAACCGCAGGGCCTTTCACCCGAGTAGTACCAGCCGTAAAGACAACTTCAAACAGTTCTGGGGCGTAGGTCTGATATCCAAGATATCCGTCCCACGAGAATCTCTGAACCATATCGAAGTCATCAACGGGCGGTGGAGCATGGAAACGAGGCGGCATAGCGACGCCAGAAACGATCCCGTTAGGACCACCAACAAAGATTGAAGCGTGAATATTACGACCTTTGGAGACATAGCCATATACGCCAGCGCCAAGATCAGTTTTCATGTCAATCATGATTGGCTGATCAAGTACGAGTCTTCGATTGCCGACATCCACACTAACAATGCGTCTCGTGTGCATGGTACCCTCAAATGGATTCACGCCATTTGAAACACCATATGCTGAAGTTCTTGTCGTATGGATCGTCACCATATCGTTTGCTTCAAAGTGAGCCATACCGTCGCCATCAACATCAACAGGCCATCCGACAGTAGCACCAAGCTGAATGTAGTTGGTAATTCCAGAAGTTTCCTGTCCAGTCAGGTATACGCCATCAACCTTTGTGGCACTCGGATCTGGTGCGCCATCTCCGGCAGTAATTGCGCCGCTGACGGTTGCCTGAGCCTCAAGGGTTCCGGCATTCCACAGGATCAGTTTGGGGGACTGGACAAAGCGAACATTCTTGTACGCACCAACTTCATTGCGGAGCAGGTTGGCAAGTCCCTGATACTGGTTCACGCTGATCCACTCGGATCCAGAAACAGTCTGAATATCATAGATGACAGAAGGAGTGGTATAGCAGACAATTGAATCTGCGGCACCGTTTACGCCAAGCGCAGAATTGACACCACGCAGAGCCATACCAAGCCAGATTTCCATCGATACATTGATGTCAAACAGATCATCAACTGCGATATCGCTGAAATTAGTCGCGCCAGGATATAATACATACCCACTATCCAGGGCACCCTTGACGTATGCGTTTCTGGCAAGCATGTCCAGAACATCGACCATGTGTTGCCCAAGAGCACCACGCATGATCCTATTAATTCCCTCTGCACCATTCTGCTTCCAGTAAGTAACAATATCATCGTAAACCGTATAGGCGACCTTGCCGCCATAGCGATTGAACGTGATTTCAACAGACCGACTGTCAATGTGCGAGGCTGGCATCCAGATCTGGCGGACAGCCAAGGCGGTGTAGTCGGGGTGTGGGTCCAGCAATTGCGAAAGAGTCATCTTAGTAGCACGTTGATCGCCCAGGTTCTTTACGAACTGGATCGTTGGAGAGAAGATGCTTTTCTGGCGAAACACAGAGACAAGATTGGGATCGTACACCTGCCGCTGGTTTTTATCCATTGCTTCCCACGGATTATCTGAATAATAAAGATCAAAATCACCCGTAGCCATGTTATGTTCCTTTCAGTTTTATCCACTTACTGTTGAGATCAGCATACTCTCGCTCTTTGCCGGGCACTCCTGCCACTCGCATAAGTTCATCCCATAATCGATCTGCTTCCGCAGAAGATTCGATGCTTTGCTTTCCACTTGGTTGTGGAGCAGTAGCACCAGCCATAAGACGCTTTATTTGAGCATCGACAATCATCTTGACTTTTGCATCTAGTGCCTTGGCACTTTCGCGAAAAACGTCTTCGTCGTCGGACTGCGGGATGTATTCTGTTAACTCATTCAGTTGCGGAAACTCTTTCATGATAATAGTAGATTGAGCCAATCTTTGTTTCGCCATTTGGGCTTCTGCTTTGGCTTTCTCCAACTCTTTCTCAAGAGAGCCTTTACTTTCTTCAAGTTCCCGGGCTTGTCTTGAACTCTGATCAACTTGGGGCCGAAGCTCTTCCATTTGTGTGGCAAGAGTATCTAACCTAGCCTGCAAATCGACCAATTGCTGGTCTTTCTTTGCCATAACTTTCTGAAGACCCTTATAGCGAGCCTCATAATCTTCTTGCTGTGTTCCAGACGGCAGAGTAGTAGTGACTGTGGCTGTTGTTACGTTCTCAGTTGTCAATCCCTCAGCTACTTCTGAGTCATTAGGTGAATCCATTTTTGTATCCCTTTCGTTGTCTTAGAGATTGAAGTGTGGATCTTCTGTGATTTCGCCAACGTTGTATGCAAATAAAAGAACACTAAGTTTTCCTTCAGTAACGTCGGTTCCGGTGATCGCAAGCCGTAAGGTATCTCCAGCGGGCAAAAATAATCCGGCAGCAGCCGCGGCAGTAGCAGAGCCAATATTGGTGGCCCAGTTTCCTGCCGTTTCAACACTAAGATCGGTAGCATTAACCAGCGCGTCAGCAGTGCCATCGGTCCCAAGGGTTGCCGCTGGCGTAGTTCCATCGAGAGCCTCTACAACAAAAACGCAGGCTTGCTGGATAAATGTATTTGCTGGAGCAGTCCAGAAATCAACATTGGCTGCCGCAGTTACGGTCTTAGTTAGGGAGATTACTTTTGGAACGTAGCAGACACCTGCACTATCGCTTGGATTGTGTGTATCACCAAAGCGTATTTTGGGTTGTCCTGATTGCAGAGCCACGATATCCTCCTAAAAGCAAAATAACCATAGACTGGTTTCCTATTCTTCGCTTTTTGGTTTTTCGTTTGGGGGATATCGGCTTGTATTACGGTTTTTATTTTACACTAATTTCTACGGTTCTTCAAGAATAATTGTTATTTTTGTTACATCTTTCCGGTTAGTTGTGCTAGTGTATTAAAGCTTCCCAATAAAGTATTCTCTTGCAGAAATTCTCCATTACCGCTCCACTCAAGAATAAAGTCGCCATCCCTTAGAATTAGATTAGGCGCTCTACCAGTAAGATTGGCATTCACTCTGGTTCTCAGTTGCCCAGAGAGATATCCCGGGATAGATGATATAGAGTCAAGTTTTCCAAAGACAAGTGCTGATAGGCTAGATATTCCTTGTCCCGATCCAAGCTGGAATGCTGGAATACTTGACGACGAGATAAGATTTCCAGATACGTATGCATCAGTCTTAGAAGTTGTGCTTGCCGTTCCATTTATATAACAAGGAGTGTTAGTTATCTCTACTGCTTGAGCAGTAAGATATAACTGGATATTTGCTTTTAGGGAACTACTACCACTAATGTAAAAGGCTATATGTGATGACTGAGAGGCTTTCCCGGCAAGATAACAATTAGAAGAACTTGCTATTTGCTGCGAACCTATTGTATAGGCTTGTTGTGATGCCGTATTAGATGAATAACCTTTTACGTAGGCGTTTATAGCCGACGAGATAACTGCATCCCCATATAGATATGCCGCATAATTTGACTGTGATTGGGAAGATCCTATGACAAAGGCGTTTGCGCTAGTTGTATTCTCAGGAGAACTACCGCTAATATAACAAGGAGTAGAAGAAGTCTGTCCTTCCCATCCAAATATATATGCTTCTAATGAGGTCGTGGAAGTCGATTGACCAATGATGAACGCTTGTTGATATTCTTGTGCGTCTTGTTTTCCCGCGGCGTATAGGTGAGTAGATGATTGAGTTTGGATCGATCCTTTGACGAAAGCGGTGGCTCTATCTGATAAAAGTGCCAGTCCATGTAAATAACCCTGGATATTTGAGTATCCATAATCATCTCCATTTACAAACGCATTTATGTATGTATCTGTTGTCTCAGAGCCAGATATATGGGCTTGAGTATTTGTACTTGCATTCTCTCTACCATGAACAAAAGCGGCTATAAATGATTGAGTAGCATCTTGCCCAACTACATAAGCTAAAAGTGATGATTTCTCCTGCGGAAGAATACCTGACAAATATGCCGATACAACTGTTTGTCCAGGCTGATATCCCTCAGTAAAGACGCCAACTGATGATTTTACATTCTCATTTCCATATATATATGAAGGAAGATTATTAGCGGCATTAATGCCACCAACCATATATATAGAGATAGCTGATAGCGCGTTATCTTTTCCTGTTATATAAGATGTGACATTTGATGCAGTATCAATCTTCCCAAGTGTATAGGCAGAGATAGAAGATTCTACACTGTCGAATCCCGTAATAAATGCGCTACTACTACCTACTGTGTCTATGCTTCCATGGATATACGCTTGGCTATAAGATTGTAGTGAGTCTTTTCCTATCGCATAGGCTGTAGTAGAAGTTAGTGCAGTATCTTGCCCATTTGTGTACGAAGAAATCTTAGATGTTGCTTGACCCGCCAGACCCTCAATCCAAGCTGGTGTCGCAGAGAAAGATTCGGAACTCCCTGCAACATAAGCCAGTATAGATCCTTGTTCGTAAACTTGACCGTAAACGAAACTGTAGGCATTTGCCTTGTCACTGCTTTGTCCGTGGATATAGCATTGCTGTGTTGCCGATTCATAATCGTTTCCTTCTAGGTATATATGTATATAATCTGCTAGGTTATCATTTCCAATAAGATATGCTGGCTTTGCCGACTTCTTTGTTTCTGATCCACCAGTAAAAGCAAATTGTGTAGTTGTTGATGCATCCTGTCCGCAAATATATGCAGACAGCAAAGATGCTTCTCCGGCTATACCAATAACGTAAGATGGAATAGCAGTCGATTGACTTGATTCGCCTACTATATATATACCGGAATTAGACTTAGCAGTATCTTGCCCGACTAGAAAAACTGGTAGAGAAGAAACAATATCAGTCTTCCCAGAAATATAGACTGGTTGTTGTGCACTTACATTTTCTTGACCGTTTGAGTAAGCACCAGTATATGATTTATCGTTTACTAATGGATATATAAAAGCAGGTATGCTTGCGGTTGTATTATCGCTTCCAGTTACAAACGCATAACAATTAGATAGAGATATTGACGTACCAGCTACATATGCCACCTGTTGGGTTTTAGCATTTTCGGACCCGAGAAGGAATGCTGATACATTTGTAGATGTTATCTCTCCACCCTGCGCATATGCAGTTGTAGAACTCGTTGCATGGTCCTGTCCTACTATATAAGCGGGAACATTATTCTTATCATCTGCCGCTCCGGATAAATAGGCATGAGCAAGAGATGATATTACTTCCTGTCCATGTGTATAGGCAGGAGCATTAGATAGCGCGTGATCCTGGGCATTTAGATAACATGGCGTATTACTAGAAACGCCTTCTTCACCGAGAAGGAACGCCGATTTATTAGTTATCGCCTGTTCTGAACCATGGATGAACGCAAAAACGTTTGTAGATACTGCTTCTTGTCCATATAAGTAGGCGGGTATGTTTGTTTTAGCAGACGCGCCAGCTTGCAGACTTAGGAAGAATCTACGCCGCTGTCTTGGTTCAGTACGCAGGCGATAAATGCCCATGTTTACATTTCTTCAAATATCAACGTTCCACTCATGGTAATTGAATCCGCTGGCGCGGCCATAAGGCGTACAACAATAGTCGTGTTTGCTTGCGTAGCCTTAATCATGCATTCTGGTATTGGAATATATAACCAACCACTTCGAACATTGAAGCATTCGGCGTGCAGATCAACTGTAGTACCAGCAGATGCAATAGTTGTGTTATTGACTTCTGCAGCGCACCCCGCCGCAGCTCCTGCCGGATCTAATGGCGCAGGAGTTGGAGCAGTTCCACCACTACCACTAGTTGTGTGCCCACGGATAATTTTTATTCGCAGTTGTTCTTCGGCGGCATCACCGAGTTCCGTAGACTGACTAAGCACAATCATGTGTATCTTGATTGGCTTATCGTCTGCTGGTGACAACTCAAAGAAATCTTGAGCAGCTGTCACCGCTACATTTTCAAAAGTAACTGCATACATGCGTCCCATAATAGTCTCCTTATAACTCTTCTACTATCATTATTCTATATAAGTGATATTCACTTAGCTATCTCCTAATGTACTGATGACTACGTTTTTTGTTAATTGGATATGAGGCGGATCTTCCCTTAAGACTAAGTTGCATTATTGCCCAATCAATAGAATCTGTGCCAGTTACTTCGCCTTTATAAAAAGCTGTATTAGGAATAAACAACTTTGCAGCTGTATAGATACTTACATTAGCTGCATCGCCACCACCTGTAGTGCCTATCTTTTGTTCATTTCCATAGATATATCTACTATCAGTAGTCAACCATGTGCCCTTAAGATCTCCTGCATCACCACTATCTTCAGCCCCAACAGTCGCAAGAAATAAGTAATTTTCAAGGTTATTACCATAATCATCTAAAAAGGCAAGTGTAGCGGGATTAGTTGAATTTCCAACATTAGTTTCTATCTGAGAAATTCCCATATTAACTCTTATTGTGCTAGATAGATTTCGATAATCGATTGGATAACTAACCAAACTTAACTGACTATTTCCAATTTTAGTGTAACCGAATACAGAACCATTAATATAGGATGAATTTGAACCGTTAACTCCTACATAATTATTGATATCTCCACCAGAAAAAGAGATTCTTATAAGTAAATTATCATCAATAAAATTAACCTTGACTGATGATGTATTAAAGGTTTTCCATGCGGAACTTGTTCCAAGTGTCGATACATCCAGGGTTCCAAGTGTTCCAACACTTTGATTTGTACTTCCTTTTACGATATCTACATATAGTGTTCCTGTTGGATTTCCATATTTGTACATAGAAAAATCAACAGAAGAAATTGTACATAATGCAGAGTGTGGAAACAGTAATCCTGCTACACGATCTCCATATACACCATATGCGGTACCACCACCTACACCATTACCTAGTAATGGTTGAGTTGGATAATAAATATTTTGTGTTCGGTATGCTGCTATAGCACATTTACCAGAACCAGTAGAATAGGCTCTAATAACATCACCAGTAGCAAGAGTTACTGGTAATTTTATTATAGCCATTGTTATGACAACATTTCCACTATTTGCTACAGATGAAACAAGCGGAACCGGATACTCGTAATTATAATCAGACGAATCTTCGAATACTATATAACTAATTGGCACATCGGACGAATATAACATTATTATCCAATCGCCAGCGTTTCCCGTAAGTCCATCTGAATAAATCATATAGTATTGTAATGCTGCGGAG
>Ga0316626_10001133_pt1 | contig 11621 bp, 5 predicted proteins | sample OWC_Aug_T1_C1_D5_FD_207656 | JGI IMG/M metagenome (GOLD analysis project Ga0316626, IMG submission 207656) | Wetland soil microbial communities from Old Woman Creek delta, Ohio, United States - OWC_Aug_T1_C1_D5_A | ecosystem: Environmental > Terrestrial > Soil > Wetlands | place: USA: Ohio...
GATTAGTTCAGCGAGCCCTAGGAGAGCGGTCTGCATGCCTCCAATGCGCTTGATGCCGAGGAAGAGAAGCAGGCGGGAAGAGAACGTGACCGCCGAAAGACCAAGGATGGGGAGCCATGCGGCGCTCGCTCCTGGCCACGAACGATCAAAGATGAGATACGCTGGGAACACAACGGCGCTCATGGCAAGGAGCGTGTAGAGTGTCACGGTAGGTGCTGGCACTTCATACAGAACGCGCTGATTGATGGGGAGGTGCATGGCGTAGAGGACGGCTGCGCCAAGCATCAAGAAGACTCCGGGCAGGTCGACGTTCGCACCGGGGACGCTCGTCAGCATGATAACGGCAACTGTGGCTACCGCCACGCGCGTCATGGTGAGCCTGCTGGGCGGTTGATGATCCAGAAAGAGCCAGAACGCTACGAAGAAGGGATAGAGGGAATAGAGCAGTTGCCCAAATCCCGCGTCCAGCCGGCCCAGCGCAAGATAGTAGAGGATCGAGCCTGCGCCGTTGATGGTGCCGGCCAGGCCGCAGCCGGCGAGTCCGAGGGGGTGAATATAGAGAAAGCGTCGAAAGAAGACCGAAACCAGGATCAGCAGAGCCAGCGTGGCAAGTCCGGTGCGAAGGGCGACTGTCAGGAGGGGGGAGAACCCGCCCTCGATGGCCAGCTTGCCGAAGATCGGTGCTGTGCCAAGAAACAGGGCCGAGACCAGAGCGGCGAGAATCCCACCCGATGGTGACTTGGGCATGGGGTTAGCTGGGGAGGAGCCGAGGGTGCGCTGCGGCGCGTATCATGCTCAAGCCGGAGACGCCGACTCAACGAATGAGGGCGCGGACTTCTTCGAGGAACTCGTCATTGAGGAAATCGCCCTTTTGCATAAGCGCCTGGATCTGACCGCCAAGGCGAGCCTTTTCCGCTGGCGTAAGCTCCTTCGCGGTAGCGACGATCACCGGAATGGATGCGGTCTCCGTTTCGGCTCTCAGTGCTTCCAGAACTGAAAAGCCATCGAGACCCGGCATCATCAGATCCAGAACGATCAAGTCGGGCAGCTCCCTCCGAATAAGATCCAGCCCTGAGCGGCCATCTTCGGCTTCCAGGATCGTGAAACTGCCCTGCGACTGAAGGATACGACGGATGAGCCGCCGGGCATCCGGACTGTCCTCCAGGATCGCGACCCGCGGAAACCGTTCGGGCGCGACCTGAGTTAGCGCTGCGAGGAGGCCTTCTTCTGGCGTATCGCTTCGGCTTGGCAATTGGACGTTCCTCGACCAGTTGTCGCCCAGGATGGACGATTCTGCAGGCACAGTATGGCCGGTGCAGTTCACGACGACTGTATCGGTGGGCTTGATGATCCCGGAGCGCGCAAGCTTGAACAGACCTGCGAAGGCTGTGGCAGCAGCTGGTTCTGCCGATACCCCCTCCATTTTCGCCAACACGTGCATGGCGCGAAAGGTTTCCTCGTCGGAGACCTCCTCGAAGATGCCGCCGGTTTTCTTGGCATGCGCGCGGAGTATGGTGTAGCCACGCCCGGGATCTCCGGTCGCCAGTGTTTCGATGAGGGTACGGGGCGACAGGACCGGCTCTGCGACCTCCAGCCCGCGCTTCCAGGCGTCCACCATCGGCGCGCAGCCTTCTGCCTGAATGATGGCGAGCGCTGGCGAGCTTGTCGTCAGCCCCATTCTTCGAAGCTCTTCGAATCCTTTGCCGACTCCAAGGGCTCCCATGCCGCCGCTGACCGACTGAACGTACCAATCTGGCGCCCGCCAGCCGCCTGCTTCAGATGGTCTAAGGAGGCCCGCCAGCTGTTCGGCGATTTCGAAGGCAATGGTTTTCATTGCTTCGACAGAGGTGGTAGTCCGGGCGCCCCTATCCAAGTAGAGGTCGCGCTGCCGAGCGAACTCCGCGGCGACTTGCTTGCACTGGTCGTAGGACCCGGTGATCTTGACCACTTGGCTGCCGTACAGCGCGATCTCGCGCATTTTCACGGCCGGGACGAGGCTGGTGACAAAGGCCCACAGTTTTACTCCAGCGCGAGCTGCATAGGCCGAGTAGGCAATCGCCACGTTACCGGTAGATGCCGCTACCATCTCCGTGATCCCGGCCTCTTTGAGCGCGCTGATGGTGACAGCGGCCTGCCGATCCTTGAAAGAACCGGTGGGCCCCTGCCGCTCGTCCTTGATGAAGAGATTCTGCACCCCCAGCATCATTGCGAGATTAGCCGCGGGGAGGAGGGGACTCCCGCCTTCGCCGAGCGAAAGCTCAGGTCTTGGCTCGCGCAGGGGCAGCAATTCCCTGTAGCGCCACAGGTCAAACGGCCGTGCAGTGAGCAGATTCGGCAGTGTCTGGGCGATCAGGTCGTAGTCATACTCTGCGGTCCGCCACTCGCCGCCGCAATTGGCGCACCTGGTTGACTTGGGATGATAGGGCTCGCGCGCGCCACAGTCCAAGCACCTGACGACCGCGCCCAAGCTATCCTTCCTTCTCTTTGCGGGCTACTTGCCGCGAGGATCCTGCGGCAGGATGCCGGTCAGTGCTGCGCCGAGGGTCTCGGTCGACAGCGAGGACTTGGAGAGTATGCCTTGTGCGAGCCCCTGGAGGCGCTGCTGCTGGTTTGCAGCGAGTTCTGAAACCGTCATCACGAGCACAGGGACATCACGCAGCCGGGCGTCCCGGCGAAGGTTCTCCAGGAACTGCAGGCCATCAAGATCTGGCATGGAGAGGTCCAGGATCACGGCGCTGGGGCGGCTGCCTCCATTGATGAGTTCCCAGCCTTTCTGACCCCCGAGCGCCAAGAGGGACGCGAACCTGCCCTCGCTTCGCAGCATGTCTGCGATGCGGCTAAGCTCCTCGGGATCGTCGTCGATGATAAGAACCGATCCTACGGCGCCCTCCGCCAGCGTCCTTTCGGTCGGGACATCGAGTGGCAGGGTGAAGTAGAAAGTGCTGCCCTGCCCAGGAGTGCTTTCTACACCGATTCGACCGCCGTGCATCTGGACGAGGTACTTGCTGATCGCGAGTCCAAGGCCGCTGCCGCTCGTCCGCCGCGTTGGAGAATCATCCACCTGTGAGAAGGCCTGGAAGAGTTTCTCCTGGTCCTCAGGAGTAATGCCCGGCCCTGTGTCGCGCACGGTAACGACCAGTTCGTGCTTGCCGTCGGGCCCCAGTTTCGCCGCGGCTTCAATCGCGATCTCGCCCTCCTCAGTGAACTTCGCAGCATTGGAGAGCAAGTTCAGCATGACTTGCCGGATGCGCATTGCGTCCGCCCGCACATTCGGAAGATCGGGCACAATGTTGCGTTTGAGCAGGATCGGTTTGTCCTTGATCAGTCCCGTCATCGTTGCCAGGACGCTTTGGATGAGCTCCGCAATGTTGACCTCGTCGAATGCCAGCTCCATCTTGCCAGCTTCAATCTTGGAGACGTCCAGGATGTCATTGATGAGACCCAGCAGGTGCTGGCCTGAGTTATAGATGGCGGTGAGATCCTGCTGTTGAAGCTCCGTGATGGGTCCGTCGATTCCCTTGAGGATGACGCGAGAGAAACCGATGATGGAGTTGAGCGGCGTGCGCAGCTCGTGGCTCATATTCGCCAGGAACTGGGTCTTCAAGCGATCAAGTTCACGAATTTCCTCTACGGCTCGCTGCGATAGTTGGTAGGACCTGGCATTGTCGATGGCGACGGCGACCTGGTCCGCTAGAGTCTGCAGAACAGCGATCTCGTCCTCTGCGAATGCATTGACCGACGAGCCGTGAATATCCAGCGCACCGATGACACGCCCACTGACGCGCAGCGGCAGCGCCGCCTCTGCCTTCGTCTCCGGCAGCTGCAGGCTTGGTTCGTGACCATTTTCGGCCCCGGTGTCGTTCACCACTATCGGAACACCCGTCGATGCCACCGTGCCAACGATGGTTGGTCCGTCGAGGGGGATGGCGAGTTTGGTCTGCGCCGGCGAAGTTGACCCTGATCCAGCGGCCGCTTCGAGAATGGCGTTGGCGCCGCTCTCGTCCACGATGAAAATCGCGGCGTAGTAGGCGCTGAACCGTTCCTGTATCAAGTCCACGGTACGTGAGAAGATCGTGTTGAGATCCAGCGTGGATGTGACGAGCCGAGCGATCTCGGCCGAGGCCGCCAAGTATTCGCTACGGCGCCGAATAGTTGCCTCCGCCGCCTTCTGTGCCGTGATCTCAGCGTGCACGGCGAGGAAACCGAGGATTGTATTGGTTTCGTCCAGGATGGGCGCAGTCGTTGCAGCGATGGCAACGGCACGGCCGTCTTTGGCCCGGTTGACGACCTCACCTGTGATCGTTTCGCGTCTAAGGAGTGTCTCCCGAAACTCTTCGTACGCCTCCGGCGGGGTGTTTGCGCTCTGAAGGAGACGGGGCGTTTGACCTATCGCCTCCTCACGCGAGTAGCCGTAGATCTTCTCAAATCCGTCATTGACGTATTGGATCTGGCCGCCCGTATCGGTGATGAAGACGGCATTGTCAGTACGTTCGATACCAAGGCGGAACTTGAGGAGTTCCTCGCTTCGTTGGCGTGTCTCTTGGAAGAGCCGCGCATTCTCGAGCGCCAGTGAGAGCTGCTCAGCCACTTGCTTTACCAGCAGCTGATCGTCCTGATTCCATGCGCGCGCTCCCACTTCGTCAATGACCTGGAGTGTTGCCCAGTCTTCCGATCCGGTCTGGAAGCTCAGCGCCATAGCGGAATCGATGGAAGCATCCAGCGCTGCGGGGGACACGGCCGGCATGGTCCGAAGGCTTGCGGTCTGCCGTGACGGGAGAGGGCGAGTCTGCTTGATGGGTCGCGTGCCTGGTTGCGGATCAGTGGGAGCCGCCGGCGGGGCCGGCGGAGGAGCCAATGTCCACCCCTGCGAGGAAAGCGGCTCAGCCTGAACCGGCTCACGTGGTTCCGATGGCGCAGGTTCGATGGGCCGAGGTTCGGGTGGGGGTGGCACGACCGGCTCTCCGACTCTGGGAGCCGAAGCCGCAACAGTCTCTGGCTTGGCTGCCGGTGCCTTGTCCTCGGGGCGAAAGCCCTGATACAGCTCCCTAAGCCGGCTGTCTAGTCGCTGATTCCCGGGCATATTGGACCAACTCCTGTGCGAGTACGCGGTATTGTACGGAGCCGCGTGTGGAGGACTTGTACTGTGTGATCGGAACACCGGCAATGGGACTTTCTCGGAGCTTGGTGTCGATCTCGATGACGGTGGTCAAGACTCCGTCGCCGAAAGTGCTCCGAAGTTGCTCGTAGATGTTTCGGTGCGATCGGTTGCGTCGATCCAGCATGGTGACCAGGATGCGGTACGCGAGGTTTGGGTTTCCATCCTGCCGAACCTTCCTTATGAGGCTCATCATGTTGCGCAGGGCGTATGCAGAGAAGTACTCAGGCTGGGTGGGAATGATGAGCAGGTCGGCAGCCCCCAGGGCATTCGTGGTGATCGAGCCGAGCGCGGGCGGGCAGTCAATGAGCACGTAGTCGTACGACATGGGCGCGGCTGCCTGCAGGGCGCGCCGAAGCGTGGTCATGTGGTCAGGCCGTATCGGAAGGAACTGCTCAGCGGTTTCGATCCGCGGCTCACCCGGTATCAGGTCGAGGTCGTGGATATCTGTCGAACGGCGGGCTCCCATCAGGGAGAGCGAATCCAGAAGCACATCCGCGGCTGACATCTCCGCTTCCCCAGGTTCGTATCCAAGCGCCAGGGTGAGGTTTGCCTGGGGGTCCAGGTCGATCAGCAGCACCCGGTTATCCAGTTCCACCAGGGCGGCTCCGACCGACAGGGCCGAGGTCGTTTTGGCGACGCCGCCCTTCTCGTTTGAAATCGTGATCACGCGGGTCATGGTCTTGGCCTCCGCTAGCTGCCGTTGCCTTTTTCGGAGGACTGTGGAATGACTTCGACGCGGCTGACGCCGAGCGCCTGACGAAGTTCGGCAATGGCCGTCTGGATCATCTCCTGGGGATCGTTGGTTCGGCGGATCTTGGTGGTGATCTCGGTCACCAATCGCTCCCGTTGCGCACGACGTGTCGTCTCCTCGAAGAGGTGCGCATTCTCCAGAGACAGAGCAACGCGTTCGGCGACGGCGTAGATCATATCCATTTGGTCGGGCTTGAGCGTCATTCCACTGGGTGTCCTGACGTTAAGCGTCCCAAGCGTCTCCCCGCGCAATGCAATCGGGACATTGATGCCAGGCAATGGACGCTTGGTGCCCGGGCCGTCGCTGTCTGACTCGTTCTGGATCTGGATGGCAATCGCCGATCCGTCCAGTGCGCGTTCAAGCTCTTCGACAGCGGTTTCCACGACCTGCCGGCTGCTGATGGTTGCGCTGATCTTCGCGGTGATCTCGCCGATCGCGCGTTCCTTTGCCGCCCTGCGTTGGGAGTCCTGAAGGAGGCGTGCGTTTTCCAGCGCCAGCCCCAGCCTCTCAGCCGATGCTTCCGCGATTTCGACCTCGTCCTCCGTCCAGCTTCGGCCGGACAGCGTGCCCTGTACGTTGACTACTCCGATCACCTGACCTCGGAGTTTGATGGGCACCAGAAGAAGCGGGATCGCCCGGTCGCTCTCGGGCTGCTTGACGATCACATGCCCCGACTCCATGGCAGCCTGAATGTCCGCATTGTCGACAGGCTGTTCGAGGCGCTTCCCGCCAACGAGTTCCTGCACGTATCCGGGTGCCGCTTCGGTATCTGAGACCTGCTTCCAGCTCTCTTGGAGATATTGACTGTAAAGCACCCGTGCCTCGGCTAGTGCCTCTTGCGTCTGGCCGTGGAGGTTGGCATTCTCGATTGCGGCGCCAATCTGGTCCGCGAGAATCCCCAGGGTCTTGGCATCCTCGTCTGTGAACGCGCCAGACTGCGTGCTCTGAACATCAAGGACGCCGATGGTCCGACCGCGGGAGTTCAGGGGCAGCGCCATTTCGGATCGCGTTTCCGGAAGGTCAGGATTGTCGAAGAAGACCGGGTCCTCGCCGACGTCCAGGGCAATACGCGGCTTGCCTGAGCGCGCCACCTGGCCCACGATACCCGTCACGCCGACCTCGAGCCGGTGACCCCGGGCAAGCATTTTCTGACCGCCAGTGCTGTTAGCAGCCCTAAGGACCGCAAATCTGCCGGATGCATCTACTAGGAAGACGCCCGCGTGATAGAAGCCGAATCTCTCGCTTACCAGCCTTGTGGTAAGCGGGAGCAGGCTGTCCAGATTGGATTCACTCGTGATGAGGCTGGACATCTCGGCGATGATCTGCAACTCCGCGGCGCGTCTCTCGGAATGTTTGCGTGCCGCATCGAGATCTGCGGTACGTTCGGCTACGCGCGCTTCCAGGCCCTGAATCAGATCGCGCAGCGATGAGGTCATTGAATTCAGGGTCGTGGCCAAAATGCCGATCTCGTCCTTCGTCTGGACTATGGCGGTGGCTTGGAGGTCCCCCGCCGTAACCTTCTGCGCCGTCGCAGTGAGCTCGGTGAGGGGTGCCGTCAGACCGCGTCCGATGAGTGTCGACGCAAGCACACTGATCGCGAGCACCGCCAGGACAATCAGCAGGCTCTGGGCAATGCTCTCACGAACCAAATCCCGAACCTGCTGCTCGGCAACGACGGCGGCAGTGAGCATCTCTTCCGCGGGCACCATCAGACCGAGACTGTACCCCACCGTATCTAGCAGTTGGTATGCGACGAAGTATTCTCTGCCCGCTACCTCCACCGTCCGGATGCCACTCTGACCTGTCGTCATCTTGGTCAGGATGTCGATGAGGCTGAGCGGCGCGTCGCGCAGGATGGGTGCCTCCAGGAACTCACCGGAGGCCATTCGCTCCGCGCTGACGCCAAAGATGTCTTGGCCCGCCTCCGGAAGGGCAATGAGCCGCCCCTGCGAGTCGACAAGGAATGCGAAACCCGACGCGCCAGCGCGAATGCCGGATACCTGATCCACGATCTTCACCAACTGGATATCGACAGCTGTGGCGCCCCTGAACTGGTCTAGGGCATCGAACACGGGCACGCTGCCGGTAACGATGAGACCGTGCAGGGCGGGATCCAGGTAAGGATCGGACCAGATGGGCTTCCGCTCGGGGTTGACGGTCGGAGCGGCGTCCGCGTACCAGGGCTGCTGTGTGACGTCAAAATCTGCGGGAACCATCGCCGCGAAGTCCAGATTTGGATAGTAGACCATCTCGCCAAAGCGTCCACCGAAATAGACGGCGAGCAGGTCGGGATTAGTCTCAAGGTAGTTGGGGGCGATGAGGTCCAGCTGTCGCGCGCTGGCGATTTGCCGGCCGATGTATGTGTTGAAATCGGTCGTGGCTGGCAGGAATACGGCTCCGGTCTCGCCATTGTCGTTGTCCCAACTCCCGTCTGGAAGCTGCACCAGGAACTGACTCGGATCCCACGCGCTCACGAAGTTGGGGCCGGTGCCGCTGGCCAGGAGGGACTCGGTGGTGGCGCCCAGCTTCGTGATGTCGGACTCCAGCGCCTGAAAAACGGCATCGATGGCGTCCGCCCTGTTCGCTGCCAGGGATGATACGTTGCTCTCCGCCTGCTGCTGGACGCTCTGGGCGAGCTGTTGCGACAGGATCTGATTGGCCTGCTGGGCGCGGAAGAATACGTAGTAGCCCATGGCGAGCAGCGCAAAGACGACCACCGCGACGTTGCCCAGAACGAGCTTCCCTCGCAGATCGACGGGCATCGCCAGGAAACGTGACCTGAGTTCAGCGATCAGGGAGGTTGCAGTCTTCATGTCTGTTATCTCTCCGGCTTGGGCGCCGATCCAAGGTTCCGTGACTCGATCTGCACCATTACCTCGGAGCCGCCAAGGGCCTTGCTCAGCTCTCTTGCCGCGGTCTCCAGGATCGCATCGAACCGCGTGGAGGAGCCAATACTGGCGGCAATCTCACCGATCGCCTTTTGCTTCTCGGCCTGTCGCTGGGTGCGAGAAAGCAGGCCGGCGTTTTCGAGGGCAGTTGCGGCGCGGCCGGCAATACTTTCGAGCAACAGGATCTCGTTCGTGCTCCACCGTCTGGTCGGATCTGCGGACTCCACTTGGATGACGCCAATGACGTCGCCACGCAACGTCACCGGAACTGCAAGTGAGGGTTGGACACCGTCGCCACGAGCGGGCCTCTGCACGGACCTTCCCGCCAGCAACGCATCCTCGAGGACAGAAGGAACGTCGCCGGACACCGGCTCGACGCGCCCGTCCGCCCGCGCCGCATAGCCGGCAAGGCCGCCAACTCTAGAGATCTGCTCGAGCTCCCGCACACCAGCTGTTTGAAAGGCTGCCGCCGCAGACCGCGCCTCGGCCAGCTGTACCGCGTTCTGATATGCGATGGCGAGCTGGTTTGTGAGGATGGTGAGAGCCTCGACCTCGTCGGCTTGGAACGCGTTCCTTTCGGTACTCTGAATATCCAGGACGCCAAGGCATCGTTCCCCGGCCATGAGCGGCAAAGCGACTTCCGAGTGGGTGCCGGGCAGTTCAGGATTGCTGAAGAAAGTCGGATCTTCGCCGACGTCGAGCGCAACCCTGGGGTGAGCGTAGCGGGCGACGTTTCCGACAATCCCCGTGACGCCCACGCGCAGGCGGTGGCCTTGTTGCAGCAGCCGCTGTCCACCCGGGCTGTTTGCGGCCCGGAGCGTAGCGTAGCGACCATCTTCGTCCACCAGGAATAGACCGATGTGGTAGTAGCCGAGGGTCTCGCTGATGAGGCGTGGAATGGATGAAAGCAGTGCCTGAGGGTTCTGGATCTGTGAGATCGATTGTGAGAGTTGGGCGATTTGTTCGAGCCTGTGTGCTCGACTCTGCAATTGCAGGTTGGCCTCATCGAGCTGGGCGGTCCGCAGTTCCACGTCCCGGGCCAAGTTCGCCCGAGCGGCTTCGATATCCTTCCCTCGCTCGGCAAGCGCCCGGTTCAGCGTGATCACCCGATCTTGTCGAACGCCGGCTGCCCACGCGAAGCCGGCAAGAATCAGAGGAGCAGTGTCGATGATCCACAGCAGGGGGTCGGAGGCTTGCGCGCGGAGCATCGCGCTGACACTCCACGGGTCTGCGGACAAAGCTCCTCGAACAAGGGTGGCGCCCAGCGGAAATGCGAGGCCAATCAGGAAGCCGAACCAGAGGTAGCGAGTGGCTTGTGGCCTGGGCTTCTGTGGTTGCGCCTCGAGCGATGGTCCCTGCATCGTCATCTGGATCCCTCGATTTCAGTACTCCGGTCACCGTTCGGCGACCCGCTATTCTTGCCGTCCCCGTTTCCGCCGGCTGCATGATCCGCGTCCCCAAGCGTGCTTCGGAGCCGGAACGTGATCGACGCATCTGAGATTGCTCTGCGCAGCTCCCGAACGGTCCGCTCCATGATGTTGTCAACGCGTGATTCGGCGCTCAGTTTGGCCGAAATCTCGGCGACCAGGGACTCGCGAGCTGCGCGTGCCTGGGATTCCTTGTACAAACGTGCTCCCTCAAGCGCACCGCCCAATTGGTCAGACATCGCCTGTGCAAGTACCCGTTCGGCCGGCGACCATTCGCCGCCCGCCGGCCTGCGCAGGTGGGCGATTCCGATTTGCTGGCCTCTCACAGCGATTGGCACACTGAGGACCGCGGGCTCCGGCGCGCCAGAGCGCGCTTCGGATTCGGTCGGCTCTTCGCCCTCGGCCGCGAGGCGAATGACGCCCTGGCTAGTGGCCAGAATGCCGGTTGGGCCCTCTTCACGAAGAAGCTCCGACCAGGCGTCTCGAGACTGTTCCGTATAAGCTCTTCGCGTTGTCTCCAGGACGGCTCGATTCTCTTCGAAGAGTTGCACGTTCTTCACGGCCACGGCCAGCTGGTCCGCGAGCACCTGCAGGATCGTGATGTCCTCCGGAAGGAACGCACCCTCCTCCTCGCTTTGAACGTCGAGGACGCCCAGAACCTCCTGGCCTGCACGGAGGGGCAGGCCCATCTCCGACTTCGTTGTCGGAAGGTCTGGGTTGTCGAAGTACACGGCATCTTGGCCAACGTCGGATGCAATACGCGCGGTGCCTGTGCCTGCGACATATCCCACGATGCCAGCTTGCCCGACCCGGAGCCGGTGCTTGTGCGCGACCATGCGCCGACCACCCGTACTGCTGGCTGCCCTCAATTCCGCGTACTCGCGGTGCTGATCCAATAGGAAAACGCCTGCGTGGTAGTAGCCGAAACGCTGGGTGACCAGATGCACGGCGTCCGAAAGTAGCTCATCGAGGTCTCGGATGGAGGTGATGGCTCGGCCCACATCGGCCGCGGCCTGCAGCCTCTCTGCGCGACGTTCCAGCAAGGCCGTGCGGGCCGCGACACGCTCCTCCAGTGACTGGATCATCTCGGCCAAGCCCGACGTCATCGCGTTGAGCGTGCGGGCCAGGAGGCCGATCTCGTCAGCGCGCTCCACCTCGGCGCGAGCTTCCAGGTCACCGCCGATGATTCTCTCGGCCGTGTTTCGGAGAGCGCCGAGGGGTGCCGTCAGCTGCGTCGCGACTCTCCATGCGCCGAGAGCAGCAATGAGCAATACAGTACCGATGAGCACGAGGCTGACCCTGAGCGTGTTGGCCGAGGCTGTTGAGATCTGCCGCTGGATCGCGCTCGCCTCCGCAAGCAGTTCAGCGCTTGGAGCAATGACCGCGAGTGAGTAGCC
>Ga0316626_10001134_pt1 | contig 11616 bp, 9 predicted proteins | sample OWC_Aug_T1_C1_D5_FD_207656 | JGI IMG/M metagenome (GOLD analysis project Ga0316626, IMG submission 207656) | Wetland soil microbial communities from Old Woman Creek delta, Ohio, United States - OWC_Aug_T1_C1_D5_A | ecosystem: Environmental > Terrestrial > Soil > Wetlands | place: USA: Ohio...
CGATGAGATAGGCGCGCTCGTTGAGCATTCCGTGGAGAGGCATATCCCAGGAAAAAGCATCGTCACGCCGCACGCGCCTGAGGCACTCCTTGCCCTTCGGCGCTATGCCTCGCTCGGCTGCCAGCACGAGACACTGACGGTGGGCGTCGTAGACGAGCAGGGCGCCCCGCTCGACGCCGAACGCTTCCAGGACCACCTTCAAGGCCTCGGCGCACAGCCTCTTCAAACGGGCACGGCTCGCGTGGAGCGCGGCGAGTTTCTCGAGTGTCCCCGGGGGTCTCTTGGAAGCGCCAGGACGGGGGGCTGCGGCCCGAATTTCGGTGCGCTGGCGGCCCGTCGATTTATCCGCGGCGGCGCCGGCCTCTTTCTCGAATGCGGCGTCGACGTGCGGCGAGTCCTGGGCATCCGCGGGCGCGGCTCCCGGCGAGGGCCGCCTCCGTCGCTTTTGCTTGTCGCTGAACAGCGCCATCCGGTCACCTGAGCCACAGCACGACCGAGCAAGAACAACACGTCCTGCACCAGGTCGGGTTCGGCCACTACCTAGCAGCAAGCAACATGCCACCGCTCTGCCGCACTGCGCACCCGGCGAAAAGAGATCTCGGCTGGCGCAGGCGTTCATAAACCGTCGCAGGGTGTTAGTCTTTCGGCGCGGGGGGCCTTGACGGGTCCGTGCGCACCGCCTACGCGCGGTGTTTTGACTGCAACAGCGTGGCCGAAAATTGTCAGTTGGCGTGGCATTTCCGCAAGAGCATCGCTAGGCATCTGCCGTAGCCTCAACCACGCCGATCGATGCACCGAGCTGCTTGCGGCCCTGGCTCGGCGCTTGACAACTGTGCTCCACCCCCCCACGATCGAGCCGCAGATGGAGTCCTCCGGAAGACGAGAGCCATGATCGAGCGGCCGCTCTCTCCCGAGACGCGCGATGAGAACCTCACGCAGATGGCAGACCGCGACCGCCCGCTCGATTTGTTGGTGATCGGGGGCGGCATTACGGGGGTTGGCATCGCGCGCGACGCAGCCCACCGCGGCCTTCGCGTCGGGTTGGTCGAGCGGCGTGATTTTGCCTCAGGTACGAGCAGTCGCTCCTCGAAGCTCATCCATGGAGGTGTGCGTTACCTGCAGCTCGGCGACTTCGGCCTGGTACGCGAATCGGCGGCAGAGCGCTCGGTCCTTGGGCACATCGCACCGCACCTGGCCCACCCTACTCTCATGGTTATTCCCGCCCACAGTCGACGCGCCCATCTCGCCCTGAACGTCGGCCTGTGGACGTATGAGAAGCTCGGATCCATCGACGCGAACGAACTCCACACCATGTGGGACCGTGAGGAGACGCTCGCACGGATGCCACTGCTGCGCCCCGAGCGACTCTATGGGGCGGCTACCCACTACGAATCGATCACCGACGATGCGCGCCTCGTCCTCGACACGCTCAAAGACGCGCACACTGCCGGGGCACTCGTTGCGAACTACGCTGAGGTGACCGAGCTGCACGTCGAGCGTAACCGCGTTGGCGGCGCGCGGGTCCGCAACATGATCACCGGTTCCGACTGTGACATAGAGGCATCAGTCGTGGTAAACGCCGCAGGACCGTGGGTGGATGCGGTCCGCAGCCTAGAGGGACCGCTGCCACCAAAGCGACTTCATCTCACCAAAGGGGTCCATCTCATCCTTCCGCGGACGTGCCTGCCGGTGGATCATATCGTCGTGTTCACCGCAGGTGACCAGCGGTCCGTCTTCGTCGTCCCGAGGGGTGAGGTCATCTACACGGGCACCACGGATACGGACTACGGTGGCCCGGCTGACCGGCCAGAGATAACGGCCGAAGACGCGGACTATTTGCTGACGGCCATCGACCGCGCCTTCGTCACGCCTGGCGTGGGGCCAGAGATGATAGTGAGCGCATGGGCTGGCTTGCGGCCGCTCCTTCACGAGGAAGGCAAGGCTCCTTCGGAGATCTCCCGGAAGGATGAGATCATGGTGGGTCATAAGGGGCTCGTCTCGATTGCGGGGGGCAAGCTCACCACGTACCGCCGCATGGCCGAGCGCGTTGTCGACCTCGCCGTGGAGTCGCTCGACCGCTCACAGGGGGTGCATGGCCAGATCGCAGTGTGCCAGACGGACAAATTGCCACTCGCGGGCGGCGACTGTTCACGAGAGGGACTGCAAGCTCTCGAGAGCCGCCTAGGCGAGCGTTACCCTGAGATTCCACCGGCCACCATCGCTCGAGTGGTCGCAAAGTACGGCACCCAGAGCGAGACGCTCCTTGATCCGATAGCGGACAGCCCAGACTTCGGCGAGCCCGTTGCCACGGGGACAGCACTACTCCGGGCGGAGGTCCGCTACGCAATCGAGCACGAAATGGCGCTCACGCTCGAGGACGTCCTCGACCGTCGCACGCAGCTTCTCTTGTTCTCCCTCGATCAAGGCCTCGGGGCGGTCGACGGCGTGGCCGAGATGCTCGCCGAGCGCCTCGGGTGGAACACCTCTCACACCGAGTCGGAGACGGCGACGTATCGCGCCCTGGCGGAGAGCCTGCTGCCCGGAAAAATCAAGCAAGAACCTGCAGAGAACGGCAGGGCAGCGAAATCCAAGGCTGCCCCCCGATCGAGGAGTACCAGATGACCGCGGTTGCACAATCAATCGACGTGCTTCGTGGGCGGCTCGGCCCGGATGTGGTTCTGACGGACAAGGCGTCGCTCGGGGCTTGCAGCCACGACTACTGGGTCCTGAGCCACCTGCGGCGTCGGATTGGCCAGCTTTGCGAGCCACCGGCCTGCGTCGTGCGACCGGAGACCACGAGCGATGTCGCCACCGTATTGTCCGTCGCCAACGAGCATCGGACTCCCGTCGTGACGTTCGGTGCGGGCTCGGGCGTATGTGGCGGTGTGCTCGCAGCACCAGACAGCATCGTCCTCGACATCTCGCGCCTCGACCGCATGGTCGACCTCAACCAGACCTCGCTTACGGCGACAGTCCAGGCAGGCATGCGCGGGGATGCCTTCGAGGCCGCGCTGGAGCGCCGCGGCTGCAGCATGGGACACTTCCCACAGTCGATCGCCGTATCGAGCGTGGGCGGCTGGGTTGCAACACGCGCGAGCGGCCAGTTTTCTACCCGTTATGGCAACATCGAGGACATGCTCATCGGGTTCGAAGCGGTTCTCGCTTCGGGCGAGGTCGTCCGCTTGAAACCCGCGCCAAGGCGCTCGACAGGCCCCGACCTCTGCGCGCTTTTTCTCGGTAGCGAAGGAACTCTGGGAGTGCTGACAGAGCTGACCTTCAGGATCCACCCGCGCCCCGAGCACCGCCACCTCAGCTCTTATATGTTCGACGACATGTGCGCGGGGTTTGAGGCCGTTCGCCTCGTTATGCGAGCCGGCTGGGCCCCTGCTGTCCTGCGTCTCTACGACAATATCGAGTCGGCGCGGCACTTCTCGGCGCACTCAAGCGGCGGCTGCATACTGCTCGTCGTGAGCGAGGGTCCGAAGAGCGGCGTCGAGGCGGAAGCCGAGGCCGTCGCCACGATTGCTCGGGAGGCGGGTGGCAAGCCGTGCGGCGAGGCGCCCGTGGCCTCCTGGCTCGAGCGTCGAAACGAAGTCCCCACCTGGGAGCATCTCTTCGACGAAGGCATCGTCGCCGACACGATCGAGATTGCCGCTCCATGGGATCAGGTTCCTCGCGTGTATGAGGACGCGACCGCCGCTCTCCGGGAGGTGCCCGGTCTGCTCCTCGCCTCGGCCCACAGCTCGCACAGCTACGTCCAGGGAACCTGCCTGTACATCACACTGGCGATCCACACCGGCAATCTGGCAGACGGACCGGCGCTCTACGAGCGATGCTGGGAAGCGACGATGCGAGCGACGCTGGCTGCCGGCGGGACCATCTCTCACCACCACGGCATAGGCCGTGTCCGGCGTCCCTGGCTCCAGAAAGAACTTGGATCCGCCTACGGCTTGCTGCGTGTGCTCAAGAGCGCGCTCGATCCCAACGGGATCATGAACCCGGGCGTGTTGATATAGCTGTGTCCGACTTGTCTGCCGCCAACCCAAACCTGTGCCACCCAGAGAAGGGGAAGGGGCCGCCTAATCCTTACGAGCCCTTGGCTGTGCTCCTGCTGTCTTGGCTGTTGAAACGCCGAACACACCTTCGGCGCTGCCTCCCAAGAACAATGCCTTGGCCTTCTTGTCGGTGTCCACCTCGCCCCGCTCCCTGCCAGTCGCCTACCAAAGCGTCGGCACGTGTGCCTGTTTGCGCAGCGCCTCCTCAGCCGTGACCAGCCTCAGACCATGGAGCCGAGCGGTGGCGACTATCAGCCGGTCGGCCGGGTCGTTGGGAAACACGGAATCAGCATCACTTGCTAGAGGAAGCACCCGTGAAGGGCACGATGCTGGTCGAGGTGAGAAGCACCGGTACCGTAACAGTATGGCCACCTAGCACCCATCCGCCAGGCGAGCGCATTACGTTCGACGCCGACGCGGAGCCGCTGAAAATGGCGGGCCCAGAGCTTGCTGCCGGGATTGGAAGCATTGCGCGATCAGTCGTAGAACACGCCCGCGTTTGCAGCGTCTCCAAAAATTACGTTGGTAAGTTCCTCAGTCGGTAACGCGTTCGAGAACGCTCCCTGGCCGTTCTCGACTGGCCAGGTGAAACAGTTGAAGTTGGTGCCGGCCACAGTGAGTTCTGGGACCGGATTCGGTGGCGTGCCGAAGGTGTCTGCCGGCGCCGGGCAGTGGTTGATCACCCTCGCAGTACTGCTGCCGGTCGTGTACACGGTCTCCCCGAGGGGCGTCTCGTACACCGCCTTGCTGCAGTCGCTACTCTCGCTCGATCCGAACGAGCGGGTGGTTTGTTGACACCTAACAATCATTGCCCCGGGGCCGCTGTCCGGGGGGTCATCTACCACATCCTGCGTTCTTACGGTGACTGGCGCATTGCCGCTTCCCACAGGCACGACCACATCCGCATTCGGATCGACGAAGCCCTCGCAGGCATTGTCGCAGCACACAGATTCTTGGTCGCAGAGGCTGGTTCGCTCGCACGTCTCGCCTTCCTTGAGACTATCTAGCTCCACCGAGACGTCGACGTTCGTCCCGCCGTTGCAGTAGATCTCGCCCGTGCAGGAGTCGATCCTCGCGCAGATCTTCATTGCTAGCTCGCCGAATAGCTTGACTTCGGTGGTGATAAAGAACGGTCCACCAGCGGTCTTGACTGCAGCGATACCCTCCCCGTCGGGCTCCCCCGCCTCCATGACGATCGCTCCCGTGGGCGTCGCGACCCTGGCACCGAGTAGGGTCGAGCTCAAGAACTCGGACTCTGGTCCGAACGAGAACGTGCGGGTTCCGAGCGGGCCGGAAGGAAGTGCTTCGATGGCACACTGAGCGGAACAACCGTCGCCATCAATCCTGTCTCCGAAATCGCATTCCTCGGAGCCACCCCGCTCGCCGTCTCCGCACACCGTGAAGTTGCAGTCCGTACCGCCCTGCCTGCAGCAAAACTTACACTCGTTCTTGAACGCTCTCTTGCAGTCAACCCTGGCCTTTCTGAAAGTAGCCTTCACGTCCTTCTTGCACTTCTTGCGGTCGCCCTTGTCCCTTGTCGTACACTGGCCCTGCTGGTTTCCGAACTGATCCTTGAAGGTCTTGATGCAGGCCCCCTTCTCGACCTTGCATTTCGTGACGCACTGCTTCCGGTCCTTATCCGCACGGCCTTCTACTGGTACGAGGGCGCTGAGCATCACCAGGACGGCGATAAACCGCCACGCTCTCGTGGGACGGGCTTCGAGTGTCGGACTCGTGGCTTCCTCCACGCGCCTACGATAGACGCAAAGCGAGAGTCCTGTCTAGTCTCCGCGAGGGGGACTTCCTATCTCCATCGATGACGAAGACGCCGGTCCTCGACGACACCTTTGATCTATCGAGTGACCACCTCGTCGAACGTCACCCGCATCGGGACCGAGCAGGACAGTTCGGGTGAATCGACACTCGTCTTGGGGCCATTCCTCCAGGAACTCCCCAGCAGCGCAGCCACCCCACCTCTGGAAGCAGGCCGCCAACGACCCTCTCTACGGAGGGGACCGGACAGCGAGTCTCCGAACCCATTTCTCAGCCGCCCGGTTCGAACCGGATGAGTGATTGAAACGTCCGTTCTCGACGGCCTCCACCACCATCGTCGGCTTGCCGCATACCGGCGGATGTAGAAACGGGCCGGTGCGGCTCGAGGACCAGCCTTGACGGGGGCCGCCGAAACTAGCGGCTAGGATTCACTGTCGCTCCGGACGAACGGATCCCTCACTCGCCGAATAACCGACGCACTGGTCGACCACGAACTCGAATGCGCCTGGCCCGGGTAGACCGAAGGGCGTGTTGATGAGGACCGTGTTTGTCCGTGGGACGCAGAACGCGGAGACGATCCGCCCGGCCCTCCCGATCTTTGGATAGGTCCGGTCCGGCCACTGCGGTGTTGCGACCACCGACACGCCGGTACGGGAAACATCCCAGAAGAAACACGAGTCGATCCGGTTCCGAACCGGGCAGCACTGTTGATCCTCGCCTGGGTCGGTGCCCTCGGTCACGTCCGTGCTGGGACAGTGCACACTGTCACAGCTGGACGGGTCGTTGCAGCTGTTCATCATCTCCTGGCCCTCGCATGGGCAGAGCCCAGCGCTGCAGGGAGTCGTCGCCAATAGCGTCGTTGTTCTGGTAGTTATGGGATCCATCTCGATATCTAGCGCGCCGGAGAAGTCCAGGCCGAAGGGTGGACAGTCGCGTGACGTGTTGGCAAACGTCGACGTGGTCATGTCCGTCACACAGGGTTCCCCGGTTTTCGGGCCGCCGAAACAGAACCCGGCTGCTCCAACGCTGGTGCCGCTGCAGGTAGGACACGGCCGGAGCTTGTCGCCAGTGAGGAATGCGTTCGCCGTCAAGCGAACACGCACATCGCTCTCGCCCGTGCTCAGATCAAGGCTGTGGAGCTTGATGTCCTCGGCGAACGTCATTACGAGGCAGACGGCGACACTTTCCGCGACGGTCGGTGCAGGCGGGCCGGCGAACTCCCCGTTCATGGATCCAGGCCCGGTAGGCCCGGTGCCTGTGCACTCAGGGTCCGTGATGGTGTCGCAACCCTGGAGGCACGCGAAGAACGCCTGCGAGCCCGTCGCGACATCCTGGTTGTGACCGGCGCCGGTCCAGCCGACGTCGAGGTCGGCTCCCCTCACGATCGTTGTCACCAATACATTGGGGCCTCCGGTTGGGTTCGGCTCGCAGGGTGCAGACGCGGGCACGCCGCACTCGCAACCGGGGCTGCACGGCTCGCACCCCTTGCATTCGCCAAAGCCTCCTGGTGGGTCGCACTCTTCACCCGGGTCGGGCTTGCCGTTGCCACAGATTCGCTCGGTGATAGTCCACGTGCCGGCCGTGGACGACGTGAGGACTGTGATTCGAGCATCGTCACTCACCCGGACCTCTCGCCTGGAGACGCAGGGATCGGGGGTGGCACCGCTGCCGAAGCCCACACACCTGGCCGCCGGCACGCCGTCCCGGAAGACTTCAAGGGCGCTCTCCTTCGCGGGGACTCTGGTCGGGTGCACGAGAAACGTCAGGAAGAGAGGCGTATCCCATGTGGCCTCGGGTGCAGTGATCGTGAACTCGACGCCCAGCGATTCGAACTCCGGAGGAAGCGCTGCCACAACTGCACTTTCGACGATCGGCTTCTTGGTGATCGACACGGTCCCCGCGTTCGGGGACACGACCTCTACCTCGACGGGATCCGCCGCAGTTGTTCCGTCACCGAGGGTGTCGGACGACACGGTCCCCGGGGCCTCCCCGATGGCAACCGCGAATGTGCAGTAGGCGCTCTCAGCGCGACAGCACGGCTTGCAGGCCTTGCGCCGCAACTTCTTGCACTGTTCCTTGTTGCCGTTGAACTCCTGGCGGGGGGCTCTCTTGCAGCCCCTGACCGCGCTCCGGGGTTCAAGCCCTCCGCAGTCGTCCTTGAGCGCCTTGAATCGATCCCTAAGCTGCCGCACACACTCGCGCTGCTGCTTCTTGCAGCCTCGAATGCACTGTTTGACGGGCGACAATTCCGCAGCGCGCGGCATTGGACCGCCCGCAAAGAAGAGTGCTGCCAGCAGGACGAGAGGCTTCGCCCACCAGACAGTTCCCATGCCGTAGTCTCGCGCAACGAGATTGCCCCTGTCAATGACAACCCGTGCATCTGTCTTGGCCATTTGAGCCGTCCGGCTCGAATCCGCCGCGTGAAATGGAGATGACCGCGGGCCCACGCCAGTGAATAAGTACCGGGATTTCATTCACTGCCTGGTCCGGCGTCTGAGGGTGCTCTGAGCGAGGATGGGGAAGAGGAAGATCGCCGAGACGCTAGCCCGAGCGGGGCTGCGTCTGGGCAAAACGACGGTGCGTGCACCGGGCCATGGGCGAAGGTGACACACGGACGTCGAGCAGGCTCGGGCTCGACGTCAGCTACCTGGAAGGCCGCCTCCACGTTGCCATTGTGACGCTCCGGCGCGCCGTGGGATGAACCGCGTTTTCAAGAGCGGATAGGGTCACTTACCCAGCGGGAGTCTCGCCGCTCCGCTTCAGGAGCATAGCCGGCATGAGGGCCCGAAAGTCTACATAACGCTCAAAATCGGACGCGGACAGGTCCTTCCAATAGACGGCGACCGTTACGGCGGCGAGTGGCCGTGCGAGGCTTTTCGCAAGTGCGGCATAGAATACGCGACCGCCAGCAAGGCGAAGTCCGACCTGTACCGCAATGTTTTCCCACTGTTGAACTCCGCCCGCGCCGAGCTGCTAAACCTTCCGCGCCTGCACGCCCAGCTTCTCGGCCTGGAGCGACGCACGAGCCGCGCCGGACGCGACAGCATCGACCACGGGCCGGGTGGGCACGATGACATCGCGAACGCCGTCGCTGGCGCCATCTGGAAGTGCGAGAGGCTCGCCGCCGGGCCGCCCGTAATAGAGGTGACGGCCCGCACGATCCGCGTCGGGCGACGCGAGCATCGTGGTGAGAGGATCGGTTACCGAGTGTACGTTGCGACCCGTAGTCGGGTGGGTGAGGGGAGGGCACCTGGTCCGCCTGGACATGGAACTGGCAATCAGCGCCGCAGCAGGCAAGCCATCCAGCAATCGCCGCCAATCCTTCGAGAACCTGTTCCGAGTGCCAGGAACCCTGTCGGGGCTGGTCGATGCGCTACGGCAGGCGCTGTCAGCATGGTCACAGCGGCTGGTGGACGATGCCGGTCTTGGACGGGCACTCGAGCGCGCTCGTACGTTGGAGGACCAGGGATGAGGATACTGCCCGTGCCTGCGCTCCCGCTGTCGCTCGCCACAGGTTGCGCGACGATCATTTCGGGTACGCGGCAGGAGATTCGCCTCGTGTCGCGACCGCCCGGCGCCAGCGTCATCGTTGAACCGGGCGACTATCGCACGGTGACCCCGGGAACCGTCGATTTGCTCCGGAAGAGGGCGCCCTATGCGGTTACCTTCGAGAAGCCCGGGTACGACCCGGCCAGTACCACGATCCAGGCGACCGACAATCCGCTGGCGTTGGTCGGCATTTTCCTCGGCTTGGCCCCTCTCTTCGTCGACATGATAAGCGGTGCTGCGAATGAGCTTTCGCCGAGTTTGATCGAGGTAGAGATGGTGCCGAGTCCACCCGGACCCGCAGGTTGGCCTCCTCTCGGTGCTCGCTGATCGCGAGCCAAACGACGGCCGACGTGAACCGCGACCTTTGCCGCGGTCGGATGCGTCGGAGTGCGGCCTCGCCGCATGAAATCCGCTTCCATGAGAAGGCCAACCGCGTCAAGTCCTGATTTCTTCCCTCCGGTCCAACCGGCGTAGTAGTGTCTGCGCTGAGGCTCGATCAACCACCGGGCTTCCATTCGCACTCTTAGAGGGCCTGCTTTGTGGGGCCGGTGCATGATGAGGTCCGTGGCCTCGGGTGCTGCAATCTATAGGTCGACCTCGAGGGTCCGCCGATTTTCCGCAGTCACCCGGACGGGGTAGTTTGGAATCGAAGCTCGTTTGCGTCTGTTCGCCTCCTGCCTCCTCGTTGGTTTCGGCGGCGGGGGTAGAGTCTCTCTGTCCTATCCCCAGACGCTGAGCTACCAGTATCTGCAGCGTGCCTGTCTCCTGCTGTATCCGGATGCACATTGACACTCGACGTCGGGGCCACCCTGGCCGTCAAGCGCCGTTTTCGATACGTGGCACAGCAGCTTATGAAAGCAGCGGGATTCTTGTTGCATCAGGGCTCGTTGACCCCGGCTTGTCACACGGTAATAATGCTCCCGCAGGAGGCCTTCCATGACGGATCGCATCATGATTGATCCTCGTATTCAGCACGGGAGACCGGTGATTCGAGGCACCCGAGTGCCGATCGTGCGCCTCCTCGGCGGGCTTGCCGGCGGCATGTCGGTCGACGAAGTGTGCCGCGAGTACGACGTAACCCAAGAGGATGTGCGCTCGGCGCTTGTGTATGCGATCCAGTTGATCGAGGAAGAGGAACATCACGCCTTGCCGACCAATGAGTGACCCGGGTGCGTTTTCTCGTCGATGCAGACCTACCCCGCTCTACCGCAGCCGTCTTTCGTCGCCACGGCCACGACGCCGTTGACATCCGCGATACCAACCTGAGCAGCGCTGCTGACCCTGCAATTGACTTCCCATCCCCATCGATAGAAGCCAGCACCTCATCTTGGCATTGCGCATCGTCCTCTCGACTCTCGCCATGCGGTGCAAGTCAGGTACGAGATGATTCGCAGCGTGCGAGATGCGGGGGCCACGCGCGGAGCGCTCGCGGCTTGCTCGTGCGAGGGCCGGTCGACGCTCAGGATGCGCCGCGCTTCTGGATGAGCTCGATTCGATAACCGTCCGGATCCTCGATGAAGGCGATCTCCGTCGTTCCGTGCTTCATGGGCCCCGGCTCCCGGACGATCTTCGCGCCCCGTCGTCGGAGCTCTTCGCACGTCCAGTAGATATCCCCGACGCCGAGCGCGATGTGCCCGAAGGCGTCCCCGAGCGTGTAGCTGTCCGTATCCCAGTTGTGGGTCAGCTCGATGACGGTGTGGTCGCTCTCGTCTCCGTACCCTACGAAAGCGAGCGTGAAACGGCCTGACGGATAGTCTTGCTTTCGGAGCAGCTTCATTCCGAGAAGCCCACAGTAGAACGAGAGCGAACGCTCGAGGTTGCCGACTCGCAGCATCGTGTGCAACATGCGCATCGCCGATTCTCCTTGCGCCTCGAAGACGCTCATCAGGCGGAGCTAACCCGCTGCCGCCGCCCGCATTGCTTCCAGGAATCCCTGTGAGGGCACGAAGCCGACCAGTCGCGCGGCCTCCTCCCCATTGGCGGTGAAGAACAGATACGTCGGCACCCCAAGGACATTATGACCCCGCATGATCTCTTCTGTTTCCGTGTCCAGGAGGGTGACGTCGGCCCGCAGCATCGCGAAGGCTCTCGCCGCCTCGGCGACCGCAGGGTCGTTGAAGGTCGATGCATCCATCTCCTTGCAGGGAATGCACCACTCGGCGCTGAAATCGATGACGGCAGGTGTGCCAGTCGAGCGCGCCGCTGCGAGCGCCTCGGGCGTGAATGGCTGCCACCTGAC
>Ga0316626_10001135_pt1 | contig 11611 bp, 12 predicted proteins | sample OWC_Aug_T1_C1_D5_FD_207656 | JGI IMG/M metagenome (GOLD analysis project Ga0316626, IMG submission 207656) | Wetland soil microbial communities from Old Woman Creek delta, Ohio, United States - OWC_Aug_T1_C1_D5_A | ecosystem: Environmental > Terrestrial > Soil > Wetlands | place: USA: Ohio...
CATCCACGCGATCAGCATGCCGCCGGGCGAGTTCGGCGGGTCGGACGTCGAGGGCCTGTTCTGCAACGGACTCGATTTTGCCTGTCACCCCTACTACCAGCCGATCGCCGGGCTGACCGTATCCTCGCACCTGTTCATCCGCCGTGATGGCGAGCTCATCCAGTTCGTGCCCTTGCAGGCGCGCGCCTGGCACGCCGGGGCATCGGCCTTCGATGGCCGCAGCCGGGTGAACGACTTCTCGATCGGTATCGAGCTCGAGGGTTCCGACTACGCGCCGTTCGAAGAGGCGCAGTATCGCACCCTGGCGGAAGTGACACGCGCGCTGCAGGCCGCCTACCCGGCGATCACGCCGGAGCGCATCGTCGGGCATTGCGACATCGCGCCCGACCGCAAGACCGACCCGGGTCCGTACTTCAACTGGTCGCGCTATCGTGCCGAACTGCGGGACGCAAGGCTTGTCGCCACCGCGCCGAGTCCGTAGAGTGGCTGCAAACGCTTACGCAACAGCAACATGACAACGCTCCTCCTCATTATCCTGCTGGCGCTGGTCCTCGACCGCCTGATCCCCGACCGCGCCGGCTTCCAGCTTTGGCAGTGGTACGGTGACTGGGCCGAGTCCATCGAGCAGCGCTTCAATGGCGGCCTGCGCGCGCAGGGCGTGTATGCCGTGCTCCTGGCGATCGCCCCGATCGCGGTGGCGGTGCTGCTCGCGAGTTTCGTGCTCGGCCAGATCGCCGGTGTGCTCGCAACCCTGTTCGCGGTGGCGGTGCTGTATCTGTGTCTCGATCTGCAGCGGCTCAATGTCACGGCCGGCCGCATCGCCGCGGCGCTCGACAATGATGACGTGGCCGATGCGTCCGCGCGCCTGGCCGAGCTGACCGGCAAGCCGACCGTCGAGACCACCACTGCCGGCGTGGCGCAGGCCACGGTCGAGGCCGTGCTCAAGCAGGCCAACACGCTGATCGCGGCGCCGGTGTTCTGGTTTCTCGCGCTCGGGCCGGTCGGTGCCATGGTGCAGCGCCTGGCCGCCAGCCTCGATCGGCAGTGGGGCCACAAGACGCCGCGCTTCGCCGAGTTCGGCTGGGCCGCCGCCCGGCTCGATGACCTGATCAACTGGGTGCCGGCGCGCCTCACCGCGCTCTCGTATGCGGTGATGGGCAGTTTCGAGGATGCGTTGTACTGCTGGCGCCGCCGCGCCCACATGTGGTCGGACCTGAGCAGCGGGCCGCTGCTGGGTTCCGGCCTTGGCGCGCTGCATCTCGATACCTGCGAGCCCACCGGCGAGCAGGACGTCTACGGCAACACCGCCCTGAACCCGGAGACCCTGCCGAGCGCCAACGACGTGCGCCGCGCGCTGGCGCTGGTGTGGCGGGTGTTGCTGTTCTGGCTGGTGATCGGTGTCCTGATGAGCCTGGCCCATATCGCCGGGTTCATCACCCGCTGAGCCCGTCGGTTTCGCTGTTCCCCCATGAGCAGTTCACCTCCCGAGACCCGCATCGACCTGCTGCGCCACGGCGAGCCGGTCGGCGGGCGCCGTTACCGCGGCCAGACCGATGACCCGCTGAGCGACAAGGGCTGGCAGCAGATGCGCAGTGCCGTGGCCGGCCTCAACGAGTGGGACCTGATCTACACCTCGCCACTGAGCCGCTGCGCGGCGTTTGCCGCGGAGCTCGCCGCCCGGCTCGGCCTGCCGCTCGCCACCGACGCGCGCCTCATGGAGATCGGTTTCGGTGCCTGGGAAGGGCGCACCGCCGAGGAGCTGCGCCGCGACGACCCGCTGCGCATCGAGCGCTTCTGGCGCGATCCGGTCGCCAACCGCCCGCCGGGGGCCGAGCCGGTGGCCGATTTCCACGCACGTGTGCGGTCCGCCTGGCAGGACATCCTCGCCGCCCATGCCGGGGCGCGCATCCTGATCGTCGGCCACGCCGGCATCACCCGCATGATGCTCAGCATCGCCCTCGGCAGTCCCCCGGAGCACATGTTCCGCATCCAGGTCGAAAACGCCGGTCTCACGCGACTGCGCGTGCGCGGCCGCGGCGATGAACAGTTCCCGATGCTCGAATTCCATGGGCGCGGTCTGCGCTAGGTCCCGATGCAACGTACCGGTGCGGTTGTGATCCTGGCCTTGTTCGCCGCCGTGGCGACCCTGCCGGCGCGCGCGACGATCACTGTCACCGACGATGCCGGCAAGACCCTGACCCTGGCCGCGCCGGCGCAGCGCATCGTGAGTCTCTCCCCGCACGCGACCGAGTTGCTGTTCGCGGCCGGCGCCGGCGACCGCGTGGTCGGGGTGTCGGCGTTCAGCGATTACCCGCCACTGGTGCGGGTGCTGCCGCAGGTCAGTGGTGGAGTGCGGCTCGACATCGAGCAGGTGCTGGCGCTCAGGCCGGATCTCGCGGTTGGCTGGTCGAGCGGCAACGCCAGTTCGGATCTCGACGCGCTGCGCCGCCACGGCATTCCGGTGTTCATCGCCGAACCGAAGAAGCTTGATGATCTCCCGGCGACACTGCTGAGCCTCGGTCGGGTCACGGGTCATGAGGCCGAGGCGCAGGCGGCGGCGGAGCAGTATCGCGCCCGGCTCACGACGCTGCGCGCGGACTATCGCGAGCGCACGCCGGTGCGGGTGTTTGTGATGATCAGCGCCCAGCCGCTGATGACGCTCAATCACGCGCACCTGTTGCAGGATGTGCTGCGCCTGTGCGGCGGACGCAACATCTTCGCCGCCCGCGACACGCTCGCGCCGACTGTCAGTTACGAGTCGGTATTGATCGAAGACCCGGAGGTGATCCTGTTCAGCAGCAGCCTCGGCACCGAGAGTGATGTGCGCGACTGGTGGCGCGACCGGGTCGATCTGCGCGCGGTGCGCGAGGGGCGGGTGTATTCGATACCGGCGGACACGACGCTGCGGCAGACGCCGCGCGTGCTCGACGGTGCTGCGAAGGTCTGCGCAGCGCTCGACGCCGCGCGTCCGACGGCGGGGCGCTGAGCACTCAGGTCTTCTTGCCGGCCGGCTGCCACAGCACGTCCGGCGCGCCGCCGGCTCGGTTCAGGGCGCGCGCCATGACGAACAGCAGGTCGGACAGGCGGTTGAGAAACTTGAGCGCGGCCGGCGACACGGTCTCGTGCCGCGACAGCGTGTACACCCGTCGCTCGGCGCGCCGGCATACGGTGCGGGCCATGTGACACAGGGCGGCGGCGCGGGTGCCGCCGGGCAGAATGAAATCCTTCAGTGCCGGCAGATGTTCATTCAGCCGGTCCAGCAGCTGTTCCAGCTCTGTCACCCGGGCATCATCGACCATGCGGTGCCCCGGAATGCACAGCTCCCCGCCGAGATCGAACAGCGTGTGCTGAATGCGCGTCAGCGCGGCGCCGATATCGTCCGGCAGCGTTTCGGTGAGCAGCACGCCGATCGCGCTGTTGAGCTCGTCGACCGAGCCGTAGGCTTCGACCCGCACATGATCCTTCGGCACGCGCGTGCCGTCGCCGAGGCCGGTCGTGCCGTCGTCGCCGGTGCGGGTGTAGATTTTTGAGAGTCGGTGGCCCATCAGTAGGAATCTGTGAGGTGATAGAGGACCGAAACCCGCAGGTCGAGTTGGGCGCTGCCGGTGTCGGTAACCCGTTCCACTTGGCGTAAGGAGTCTAACGCCGCCTGATCCAGAACCGCAAAGCCAGAGGTGTGCAGCACGCGCTGTAGTCGCAGCCGGCCATCGGTGTCGACCCGGAAACCGAGCAGCACCCGACCTTCCCAGCCGCGTTGGCGGGCAAGGGACGGATAGCGGAAATGACGCGCCAGTTCACTGATTACCTGCGCGCGCACACGGTTGGAAGCATCAGCGTTTTGGCCTTCGTCGTTCGCAATCCGGGATGGTGTCGCCGCCGCTGGTACCGGCATCGCGGCGCGATCCATGGTCGGCAGGTGCGCCGCGGGTTCGTCGGTCGCGGTTTGGCGAAAGCCGGTCGGGCCATGAGGTGCGGCGGTGTTCAGGGACACGGACAACGCTCCCCGCTCCTCGCCGGCTTCGATCCGCTCCGGGGCGGCGTGGTGGGCAATCAGTACGCTCGCGTGAATCGCCGCTGACCACACCAAAAACCATCCAAGGCGAAAGTGACAGCCGTTGCGCCGCGCGATGTGGTCGGTCATTTGCAGGGTCAACACGATCGGGACGCGGCTGGGTTGCCGCCGGATGTGTACCGCATCCGTCTCGGCGCAAAATGCAGCAGCACGGCCGCGCCTATGTACAGCGTCGTCACGGGTCGGGAGTGGACGTCATTCATGGCGTCTTCCCTTCAGGCCGGGCCGATTTCAGGTGCTGCAGCCGATAGCGAACGGTGAAATAGACGCTGCGCCCCGGCTGGTTGTAGTGCGCGGCCGTTTCGTAGTCCTTGTCGAGCAGGTTTTCGATCCGTGCCTGCAGGGTCCAGTCACGCGCTACCTGGTATTCGCCGCGCAGGTCGAGCGTCGCATAGCGTTTCAGTTCCACAGTATTGGCCAGATCGTCGTAACGTCGTCCCTCGCCGCGCAGCGTGCCACCGAGACGGACCGGGCCGACGCCGCGATCGGCGTCGAACCGGAACGATTCGCGTGCGCGGCGCGGCAGGTCGTTGCCGTCGAAGGTATCGCCTGAGCGATTTTCGGGGTCTAGCACTGTCAGCGCGGTGTGTGTCTCCCATCCGGCCGCGGGCGTTGCTAGCGTGGCTTCGACGCCGCGCAGAAGGGGATCGGCATTGACCGCCGCCGAGGTCGTGGAGTCGTAGACAATTAGGTTCTCGACTTTGCTTTCGAAGAGGGCCAGTGACCAGCGGGCTTTCCCGGCACTGCCGCGGGCTCCGATCTCAGCGGCTCGCGAGGTTGTCGGTTTCAGGTCGGGATTGCCGTACACCGGGTAGTACAGCTCGTTGAACGTCGGCGCCTTGAAGGCGGTACCGTATGATGCGATCAGACGCAGTCCATCACCGACCTGATAGCCATAGGCGAGGCCGCCGGTGTCGTGGTACCCAAACTGCTCGTTGTTGTCGCGACGCAGACTAAGCTGAATGTCGTGGGCACCGAGTTGTGCCTGGTGTTGGGCAAACACGCCCGTATTGTCGCGCGAGTCGACGGTATAAAGTGTGGTGCTGTCAACATGATCGTCTTGGTAATCGGCCCCAATCGTAAAGACGTGGTCGGTGCCGAACGAGAAGTCGTTCTGAACCGATGCAGTGCCGCGTCGGGTGTTGAAGCTGCTGTCAAAGATCCCGCCGGACTTGAAGTTGTCGGATTGATCTTGGTTCTGTCCAGCTAGTAATGTCAGGCGCCACATTGGAACGGGTTGCAGCTTTATGGTGGCTCCGATTACCTCCTGGACGATTACCGTTTCATTGGGCCCATTTTCGACGCCCAGGTACGTGACTGGGTCGTACGCATCGGCTTGGTCGAAATCGCTCCGGCCTTTGGTGTATGTCCAGAAGGCGTCCAGCTCGGCGCCGTTGTCGAAGCGGTAACCGCCGCGGACCGAGCCCGATCCGTTGCGGTAGCCATCATCGTCGGGTTCGTCAGTAAAGCAGCCGGTAACGTTCAGGATGCCGTTGCAGGCGTTGAAACCATCGGTGCGGTATCCGCTCGCATTTACGCTGAACCAACCGTTCTGTCCACCTCCTGCCGCGCCGGCGGTGCCTTCATAGGTGCGATAACTCCCGCCGGTAACGCTGAAATTCGGCGAGATGGGACCGCCGCCTTTGCGCGTGAAGATTTGAATCACGCCGCCGATTGCCTCTGAGCCATACACACTCGAGCGCGGGCCGCGGACAACCTCAATGCGATCGACCTGGGCCAGCGGGATGTGCTCGAATGCCGTTGTACCGAGGGTGGCCGAGCCGACCCTGATTCCGTCCATCAGCACGAGTACATGGCCGGACTCGGTGCCGCGCAGGAATATGGACGTCGGTTTGCCGGTGCCGCCACCGTTGACGACCGAAAGCCCGGGTTCGCCGCGCAGCAGGTCGCCGATGGATTGCGCCTGACTGCGTTCAATGTCCTCGCGCGTGATCACGGTCACCGAGGCAAGGGTCTCGTCCGAGGTCTGCGCCGTTCGGGTGGCGGTGACGATGATCTCCGGCTCGGGTTCGGCGGCCGGCGTGCTGATGGACAGGAACGACAGACCGGCAAGGGCCGATGTCGATATGAACTTCTTCACGAATTTCTCCCGGCGCACCCCACGTGCGCCCGACAGGCGATGGAACGGGCAACGGCGGGAGAGGAGGAGGACGGGACGACCCGTGCGCCCGGCTGCCCTCCGCAGCGTTGCATGAGGCGTCAGGCCGGTCTCCGGGCTCGCGCGTGTTTGGGGTGAATCGCCTTCCCGCGTCCTGACGCAGTGGCTGGCGAACTCGGGTGAGTCCGCCGCGATTCACCGCAACGCGCTTACCGTTGCGGGGGCAGCGCCGGAATTGCGTGCTTCGGCACGCGCACCGGCTTCCCGTTTCACTCCCGGATGGATCATCCTGGGGAGCACCTGAAGCTGGCGGCATTCTGGGCGCCGCGCTATGACCCTGTCAAGCAGAAGGGCTCCGTTTCCGGTCAATTCGCTAGGCCGAAACCGCTGGGCACTAGCGTGACGAGTGTCGTACGACGGTCGCCATCATGACGACTGACACACGGGGAGCGCATGCGTTGCGCGCGCGCATGTGGCAACGCCCCGTTGCTGCAGCGGCATCGCTGATGCCGTCGGCGTCTGCCGTCAGTCGGCCGGAATAAACAGCCGCCGCTCGCCGGCGCGCACCTCGCGCATGGCGCAGCCGTACACGGCTTCGAGCGCGGCCGCGGTGATGATCGCATCCAGCAGCCCGTGCTCATGCCGGCCGTCCGGCAGGAGCAGCAGGCCGTGGCTGCAATAGCGCAGCGCCAGGTTGATGTCGTGCAGCACGAACAGGTTGGCGTGGCCGGACTGTTGTGCGCGTCCGCTCAGCCGGCGCAGCAGCGCCACCTGATGCTGCGGATCGAGATGGTTGATCGGTTCGTCCCACAGACACAGCGGCGCCTGCTGGGCCAGCACCGCGGCGATCTCGACGCGGCGCCGTTCGCCGCCGGACAGCGTGCCGAGCGTGCGGGTGGCGAGTGCGCCGAGGCCGACGTCCTCGAGCGCCGCCGCGGCGATGGCGTGATCGGCCGGGCCTTCGGTATCGAGGCGGCCGAGGTGCGGATGGCGGCCGCTCAGCACGGTCTCCAGCACCGTGGCCGGGAATGCACTGGCCGAATCCTGGAACAATAGTGCCAGGGTGCGCGCGCGCGTGCGGCGCGCGACTGTCTGGATCGGTTGCCCATCGAGTCGCACGATGCCGGCTTGCGGCGCACGCAGACCGGCGAGAGTGTGCAACAACGTGGTCTTGCCGCTGCCGTTGGCGCCGAGGATCGCCCAGTTCTGGCCGGCCTCGATGGCCAGGTCGAGCTCGCGCGCCAGCCACTTGTCGCCGGCGCGCAGCGTGAGCGAGTCGGTCGCGAGTCGCGCCATGTCAGAGGCCGGCCCGGCTGCCGCGCCCGAGCAGCACCAGGAACAGCGGCACGCCGATCAGGGCCGTGATCACGCCGACCGGCAGCTGGGTCGGTGCCACCACGGTACGCGCCAGGGTGTCGGCCAGCGTGAGCAGGATGCCGCCGGCCAGCACGGCATCGGGCAGCAGCCGGCGGTGATCGGTGGCGCCGAGCAGGCGCAGCAGGTGCGGCACCACCAGGCCGATGAAGCCAATGGCGCCGGCCAGCGTCACCGCCGTGGCTGTCAGCAGCGACGCCAGCAGGTAGATGCCGTAGCGCAGCACGCGCACGTTCTCGCCGAGCGCGGCCGCGACGATCTCGCCGCGCGCGTACAGATTGAGGCTGCGCGCCAACGGCACCGTGGCGAGCAGGCCGCCGCCTAGCACCAGGAGCGCACTGCCCGGCGCACGCGCACCGTCCAGGTCGCCGAGCAGCCAGAACAGCATGCTCGCGAGGCTCGATTGCGGCGACAGCGCCAGCAACAGGCTGACCACCGCGCCGCAGCCGGTGGCGATCACCACGCCGGTGAGCAGCAACCGGGTTTCGGTCCAGGTGCCGCGCCCGTGGCTGAGCGCGAACACCAGCAGCATCGCCGCCAGGCTGCCGAGCAGGGCGCTGCCACTGACGGCGAATCCCGTAAACCCGAGCAATAGTGCCGTGAGCGCGGCCACCGAAGCGCCGCCCGACACGCCGAGGATATAGGGATCGGCGAGTGGGTTGCGGGTCAGGGCCTGCAGCAGTGCCCCGGCCAGTGCCAGCAGGCCGCCGACCGCGAATGCGCTCAGCGCGCGCGGCAGGCGGATCTGCAGCACCAGCGTTTCCGCCAAGCCGTGCTCGCTGCCGGTCAGTACCCGGGCAAGCGTGGCGGGGCTGAGCGGCTGGCTGCCGGCGAGCAGCGCCACGAGCAGGGCCAGCGGCGCCAGCAGGAGCAGGATGAGCCGCAGCCGGCGCACGCGCATCACGCGAGCTCGATGCACTTCCAGCCGCGGGTGTTTGCGTACTCGGCCAGCGTCGGGTCGGGGTTGACCGCCACCGGGTGGGTGACGAGATTGAGCAGCGGCAGGTCGTTGTGCGAATCGCTGTAGAACCAGCTGTCGTCGAGCTTCTCGGTGCGGTCGTGGATCCAGTCGGTCAGGCGCGTCACCTTGCCTTCGCGGTACGAGGGCACGCCGGCCACGCGGCCGGTGAATTCGCCGTTCACCTCTTCCGGTTCGGTGGCGATCAGGTGCGGGATGCCGAATTCCTCGGCGATCGGTGCGGTGATGAAGCGGTTGGTGGCGGTGATGATGAGCAGGGTGTCGCCGCGGCGGCGATGGTTGTCGACCAGGGCGCGGGCCGCGGGCGTGATCAGCGGCGCGATCCGGGTGCGCATGAATTCATCGCGCCAGCGGTCGAGTGTGGCGCGGCTGTTTTCCGCCAGCGGGCGCAGCTGGTGCTTTTCGAGGAACTCGTAGATGTCGAGCGTGCCGGCCAGGTAGGCGGCGTAGTAGCGGTTGTTCTCGGTGGCGAAGCGCTTGGCGTCGACCGCGCCCTGTTCCACCAGGAACTCGCCCCAGGCATGGTCGCTGTCCCCGCGCAGCAGGGTATTGTCGAGATCGAAAATCGCGAGGCTCACGTGATCGGCACCGGGTTCCGCAGGGCCGCCAAGGATAAACGCTCGCGCGGCGCGGGGGAACGGTACAATGGCGGATTGCCCGCAGACCGGGATCGTGAAAAAATTTCCCCATTTCGCGGCCGGATTGCGGCCCGCGCCGGTTGCCAGCCATGATTGATGACGAAGGTTACCGCCCCAACGTGGGCATCATCCTCTGCAATGATGAGGATCGGGTGTTCTGGGCGCGCCGCTGCGGCCAGAGCGGTTGGCAGTTTCCGCAGGGCGGGATCAAGCCCAACGAAACCCCCGAGCAGGCGCTGTATCGCGAACTGTGCGAGGAGGTCGGACTCAAGCCCGACCAGGTGCGGATTCTCGGTCGTACCCGGGACTGGCTGCGTTATGACATCCCGGCCCAGTTCCGGCGCTCGGCGCGGCCTTCGTCCTTCCGCGGCCAGAAGCAGATCTGGTTCCTGCTGCGATTCGTCGGCCACGAGGACAATGTGCGCCTGAACGCCTGCGACAAGCCGGAGTTCGACCGCTGGCGCTGGGTCGAATACTGGAGCACGCTCGAGCAGATCGTGGAATTCAAGCGCGGCGTCTACGAACTGGCGCTGCGCGAGCTGGCACCGTTGCTCGGACCCCGGGCGTCATGACGACCGCGTCCAGCGGGAATATCGGGACACCGGCCGGCGTCTAGCAGGAGACCCGGGTAGCTCGTTTGGGCACCCCTGATTTAGGTCAAGCAATAACCATTGTCGTTGGGGGCAAAATGGGCCCAGCGACAATCGCATAACGCTACCCACTACAGGAGACTCACCGTGAACCCCATCACCCGCAGAACCTTCCTCAAAGGCAGCCTCGCCTCGGGCGTGCTCGCCGTGGCGGCCGGCGCCGGGCTCGTGAAGCCCACCTCGGTGCTGGCCGCGAGCTGGCCGCAGTCGGCCTTCGAGGCCAAGGGCATCGACGACGCCCTGAAGGCCCTGTACGGCAGCGCGTCGGCCGCCGAGTCGAGCGCCATCACCATCAAGGCCCCGATCCAGGCCGAAAACGGCGCGGTGGTGCCGATTGCGGTGTCGACCAGCCTCCCGGGGGTGGAATCGATCGCCGTCCTGGTGAAGGAAAACGCCCAGCCGCTCGTCGCCGCCGCCACCCTCAACGGCGCGGCCGGCTACTTCTCGGCGCGCATGAAGATGGGCAAGACCTCCGACGTCAAGGTCGTGGTCAAGGCCCAGGGCAAGCTCCACACCGCCACCCAGCAGATCAAGGTGACGGTGGGCGGGTGCGGTGGTTGATGCGAAGACGCTACGAGGAATAACAACATGGCAAGAGAAATGAAGCTCCGCACCCGCACCCAGGAAGGCCAGGTCGAGATCCTGGTGCTGGTCAACCACCCGATGGAAACCGGCCTGCGCAAGGACAAGGCCAGCGGCAAGCCGATCCCGGCGCACTACATCCGCGAGCTGCAGGTGGAGCTCAACGGCAAGTTGCTCGCCGACGTGAAGATCGGCATCAGTATGTCCGAAAACCCGCTGCTCGGTTTCCGCTCCACGGTCGCCAAGAATGGCGACAAGCTCAAGGTCAGCTGGAAGGACAATCTCGGCGAGTCGGGGACGGCCGAGGCGGTGGTCGACGTCTCTTAACAGAGGTTTCGGGTTAAAAGCGGCGGCGCTCGGCGCGTCTACGTAACGGCCCGCGAGTCGACCCGAAAAGCGTTATCGCGGCCAGGCGGCCAATCCTACAGGCACGACACTGCGCGTACTTGTAGGAGCGGCCGTCTGGCCGCGATTGTTTTTCAAACCCGAAACCCGAAACCCGAAACTAGCCTAACAGCTGCGGCTTGCCGAAGTGAAAGCCCTGGCCCCAGTCGACGCCGATGTCGCGCGCGATGTCGGCGGTCTGCGGGTCTTCGATGAATTCGGCGAGCGTGATGAGGCCGAGGTCGGCGGCGGTGTGCTGGATGCCCTGCACGATGGTGCGCACCCGCGGTTCGTGCAGGCGCTGGATCAGCGAACCCTCGATCTTGAGAAAGGCAAAGGGCAGATCGGCAAGATACTTGTACGACGAGTAACCGCTGCCGAAGTCGTCGAGCGCCAGTCGCAGCCCGAAGTCGAGAAACGGCCGCAGCAGCTCGCGCGCGACGTCGATGTCGTCCAGCAGCTCACGTTCGGTGATCTCGATTACCAGCGGCTTCACCGGGCCGATGCGGTCGCTGCACACCATGCAGCTGCGCTGCGCCTCTTCCAGCAACTGCGCCACCACGTCCGGGTGGTGCAGCAGGTTGCCGGAGATATTCATGAAATGGGCGAGCGGCCGGTTGTGCTGCAGTGACGCAACGCAGTGCGAGAACGTCTGCATGATGATCGCCCGGTCGATCTGGTAGGTGAGTTGCAGCTCGCGCGCCGCATCGATGAAGGCGCTGGCCGGGATGGCGCGCCGGCCGGGACTGACGATGCGCGCCAGCGCCTCTTCGGCGACGACCGTGCCGGTCTTGAGGTCGACGATCGGCTGGT
>Ga0316626_10001136_pt1 | contig 11608 bp, 14 predicted proteins | sample OWC_Aug_T1_C1_D5_FD_207656 | JGI IMG/M metagenome (GOLD analysis project Ga0316626, IMG submission 207656) | Wetland soil microbial communities from Old Woman Creek delta, Ohio, United States - OWC_Aug_T1_C1_D5_A | ecosystem: Environmental > Terrestrial > Soil > Wetlands | place: USA: Ohio...
CAGCAGTAACAAGGAGTATCGCTTCTTTATGGACTTACTTAGCGGTAACATGGCTGACAGGTTGTTCAGGTTGCATATTGACAGGCACAACTGTGCTAACCTTAAGAGTGAAATGGAGGTAACCAAGACAAAGCTTGCATCCGCTAAAAGTGGTGCGAATATCGTTGTTAAGCAAAAGACTGGTGATAAGTTACCTTTCAACAGGTTGGCTAAAGAGTCTACCAACCTTACAGATGCATTAAAATACTTCATTATGCGTAAGGACTGGGTGTACTTGTGGGAACATATCGGAGCAGCACAACAGTAACACAACTTCATAGATTATTATAGTTTAGGCGGCGGCGTAGTGATACGGCGCTGTTTTTTTATTCCAAGTCCGCCAGTAGGTGGGATTTACTGTGTTAAATACTGTGCAAGTACATTAAAAGCATCACATATCTAATTAACACTCCGACCTGCAATCGCAAGCGACCGGAGGCGCGGTTCGGGCATCACTGCGTTTGCTCGGCGCTCGTTTTTCAAACTCGCCGCCGTAATTCATTGATAATAAGCACTTATTAACGTTTGGTTGCTGTCTTTTACTCCAGATAACGACCTATTTTAACATGGAGCGCCCCGCAAAAAGTAGATTTTTCAAAATTCACGGCTAACATAGGAAGAAAAATCTACTTTTTGCGGGGTTAAGCGGTATTAATCGCATGCGATTAATGTTGTGTGTCTATTCATTCTCTTAATCCGTATTTCGCCTTTTTTTATCACTTTCTACACCTGTTATCGCTTTTATGCTATTGCAAAGGTATATACGCCGTTTCCATACTTCAAGGTCAAGCCGTTACACGGTTTTGTCCGAAATCTCCACTCTACGAGTAGTATTTAGTTCAAAAATCTTGCTGTCTGTCTCCGCCATACCTGATTATGCAACATCAAAAAGCGAAACATACGGTTGCGAAAGTGACGGAATAAAAAAAAGCTCCACATGGGAGAATGAAATTTCAAAAAGTTCACACCGGAAAGCTTCAAGTTCAAGAATAAAAAAGATTAAGAAAATGACAGCATTAGAATCACAATGGCAAAAGCCTTTACAGACAATATTTGACTATGTACCGACTAAATACAAGGCTAATAGTACCGAATGGCGTATACGTCGGTTTATATGGGAGTTCAAAGACGGCAAACATACGTTTGAAGCGGCTAAGATAGTTGCAAACAACATAATTAAGAGCTTCGGCGATGCGGTCAAAGGTATGTTGTTCGTTTGCGTTCCTGCTTCAAGTCAAGCTAAAAATACGGCTCGTTATCGGAATTTTTGCGAAATAGTTTGCCGATTAACAGGCATGAATAACGGTTTTAATGCTGTGGAAGTCGAGGGCGAACGCCTTGCAATTCATGAACGCGGAACAAAGAAAAGTTTACAATCCGTTGAGGTAGTTAAGGTCAATCCTGATAAGGTCAAAGGGCAAAAAGTTATTGTTTTTGATGACATCATAACACGTGGCTACAGTTATGCACGTTTTGCGTGTGAAGTGGAGCGCAACGGTGCACAGGTCATGGGAGGTGTGTTTTTAGGTCGGACAATTCAAAGATAAAGGACTATGACTACAGTATTAAGAAACGGCGGTTATAACTCACAAAGCGGGTTTGTAGACCATTCAAAAAGAAATTTCGGTGTGTGGCGTATTATAGATGTTGACGGACAAAAGATATATCAAGGGACGGTATCCATTCGTGAAGCGACGTATACGGAACTTGCAGATAATAAGAAAGATTTAGCGATTAAGTTGGATAAACTCTTTAAATTGTATTGGTAGGCAAAAAATCGCCGCCGCGCGCTTGGCGTGCGGCGGTAAATAGGATTCTGTTTTACTATGGAAAAATACTCAATTTTTCTCATTTAAGATTATTTATAACAAAATCGTTATACTTTTCTTTGTCTATTATAACATAATCGTTATCTTTGTGGCGTAAACAAATGCTCTTTTAAATTATGAAAATAACAGAGTTCTTGAAACAGGCTAGTGCAATTGGCTGTTATTTCGTCAAGCATGGCAAGGAACACGATGTGTGGTATAGTCCGGTTACAGGTCATTACTTCCGAGTTCCAAGACATGGTAGTCAAGAAATAAAAAAAGGTACATTGCATAGCATGAGTAAAGATGCAGGTCTTAAATGACCTGCACATTTGCTTACTAAATTGAAATTTTATCTTATAAGGTTATGAAACATACTGCGATTATTGAGATGTGGGACGATGGTACATTTAGTATATATGTACCTGATATGATATCACATAGCTTAAATGCCCAAGGCAAAACTGTAGAAGAAGCCAAAAAGGGTTTGTTTGACGGTATTTCTGACTACGTTGATATGTATATGGAAGAGGGTAAACCTATACCCGATGAATTAGTCGATGTCGAATTTGACTACAAATACGATATCGCATCATTCTTTGAATATTTCAATTGGATTAATATTTCTAAGTTCTCGGAAAAGGCGGGAATAAATGCATCTTTAATGAGACAGTACAAAAATAGATTATCATTTGCCTCGGAGAAACAATGCGAAAAAATTCAAAAGGCAATAAATGAATTGGGATCGGAATTAACAGCCGTAAGGCTCTGATATTTTTATAAAGAGAATTTTGTTTACAAAAGGCTGTGCCGAATGGCATAGCCTTTTTATTTTACAATAACTTGTAAAAGATTCTGTTTTTAATATCTTTGCAAGGTAAAAAAGCAAAATTAATTATGGAAACAATAATAGTAAATGTTAGTTGGAGCGGCAAAAACTTTAATGCTTCATTAAGTGACAATGTACCGGGTGCCGTTGTTATTACGGACAAAACATTTGACGGATTAAAAAAAGCTGTTGTTTCCACTCTTGAATTCCATATCGAAGGAATGATCGAAGATGGAGACAATGTACCGGCATGGCTGGCCAATAAGGATTATAATTTTGAATTTAAATTAAGCACATCAGCAATGATGAACAAATAATCGCATTTAATAAATTAGTTTTATTGTTTTTTATGGCTATCTTTGTAGAAATTCATTAATGAAGACATAGACATCGGCTTTTATTGTGCAGAATAACAGCTGATGTTTTTATATTTTACAAAAGAATACAAAATATATGTTTCATTTTCTCTATATTTGTAATCGTATATAAGTTAAAATAGATATTGATAGCTGCACCTAACATATCTATAATTATTAACTTTTAAGTAGAAACGTGCAGGTTTCATAAATAATATTATGAATCCATATAAAAGAATTCCTTTATCAAAACTTATTATCAATCCGGATAATGACAGATTTGAGCCTGTAAATAATGAACAAGAAGCTATTGACATAATGTTGTCAGAATTAGGTCCAACTATATATGAATTAGCTAAAGATATTTTAGAAAAACACTTATCAAAAACTCCTTTATATGTTATTCCGAATGAAGATAAATACATAATTAAAGATGGCAATAGAAGAGTTACTGCTATAAAATTGATGACTCATCCCAATTTAATTGATAAGAAAAAATTTCCAGATTATAAAAGACAATTCACTCAGCTTAACCGTAAGTTTAAAAAAAATCCAATTAAATTCATATATTGTGTTTTATATGATAACGCAGAAGATGCTGATATATGGGTTAAACTCCAACATACAGGAATGCAAAATGGTCGTGGCGTTGTAAGTTGGAATTCAGAACAAATTCGTAGGTTTGATATTAAGCACGGTAAAAAAGATTTTATGATTCAAATTTATGATTATATAAAAAATAATGCTAATATAGATACTGACACAAAGCAACTTCTATCTCAAGTAAAAATGACTAACTTGGAGCGCTTATTATCAGATAAAAATGTTAAAAAAAATATAGGATTAATATTGGACAAAGGTATAATCAAATCTTGTGTGCCGGAGGAAATACTGGCAAAAACTTTTACCAGAATAATAAAGGATTTTTCAGCCTCAAATTTTAAAGTGCGGGATATATATAATAATGAAGATAGAACAAAATATATTAATTCGATTAGCTCCGATTTACCTGAAGAATCAGATAAAGATATTAACAAGATATGGCAAATAAGTAATGAAAATTATGATGAACAAGATGCTGATATAAAATCAAATCATGAGAAAAAAATAAATAAAATAAATTCTACAGAAAGAAAAAGATTAATTCCTTCAACTTGTAGTATTAATATTATCAATCCACGAGTTAATAGTATTTATAATGAGCTTAAGAAACTTGATGTAAAAAAGTTTCCTAATAGTGTGGCCGTACTTCTTAGAGTTTTTGTAGAATTGAGTTGTGATTGTTTTTTAGATGGTCATCCAAATTTGATAGCCATGAAAAAAGAATCAGGCGTAACTGTTCAATGCTCAGGAATGGATTTAAATCAAAAAATAGATAAAATAAACCAATACCTTAATAGCAAACATCTTATTGACAAGTCAATATGTAAAGGGATAAAGACTTTGAAGAAAGAAGATAATCTTGGCAGTATTGATTCGCTCAACAATTACGTACATAGTACTAGATTTACACCTATACCTGAAAGTCTACCTCTAATTTGGAATAATATTCAAGAATTTATAGTAATTTTGTGGAATAATATTAACGATAAAGATACTGAAAAATGAACTTCTATTCTCCTCTTAGATATCCTGGCGGAAAGAAAAATTTATCAAAGTTTTTCTGTAATTTGCTTACAAGAAACAACATGGGGGGCGGTACATATATTGAGCCCTATGTTGGGGGAGGATCGGTTGCATTGCATCTGTTGTTCAACGATATTGTATCAGATATTATAATAAATGACAAGGATAGGTCTATATATGCATTTTGGCATTCAGTATTGAATGATACAGACAACCTTTGTAAATTAATTGTTGATACACCTATTAACATTGATGAATGGAACAAACAAAGAGAAATACAAAAGCATAAAGGCAATATAGATGCATTATCATTAGGATTCTCAACTTTCTTTTTAAATAGAACAAACCGCTCTGGCATTATTAAAGGGGGTGTCATTGGGGGAAAAGAACAGTTAGGTGAATATAAAATAGATGCTCGTTTTAATAAACAAGAGCTGATCAGGAGAATACAAAATATAGCAATCCATAAAAATCGCATAGCGCTTTACAATTGTGATGCGGTACAACTTTTACATGATTTAGAAAATGAAATGACACCTGATACAATGGTTTATCTTGATCCTCCTTATTACGTTAAAGGTAAAGGACTTTATATGAATTACTATAATGATGATGACCACAAAAATATAAAAAAAGAAATAGACCAAGTAAATAACTCAAAATGGGTTATTACATATGACGAAACCAACTTTATAGAAAACCTTTATAATAATTACCGAATGAAAGAATATACCTTAAATTATTGTGCTGCAAAAAAGGGGATTGCTAAAGAATATATGTTTTTTTCAGATAATTGTATCATACCTAATGATGACCCTATTTTTATAAATAATTAGTTTTTGTCTTAACCCAATAATATAAATAAGCATATTAATCATTTTTTTCAAAATTATTTTAAGTAAGATGCCCTAATTTTCGTAAATCTTTTATGCGTCTACCTATTTTCTCCAGAATCTCTCTTCCATTATATCAATTATTTACCTGCAAATATTGGAGGTTCTATTGGGAATTAGCTAAACTTATAAGTTTAGCTAATTTAGGAATGCGGCTAATAATAAAACTAATTTTTATGACGTTTATCCATTTCCAAATAAGACATCGTAAGTCTGGCCCACTTAGTCATATCATCTACTGTATGTTCTCCATTTAGAGCTTTTTTCATATTATCAACCGACTGCCATTTATAGGCAAAAGCACGAAAAATAACACCTATTCCTCTAAATGGTACAGGGAAAAATTGCATTACTTGTATTTCAGTATGACGTTGATCTATGAACCATGAGTCACAAACTAAAGGAAATAAAAGATCAAAAGCATCTAAAGCATTAGGTATTTCTTCATTGCTTATTCCTGTGTAATCCGATAATAATTGATATTCTTCCTTTTGCTTACATTTTAAAATAAATCCACCAAATAAATATATAAATACTTGCCAAAAATATGGATATAAATAAAAATATTTTTCCCCTTTTAATTTATACAGCCCGCCAATAATAATATTAGCAGGCAAATCAAAGTATTTAATCCTCTCCGCTAATGTTTTTTTATCTTTTCCAATAAGTATATCTTCTATGCAAGCTTTCATAATAGCAAGTCGAGACATTAACTCTGCATATAATGAAACATATAAAATATCAGGTTCAGTAGCATCATAGAATAAGTGCTTAAAATCACTTGTCTCTAAAAATAATTTGTCTCCATTATCAGGATAAGTTTCACCATTTAATTCTTTTGAAATTCTTGCTGTAATATTTTTATTATCAGTATATAAAGCAAATAATGCTGAAAGCTTATCAATTGGAGCAGGTTCAAAAAAAACATTATTACTGACATTAAAGATAAACTTATCCAATTTATTAAATCCAACATTTTCAGGTTCGCTTTTTTTCCTACATTGTAGTGTCAATAGCATCTCTTTCTCAAGAGCATAAGAATATCGAAGAATTGCTACGACATCAGATGAAACAGATTCCCCTTTTATATTATAAGCATTATAAATTTCACCATCATCTAACTGTTTATCATTCACAAGGTGTACTTTTATTTTGTCAAAAAAAATTTTATCCAAATCCATATCATCCGTAGTTTTCTGTACTATAAAATTTGCTTTGTCTAATTCCAAATAATCAAGCCATCCTCTAACTTTAAATACATCAGAATACCCCCATCCTCCAGACTTAACTTCAGCTAAAATACGGCAATATTTATCCTTTTCAAATTTTGTAGAAACTATATCCAGTTCTAAAAAATCATGCCTAAGCCTTAAAATAACACCTCTTTCGAGATAATAACCACCAGCTTGTAACAAAGCTGCTACATAATCTTCATAATCTTTTTTTTTCGGTATATCAGGTAAAGTAAGTCCTGAATCCGTTTTTTCTGTACTCATTATATTATATTTTATGTTTATATTACACAAATATATAAAATAAATGCAACTCACCCTTTGCATCCTGCAAAAATACTTTCGCATTAGCTTGTTCTAATTAACCTTTTTATCTAAATTTGTGCTCGATAATATAGTGATTGCACGCACTATTAACAAACTAAATTAGACATTAGGTGCAGATAATTGTCTATTATAAATATATTATGAAGAAAATATTATTTTTTATTATTTTTATCATGCCATGTTGTTTTTCTATGGCACAAAATTGTAAATATGATAGTCTTACAAATTCAATAGACATAACTCATTTGGAAATTTACGTTGGGCAAACAATATATGTGCCAGATGGACATCTTTTTAAAAAATATGGATATGATCATTTCATGAAAAATCTTAAGGGTGACATCTACCATCAAACAATCTTTGATAAATCAAAATACGAATCATTATCTAAAAGATACTTCAAAATTATAGGAACAGGAACACCTTATGGTAAAACATATAAATACATAGAATTAAAAGATACAACCAAAAATGAACATTTATATTATATTGTTAAATCAGACAACGAAAACGAAGTGAATCCAGAACTAATATTTACTGGATACTTAGCAAGAATGGGTAAGATTCTTATTGGCAAAGACGTTTACTTAGATACAGAAAAGCCTCATAAAATACATAGATTTTACTTTAATGAAAATAATGGAGAGTTTTCAATTGATTTCGGAGGTATAAAAGATTATCCTTATAGCGATAATTTACTTTTACAGTCAAAACAGAATGAACTCTTGTTTAATGAGAATAATGAGAGGAATAAAAATATAGAGATATATGGAGATTTAAAAATAGGAATGAAAAAAGATATTGTATTGAAAATATGCGGAACGCCTAATAATGTCAATAAAACAATTGATAAATCAGGTGTCCATGAACAACTAGTATATACCAATAAATATGTATACATAGATAATGAAATCGTTACAAGCATACAATATATGAATTAGTTCCAAAATTATTTTGCCAATTCAAAAAATGTTCTCATATTTGCCATTGCTTAAACACATGGAAGTTAGTCTTCTCCGTAGAGTTGCGGTAACAGCTCAAGACATTTTAGAATCTTCGGGCTTTTTTTATGCCTGATTTTTATGATATGGCGGCTGCCTTTCCTGACATATTTTGCTCTTCGGAGACAATCTGTGTGTTTAAGCAACGGGAAATGGCAGCCGTTCTTGTTTCTGCCTTAAATGCTTAAACACACAGTAATATGAGAACAAAAACAATCTCAGTGGCTAATAACGAGGTTAGAGAGTCACAAATTAAAAAGTTCCTCAATAGTGAGGTTAAATCAGTGTCACATATCTTAGACACGAAAATTCAAGTTAAGCAATTGATAGCTCACGTCAATCTCATTGTATCGCTGGTCATGACAGCGATTCTTATTGAGGTTTCAGTCTTGCTGGCAGGCGCTTCGCTGGCTTATGCTGCTATCAGTATAGCTATAATTAAAAAATATCCGATTAAAGGCCTTATCGATTAATCGCGCGCGAAATTATGTCTAACAATTAAAAACAAACAGAATGAATATACATAAAGTTAATGAGGATAAATACCAAATAAATAAGGGAGTACAAGGTATTAATTTTTCTTTGGACGATTTCGTTTTCATCAAAAAAGCGGTAAACATAATATATGATTCAGTTAACAAAAGTACTTTGCCTGAATATTATTGCAGCAGCTTAAGAATATTCCGAGTAGAAACAGTTAATCAAAACACACCAAGCAAAATAAGCGCACACTTCTATATTGAAGATCACACTGATTTTAAATCGCTATCGGTTCATGATTTGAGAAAACTAAAGAATCAAATCGATACAATTATAAAGAAAACGCCGGACAAAAAATTCATCGATGATTCTAACGTTGACAGCGATGCATGGTCGGTCTCAGTCAGAAACATATTGTATCAGGGTGAACTGTACCCACTAAATGTAAAAATCTACTACATAGATTTGGATAACGACTCCGCAGAGGTCGAAATGGACTTTACTTTTAAAGAGTTTATTGAACTTACACAAAGGATAAATAAATTCCACTAATAAAATTTTTGCACATTAATTGCCCTGCATTTGGCATCATAATACCTTATGCAGGGCTTTTTATGTCCTTTTTTCAATCATGATTGCCATATACTTTTGTATCAAACAAAATAAAATGGCAGCAACCGATTTACAACAGATAAAACTCACGTTCATTCGACAATGCTTGCAAAAGCATGGCGAATGGCTTAAAGGTGTCTTTCTACAGGTATTAACCAAGAATCAACACATTAAGACTTCCGAATTGGTTAACTCTATACGTTTTGAGGTTAACGGCAACGATGCTATTAACAAACTTGAATTTACATTCCTTGATTACGGCCGTTTCTTCGATATTGCAGCTTATGCAGCTCACAAAAAGAGAAATAACGATTGGAATGCTAGCATAAACAAAATGCTTTGGGGTATAAACTCAAATTCTACACGTAAAAAATCTAAGAGGTTACTAAATCCTTTTTATAACCCTAACGGCAGCAAACTCGGCGCTGACGGACAAAAAAACACCAAATATATTGCAAAGACTAACAAATGGTATGCCCGTACCATGTACGGAGGCTTCGGCAAACTCGTTAGTTCGTTGATGTACGGTCTCTCCGATGAAGTGCTGGCAAAACTAAAAACCGATTTGGAAAATAATAACACGATATGAACGCAAAAAAGAAATTTAAAGACACGACAAAGGCAAAAGTCACTAATTACGGTGGACTGTCGCTCGTCGGTACCGGTGTCGGTACTTATGCACTCAAAATGAGTACATATAACGATTATGATTTTGAGAAATTTATTAATCTCGGTGCTGCATCTTGGGACAGTGATCCTGTGAGTATTGCCGGCTTTCCGTGCGTGCCGTGGGGCCCTGATGATAATTTGCCGGTACTTGTACGTAATTTACTGGAGAAAAATAACCTCGGGCCTGGTATCCTGACGCGTAAAGCAGGACTGATTTACGGTCAAGGGCCTGCATTGTATCGCAATCAAATTGAAGACAATGAGGTTAATAGAATGTGGTGTGATGATGCCGACATACAGTCATGGCTGGATAGTTGGGATTATAAACGTTATATCCGTAATGCTATTACAGAATATAACCACATGGGCGGCGTATTCGCCAAATATCGTTGTGGACGCGGTGTCCGTATCGGCCGTTCATGGATAGCGTCAATTGAAGCTTTACCGTCTAAGGACTGTCGCCTGGTGTGGCCGCAATCCGGATTTAAAACGCTTGATTCAGTTGATACTGTACTAGTCGGTGACTTTGAATCGTTCAATAACCGTGATATTTACCAATATCCGGTATTTGACAAATATAATCCTACAGCCAATGAATTGGCCGTTAAATATCACTGCCTACGCTCTTACGGCCGTAACTTTTATGCCGTATCATCATTCCTCGGCTCGTTGCCCTGGATGGAGAATGCCAACGAGCTGCCTAATATTATTAAGGCTCTCAACCAAAACATGATGGCCGGAGCTTACATCGTTCATGAACCTGCGGCTTATTGGGAGGATAAACGGCTTAAATTAATAGAGATGCATACTGATGAGAATGAAGCGCAGATAGACAAACGTATGAATGAACTGAAGGACACCATAACAGCCACAATTGCTGAAGTAATGGCCGGTAGTAAGAATGCCGGCAAATTCTTCACGGCCGTTGACTTTATCGACCCGGTATCAGGACAAGAACAATCTTGGAAAATTGAACCTATCGAAATGAACATCGATACATACATCGACGCGCAGGTTAAAGTTAGCCGCATTGCCGACAGCTCGACTACTTCCGGGTTGGGATTAAGCCCGGCTCTTTCTAACTTGATTATTGACGGCAAAGCCGATAGCGGCTCACAGATGCTTTATGCACTTAAAATCTTTTTCGGTGCTGATACGCAGATTCCGGAGGATATTGTACTGGAGCCGATTAATGATGCTATTGCAATTAATTTCCCTAACAAAAAAGGCGTCAAGCTCGGACTATACAGGCAAATGATTAATAAAGAGGATAATGTGACTGCGTCACAGAGAACGACAAATAACATCTGATTATGACGGTTTTTGAGGCAATAACTGAAATGCGACGCATAAGCAAGACTGACGGAGAGTTTTCTTTTTCGTTCATGACTTACAGCCGTGACAAACGGCATAGTTCAGGCGTACGTTATGTCTCACGCGCCAGGCTTAACAAGCAGTCGCGTGAAGGCGAAAAAGAACTTTCCGATTACATGCTAAATTATGTAGACCTTGATACAGGGCAATATCGCACTTGTTATCAACCTCTGCTTATGACTTTCAATGGTAACACATTAATACTATAAAGATTATGATATTCAAAACTTCTGATGATATAACTGCCATTACCGGCAGTTATTATAAAAATAACAATTTTGCTAAAGTACTTCCGTTTCTTCAAACGGCTGAAACAAAACTTGCCAAAATAATAGGCAAAGAAACTGTCGATAAGGTGGAGA
>Ga0316626_10001139_pt1 | contig 11598 bp, 12 predicted proteins | sample OWC_Aug_T1_C1_D5_FD_207656 | JGI IMG/M metagenome (GOLD analysis project Ga0316626, IMG submission 207656) | Wetland soil microbial communities from Old Woman Creek delta, Ohio, United States - OWC_Aug_T1_C1_D5_A | ecosystem: Environmental > Terrestrial > Soil > Wetlands | place: USA: Ohio...
TCCCATGCATTTTCCCCCGTCCACTTCCGCCACATCTCCCCCGTTTCCCATGCTCAGGGCATCGAAGAAACACCTCTCCAAGCATTCCTCGCACCCATTGCATGCCCGAGCCTCCACCGAGGCTCTAAACCGGCTTGGCGCACAGAATTTTCCGAGACCGCTCTTGAGGGACGTCCAGTTCATGCAGCAGTCAGCACAGCAATTGCAGATCACCGTGCCCAAAGCCCTCTTGTTCTCGGATACGTGCACCAACCCCTCCTCCTCACACATCCTCAGCATGCTAAGCGCTTCTTCCTTGGTGAGCTCTCGGCCCGTGCCCCGCTCGATGGCATAGTCGGCGGCCCGATCGATCTGGAGACAGACGTCCAGAGGTTTTCCGCACGCGCCGTCGATGACGCGGCAGGAGCATCTGGTCACAGCGAGGCTCCGGGAGCTGGCAACCAGTTCTCTCACGTCGTCGAAGGCAAGGACCTGCGTATTGCTATCAATGCTCACGTTGACGGGAATCACCCTGAGGATCGAGCCGGGAATCAGCTCCTCCAACTTCCTGGTGAAATCACCCCACTCCGTCTCCATGAACTGCTTCCATAGCCCGAGCATCCCGGGTGGTGGATCGTTCGCGACTGCCGTGGCGTCATGCAACTGCATCAAATGCCGCGCCCGATAGTACCGAGTGCTGTCCTTTTTCTTCGACTTGAAGAGCAGCCCTTTCCGGAAGAGCGGATCCATCATCCGCTCCACCTCACTCACGCTCATCCCTGTCCGCTCGGAAATCTCATCGACCGTGGCTGGCGGTGCCGCCGCAAGGAGGACCCTGGCCTCCTTCTCGTCGGTCAGCGTCTTGAAAATCGATGCAACGATCTTCGAGCCACCCGCGCCGACTGTTTCTGCCAGCTGCTCGCACAGCGTCTTTTCTGCCATTGCGATTCACCTTCCTTCGTACACCAGCGGGCCTCGACCGTCTTCTCCGTCGCGCGACGCGAATTCGGACCCGCTCACCCGTCCTGTGCCGCCCGTACCACCGTGGATACCAACTCCTCTGTACACCAACCCCGATGTTGCATTCCAGGGCGGCCGGAGCATCCCAGCCTGGATCATTCCTGGGTTCTTCGTCGCAAACACTCCGGGCTAGCCAGACGTATCCAAAACAGCTACGAGAACCGTAGGAAGCAGAACCGAAATGAGGTGCGCCAAAGACTGCTACCTGCTTGGAGCCTATCCCATGACCCCGGACCGATCAGTCTGTGGCAGCCGCCGTATGCCGCGAAGGCCGACCGGTGTGATTATGGGATAGGCTGTTATTGCTTGTTGGGTGATCGAAACTGCCTCACTCACAATGAAGATCACTGAGGTATGTTACCCCTGTCTCGGGCGACTGGTGAGGCAGGCCGCGGAGCTGGCGACAGAGGATCCCGATCTGAGAGCACGGGTGATCGAAGAAGGAATGAAGCTGCTCCAGCGTGAGTTCTCTCCCGAGAAGACTTCCATCGCGGTCGCCATGCCGCTCCATCGCATGGTGAAGGCGATCACCGGGAACCGGGATCCCTATCTGCGAATGAAGGAAGCGGAAGTCGCGATGGCCCGGCAGTTAGACCTTCTCCGTGACTTCGGCCGCCGAGAAGGGCTTAAGAGCGATATAATGCAGGCTGTCCGTGGAAACACCATCGATTTCTTCCGGGACGCAGAAGAGGTGAGGAGAGACCTGATGTTGCCGGTGGAATTCGCCATCGACGACACAGGGAAACTGGAGGCAAAGCTGGAAGGCGCGAGGCGTGTGCTTTACCTGGCGGACAACGCCGGAGAGGTATTATTCGACCTCAGGCTCGTGCGGACGCTCGGTGATCATGCCGCCGTCACCTACGTGGTGAAGGAATCGCCCATCCAGAATGACATCACACGCTCTGACCTGGACTACTTCGGGCTCGCCGGCGAACTATCCAGGGTGATCACGACAGGGACAGACACTCCCGGGGTGGAGATGGACAAGGCTTCGAGCGAGTTTTGCTCCGAATTCGAGGCGGCCGACCTGGTGCTGGCCAAAGGGATGGGCTACTGGGAGACCTTGTCTGAATTACCCCCAACGGGAAAGGTCTTTCATCTCCTCAAGGCCAAGTGCTTGCCGGTGGCGAACTCACTGGGCGTGGAACTGGACAGCTACGTGGTTTTTCTGCGGTGAAGTCCAGAGGTGGGTCCCCATGTCCGGCCACTGGCCGCCGCGCAAAGCAAAGGCCGTGCCGGACATCAGACATACGGTATGGCTTCCGGTCGAGTTCCTGGCGCCAGACACGTATCCCATCGAGCCTGAGGGGCCGATTCTCCCTCACTCGGCGCTCAAGCGCAAAGCATGTACGTTCAAGGCGTGGCGGGGGCTGCTGCGACCGAGCGATATCCGGATAGCGCGGGCCCGGGACCGGAGTCTCTACTCGGGAACGGCTGCCGTGGTCGTGAGCGCCCCCAGCACCGGCATGCAAGACTGGCCAACGACATCTCTCCCTGGATATGGTACCGTAGCCTACATGGGGACTCCCGCACCGGCACGAGTTCTCCGGCAGCTCGCCGAGCGGTACGCAGAATTGCTCCTGGTAACCCTGAAAGACAGACTGGTTTCCGTCGTGCTCTTCGGATCGGTTGCGCGGGGTGACCCGTCCGTCACCTCGGACATCGATCTCGTGATCATTGTCACCGACTTGCCCGTCGGCCAGTTCGCGCGCAAGCGCCTGCTTACGCCAGCCGACGCGGCGTTCGAGGCAGATCTCGAGAAGGCCAGGGCACAAGGTGTCGACACCAGACTGGCGCGTATCGTCCGCACCCCGCGGGAAGCAGCCCGCCCGGTCCCGCTTTATCTCGACCTCACAGAAGACGCCACTCTGCTGTATGACCGCGACGGGTTCTTTGCGAGCGTTCTCGACCAGGTGAGAGCGTCGCTGCGACGCCTCGGGGCACGCCGCATCCGACAGGGCAAAGCCTGGTATTGGGATCTCAAGCCAGATTTCAAGCCGGGCGATATCATCGAAATATGACCGGCAACGAAATGGCGCGCAGCAACTTCCGGCGGGCCGCGATGGTGTTGCGCGAAGCCGAGCGCTTATACGGCGACGGGGCCTGGAATCTCGTCGTCCGCCGGTGTCAGGAAGCAGTGGAACTCTCCCTCAAAGGCGTGCTCCGCGCCGCAGGGGTGGAAGTCCCGAAGATCCATGACGTCGGCAACACGCTGCGTGAGCACGTGCACCGGCTGCCGGCCCAGATCGCTGCCGAAATCGACACGCTCGCCTCCACCTCCCGGCGTCTGCGCGAGGAGCGAGAGCTCGCGTTCTACGGAGACGAAGAAACAGGGACGGAAGCCGAGGCATTGTTCTCGCGAGCGGACGCCGACGACGCGCTGCGAAGCGCTCGGCACGTAGTACGACTCTCGAGTTCCCCGAATCCGAGCTGTTGACGGTACGGGGTGGCATAACCGACGTCAACTACTCTTGCCGGCAGAAATAATTGTCGCTGATCACGCATGCCCCAACGTAACCTGGGCCTCCCTCCGGTGTTGGAGGTAGCGGAGGGTTGGATCATGGCAAGACTCCTCGGGCTGGCAACGCTGTTCGTCCTCGTCACAGTCGGTCCGCCGGGCGCCGCCGCGCAGATGGTCGTGTCGCTAGGTTTGGGGGACACGTACGCGCGGACTGTCGAGTACGTGTACCCGTACGGCATCCAGTACGTGTACCCGTGCGACGATCCGTACCTTCTCGTACCGCACCCCTGCGGCCCAGGCTCGCTCTACTACCCCCATCCCCGTGGCTTCATCTTCGGCCATGGTCGCGCCTTCGGTCGCTACTACGGGCGCTACTTCGAGGGCCGCTCCGAGAACATCCGCGGCTACACGCTCCCGGGCCGCCGGAGCGGCTACCGCTGACCGCTCGTCTTTCGGAGGAGTTTTTTTGGAACCAGAGAACGTTGGTTGCCCGCGAAAACTTGGCTGGCCCACGCCACAGGGTGCTTGGCAACGTGCAGGTGCTCAATCCCTTGCGAAGATCCCCGGCGTTCATCGAGTCCTAGCGAAAAGCCGTTGGGGTGAAGCTTCGCGAACGTCTCTACACTTAATTCGCTGGACAGACCCTCGCCATCAGGGCGCGGTCCACATTCACAGCCCTCGCCGTGGCATCGGACTTTTCGCGGCATCAGGCGGGAATCGAGGAGATCCCTTCGATACGCCGGAAATCGCGGTCGAAGGTCGCAACAAGGCCCCCAGCGCGCCGCCGCGCCACCGTCACGATCGCGGCATCGGTAAAACTCAGCTTGGCGCTTCCCTGTTTGCGAAAGGTTTCCAAGACGTCGAGAAAAATTTCCGAGCACGCGACGAAGTCGGCCTCGCGAGCCTCCAGCAGTGCCGTCGCCACTTCGCCTGCCACAGCGAGCCCACGCCGTGCCAGGATGACAGTTACCACCTCGACGAAGACATATTCGAGCAAGAGGGCTCGCCCCCAGACCCCGCCCGTCAGGTCCTTCATGACCCGGGCCGCGGCGGCGTGGTGCACGTCCCGTGTGTTGTGATAGGCGATCAGGAAGCTCGAATCGATAACGACCACAGGTTCGAAATCTCAGACCCCGTAAATGACGGCGTCGATTTCTTCGCTGAGCCGTTCGCTGCCCTTGGGATATCTTTCAGGAGTGAGATCGCTGAGGCTGCCCCGCTTGGGGAGCAGCTCGGGCCGCGCGAGGTAGCAACGGACCGCCTCGTTGACCATCTCTCCGACCGTCTTCCCGGCCAGGGCCGCTCGGGCCTTCAGCTCTCGATACGCCTGCTCATCGAGGTTTCGAATCGTACTATCCACGATACGCCATTTGTAACACATGTATGCGTTGTGTGCAAGCTTGCCGAGCCGCAAGATCGGAAAGGAGCCGAAATGGGAGAACGTCCTGCGGCTTACATGTAGGGCGCAAGTGGATTGTCAAAATCGAAACCGAACTGCTGCGGATTCTCGCCTATCACCGCGGCAGAGAAGACCTTGAGCACATAGTCCTTGGTCTCCTTCGGCATGCGATCCGCGTACTCACCGAGAAAGCGCCAATAGTTCCGTGAGGTGGGATCTTCAGGAATCCCTTCCAGCGCTTCCTGGGGAATCGTCTGTGGCCCGGGAAGCTCCTCGAGCTTGTCGACGATGCGATGTTCGCCCCAGTTGTATGAAGCGATCACCAGCAGTCCGGACGCCTGGGCAAGCGTGCTACAGATAGTCTGAAGATAGCGAGCCGCCGCTTCCGTTGACTTCTCCAGGTCGTGCCGTTCGTCCTGCGGATCAACCGTCTTGTTGTCTGCGTAAGGCCCCGCGTCGAGCCAGTAGCGGAGGGCGGTCGTCGGAATAAACTGCCACATGCCCTTGGCTCTCCCCCAACGCGTGGGCGGCCCCACGGCCTTTATGTTGAAGTCGCTTTCCTGGAGTGCCAGGTAGAAGAACTGCGCTGGCAGTCCGTGTTCCTGCATGGTCTTGACGATAAGGCTCACGTAGCCCTCGCGCTGGGCCAGCTGAACAGCTTGAGCGAACCGCCTTCTCCCGGCCGGCCCCTGCCAGTAGTTCTGGATGGAGTCTCGCACGCTGTTCACGAAACCGGCGGGCATCCCGAATTCGCTTTCGTTGAAGACTCGCGCCATCTTGTAGACGACCTTCTCGTTGTCATTGAGCTTCCGGTAAGTGCCCAGCTCTTCGACATATCCGTCGTACCGGGTGGCCATCCGCTGGCGACTGTCCTCGAGCCGCTGCAATTGATCACGGAGTTGCACCTGTTCTGCCGCTTCAACGACGGACTTGAGTTGAGCGATCTGGAGATCCAGGGTCTTCATCTCGTCAAACACAGCCGATGCGGCTTGTCGCAATCCTTCGAGTTCCTTGGTCATCTTTCGCCGCGCGGCGTCCCCCGCGTCGAGCTGAAAACGCTGAAACGCGGCGTATGTCATCAAGAGACCAACCACACCCAGCGCGGCCGCAACCATCAATGTGTACTTCCGCCGCTGCAAACGCCGGCGTGGTTACCATCTTCAACCCTTGCAGTTCACCGAACAGTTCTCTTGATAGACAGATCTCCGAGAGCCTCCACATTCCGCAGGCTCGGGAAGGTTTCCAACTGTAAGCATCGGACCTTGGAAGAGCCGGAATAGTTGACCGCAACTCCATTCAGCAACCAGGCGCACCAAGACCGGCGCCCCCGCAAGCCGCGTAATTTGACATGATAGTCGTCATTTGTCATCCTAATTGACGATGCCATCGACGGTCACTGGAAACGACGCCGCTCCCTACATTGAGCGGATCCTTCAGCTGCCTGCCCTTCTGGAGAAGAAATCGCACTTCCTCTTCGGGCCTCGTCAGACCGGCAAGAGCTTTCTGATTGCCCACTCTCTGGAGGGCGCACGGGTCTACGATCTGCTCGATACCTCGACCTACCTTGCCCTCAGTCAGAACCCGGGGCGTATCGCACAGGAACTCACTGCGCAAGATCGGGTGGTTGTCATAGATGAGATCCAGCGCTTGCCGGAGCTTCTCAACGAGGTACACCGCCTCATCGAAAGACGTGGGGTTCGGTTCTTGCTCACGGGCTCGAGTGCACGCAAGCTTCGCCGCGGCGGCGTCAACCTTCTCGGAGGGCGCGCGAGAACGAAATACCTGCATCCGCTCGTATGTCGTGAACTCGGTGGCCACTTCGACCTGCTCAGGGTGGTCGAGCGAGGGTCGATGCCGTCGATCTACTTCTCCGACGAGCCGCGTGCGGATCTGCAGGCCTACGCTGGGTCCTATCTCGAGCAGGAAATCGTTGCGGAAGGCGCCACCCGAAATGTGCCGGCGTTCAGCCGGTTTCTCAGAGTGGCCGCGCTGTGCAACGGCACGATCGTGAACTTCACCAACGTTGCCAATGACGCTCAGGTGCCACGTACGACCGTCTATGAATACTTCGAGATCCTCAAAGACACGCTGGTCCTCCACGAGATCCCCGCATGGCGGAAGTCAAGAAAGAGGAAGCCCTTGAGTTCGTCGAAGTACTATTTCTTCGACGTCGGCGTCGTAGCAACCCTTCAGAACCGGGAGTTTCGTCCCGGCACGCCCGAGTTCGGTGAGGGCCTCGAGACATACCTGATGCATGAGCTCATCAGCCACAGAGACTACACGGGCGGAGATCCCGTCAGTTACTGGCGGTCGACTTCAGGATTCGAGGTGGACTTCATCATCGGTGATCACACTGCGGTTGAGGTCAAGGCCAAGGAGAACCTGTCACCCCGTGATGTGAAACCGTTGCAGGCCTTGGCCGAGGAAAAGAAGCTCAAGCGCTACCTGTGCGTGAGTTTAGAGCCAAGAACGCGACGCCTGGAGACCGTGACCGTGTTGCCCCTTCAGAAGTTCCTGGATGCATTGTGGAGCGGAGCGTACTCGTGAGAGACGCACCGTAGCACTGCCGTCGCGATCCGCCGTAACCCCCATTCGCTTTCCAGAGGCGTATATGCCCAAGAAGACGGGCGTCGCCTTTCCTGTCCATCCCTATAGGCCCACTCTTACCCTCTTCCGCATGGGCTCGTCGCGGGCGGTCTTTCCTGCCGCACTGGGATAAGCAGGGTACCGCATTGGACAACACACGCCTGCCTTCGGCGCTCAACTAACTCTGATCACCAGGCATTGATCACGACCGGTGCGTACTCCACAACTCCGACGAAGCGGTTTTGTCTTCCCGGCTACCCGTATTGCTCCCGCACCGGCGTTAAGAAAGGCGCTCCTTCCGTTTTCCATTTGGCCTGCGGAGGTCTCGGGAGTCTTAGCTTACCTCGACCAAGGTGCTGGGGGTCGGCGCCCCTACAGATGTAAAACACCAGATTGTTCAGCAACTTAGCAATCTCGACGAAGGACCGGTGGTTTACTCTCTGGCCGATTGCCCCGATTGGCGCCGGTTAGCTTCTTTGGAACGGCAACCCTTGATTGTGGTGTGCTAATGGTGTAGTAAACCCACCTAGTGGGGTGAAGTGGTTGAAGGAAGCGGGGGCGGTGCCTGGAGATGATGGGGGTGTTGGCGGCACCCCACGGATGCGGAGCGGAGCCCGAAGGGGCGCCCCACAGGAAGCCGACTCATGTTCCGCGGCCAGTATTTCCACTCGATGGACGAGAAGGGTCGGTTGTCGATACCGGCCCGCTTCCGTGAGGTGCTCGGCGGACTCCAGGACGAGCGCCTCGTTCTCGCTCCATTCGAGGATCGCGGCTACGTGGGCCTGGAGGCCTTCCCTCATGCGGCCTGGCGGGACCTCGAGGAGAAGCTAAAGGGCAACCATCCCTTCGATGCCGCGAGCCTCGACGTCATTTATGCACGAGTCGGGCTCTCTGTCGACTGCCAGCCTGATGCCCAGGGCCGCATCCTCGTGTCGCCAGAGGCACGCCAAGCAGGTGGCCTCCGGCGGGAGGTCGCATTCTCGGGCCACATCGACACGTTCCGGATCTGGGACGCCGAGACCTGGCGCCAGGTGGTCGCGAACGCCCGTAAGGTATACGCCGATCCAAAGCAGCTGACGCAGGTCCGCACCTGATCCAGAGCACGCTGTTGGCCGTAAACCCTCGCTAATCGCGAAGCCCAAGGAGAAACTCATCAAGGTGCGGCATGAGATCCGCCCCGTGCATGGCCTTGTTCGTTGGGAACGAAATCGTGCGGGCGTGCGGGAGCGTCTCGGCCATGCGCCGGATGTTCGCTTCGCCGTGCAACGTGTCGCTCGCGACGTACCCTATGCCGACGGGGATCGCGACCGGGTCCGCCGCTGTCGCTGGGCGTGGTGTCCAGTGCAGCACGCGCAGATACACCCCGTCGTCCACTTCGATGTATTCCTCGGCATAGTCGGCGCCGGGCACGGAGATGGGGTCGGTTGGTCACGTCACAGCAGAACCTTGCCGTGGTGTAGAAGGGCCTGCAACTCTGCGCCCGAAACGCCCTCGACGTAGCGACTCACATAGCGGCGAACTCCGGGCAGGACGTAGCCGCTTACGGAGTTTGCCGCCCTGCCCTTCCTCGGCCTGCAGGTGGTACGACCGTCACTAAACCGAAGCCCGCAGGAGCTTCGCCATCCCTTCGAACACAGACGCTAATGCCTCGGCGGCTTCGGGCGGCGCCTCGATGACAATCCCGCCGGCCTGTGTCCTCTTCACCTCCAGCCTCGAGATGAGATCCTGGATTCCCCGTCGCGTACCGGCTGTAGGTAATGATCGCCCGTCCGTGGATCGTACTGGCGCTGCCATCTCGGGCTCGACTGTCGGCTGGAGCGACTGCGCATCCTCGCTCTCATCGGCGGCGGCGATCATCTCGTCGATGCCCTGCTCATTGGGCTCCTCGTCGCGCTCTTCCTCCTGTCGCACCTCCGGGACCGTGGCCGGTTCGATCACCCGCTCTAGCTCGGACATAAAACTTGTCGAGTGCTCGAAGCGCACCTCGTCGCTATTACCGTCGAACAGCCCCTTGAAGAAGGCCTTCTTGTCGCTCACGATTGCTGCGATCCGCTCCTCGATGGTCTCGCGGGTTATCAGATTGTAGACATCTATCGGCTTCTTCTGCCCCAGGCGGTAGATCCTCCCTATTCGCTGCTCGAGTACCGCTGGGTTCCAGGGAAGCTCCAAGTTCACGCAGCAGCTCGCCGCCCGCTGCAGGTTGAGACCGACTCCCCCCGAATCGGTGGCAAGAAGAACACGCGTGGAGGGATCGTCGTGAAGCTCCACGATGTTCTGCGTCCGTCGCTTTGGCCCCTCTCGCCCCGTGAAGAAGACGGCACGAAGCCCCGCAGCGTCGAGCATTCCACCGATTGCCCAACCCGCCAGGCGTAGCATGCGAACCCACTGGCTGAACACAACGACCTTCCGCCCTTGCTCAAGAACAATCTGGCGAAGGATCTCCCGGAACTCGATGAGCTTCGGTGAGGCCAGGCTCTTTAGAAGGGCTTCGTCGGGACTCACAACCCGCTCGATCCCCGGCCACACATCCTCGAAGTTGAGCTGGGCGAGGCCGTTCGCGATGATCCGCTGTGTAGTGAGTAGAGTCATCAGGCGCAGGAACTCGGCCTGAGTCAGAGGTCGTTTTCGCAGGATCCCGAGTAACCTCGCGATTGGCGGATCCAGCTCGCCGTGGGCGTTGCGCTGCTCCTCCGTGCACGCGCAAATCACCGGGGTGTCGGTGCGGGGCGGCAGCTGATCCAGTACTTCACTGCGCACCCTTCTAAGCATTGTTCCGCGAAGCCGTGTGCGTAGAGTCTCGAGGTTCCTCGCGCCGGCTACTTCCTTGCGGCCGTCCTGGCGAATCGTGTGCCAGGGAAGCAGTCGCCACTTAGGCTCGAGCGCCATGTCGTCGACCCAGTCCATGAGAGATGCCAGCTCCTCGAGGCGGTTCTCCATCGGAGTTCCCGTCAGAACAAGGCGATATGGGGGCTCAAGCCTCTTGACGTATGCCGAGGTCTTCGCCGCCCAGTTCTTGATTCTCTGAGCCTCGTCGAGAATGACTATTCCTGGCTTCCAGGCCAGCATCACATCGAGGTCGCGAAGGACCTGCTCATAGTTCACGATCAGAAATCCCGCCCGTGTCCTACGGAAGGTGGCACTCCGGTCCTCGGGCCGTCCCTCGACGATCTCGATCGGAGCCGAGCTCACCAGCGACCACTCGCGGACCCACTGGAACTTGAGGGTCGCCGGCACGATGATCAGTCCACGGCGGATCTTGCCGAGCGTCCATAGAACGTGACACACCGCAGTCGCCTGCATTGTCTTCCCGAGACCCATGTCGTCGGCGAGCAGCAGTCGACCCGTGCGAAAGAAAAACTCGACACCTTCGCGCTGATAAGAGTAAAGCCGCCGCCCCAGTCTGGTCAGTGGGCGGCGGAGATCACCGCGCGAGAGAGCGATGGCGCGCGCTTCGAGGAGCCGTCGCCGCTCGGCCTCGAGAAGCACACGAAGGGCGGGGTTTCCGACATCGGCAAGATTCGTAGCATCGGACCCGGTAGGACGCGCAAGAGTAAGCAGTGCTTCGACGAGCTCGAGGCGCCGATCCGGGTTATCTACATGCGCGCTTGTAAGCAAGAGATCACCGGTGCCGTCGCGTCGAAACCAGCGGCTCACCGGCTCGATCTCATCGCCTGGTGATCTACCAGCGGGGAGTCGGAGGGTCACTCGCTTGAGCCAGTCTCCCTCGCCCGTGAGAGGTCGCTTCGGATCCCAGAGAAGAACAGCGAAATCCGCTTCGCCCCCTGCCGCCGCCGGGTCGGTCGCCAGGCGCCAAAGCCGGGGCCGCCCGGCGATGTCCTCCAGGACGCAGAGCAAGTGCTTGCAGATACCGAGGGAGCTGCGAGCGAAATCCCGGCAGTCACAGCCACCGACCAGTGGCTCGACGCTCCCGAGCACAGTGGTGTACGGGCGCTCCGAACCACCCACGCGGCGAGTCCGGTAGACACCAAAAGGAGAACGTCGCCCTGGGCGCGATGCCACCCGCAGTTCGTCCCGCCGACTGAAATCGGCGCGTCTGAGCAGCGCCTCCATCGCCGCGCGCTGGACAGGCCAGTCCGCATCCTCGTTCATCCGGAGAACCTGCCGAGCGAGAAGATCGGGGGGGATTCCGAGT
>Ga0316626_10001140_pt1 | contig 11597 bp, 10 predicted proteins | sample OWC_Aug_T1_C1_D5_FD_207656 | JGI IMG/M metagenome (GOLD analysis project Ga0316626, IMG submission 207656) | Wetland soil microbial communities from Old Woman Creek delta, Ohio, United States - OWC_Aug_T1_C1_D5_A | ecosystem: Environmental > Terrestrial > Soil > Wetlands | place: USA: Ohio...
AACAGGGAGCTCGGCATCCCCAAAGTGTTTCTTCCATAATTCCAGGAATGTCTCTTTTAATAAGGTTTTCATCAGGATAACAGATGGTCAGTGTAAATTTATGTAAATAATGGGAAAGACGGTGCCGGAATCCATACCTCGTAGCGGTTATGGTATTGTAGGAAAGCGGTATAATTGATTTAAATTCAGCGTAGCTGATATGGAATCTCCAACGTAGGGGAAAACGTATTATTACACGTATAATTTCATCAAACGTAACACAGTTTCCGGGGTCATTGACCACACTAACACGGAATAGCTTTTCAATTGGATTATCAAAAAAAAAGACCCCTGTAAATTGATGATATACAAGGGTCCAAATTGTCCGATGCCTGGACTTGAATGAAAGTTCGTTGGTATTTTGTCCTAGAATATAAAACGAATTGAAACAGCTCCGCCGTCGGCCCAGAATCCTGAATACCCTGAGAGATTATAGGATGGTTTCCAATCGATTCCAATATTTATAGGCACTTCACTGAAGCTATATTCCAGGCCCAGTATTCCATCTATTCCGATAACTGTATAGGTTACACCTGGTTCTCCCCATTTTGCGTAATCTCCGTTCCAGAAGCCTACGTGACCTCCGAATCCAAAATACCACTTTAATCTCTCTGCATTAAAGGCCCGGTTATGGATCTCATAAAGGCCGGTTATCTCAAATCCTCTCCATCGTGTGGCAAGGATCCCTTCAAGAGCCGACTTAGTTCCTATAAAATGTTTTACAGTCAGACCCTGGTTAAATCCGGCTCTCAGGCCGATCCCTGTATTATAATCCTGTGCAATACAAAGCGAACCCATAAAGAAAACAAACAAACATGTGATTAGAATTTTTTTCATTGAAATAATTATTAATTATTGTAAAAATCTGAAGTAAAGGTAGGTTGATATGCAGTCAGGATAATTACACAATTCCATAAAAGAGTTATATAATTCACATATTTAATGAATTGTGGTGGCTTCAGCTTCTCCTACAGCATGTGTTACAGAATTTTGGTAAATAGTTACATTATTCACACAAACATTAAAGCGTTTTCCTCTGTGACAAGGCAACCTTATGAAAATGTCGAAATGTACCGATGTGTGAATGATATAACTCTTAAACAGAATTATGTAAAGGTTTTGAGATCAGATTGCTTCATCTTTGCTATGATGAAAAGGAATACAATTTTGAAAATTTTACTGGGGATAGTTGCTCTTCTGCTATTCATTAAATTTTTAATGACTGTCTTTGTTGATCCACATGTAAGAAAAAAAATAGAGACAACATTGAATGAAAAGAATAGTGATTATTTAGTTACAATAGACAAGGTCCATATTTTAATGCTTTCATCTGGAATAAAACTGTCAAGAATTAAAATACAGCCAAAGAAAGATTTTTCTGGTATCCTGGATTTATACGGAGAAATAGCATCCGTAAAGCTTGCAGGAATTAAATTCGCAAAAGCCATATTCAAAAAAGACATCAACATCAGAAAAATAACTATTTCCGAAAGTTTATTTATGGGTAAGATTTCTTTCCCCAGGGAAGCAGTAACTCCAATTGTGCTGCCAAAGAATATCCGCATAGGCATCGTCCTTTTTGATAAAATAAACCTGTCAGTGGAAAATACTGCTAATGCAGAGTCATATTCGTTTAAAGATTGCGTTCTGAAACTTTACGAAGTGCAGGTTGAGAAACAGGATACTCTGTCATCCAATATAATAAAACAATTCGATTTTAAAGGTAAAGAACTCTTTTCGGTTTCATCTGACAGCATGTATTTATATAAAGCCAGCGACATTATCTATTATGCAAAATCAAATACTCTTGCTGTGACCAACTTTTATATTCAGCCGAATTACACAGATTATGATTTCGCATCAAATCATGAATTTCTAACTAGTCGTATTGAAGCCAGGTTCAGCGATATTTACTTTTATAATTTTTATGTTTCAGATTATTTCAGATTTGGGAGTCTGAGAAGCTCCTGGATGGAAATCGGGAAAATGGATATGAACGTTTTTCGTGATAAACGAAAACAATTCCGGCACGGGGAAAAGCCTGCATTCCTGGATATGGTTTACAACTATCCCGGCATTATCCAGATAGACTCAATCGGTCTTATTAAGGGGAATGTTATTTATACTGAACATGCCGAAAAGGCAAACGAACCGGGAAGTATAAGCTTTAATGAAATCAGCGGTAAAATGTACAAAATAACAAATGACACTATTTATAAGACAGAAAACGATTCTTTGAGACTTAGGGGTAATGCTTTGTTGATGGGAAAAGGCAAGATGACCATTTTATTAAAAGGGAGATTATTTGAAAGTCAAAACACATTTTCATTGAATGGAACTCTTTCAGCCCTGGAAGCAAATGAGCTGAATCCAATACTGGAGAAAAATGCTTTCATTTATGCTACTTCAGGCAAAATAGATTCGATGAATTTTAGCTTTACGGCAAATAATGCCAAGGCTACAGGTAAAATGACCTTACTTTATCATGGATTGGATATTGCAGTCAAGAATAAACATTCGGATGATACGACCGCTTTCAGAGAGAGATTTATTTCATTAATTGTCAATAGGAAAGTTTCGGATTCAAATCCGATTCCGAATGATGATGTGAGAGAAGGAATCATAGATTATGAAAGAGATCCCGAAAAAGAATTTTTGGATTATTGCTTCATGTCTATATTGTCAGGGATTAAATCCAGCTTTCTGCGAAATCCTTAGAAATGATTCAATAAAACAACCTATTTCACAAATATTTGGTGGAGTATTGTCCTGTTTTTTTGTTATTAGAAAGATGAATCCCTGATAACAGGAATGTATTATACGACTTTAGGAATACGTATATAATCAGGAGTTTATATCTCAGGAACTACTTTTTAGGGGACTGCCATAGGACAACTCCGCCAATCGCCATTACTGCAATACCGACCAGGGGAGACCATTTGAGGTTGTGCCGTTTGTTTGCCGTTATATTTATATCGCCGATTTTTGCTACTCTTTCTCTTGTGAAGAAGGTAACAGTTGTAAAGATGGTTAAAACAAAACCAAGTATTATAATGATGATACCTGCTTTTTTCATTTGATTTTTATTATTTGATTAATATTGATTGAAAGATAAAAATGTATTACAGAAGAATAGTTATACAATTTTTGATAAAAGTTGCATGATTCACACATTTTCAGGTAATGTCCGGATTTATGTAGGCTGCATAAGCAGGGGGCCAGTGAGAATTCCCACAATCTTTCACCATTTCCTCCTGGTGACCAGTATCCCGGGAAGGAAACCGTAACCTGAACTGACCAGAATTTGTACTAAATTCATTTGGACAATTCCTGTTGATTTGCTTCTATGTATCATCCCTTAATATAAGATTTCCTTACTGGACAAAGGGCGTATTTCATTAGTTCTGACACTTCCCAATGGCTTCCGGGAGTACACCTGGTTATTTTATTGAAGAAATAATCTCAAAAGATTTTCTTCCCGCGAATAACTCGAAGTAATACTACTATAATTGCTATAACGAGAAGAATATGAATAATGCCCCCAACATGAAATGCTAAGAATCCGAGTGCCCAGAGGATAATAAGAACGATTGCAATTACATAAAGTAAATTTCCCATGATGTAAGTTATTTGATTTATTATTATGTTATAAATATTAATTCGTGCAAGTGTTGTTTACTCGTATCCGCTTTTAATGATTGTCGAAATCATCTTGAAACGTTCATTGGCTACCACAATATTCGAGGAATGAGCCGGAATAATAATTGACTGACCTGTTTCAAGTACATTTGAAATTCCGTTAATAACAATTTCGGCCTTACCATCAATTATCTGCACAAAAGTGTCGAATGGGATTATTTTTTCAGTCATAGCTTCGCCGGTGTCAAATGAAACTGCACTGATATTACCGGTTGTTTTCTTTATTATAGATTTTATAACAACTGAATTGGGGATATATTCAATGATTTCGACAATAATGTGCGCTTTTGCTTTTTCAACCTCAATATTATCTATCTTTTCCATCTTATTTGCCAATCTGATTGTCTGTACTAAAGATCAACGGCCGATTTTTTAACAGCTTATGATAGTGTTGGTATTCTGAGAATGTCAAATTTCACAACAAAGGTGCAAGCCTTTATTATGGGAACTGTTACATAGTTCCGTGAATAAGTTACATGATTCACACATCACCCGGAGGAATTTGTTCGAACATGGACTTTTATGATCCAGAGTCAGAACTGTTAAATATGTGTGATGCAGACTTCCTGTAACCTGAAAGAAAAGGAATCAATAATAAAAACAACCCATTTTCATCCAAAACCCGGCACCGGACCGACTGTAAAATTAACCTGATGGCTAATTTCTTAACGGTCAGCCCCTTGACGCTCGACCCTATTGCCGGACTGTTGTGTCCAATTTTAAGAAAATAATATCAAATGTTAAAGGTTACTGCTCTTTTGTCTTGATACAAATTGTACCAAATAATCGAGTCTGATTAATATCCATTTAAAGAAATTTAGTACAGCGGTAATTTAAGAACTACGATTAACCTCTTTTGTTAATAATTTTCTGTTCAGTAAACAGTGGAGTCCGATAACAAACAGGAATAATAACTATTTTTAAAAACAAAATATTCTAAAGATCCTTTAGATGGGAAAATAAAATTGAAAGATCATGATAAAGTGATTAAAGAAATGTATAAAACAGAAGGTTATTACGGATTAATTAAATAAATATAACCAGACTACAGTTATCCTTATGCAATAGTATTGATTTCTAACTGAATAAGAAATGGCGCAACAATATTTGGATCATTCAAAAGCAATTTTAACTTCTGATCGTTCAAATTTTAAAGGAGGAAGCAAAGGTTCAGGGATCATCTCTTTATTTGGGTATCAGAATGAATATGATCTCAGAGAAGGGTATCCGTTATTGACTACTAAAAAGATGGCTACAAGATCTATGTTTCATGAGACAATATGGTTCTTGAGAGGGGATACAAATATTAAATATCTTGAAGACAATAACAGCCCTATATGGAGACCTGATGCTTTTCAGGGCAATCTTCCGGGGATGCAAAAAGAAGGAATTTTTCCCGGAGGTATTGTAAAGTATTCTCCTGATTGGGACAAAGCAATGGAAGAATATGGTCAGAGAATAAAAGAAGATCCTGAGTTTGCAAAAAGATGGGGCGATGCCGGACCAATTTATGGGAAACAATGGAGAAGATGGGAATATTATGATCATGACAAAGGGATGTTTGTCGAAATAGATCAACTGGGAGAAATGATAAATGGTCTGAGAAAGAAACCAACCGGGAAAAAACACATTGTTGATTCATGGAATCCCGGAGACACTCCAAAAATGTCTTTACCTCCATGTCATGTATTATATCAGGCAACTGCTAATGAAGAAGGCGAGCTGGAATTGCAGCTTTACCAGAGGAGTTGTGATCAATTTCTGGGTGTTCCTTTTAATATAGCCAGTTATGCTGCTCTTACCCGGGTAATTGCTCAGGAAGCAGAGATGGTTCCAAAAACATTTATCCATACTTTCGGAGATTCACATTTTTATGCCAGTATCGGGAAGAGAACTCAATGGCACAGAGATAATTTCAAGGAACTGCAAAAAAGAATTAGAAGTGTTTCTGCAAGAGAAGACTATTTAGAAGTTGTTGACTGGATTAATAAAAATGCTCCCGGTGACGGCAATGAAGAAAAATATGATCATGTAACTGCAATTCTTGAACAAATGTCAAGAGAACCCAAACCTCTGCCTAAATTACACATTGCAAAAAAACCTTTTGATCAGCTGACTATTGATGATTTTGTTGTAGAAGATTATAATCCTCATCCTCCAATCAGAAGGAGTATGGCTGTTTAACGCAATAGCGGTTTTTCAGGAAGAGGGTGAGGTGAAGAAATCGGGGATTACCTGCGGTGATCCCCGAGGTGAGAACCAGCATCCCGAAAAACTCCCTTATTCGTTTCACTCATAAGGGTTTTTTATTCCTGTCATTCCTCACTCAGGCAGGCCTGGATCGGTCTGACCGGAATAAAAACTCCATCAGCTTGCTGATGGAGTTTTTCGGGATGCGGAGAGAGGGGGATTCGAACCCCCGGTACCCTTTTGAGATACTCACGCTCTCCAGGCGTGCCAGTTAAACCGCTCCTGCATCTCTCCCTTCGTCCTCCGTAGCTTTCCGCGATAGCCGTAGCCTTGGCAGAGGCTGTAGCGGAGGAGGATTTCCTGTGTAAAATGCTTATAAAATCAGGCTGCACAAATTACGAAATATTTCAAAAAGATTAGGATTGTCAAATAATTTATACAAATCCTTATTTCATGTACCGGATTTAACTCCTTCCCCTTTCAGGGTGAAGGCCGGGAAGGGTGTGTTACAATACCTTTCAGGGTGAAGGCCGGGAAGGGTGTGTTACAATACCTTTCAGGGTGAAGACCGGGATGGGTGTGTTATGATATTTCTCCAGCCAGAGGCCTGCCCAGACACCTGATAACATCTTCGGGTTTGGGACATTTTCCCAGCAGATGCATGAGCTTCGTGACCGAAGCTTCGGAGGTAATATCCCTGCCGCTGACCACTCCCGCTGCCAGCATCTCGCGGCTTGTCTCATATAATCCCATCTCCACACTCCCGCCGTGACACTGAGTGACATTGAAAATTATACCGCCCCTCCTGATGAAAAACTTGAGATCGTCAAGGAACCATTTATATGTAGGAGCATTACCCGATCCGAAGGTCTCAATGATTAAGGCTTTCAAACCAATAGTGTTGATAACTGCTTTGACAAAATTCCGGTTGATGCCCGGGAAAAGTTTCAGGATTCCAACATTGTTGTCAAATTTCTTATGCACTCTTAGCTTCATCACCTTATTCTTCGGAGGATAATGGATAAGATTGACATTGTATTTCAGATGCAGTCCGACTTCGGCAAGCGGCGGATAATTAGGTGAGTTGAAAGCATCAAAATGTTCAGCGCTGAATTTCGTTGTGCGGTTCCCCCTTGTAAGCTCATTATCAAAATAAATACAGACCTCCGGCACAAGGGGAGATCCATTTTTACGGGCTGCAGCAATCTCGATTGATGTGATAAGGTTTTCCCTGCCGTCGGTGCGGGGCAGTCCTATCGGAAGCTGCGATCCTGTGAATACTACCGGTTTGGAAAGGTTTTCCAGCATAAAGCTCAGGGCTGATGCAGAATATGCCATAGTATCTGTTCCGTGCAGGACAACAAAGCCGTCAAACCGGTCATAATTCTCCTCGATGGTTTCCGCCATCTTCACCCAGATATCGGGATCGATGTTTGAAGAATCCTTGACGGGATCGAATGAAACAGATTGAAGGTTAAAGCCAAAGCTGCCCAGCACCGGTACATGATCGGTAATATGCTTGAAATCGATAGGTACGAGGGATCCTGTAACAGGATCATGTACCATCCCTATGGTGCCACCTGTATAAATGATCAAGACGGAAATTTCCTTTTCCTTTTTCATTATGTGTTCAGATATTAAAAAGCCGGCAGGAGTTTTCATAAGTGATCCCTGCAGTTTCCTCCTCACTCATCTCAAGGATTTCCGCCAGTCTTTTGTTTATGATGCAAATATAAGAACTCTCATTTCTTTTGCCTCTGTAGGGGACCGGGGCAAGATAAGGAGCATCAGTTTCAAGTATAACATGTTCAGGTCCCACAGCTTTCACGATTGTATCGAGTTGTGAGTTTTTGAATGTGACCGGACCACCGATACCGAGCATAAATCCAAGTTCAATTGCTTTCTCAGCATCACGGCGGTCTCCCGAGAATGCATGAAGGACACCTCTGAGCTTCTCACCCCTGAACTCATCCACCAGAGAAAATACCTCCCCGACCGCATTCCTCGAATGGATGACAACAGGCAGATCAGACCTGATTGCAAAAGCCACCTGTCTTCTGAAAGCTTCCGACTGTCTGTCGAGATGAGTCTTATCCCAGTAAAGGTCAATTCCTGTCTCACCCACAGCAATGAATTTATGCTTTGCGGCAATATCCTCAAGCATATCAAGCTGAGAAATGAAATCATCACTTACTGATGTCGGATGGAGTCCGATCATTGGCAAGCATATTCCCTCGTATCTGTCATCTGCCGAAAGCATGGCATCCACGGTATGGATATCAATATTCGGCATCAGGAGCTTAACCACACCTGAGGAAACAGCCCTGTTTACCATCTCATCCCTGTCGGTATCAAATTCCGGGAGGAAGAGATGGGTATGTGTATCTATAAGCTGCATTAAACAACTCCCTGTGCTATCATGGCATTTGCCACCTTTACAAATCCCCCGATGTTGGCACCGTCAACATAATTGATGAAGCCGTCATTCCTGGTGCCGTAATTGACGCATGTCTTATGTATGCTCCTCATTATTGTCCTGAGCCTGTCATCAACTTCCTCCCGCAGCCACGGTAGCCTCATTGAGTTTTGTGTCATCTCAAGTCCTGATGTGGCCACTCCTCCGGCGTTTGCAGCTTTCCCGGGGCCGTAAAGAATTCCGGCATTCAGGAAAACCTCAACTGCCCCGGGTGTTGACGGCATGTTGGCTCCTTCCGAAACGCATATGCATCCGTTCTTTACAAGCATCTTTGCCTCTTCCTCGTTGATCTCGTTCTGAGTTGCATTGGGCATTGCTATATCGCACTTAATTATCCAGGGTCTTTTATCTTCAAAATATTCTGTACCATACTTAGCGGCATACTCTTTTATCCTTCCTCTCTTTATGTTCTTGAGCTCCATCACGAACTTCAGTTTTTCCTTATCGATGCCCCTGGGATCGTATATAAAACCGTTTGAATCTGAAATCGTGACCACCTTTGCCCCAAGCTCTGTCATCTTTTCTGCAGCATATTGTGCCACATTACCCGACCCTGATATACAAACGATTTTACCCTTGATGTTATGGCCGCGTGTGGCCAGCATCTCCTGTGCAAAATAGGTAGCACCATATCCTGTGGCCTCAGGTCTGATAAGCGACCCTCCCCATTCAATGCCCTTACCTGTAAGTACACCTGTAAATTCGTTTTTCAGTCTCTTGTACTGTCCGAAGAGATAACCGATCTCGCGACCGCCGACACCAATATCACCTGCAGGGACATCAGTATCGGCGCCGATATGCCTGAACAACTCTGACATGAAGCTCTGGCAGAATCGCATTACTTCATTGTCTGATTTTCCTTTGGGATCGAAATCCGAACCTCCTTTTGCTCCGCCCATAGGCAGTGTTGTCAGGCTGTTCTTGAATACCTGTTCAAATGCAAGGAATTTCAGTATACCAAGATTGACCGTAGGATGGAACCTGATACCACCTTTGTATGGACCAATTGCGCTGTTCATCTCGATCCTGTATCCGCGGTTGATCTGTATATCGCCTTTGTCGTCGAGCCACGGCACCCTGAAGATGATCGTCCGTTCCGGTTCTGCAATCCTCTCAAGGATCTTTGCGTGCTTGTATTTGGGATTTTCCTCAATAAACGGGATAAGCGATTCTGCGACTTCCTGAACTGCCTGGTGGAATTCATTCTCACCCGGATTTCTGGCCTTGATCATTGCCATGAATTGTTGTACTCTCGGATCCATTGATACTTTTATTATTACTGATTAAACCGACTGGCAAAAATAGGAAAACAATGGGAATGGTTATATGTTTCGTTGAAATTTTGCTGTCGGAGAAGACCGAAACCGGACGCCGGTCCCCGGTAACCGGTCGCCGGTCGCCGTTAATCCTCATACTATCCGGTACACATTCCCCGGATAACATTTTATCAGCCCCTTGAATTCCATCTGGAGAAGAATGGCTGAGAGCTTACAGACAGGAAGGCCTAGCGATCTGCAGATTGCATCTATTGTCATTTCACTTTCCCGGGTAAGGAGTTCGAAAACCGGCTTTTCGGTTTCATCGAGCTCCGAAAACAGGCTCTTTTGAACAGGTTGTTTTGATTTCCCGGGTTTCCAGTTAAGGAAATATTCAATATCGTCGGAGGAGTCAATCAGTGCTGCCTTGTTGCTTTTGATCAGGCTGTTACATCCTGCAGACCATTGATCTTCAGGTCTGCCCGGCACTGCAAAAACATCACGGTTATAGGAATTTGCTATATCAGCGGTTATCAGGGCGCCGCCTTTTATGCCGGATTCTACAATCAGCGTGGCATCTGACAAGCCGGCAATGATCCTGTTCCTCTTAAGGAAATTGTTACGTTCCGGCAGTGCATCGGATATGAAATCTGTCAGGAGGCCTCCGTTCCTGATCATCAGATCAGCCGTTGACCTGTGGACTGACGGATAGATTGTCCTGAATCCGTGTCCGAGCACCCCGATCGTCTGAAGATTATTTGAAAGTGCGGCTTTATGTGATGTTATGTCGATGCCATAGGCGAGTCCCGACACGATAATAAGGTCGGAATGTCCGGCGGCAAGACCGCTAATTATCTTTTCGCATATCTCTTTTCCTCTTGTGGTGGCACTACGTGTGCCGACAACACTTAGAATTTTGGCAGAATTAAGATCGGAAGTTCCCCTGAAGAAAAATACCACGGGAGAATCGTCACACTGCCGGAGCCTGTAAGGATAATCATTATCGAGGTAGAAGAAGGTCCTGATATTGTTGCGGGTGACATATTCAACCTCTCTCCCGGCAATTTCAAGATAAGACCTGTTACTTATATTTTTTGCCAGTTCAGGTCCTATTCCAGGGATTTTTGTAAGATTCCTGTATGGTTCGCTGAAAATAGCTTCAACGCTTCCGAAATGTGAAACGAGTTTCCGGGCATTAATATCGCCGATCCCCGGAATCAATCCTAAAGCAATTTTATGCTTCAGGGATATTTCTTCTGGCATAGCACGAGGAATTGAGACACCCAAATATAAGAAAAACACTCCAACAATTTAATGAAATATCCTCTGAAAATATAATAAGAATACCCCGCCCCCTCTGAAGGGGGGGCCAATATTAAATTTCTGGATAATTTGATGAATAATTATTTATTAAGCCCCCTTCAGGGGGTTGGGGGCGAAAGATCGGAATAAAAGGGAATGAGTACTTGTGGTTCCTGTCACACCACACCCATATCAACCATCGAATTTGCCACCTTCAGAAAACCTGCAATATTTGCACCTCTCACATAATCAATATATCCGTCATCCTGCCGGCCATATTTGCAGCACTGGCCGTGAATGTTACGCATTATTTCATGAAGCCTGCCATCCACTTCCTGGCTGTTCCATCTCAGCTTCATGGCATTCTGCGTCATTTCAAGGCCTGATGTTGCCACACCTCCTGCATTAACCGCTTTCCCCGGTGCAAAAAGTATCCTATTCTTGCTGAATTCCTCGACTGCATCCGGAGTACAGCCCATATTCGATATTTCAGCCACCAGCATCACACCATTCCTGATGAGGTTCCTGGCATCCTCACCATTCAGCTCATTTTGTATGGCGCATGGAAATGCTATATCAACTTTCACCTCCCATGGCCGTTTGCCTTCATGAAATTCCACTCCCTCAAACGCGTA
>Ga0316626_10001142_pt1 | contig 11591 bp, 8 predicted proteins | sample OWC_Aug_T1_C1_D5_FD_207656 | JGI IMG/M metagenome (GOLD analysis project Ga0316626, IMG submission 207656) | Wetland soil microbial communities from Old Woman Creek delta, Ohio, United States - OWC_Aug_T1_C1_D5_A | ecosystem: Environmental > Terrestrial > Soil > Wetlands | place: USA: Ohio...
GGTGATGGCCTACCGGTTCCGCGACCCGGCCACTGGCAAGCGCGCCTACTGGCGCGATGTCGGCACCATCGACGCCTACTGGCGCGCCAACATGGAACTGATCGCCATTACCCCCGAGCTCAATCTCTACGACCGCGAGTGGCCGATCTGGACCTACCAGGAGCAGTGGCCGCCGGCCAAGTTCGTGTTCAACGACGAGGGGCGGCGCGGCATCGCGGTCGATTCGATGGTGTCGGGCGGCTGCATCATCTCCGGTGCCACGGTGCGCCGTTCGCTGCTGTTTTCGAACGTCTACATCGAGTCGCACAGCCTGGTGGAGGACTCGGTCATCCTGCCGGATGTCGCGATCGGCCAGCGCTGCCGGTTGCGCAAGGCGGTGATCGACAAGGGCTGTGTGATCCCGAGTGACATGGTGATCGGCGAGGACCGCCACCAGGACATGCAGCGCTTCTATGTGACCAGCGAAGGCGTGACCCTGGTGACCCCGGAGATGCTCGGCCAGGAAATGCATCATGTCCGCTGAGCCGCGGCTCAAGGTGGTGCTGTGCTGGCACATGCACCAGCCGCAGTACCGTGACCTGATCAGCGGCCACTACTACCTGCCGTGGTCCTATCTGCACGCGATCAAGGACTACGTCGACATGGCCGCGCACCTGGAGGCGGTGCCGGAGGCGCGCGCGGTGGTGAACTTCGCGCCGCTGCTGCTCGAGCAGATCGACGACTATGCCCGCCACGTGCACGGCTATCTCAACAACGGCCTGTCGATCGGCGATCCGCTGCTGGCGGCGCTGGCGCAGCCGGTGCTGCCGGGCGAGGCGGAGGCGCGGCTGGCGCTGGTCAAGGGTTGCCTGCGCGCCAACGAGGCGCGCATGATTCGCCGCTTTCCGGATTACCAGCGACTGGTCGACATGGCCGGCTGGATCGAACTGCATCCGCAGGCACTGCATTACCTCTCCGACCAGTACCTCGCCGACCTGCTGGTCTGGTATCACCTCGCCTGGCTGGGCGAGACCGTGCGCCGCCAGGACCCGCGCGTGCGCCAGCTGATGGACAAGGCCGCCGGTTACACGCTGCACGACCGGCGCGAACTGCTCGCGATCGTTGATGAGCTGCTGGCCGGTCTGCTGCCGCGTTACCGGCGCCTCGCCGAGCGCGGCCAGGTCGAGCTGTCGGTAACGCCGTATGCGCATCCGATCGTGCCGCTGCTGATCGATTTCGCGACCGCGCGCGAGGCCATGCCGGGAGTGAGCCTGCCGGCGGTCGCCGCCTATCCGGACGGGAGCGAGCGCGCGCGCTGGCACATCCGCGCGGCGGTCGAATCGTTCGAGCGCCACTTCGGATTCCGGCCGCACGGCTGCTGGCCGTCGGAGGGTGGCGTCAGCGCCGCCACGCTCGGTCTGCTGTCCGAGGCCGGTTTCCGCTGGGCGGCCACCGGCGAGACGGTGCTCGCCAACAGCCGGCAGCAGGCGGGCGCGGCGGCGCACGACCTCAAGGCTGAATGGCTGTACCAACCGTACCGCCTCGACGGCCAGACCGTGAGCTGCTTTTTCCGCGATGACGGCCTGTCCGATCTGATCGGCTTCAGCTATGCGAGCTGGCATGCCGACGACGCGGTCGGAAACCTGGTACAGCAGCTCGAGGGTATCGCCGCGGCGTCGCGCGCCCATCCGGAGCGCATCGTGTCCATCATTCTCGACGGCGAAAATGCCTGGGAGCATTACCCGGAGAATGGCTACTACTTCCTGAGCGCGCTGTACCAGAGGCTGGCCCGGCATCCGCACATTGAGCTCACCACTTTCTCGGACTATCTGGGACAGCATAGCCCGGGCACGCTAGCGACCCTGACCGCCGGGTCCTGGGTGTACGGTACGTTCTCGACCTGGATCGGCGACATCGACAAGAACCGCGGCTGGGAAATGCTGGTGGACGCCCGGCACGCGGTCGATGCGCGCTGGCCGCAGCTCGGTGATGCCGAGCGCTCGCAGGTCGCGCAGCAACTGGCGGTGTGCGAGGGTTCGGACTGGTTCTGGTGGTTCGGCGATTACAACCCGGCCCAGACCGTGAGCGACTTCGAGCACCTGTACCGCGTGCATCTCGGCAACCTCTACCAGCTGCTCGGAGTCGAGCCGCCCGGTTACCTGGCGCAGACCTTCACCCGCGGTCGCGGTGCGCCGGTGCACGGCGGGGTGATGCGGCCGGGGCAGGCCGGCTGACGCCGCCGCGGTCAACGTCATACCGGAATCCGCTTATGGGCAGTGCCTCCCCAGGCCGACAGACCGCACGGGTACTCGACCAGCGGCGCGCCGGGGTGCTGTTGCATCCGACCTCGCTGCCGGGTGCCGGCGGCAACGGCACGCTCGGGCGCGAGGCTCTGCGGTTCGTGGATTTCCTCGCCGCGGCCGGGATCAGCGTGTGGCAGGTGCTGCCGCTCGGGCCGACCCACGCCGATCGTTCGCCGTACCAGTGCCTGTCATCCTATGCCGGCAATCCGCGCCTGGTCGACTTCGCGCTGCTCGAGGAGTGGGGCTGGCTCGAGCCGGGATCGGCGGCACAGGCCATCGGCGGCGCCGGACGGCGCGCCCTGTTGTGCGCCGCGCGGGCGGCATGCGTGGCGCGTGGCGGGGCGGGTACGTTGCGGCAATTCGATGCGGCGCAGTCGCTCTGGCTGGACCCGTATGCGCTGTATGTCGCGATCCGCGAGGCCCACCAGCACCGGCCGTGGTGGCAGTGGCCCGCGGCGCTGCGCGACCGCGAGCCGGACGCGCTCGCGCGGGCCGGTACCGAACTCGCCGACGAGCTGGCGCTGGTGCGTTTCGAGCAGTTCGTGTTCTTCCGCCAGTGGCAGGGGATTCGGGACGCGGCGCGTTCGCGCGGAATCCTGCTGTTCGGCGACCTGCCGATCTTCGTGGCCCATGACAGCGCCGAGGTGTGGACCCATCGCCACTACTTCAATCTCGATGCGCACGGCCAGCCGCGGGTCGTGGCCGGGGTGCCACCCGATTATTTTTCCGAAACCGGCCAGCGCTGGGGCAATCCGCTGTACGACTGGCCGCAACTGGCCGCCGACGGCTTCCGCTTCTGGGTCGAGCGGCTGCGCGCCCAGTTCGCGCTGTTTGACCTGGTGCGCATCGATCACTTCCGCGGCTTCCAGGCCTACTGGGAGATCCCGGCGGAGGAGGCGACCGCGGTCCACGGTCGCTGGGTCAAGGCCCCGGGCGCGGCGCTGTTCAAGGCGCTCGCGCACGAGTTCGGCACGGTGCCGGTGGTGGCCGAGGACCTCGGTGTGATTACGCCCGAGGTCGAGGTGCTGCGCGACCGCTTCCGCTTTCCCGGTATGCGGGTGTTGCAGTTCGGCTTCGACGGCGACGGTGCCAACCCGCATCGCCCGCACAACCATGTGCGCGACTGCGTGGTCTACACCGGTACTCACGACAACGACACCACCGTCGGGTGGTTCGACAGCCTCCCGGCCGCGCAGCAGCAGCTGGTGCGCGACTACCTGGGGTTGCCGTCCGAACCGATGCCGTGGCCGTTGATCCGCGCGGCACTGGAAAGCGTCGCGCAGCTCGCGGTGGTGCCGATGCAGGACCTGCTGGGGCTGGATACGCATCACCGCATGAACCGCCCCGGCACCACCGAGGGCAACTGGCTGTGGCGTTTTGACTGGGAGCAGGTGCCGGTCGGGTTGCCGGAGAGGGTGCGGGGAATGGTTGAGGAGTATGGGCGTGGCTAGCGACGGCAGTTTCAAGTTACAAGTTGCAAGTAGCAAGTTGCGATATCAGTGTCCGGGGCTCCAGAGTGCCGAAACTCGCAGCGCGCAAGTTGGCGCTCAGAAAACTTGCTACTTGAAACTTGAGACTTGAAACTGGTTTCACAGCCAGATCATGTACCCGGTCTCGTAGCGATGCGCGAGCGCCGGATGGAACGGGAACATGCGGATCTGGTAGTACTGCAGGCCGGGAAGGCGTGGTGACAGGTCGAGGCGGAACACGTCCTCGCCCTGGTCGTTGCGGCCGGCGGGCGTGAACATGTGCACATCCTGACGCACCAGCGTGCCGCCCTCGGCCTCGGTGCTCATCAGGCATTCGACCAGCACGTCCTCGGCGCTGATGCCGTTGAGCGCGGCCGCGACCTCGATGGTCAGTGCACTGCCGGAGCGCAGCACCGGTGCGGCGCCATCCAGGCGTCGCAGCCGTACCTTGGGCCAGGCGCCGTCGATCTGCCGGCGCCAGGCCGCGACCTCGCGCGCGCGGGCGTAGTCGTTGCCGGACATCACCAGCCGCTGCTTGCGCGCGGGGCTGTAGTAGCGGGTGACGTAGTCCATGACCATGCGCTGGGCGTTGAAGCGCGGCATCAGCGACTTCATCGACGCCTTCGACATCCGCACCCAGCCCTCCGGGTAGCCGTGGCCGTTGCGCGCGTAGTAGAGCGGCACCACCTGCCTTTCGAGGATGTCGAGCAGTTCGTCGCTTTCGTCGCGGGTGCGCTCGTCGTGCGGGGTCGGCGGCGGATGCGGGGTGATGGCCCAGCCGTTGTGGCCGTCGTAGCCCTCGCCCCACCAGCCGTCGAGCACCGACAGGTTGATGACGCCGTTGATGCCGGCCTTCTCGCCCGAGGTGCCGCTCGCCTCGAGCGGGTACTCCGGGGTGTTGAGCCAGACATCGACGCTCGTGACCAGCTTGCGGGCCAGCGCCTGGTCGTAGCCCTCGAGCAGGATGATGCGGCCCTCGAACTCGGGGCGGCGCGAGTATTCGTGGATGGTCTTGATCAGTTCCTGCGCCGGCAGGTCGTGCGGGTGGGCCTTGCCGGCGAAGATCATCAGGCACGGGTGCTTCGGGTCGTTGACGATCCGCGCCAGCCGCTCCGGGTCGGCGAACAGCAGGGTGGCGCGCTTGTAGGTGGCAAAGCGGCGCGCGAAGCCGACCGTGAGCACGTCGGTTTCGCCGGGCGTGAGGTGCGCGGTCAGGCGCTCGATCAGCGCCTCGCTGCAGCAGTTGCGCCGCGCCTGCATGACCACCCGGCGGCGCACCTCGGCCAGCATCTCGGTCTTGACCGACTGGCGCAGGCTCCAGTAGCTGTGGTCGGGAATGGTATCGATCTGCGCCCAGTACTGTTCGTTCAGCAGCTCGTTGCGCCAGCCGCCGCCGAAGCGCATGTCGAACAGGTTGGCCCATTCGCGCGCCAGGAACGTCGGCACGTGCACGCCGTTGGTGACGTAGCCGATCGGGTTCTCGGCCGGGTCGATCTGCGGCCAGACGTAGGCGGCCATGCGCGAGGCGACGTCGCCGTGGATGCGCGATACGCCGTTGCGGAATCGCGAGCCGCGCAGCGCGAGCGCGGTCTGGTTGAAGCCGCCCTGGCTGTCCGGCGCCGAGCCGAGCATAAGGAAGCTGTGCATGTCGAGCTTCAGCGAATGCACGAACTCGCCGAAGTAGGAACGCATCAGCGGTTCCGGAAAGATGTCGTGTCCGGCCGGCACCGGGGTGTGGGTGGTGAACACGGTATTGGCGGCGGTCGCCTCCAGGGCGGCGTCGAAGTCGAGCCCGTCGGCGACCAGTTCGCGGCAGCGCTCCAGCACCAGAAACGCGGCGTGGCCCTCGTTGATGTGCCACACCGTCGGCGCCAGGTCGAGCGCGCGCAGCGCGCGCACGCCGCCGATGCCGAGCACGATCTCCTGCTGCATGCGGGTGTTGGCGTCGCCGCCATACAGCTGGTAGGTGATGACGCGATCGGTGTCGCTGTTTTCCGGCAGGTCGCTGTCGAGCAGGTACAGGCTGATATGCCCGGCCTTGGCCTTCCACACCTTGAGCGTCACCGTGCGTCCGTGGATGTCGACCGTCACGTGCACCTCGCGGCCGTCCTTGTCCATGGCCGGCTGGATCGGCAGGTCGTCGAAGCTGGTCGGTGCGTAATGCGCGATCTGGTTGCCGTGGTTGTCGATGGTCTGGGTAAAATAGCCCTGGCGGTAGAGCATGCCGACCGCGATGAACGGGATATTGAGGTCGCTGGCCGCCTTGCAGTGATCGCCGGCCAGGATGCCGAGGCCGCCGGAGTAGATCTGCACGCTCTCGTGCAGCCCGAACTCGGCGCAGAAATACGCCACCAGGTCTTCCTGCGGGTCGAGCAGGCGCTCAATGCCGGACCGTGCCGGGGTCTGGTGATAGGTGTCGTAGGAGGACAGGACGCGGTTGTAGTCCTCCATGAAGATGCGGTCGGCCGCCGCTTCGGTCAGGCGCTGCTGGGCCACGCGCCGCAGGAACACCTTGGGGTTGTGTCCGCAGGTTTCCCACAGTTCGCGGTCGAGACGGTAGAACAGGCCGCGCACCTGCCGGTCCCAGCTGTACAGCAGGTCGTTGGCGAGCTCGGTCAGGCGCGCCAGCCGTGCCGGGATGACGGGCTGAACTTCGAGGCTGTAGCGTGTACCGGTCATGGTCGGAAGTGGCTTGGGTGAGTTGTGTTTGTATTACCCGGGCGCCGAGCGTGCAATACTTAACTATATCAATGCCGGATCGTGCCTGGCCAATTTTTTCCCATTCGTCGCGGCGCCGGGCGAGGACAGTGTTCAGGGACACGGGGAGAACAGGGTGGGTGGTGCGCAGAAGACGGGTGACGACGGGCTGGTGCTGGCGCTCGGCGGCGGTGGCGCGGCCGGGCTGGCGCATATCGGCGTGCTGCAAGTCCTGGTCGAGCACAACATCCCGGTGCGCGCGATTGCCGGCACCAGCATCGGCGCCGAAATCGGCGCGTTCATCGCCGGCGGCATGTCGGTGCAGGATCTGGCCGCAGTCTCGACCTCGGTTGACTGGAAGCAGAACCTGCAGCTGTTCCTCCCCGACCTGCCAACCGGCGGGTTGATCTCCGGTGTGAACATTGTCGAGTTCCTCAAGGGTTGGCTCGGTGTGCAGCGCATCGAGGATCTGGGCATCGGTTACGTGGCGGTGGCCGCCGATCTGGTGCGCGGGGAACAGGTGGTGCTCGATCACGGCGACCTGGTCGAGGCGGTGCGCGCCAGCATCTCGGTGCCCGGGGTGCTGGCGCCGGTCCAGATCGGCGATCGCTGGCTGGTGGACGGCGGCGTAGTCAATCCGGTGCCGTTCGACGTCGCGCGCGCACGCTTCGGTGGCCCGGTGCTGGCGGTGGCCGTCCATCGCGGCGCGCGCCGGCCGGCGCCGAGCACGGGCGAGTTGCCGGTGCCGTCACCGCAGTGGCCCGAGCACCTGCAGCAGCTTCTGCATCAGCCGTGGATGGCCCGTATCCCGGCGCTGCGTGACTGGCTGAAGACGCAGGTCGTGAACGCACGCGCCCAGCCGCCGCGCACCCGGCCGTACTGGGTGGCGCGGCGCGTACTGGATCGCGTGCTGGATGTGGCGGAATCCGAGATCGTGCGCTTGCGCACCGAACTGAGTCCGCCCGACCTGAGCCTGGCGCCGGCGGTGTCCGATATCGGTATGCTGGAGTTCTACCGCGCGCGCGAGGCGATCGATGCCGGGCGCCGGGCGGCGCAGGAGCAGATTGCGGAGATCGGCGCGCTGCTGGGGCGATCAGGCGGGGGAGGGAGGGAGTGATTCTTCACCGCGGAGGCGCGGAGTCAGGAAGCGACCCGTCGGCCCAGGAACAACCCACTGGATCCGCATCGCTGCGGCAAAAGGCCGCATACCGCGGTCGCGGAGAGCAGTGTGCCGGACGAGCCGCCTCATGAAAATGATCGACAGGATGACCATGACCCGTACCGTTTCAGTTCTGCTGTGGGCCGTGCTGGGCGCGGCGGCTGCCGGCACTGTCGCCGCGGCGCCGACCCTGGAAGAGTGCCGGACCCGCAGCGACGCCGGGGGGCGCCTCGAGTGTTACGACGCGCTTCCCGCCGGACCGGTGGACGGCGCCGAGTCGGCTCCGGTGCTGGAACAGCGCCTGGAGAAGGAGCGCGATCTTGCGCGGCGGGCGTTCGCAATCCTGCCGCATCGGCCGAATTACCTGCTGTATACCTACAATGGCGATCCGAACGAGGCTGCGTTCCAGGCGTTGAATCCGGACCTGGACCTGCAGGAGCAGGAGCTCAAGTTCCAGATCAGCCTGCGGGTGCCGGTGTGGTACGGAATGTTCGACGGCCGCGCCGACCTGTGGGTCGCCTATACCCAGGTGTCGTTCTGGCAGGCATTCAATTCCGCCGAATCGGCACCGTTCCGCGAGAACAACTACGAGCCGGAGGTGGGTATGTCCGTGCACACCGATTTCCCGGTGCTCGGGCTGCAGCACAAGCTGCTGGCATTCGGGCTGGCGCACCAGTCCAACGGCCGCGGGGATGCGCTGTCGCGCAGCTGGAACCGGGCGTGGGTGGCGTTCGGCCTGGAGCGGGAAAACTTCGCGCTGGTGCTGAAGCCCTGGTACCGGTTGCCGGAAAACCCGCAGGACGACGACAACCCGGACATCGAAGAGTACATGGGCCGCATGCAGGTGCGCGCCGGCTACAAGTACGGCGATCAGGTGTTCTCGCTGCTCCTGCACAACAACCTGCGCAGCGGCGACAACCGCAGCGGCTACGAGCTCAGCTGGAGCTTCCCCTACAGCAAGCGCATCAAGGGACTGGTTCAGTTCTTCAACGGCTACGGCGAGAGCCTGATCGACGCCGATTTGCGCACACAGCGAATCGGAATCGGCGTGCTGGCGGAGGACTGGCTGTAACGGCGGCGGCTGGCGGCGCAAAAAGAAACAGGGCCACGTGTGTGGCCCTGCTGAGGACTGGTGCCGAGGGTCGGAATCGAACCGACACGGTGTTGCCACCAACGGATTTTGAGTCCGTCGCGTCTACCAGTTCCGCCACCCCGGCAGCGGCCGGCAGTATAACAACGCCGCCCGGTCCCGCAACAGGGCCGGGGCGCGCGGCACGGCCTTGAATCGGCGCGACTTTCGGCAGGATTTTGATCCTGATCAGGGTCGCCGCCGCCCGGCCGTGCAAGGATGAATTGGCAGACGCCAGCGACGAGGAGGTCACATGTATCTCATGCACAAACCGAGTGGCGATCTGGTCGAGGTGCTGACCGTCGACCGTTTGTTCGACCCGTTCCAGCGCGAGATCAGCGGGCGCTTCCATGCCGGCGAGGAGCTGCAGGACCCGGCGGCGTTCACCAAGAGCGAGCTGGTGTTTCCGTCCGGAGAATACCTGCCGCGCTGCTGGGTCGACCCCACGTACAAGAGCAAGCTGCTCGCAACGGGCAGCTGAACCGCAGGATGGAGGCGGTGACCCCGCCGCGCGCGGCGGGGTCGGAGTACCTGTCATCGGCCACAAGGAGTTCAATCATGCAGATTCCCCTGGAACTCACACTGAGGGATATCCCCGAATCCGCCGCGGTCGAGGGCCGCATCCGCGAAAAGGCGGCCAGGCTCGAGCGCTTTCACGACCGCATCATGAGTTGCCGGATCACCGTGGAATCGCCGCAGCATCGCAAGCACCAGGGCAAGCTCTACAGCGTGCATATCGACATTACCGTCCCCGGCGGTGGTGAGCTGGTCGTGAACCGGGTGCAGGACGAGGATGTGTTCGTCGCCATCCGCGATGCTTTCAACGCCGCCACCCGCCAGCTCGAGGATTTCAAGCGCGTGCAGCGCGGCGACGTGAAGATTCACGAAGTGGCGCATCTGGCGCGGGTGGCGCGCCTGTTCCCGGCCCAGGGTTACGGGTTCCTCGAAACCGCGGACCGGCGCGAGGTGTATTTCCACCGCAACGCCGTGCTCGACCCCGGCTTCGACCGGCTCGAGGTCGGCATCGCGGTGCAGTTCGTGGAGGAGCAGGGCAACGAGGGTCCGCAGGCGCGCATGGTGACCACCGGCAAGCACCAGGTGCCGGAATAGCCGCCGCCCTCCGGTGTATCATGGCCGGGCGCGGAGCGACCGCGCCCGGCCGTGTATATCCAGCATTTGAAGAAATCCGATTTCCATTTCAATCTCCCGCCGGAGCTCATCGCCCAGCGGCCGTTGCCGCAGCGCACCGCCAGCCGCTTGCTGGTGCTGGACGGCGCCAGCGGCCGGGTCACCGACCGGCAGTTCGCCGAGCTGCCGCAACTGCTGCGTGCCGGCGATTTGCTGGTGTTCAACGACACCCGGGTGCTGGCCGCGCGCCTGTTCGGCACCAAGGACACGGGCGGCCGTATTGAACTGCTGATCGAGCGGCTGCTCGACGGGCAGCGCGCGCTGGCGCAATGCCGCGCCAGCAAGACTCCGAAACCCGGCCAGCGGCTCGCGCTGGAAGGCGGCGTCGAAGCCGAGGTGATCGCGCGCCGCGACGAGTTCTACGAGATCCGTTTTCACGCCACCGAAGCGCTGCCGGCGCTGCTCGAGCGCATCGGCCACATGCCGCTGCCGCCGTACATCGCGCGCCCCGATGCCGGCGACGACCGCAGCCGCTACCAGACCGTGTATGCGCGCACCGCCGGTGCGGTGGCGGCGCCGACCGCCGGGCTGCACTTCGATGAGACGCTGCTCGCGCAACTCGACGCCGGCGGCATCGAGCGTGCGTTCGTCACCCTGCACGTCGGCGCCGGCACCTTCCAGCCGCTGCGCGTGGACGAGCTCGCGCAGCACCGCATGCATGCCGAGTGGCTGGAGGTGAGCGCCGCCACCGCGGCCCGCATCAACGCCGCCCGTACCGCGGGACGGCGGGTGGTGGCGGTCGGCACGACCGTGGTGCGGGCGCTCGAGAGCGCCGCCGGCGAGCACGGGGTGCCGCCGTTCGCCGGTGAGACCCGCATCTTCATCTATCCCGGCTATCGCTTCCGCGCCGTCGATGCGCTCATTACGAACTTCCATCTGCCCGAGTCGACCCTCCTGATGCTGGTGTGCGCGTTCGCCGGCACGGAAAACGTGCTGGCCGCCTACCGGCATGCGGTGCGCGAGCGTTACCGGTTTTTCAGCTATGGGGATGCGATGTTGGTGACACCAGCGGTTGGCGGTTAGCAATTAGCGATTAGCAACAGCGAAGGCGCGAACCTGCTGTAAGCTAATAGCCAATCGCTAACAGCTAACAGCTAACAGCTAACAGCTAACAGCTAACAGCCGATGACAGAGACCCGAACCACCAGCCCCCAGCAATGAAATTCGATCTCCTCACCACCGACGGTCCCGCCCGCCGCGCCCGCCTGAGCTTTGCGCGCGGCGCGGTCGAAACCCCGGCGTTCATGCCGGTCGGCACCTATGGCACGGTCAAGGCCATGACCCCGGAGGAGCTTACCGGGCTCGGTGCCGAGATCATCCTTGGCAACACCTTCCATCTGATGCTGCGCCCGGGCATGGAGGTCATCCGTGCCCACGGCGGGCTGCATCGTTTCATGCACTGGGACGGGCCGATCCTCACCGATTCCGGCGGGTTCCAGGTGTGGAGCCTGGGCGAGCTGAGGAAGATATCCGAAGAGGGTGTGACCTTCCAGTCACCGGTCAACGGCGACCGCATCTTCATGGGGCCGGAGGAGTCGATGGTGGTGCAGCAGGCGCTCGGCTCGGACATCATCATGATCTTCGACGAGTGTACGCCGTACCCGGCCACCGAGGCCCAGGCGCGCGCCTCGATGGAGCTCAGCCTGCGCTGGGCGGAGCGCAGCAAG
>Ga0316626_10001143_pt1 | contig 11586 bp, 9 predicted proteins | sample OWC_Aug_T1_C1_D5_FD_207656 | JGI IMG/M metagenome (GOLD analysis project Ga0316626, IMG submission 207656) | Wetland soil microbial communities from Old Woman Creek delta, Ohio, United States - OWC_Aug_T1_C1_D5_A | ecosystem: Environmental > Terrestrial > Soil > Wetlands | place: USA: Ohio...
GCCCGTCTTCAGCACTTTCTTCACTCCCGCGACCACGCACTCGACCACGGACACTCCCGGCTGCCGCGGCCTGAAGACGATGTCGGGCTGAAATACGAAGTACCCGTGGCTGGTGAAGACGGAGGTGTTGTAGTAATCGCGGTCCGAAGGCGCGACGTAGCGGTGCACGTTTTGCGAGAGCTTTTCATACATGTAGACGATCATCGGGTATTTTACGGTCGGATCGTAGCCTGCCGGGTAGTAGAGCGCACCCTGCAGCAAGCGGCCCTTGTCGGTCTTGTACTCGACGAGTTCGCTGCGCCCCCATGCGAAATTGCTCTGGAAGGCGTTGGTCGTGGTGACCTGCTTCGCGTCCGTCAATCCGGCGCCGGAGACGAAAATGTCGGGAGAATCATCGTAGGCCTGCACGATGGTCCCGTAGACCTCCGCCTCCTTCGCTTTCGCGAGCGACGCGACGTTTTTGTCAAGCCAGACAGACCGCACGACACCTCCGCCGGGCCTGAGCTGTCCATAACCCGACTTCTTCGACCACTCCCCAGACAGGCTGATATAGGCCGGCTTGCCGAGGTCGATCCACGCATCTGTGGACTGACTGAAGTCGCCAATGCCGCCGCCCCTGCCGCCCCCTGCCCCGTCCAGCCGGACGATCCGGTGGCGGACCTGTTCTGCGGCACCGTCGGTGAGCCGCTGCGCCCCGGAGCCGTCGGCCGACACCTGCCAGACGTCGAATCTGTCGTTGAGAATCACGGCCGCGTCGCCCTTCGTCCAGCCTGCCACCCCAAACGGAGGCTTCTGCTTGACAGTTACATCCGATTCGCTATCGATAAACGAAGCGCGCACGGCCTTCGTGATCGGGGTTATGGCGCGGGTGGCGAGGTTGATGGTCCAGTAGTGGTCGTTCTCGACGAAAAGGAGGTATTTCCCGCCGGGGCTCGCCTGCACGTACCGGTCGAGGACGGCATCCTTCAGTTTGGTTCTGGCCCCCGTGTTGATGTCCTGAAGGTAGAGATCGGCGGCAGGCCGCCCAATCGTCCGTTCCATCGCGTACCTGGACCATTCAGCCACCCAGGCGAGGCTGGTGCCGCGGATGGGGCGCACCTCTTCGTTGACGGGATCCTTGCCGAGCAGCACCAGCTTGCCGCTCTCGAGGTGCCAGGCCGCGAGCAGGTTGCGCCGCCGATCCGACGGGGCGTCGATCTTCTGTTTGGGCATGACGACGATATCCTTCCAGTGCCATACTTCCACCGTCGCCGCATCGCTGCCCGCAGCCGCGCCGGTTCCTCTGCCTCCCCTGCCGGTCTGCGCCTGCCTGTCATCCCACTTCGCCACTCCCAGGAACAGGGTTCTGCCGTCTTCTGACCAGGAGAGCCGGCGGAAGGACACCGTTCGCATGCCGGCGGGAAACGCAGCGTCGGCAGCGGGGTCGTAAATGCGCGGCCGTTCATTCATTCCCAAACCGCTCCAGGCCAGCACGGCATATGTGGATCCGTCCTTCTTCTCATCCGCTTTGGCCCGAAGGACCGCGAGGTCCGGCGCATCTTTTCGCCAGGCCAGGTCCGTGTACACAGCCGGCGAAGAATCGAGGACCCGCAACACCCCGGACGCAGGGTCGAACAGGTGCACCCCGTTGCCCGCCTTCCCCTCCGCACTGATGATCATCGCGAGCAGATGGCTTTTCGGGGCGTCCTGCCAGGCGAATTGCGATACATTCCCGAACGTAATGTCCTGGCCGTCGGCGAGCCGGCGGACGATCAAAGTACCGCCGGGCGCCTCCTCGGCCGCTTCGGGACCGCCTCCCGCTCCGCGGCCTCCGCGACCCGCAGGTGCGGGGGAAGCCTGCGCGCCGGAAGCGCGCTCGGCCGCATAGCGGCGCACGGCGAGGCAGGAGCCGTCTGCGCTGAAGGAAAACGACATGATACCGTCCAGCGTTGTCGTTTCCCCGGTGGTCAGGTTGAGCAGCCCGAGCTTGTTCTGTACCGGCCGCTGTTCACTGCGGAGCTTTTCCTGCTCCTCCTCCGACTGGCCGATGCTGTAGGCAAACCACTTCGAGTCCGCCGAATAGGCCGGCTGCGCGCCGAACGCGGCGATTTTCACCGTGCCACCGGCGAGATTAGTGATCCGCAGCTCGTTGTTGCGGTTGGAGCGGTTGATCGCGTAGGCAAGCCAGCGGCCGTCCGGCGAGAATCCCCCGTTGGCGCCCGCCTGTGCCACCGATTCCCACTGCCCGTAGTCGGCGAAGGTCGCCGGCGGTTTCGTCTGGGCGCCAATCGCGGTCGCGAGAGCCAGGATCCCCATGAGGGCTGTCATTGCGTTTCGTCGCATATGTCACCTTTCGTAGTTACAATTGAGTGAGCTCGGGCTTCAGCCCGCGCGCTTTCATCCTGATAATTCACAAGCGAAAAGCGGTGCGGGCCAAAGCCCGCCCGCATCCGCCACCGCTTCGAAATCATAAGGCACCTACCACCCACACTTCGCAAAGCCAGGTGCTTTCTTCATCCTTCCTCTACGCCGCCGCTTTCTCCCCTGCCAGACGCCGCTCCGAAAAGATGACGCCGGCTGTCATGAGGATGTTCGTGAGCACTATGACGACAAAGACATACACGGGGATATGCTCCACTCCCGCCAGCCCGTACTGCGCCGGCAGAAAAGCCATGACCGCTGCGGTAAGGCCGCGAGGCAGCATGGCCATGACCGCCTGTGTCTCGCCACGGGTCAGGCCGGACCTCTTCTTGACAAGCTGGACAGCAAGCCACCTGCTGATCAGCAACAGCACCACCAAACCAAGCCCAAGGACACCGATTCGCAGTGTCAGGTCATCGAAGTTCAAAAGCAGGCCCAGGTAGACAAAGAAGAATGTCCTGATCAGAAACGACAGCTCCTCGGTGATGTACTTCATGAACTGGTGGAGCACGAACTGCTCCGCCCGGACGTCTATGCCGAAGAGAAGTCGCACCCGCTCTCCCAGATGGCCGGCGATCACCTGTGTGTTTTCCAGCATCATGCCGAACATGAGGACGGCAATGGCCGCGCTGCCATGCAACTCCTCCACCACAAAGTAGAGCAGGAAAACGAAGCCCAGCGTCAGCATGTAAGCGAGAGGCTCTTTCCCCATCCAGCCGATCAGTCGAGCCCAGAGCACCCCGGCGATCGAAGAAATCACAAACGCGACGGCGATGGACATGACAAGGCCCGAGATCATGTCCAGCGCGTCCCCTTTCCCCGTTCTCTGCAGGTCCAGGACAAGCAGCACTGTCAACAGCAGAAGCACGTCACCCAGCGCGGACTCGAGCTTCAAGAATGTCTTGATCTCGCTGCGGATACTCAATCCGGACACGAGCGGGATACAAATCGCCGGACTGGCAGCGCCGAGAATGCTGGCAAGCAACAGCGAATTCAGCAGCGAAAGATGCACGGCATAAAAAGCGAAGGTGGCCACGGACACAACCGAAAAAAGGTACGTCAGCACGGCAAGAATGGCTGCCTTCGGAGCCTGCTGCAGAACCGTCAGGATGTCGAGCTCCAGTCCGCCTTCGAAGAGAATGATCAGCAGCGCCATGGTGCCGAAAAACGGCGCGATGGCGACGAGGGAGTCGGAGGAGATCCACCCCGTCCCGGGCCCGAGAAGTACACCGATCGCAATCAACAGCAGAACACTGGGGATCCGGCTCAGGCGGAAAAGGAGGTTGGCGAGAAATCCTATCAGGATCACACCGCCGATGAGCGCGAAAGCAACGGCAACCGTCATAGGGCGCAGCCCGCAGAGAAACAAGCGTGAATCATCCGACGCGAATCCCTCGCCGACGCTGCATGTCCCGGCGCGCCGCCGGTTGCAGATCGACAAACATGTTTATCATATCCCGCAGCCCAAAGTAACGGCAGCGCTTGCATCAAAACAGGCGCTTGATGATGGAGAAGGCGTCGTCGATCATTCCTTCCTCCAGCACAATTGTAAACTCGTTCAGGGTGGAGACGACTTCGACGACGTTAATCCCTTCCCATGCCAGCGCCTTGAGGAGGTAGCTGTAGATGCCGGGGATCTGAGTGGTCCCGGGTGGAAGCATCACCGTTACCGATGCAAGGTGATCGATCCTGGACACGAGCGATTCGTCCCGGCACAGGGACAGGACTGCATCCCGCAGTTCACGGCTGGCAATGATCGTGGTCTCGTTGATCCCCCTCGTGACGGTCAGGAAGCAGTGGGGGCGAGAACGCATGCGTTCGAACAGCCGGATTTGCTTCTGCACGAGCGGTCTCGAGTTACCATAGGTAACTTCGAACAACTGGAGCCGCACGATCAGGTCGGGCGCCTTGCGGAATACGTTCCGGCGCCTCCTGGCTCTCCCTTCGAGGAGGCGGGACAGGCGGTTGATTGCCACAATTACAGCGCCCGTCTGAACTCTCTTCATTGCCTCGCGCTCCACATCCTTCCGGATCAGCCGTGCGAGCGCTGAATGGTTGAGAATCCCCGATGCCAGACTGTCTTCCAGGTACGGGGAACGCCGGACGATGGACGTCACGATTTCAGGTACGGTTCGCATGTCAAGATTTAAACATTTTAGGCAAAAATTGTAAATTGTTTGTGAAATTTTGACTGACGCGATACGCCTGTGCATAATCCTCTGCGTTTGGTTGTCGCTTCGATTAACCGTGCTGTCAGGAGGAGGATCCCGATGTCGTTCCAACCCGTCACAATCCCGATCAGCGGCTCATGTCCCGTCTGCTGCGCTGATATCAGTCCCGCCGGATCTGTCGAGGAATCCGAGGTCCTTTCATGCCCGGAATGCCAGTCCCTGCTCGTGGTGGAGGGTTTCGAGGGTTGCAGCCTCGTTTTGCGCGAGGGCCCCTCCGTCGAGGAAGACTGGGGCGAATGACCGGCACCCCGCCGACCGCACAGCAGCCATGTTCACTCTGGCCATTCTGCACTCTACTATCCGGACCGAAGAAAAGCTCCTGGTGGCGGCAGCCCGAAATGCCGGCGTCTCGGTGAAACCGGTCGACATTCGCAGGCAGGTGTTCGATCCCCGGCGCTTCGCGCCGGAGTTCGAGCTGGCCCTGGAGCGGTCGGTTTCCACGGTCAAGGGCGATTACGCAATCGCATTTCTGGAAGCCCTGGGAGTCCCTGTCGTCAACTCGCTCCGCGTGGCAAGGAACTGCGAAGACAAGTTCCAGACGTCGCTGCTGCTCAGCAGCGCCGGCATACCGACACCCCGTTTCGCCCTCGTCTTCTCGCCGGAACAGGCGCTGGAGGCTGTTGACGATTTCGGCGGCTTCCCGGTTGTAGTCAAGCCTCCCTTCGGCTCCTGGGGTCGCCTGCTGGCCAAAATCAACGACCGGGATGCATTGGACGCGCTGCTCGAACACAAGGAAGTGCTGGGAACTCCTCCGCAAAAGGCCTTCTACATCCAGGAATTCGTACGCAAGCCGGATCGCGACATTCGGGCCTTCGTAGTAGGCGGCGAGGCCATCTGTGCGATCTACCGGGAGTCGGCGCACTGGATTACCAACACCGCGCGGGGCGGCACGGCGCGCAATTGCCATGTGGGCGTTGAAATTCGAGAAGTGTGCCGCCGCGTTTCGGAGGCTATCGGAGGAGGGTTGCTGGCAGTCGACCTGTTCGAAACCGAAGGCGGACTAACGGTCAACGAGGTCAATCACACGATGGAGTTCCGCAATTCAGAAGAGCCAACGGGCGTGAGCATATCGGGTGCCATCCTGGACTATTGTCTCGGCATACTGCGAGGCCGGCGGTGTTGAACCAGGGCCGGCTGCGAGTGTCCGTTGTGGGCGGATCCGGCTACGCCGGAGGTGAACTCCTTCGTATCCTGCTGGGGCATCCTCGAGTCCAGGTTCAGCAGGTAACCAGCAACCGCCAAGCCGGCCAGCCGGTCACCCTGTCTCATCCGAATCTCCGAGGGCTGACTTCCCTCACCTTTGTCCGCGCCGAGGAAATCGGCGATTGTGACCTGCTGTTCCTGGCGCTGCCCAATGGCGAATCGATGCAGTCGATGGAGATGTGGATGACGAGGGCGGAGCGCGTCATCGACCTGGGAGCCGATTTCCGGTTGCGCAGCGCGGAGGAGTGGACTGCCTTGTACGGCACGGAGCATGCGGCGCCGCATTTGCTCCCGCACTTCACATACGGAGTGCCGGAGATTTCCGCGGATCAGATCCGGAATGCCCGCCATGTCGCCGGTCCGGGATGCGAGGCCATCGTTTCGATCCTGTGCCTGTATCCGTTGGTCCGCCGCGGGATCCTCAAACCCGATCCCATCATCATCGATGCCAAGATGGGAAGTTCGCAGGCGGGCCATGCACCCACGGATGCCTCCCACCACCCCGAGCGCGCCGGAGCGGTACGGTCTTATAAACCGACCGGCCATCGCCACGCAGCAGAGATCCAGCAGGTCTTCCGCAATGTCGGCCTGCCGGCATCCGTGTGCATCTCGGCCACGGCGGTGGAAATGGTGCGTGGCGTTCTTGTGACCATCCACGGTTTTGCACATCAGGACCTGACCGAGCAGGAATTGTGGCGCGCATTCCGGTCCGAGTACTCGGGAAAGCCGTTCGTGCGGATTGTCAAGCAGACGCAGGGGCTGTACCGATATCCGGAACCCAAGATTCTCCAAGGAACAAACTACTGCGAGATTGGATTCGAAAAAGAACGTCGCTCCGATCGCGTGGTCATCATCGGAGCCATCGACAACCTCGTGAAAGGGACATCGGGCAACGGCGTCCAGTGCATGAATCTCATGTGCGGTTTTCCCGAAACCATGGGGCTGGAGTTCCCCGGCCTTCATCCGGTCTGATTTGCGCCGGGCTTCTGCGCGCGAGAGGGCGGATATGATCCTGATCAAAGGGGGCGGCGGAGCCGGTTTGAACTGGGAGGGAATCGCCCGGGACATCGCAGAATTATGCCGGACCAACCGGATCACCCTGGTCCACGGCGCCAGCTACCTGAGAAACCGCATTGCAGAGCGGCTCGGTCAGGAGGTCCGGACCGTGATTTCCCCATCCGGATTTTCCAGCGTGTATACCGATCCGGAGGCGATCGAGGTCTTTCTGATGGCGTATGCCGGGGTTGCCAACAAGCGCATTGTCGCCATCCTCCAGCGCCAGGGGGTGAACGCCGTCGGGCTATCCGGCGTCGACGGGCGTCTCTGGCAGGCCAAAGCCAAGAGGGACCTGTTGGTGCGGGAAGCGGGAAAAACAAAGTTGGTAAGAGACAACCTCACGGGCCGGGTGGAGGCGGTCAATACAGGTCTCATTCATCTTCTTTTGGATCACGGCTATCTCCCGGTCATAAGCGCTCCGGCGATCAGCCACGAGGGCGACATCGTCAACACCGACAACGACACCGCCACAGCAGTCATGGCGGCAGGCTTGGGATCCCGGACCATCGTGTATCTGTTCGAAGCTCCCGGCTTCCTTGAAAAGGCCGGGCAGGAGGAAAGCCTGGTATCACACATCCCGCGCCACGAGATCGAGAGTTTTCTTCCCTGCGCGCAGGGACGAATGAAAAAAAAGCTGCTCGGCGCCATGCAGGCCCTCGCATCCGGTGTCGAACAGATTTTTTTCAGCGACGGCCGGGTGGAGCATCCCGTGAGAGATGCTCTTGCGGGCAGGGGGACCATAATCCGGTGAGCAACAGAATCGAATCGCCATGAATGATGCTGCCGCGATGCAAAACGCACGCATGGTTCCGGCATATGTGAATCGGGGCCTGTCCCTGGTCGGGGGAGAGGGGGTGTATCTGCAGGACCCGATGGGCATGCGCTACCTTGACCTCATGTCCAGCTACGGCACCGCCAACTTCGGTTACCGTCACCCCATCCTTACCGAGTGTTTCGAGCAGCAGTTGCGGCGCCTGGTTTGTCTGCACGGCAGCTTTGCCAACGACACGCGCGCCGAGGCGGCGCAGGAACTGCTGGCGCGCTGCGCCGGCGGACTGGCCCGCGTCTCATTCACGAATTCGGGGTCGGAAGCCAACGAGGCGGCGCTGAAATTCGCGACCCTGGCCACAGGGAAAAAAAAGTTTGTCGCCTGCCGCGGCGGGTATCACGGCAAGACTCTCGGCGCCCTGTCTGCGACCGAAGGCACGCGTCACCGGGGTTCGTTCGAACCATTGATCTGGGATTTTCGCTTCCCTGCCTATAACGATGCAGCCGCACTTTCGGAGGCGGTAGACAACGCCACGGCCGCGCTGATCCTCGAACCGATTCAGGGCGAAAGCGGCATTCATCCGGCTGCGCCGGGGTTTCTCCGACGCGCAGCCGAGATTTGCAGAGCCAGCGGAGCCTTGCTGATTCTCGATGAGGTTCAGACAGGCACCGGCAGGACAGGGCATTTCCTGGCGAGCCACGCGGAAGGCATCACGGCCGATATCGTCACGCTGGGAAAAGGCCTGGCAGGAGGGATCCCGATCGGAGTAACCATGGTTTCCGCACGGGTCGCGGAGTCGATACCAAGGGGCGCCCACACGTCGACGTTCGGGGGAAACCCTCTGGCTGCCGCCGGCATTCTGGCTGTCTTGAAACTCCTCGACCAGCCATGCCTCAACCATATCCTCGAGGTGGGTGAATATTGCACTGGCGCGTTGCGATGCCTGGATTCCAGATTCGTGGGGGAAATCCGTGGCAGAGGCCTGATGATCGGATTCGAGGTCGCACATTCGCGGGATCTTGTACTGAAAGCACTGCAGAAGGAGCATGTTCTGGCAATTCCTGCCGGCGAGAATGTAGTGCGGCTTCTCCCGCCCTACATTATCGAGAAAGCGCATCTCGACATTTTTCTCGAGAAGCTTCGTCGCATTCTCGCTTCTCCGTTGTTCACAGGAGCGCAGCCGTGTGCCGCTTCCTGATGATCCGCTCGACATCCCCATTCCGGCCGGATGCCGTCCTGGAAAAGTTCGCGGCCATGGCCGAGCGCAGCCGTGCACCCGACGGCGACTGGCAGGGAGACGGCTGCGGCATTGCCTGGCGGGCCGATAACGAGCAGTGGCATGCGCATACCTCATTGCGGCCGATTTGGGAGGAAGCGATGGTGTTCAGTGGGATTCCCGCCACGACGGCCTGTGTGGTCCATGCCCGGAGTGCTTCCTTCCCGGATCATAAAAATGTCCCGGATTTCAACCAGCCGTTTGTCCGCGGCCATCATTCCTTCGTGTTCAATGGACTGCTCCGCAATGTGTCCATGCCTTTCCAAGTGGAGGGAAGAATCGGATCCCAGAAGATCTGGGCTTTGTTGGAACGGTTTTTAAAAGGGCAAGATCCCGCGAAGGCTCTGAATATACTCGTCAGTGTTCTGCAGGGACGGTCCCAGCATGTTCAGGCCCTGAACCTCGGCCTGTTCTCGGGCGCCCGCATGCTGGCATTTTGCAATTATGCCGCATTCCCGGAATATTATCAGCTGTACTGCCATCGAACCCCCACAATAACAATGGTGTGTTCGGAGGCCCTCGACGGTCAGCCCTTTTATCCCCTTCCGGTAAACGAAGTCACGGAGCTGTAACCGACGGTCCCCCAACCCCCGTCCCGCCAACTACAGGAAAGCGGGGCAGGCGAAGGATTCATGCGGATTCGGCGCCAGTGAGAGTGCGTGGCGGCGCAATCTCCGCCGGCGCAGGAATTCGGGGGCTTGGGGCGCCGGGCTTTCGCAGTCGTGGCTGTTTCGCCACCCAGATGACGGGAATCATCAGGAGGAAAACGGCTCCCATGGTCCGGAAGAGGTCGATGAAGGACATCATGGCCGCCTGCCGCTGCACCATGCCCCAAGCCAGACCATAAGATTGGCGTGTCGCGGTGGCCGGGTCCGCACCGCGGGCCACCAGTGCGCCGCGGATCTGCCCGAGCAGGACGTTGGCTTGGCCGGAGTAGGGATGGATGTGTCCGACAAGGACGTTCGTATGCATCTGCCTGCGGCGTGCGAGCAGTGTCGTTGCGATTGCTATGCCGCTGCTTCCGCCGATGTTTCGCATGACATTGAAGAGGCTGGTGGCATTTCCAGTCTGCTCCCGGGAAATCGGATCCATGGTGATCGTGGTGAGCGGCGCAAAGAGGCAGCCGAAGGCGACGCCCTGAATGAACTGCGGCCAGAAGACGTCCCAGTATCCGGCGTTCAGGTTCAGCTGGCCGAGCCAGATGAGGGTAAGGCTGACGGTCGCCACTCCGAATGCAAGCACTTGTCTTGCTCCAAGGCGGCCCAGGAGGATGCCGATGACCGGCGTGGCAATCAGGGAGCCGATACCTCGGGGGGCCATGGCAATGCCGGCCTGCAACGCGGGATACCCGAGCAGGGTTTGCAGCATGATCGGCAGGAGGATCAGGCTGCCGTACAGCATGAATCCCAGCATGGATCCCATGAAGACACCTGCGGCATAGGTACGGTCCTTGAAAATGCGCAGGTTAATCACCGGGTGCGCAATCAGGAGTTCGTAGATGATGAAAGTGGCGAGCATGACCGCGGCGACGACGGCAAGGGCTGTCATGGTACCCGAAGCAAACCAGTCCTCCTGCTCGCCCTTGTCCAGGAAAACCTGCAGGGCACCCATGCCGACTGCCAGCATTCCAATGCCCCAATAATCCACGCGCGCCGATTCTCTCCGAAGGTAAGGAGGGTCGAAAACAAACATCCGCGCCATAAGCAGCGTCGTGATACCCACAGGTATATTGATGTAAAAGACCCAGCGCCAGCTGTAGGTGTCGGTCATCCATCCGCCCAGCACCGGCCCCAGGATCGGGGCCACGACAATGCACAGGCCCCAGAAGGCCATTGCCTTGCCGCGATCCTCCGGTGGGAAGGCCTCGAGCATGATCGCCTGGGACAGAGGTTGCATGGTGCCGCCCGACATCCCCTGCATCACGCGAAAGACAATCAGGCTCGAGAGGTTGGGCGCGAGGCCGCACAGGATAGATGCTCCGGTAAAGCCGGTGACAGCCATGAGCAGGAGCCGCTTGCGGCCGAAGAACCTTGCCAACCATCCGGTAATCGGGAGGATGATGGCATTGGCGACAAGGTAGGAAGTCAGCACCCAAGTGGCCTCTTCGACTGTCGCCGACATGCTGCCGCCGATGTGGGGCAGGGACACGTTCACCACTGTCGTGTCCAGCACCTCCATGAAGGTCGTGGTCACCACTGAGATGGAAATCAGCCAGCGATTGACTTGAGGGACTCCGTCGTGGAACTCTTCAGCCATACGGTTTCCAGTCGCTGGATCAAGTTACAGGCGGGACACCGCGTTTTCAAGCGTCTTCCCCCCCGCCGAGCGTCCGGCGTCCGCCTCCGGATTCCCGACCTTGGAGACAAACGTAATGGAATGCCCCACCTGGCTGTCCCCACAAGGCAGTATTCGGCTGCTCAATGAGGCTTCTTAAAGCCGAACCATCCTGTCCTGAGGGGGCGTGTACCCGAGGGTGGAGATTGGGGAAAACGCTCTGGTTCAGATTCGGGGTGCGGGGCGCCGGGCGCGCCCGGCCCCGGGGAGTCTCTGGAGCATCTGAGCCAGAACAACGAATGCGGCCGCGTGGCAGGCTGTTCCGATGAGAGCCATGCCCGTCATCCGGTAGTTGTAAAGCCCGGTCCCCAACGAAG
>Ga0316626_10001145_pt1 | contig 11580 bp, 8 predicted proteins | sample OWC_Aug_T1_C1_D5_FD_207656 | JGI IMG/M metagenome (GOLD analysis project Ga0316626, IMG submission 207656) | Wetland soil microbial communities from Old Woman Creek delta, Ohio, United States - OWC_Aug_T1_C1_D5_A | ecosystem: Environmental > Terrestrial > Soil > Wetlands | place: USA: Ohio...
CGCTCGAATCCCTCCAGCAGCGGCCCGTGGCCGTGCTCCTCACCGACATCGTGATGCCGGGGATGGGGGGGCTGGAGCTCTTGAACAGGGCGAAGCAGGTCCATCCCGCCCTGACCGTCATCATGATGACGGGATTCGTGCGGGAGTTCTCCTATGATGAGGCGCTGCGGGCAGGTGCGGCTGACTTCATCAAGAAGCCGTTCACGACGCAGGAGCTCCTGGCCCGGCTGAAGTATGCCCGCCTCAAGGAGCACCTCCGTGCGCTTTCGATCACTGACGAGCTCACGGGCCTGGCGAACCGCCGGGGCTTTTTCGCCTTCGCCCAGCAGCAGATCAAGCAGCAGCGGCGGTCGAAAGGGAGCCTTGTCCTGCTCTTCGCCGACCTCGACAACTTCAAGTCGATCAATGACACGCTCGGCCACCAGGCGGGCGACCAGGTGCTCATCGGCGCAGCCAGGATCCTGCGCGAGACCTACCGGGATTCGGATATCGTCGCCCGCATGGGCGGAGATGAGTTCGCCGCGATCCTGGTGAACTCTCCGGAAACGAGCATCGCGGCAATGCGGGGCCGTCTGCAGGAGCGCATCGATGCGTATAATGCCCGTCAGGGCGGACGGATCACGCTTTCGATGAGCGCGGGGATGGCGGTCGTCGATCCGTCGCGGCCCGCAACGGTGGATGAGTTGGTCCGGGAGGCCGACGCCAGGATGTACGAGGAGAAGCAGCGGAAGAAAGCCGATGCGTCCGGCAGGGCAAAATGAGCCGTGCCCTGCCTTGACAAGGCCATGCCCCAGTGCTACATTCTATGCTGTCTCCACAAGCATGCGGTGAGGGAAGTGCATATACAGCTTTCATGACTTTGCTCAGAGCAAACCCGGGGAAACCCGGGGGCGCAGAGCTCCGAGGCTACCTAAAACGCCCCACGGTCGCCGGGATGCGCGATGCCCGGTCCCGGCGGTTCGTTTTATAGGCCAGTCGAGCCGCCAAAGTTCGGTGTCTCCACCCGCGGTGCGGGGAAGCAACGCTTTGGCGGCTTTTTGTCGTCTGGGAACGGTACAGAGGTTCGCGATCCACTTCAGCGCTCAGGAGGATGGTACCATGCGTTATGCCATGCTTGTTGTTTCCGCCGCCATACTGCTCACGGTTGCCGCATGCTCTCCGAGGATATACGGAACGCTCCAGCTCATGGAACAGAACGCGCAGCCCATCGCGCCGGCAAAGGAGAGCCCCGAGGGTACGATCGTGAACATGATCAATACCACCGGGACGCTCGAACAGGCATCCCATGCCGTGCCGGTAATGAACGCGGAGGGCGCCTTCGAGTCGGAGAAGGGAAAGATCGCGAAGGGCGTCTATAAAGTGGAAGCGAGCAGGATCGGGTATCAGACCGAGACCCGGACCGTGGAGGTCGGAAGGTTCAGCGGTGCGAAGGTCGAAATCAAGCTCAAAAAGATACCCGAGGGCAGGCACAAATCGATCGAGGGTTCGCGGTCCGATGAGGACAAGATCGTGAATCCCGGAGAGGTGAACATCCAGCCGCCTACGATGTAGCAGCGGCAGGCCGCACCGGCGAAGGGCCATTTTCAGGAGGTTTTCGATGACCAAACGAACGCTGTCTGTCGTGATGCTCTCTGTTCTGATCATCCTGCTCGCTGCCTGCTCGGGCGGCGAGAAGATGGACCTTGAGGTGAGGGCGACCCTTGCCGGCAAGCCCGTCGCCGGCGCCGCAGTGACCGTGGACGGTGTAGCGGCCGGTGTCACGGGCGCCGACGGCATGCTGGCGGTGCAGCTCGTTAAAAAGCCCGGCGCAGAGGTGGACGTGCAGGTCGTCAAGGACATGGCCGGCCATCGGATCAGGCCCTGGAAGTCCGTCCTCATGATGAAGCTGCCGAAGAAGGGCATCGTGGACAAATACCCTGTCGATGCCGCATTCGAGTTCACCCGTTTCATGACGGTCGCGGCCGCGGACAAGGCGGGGCCCGTCGGCGAGGCGGTGGTGAAGATCGGCGGGAGTGAGGCAGGCAAGACCGGCGCGAACGGCGAGTTCGTGTATGAATACCAGGACCTTCCCAAGGATGTCCTGGAGCTCTCCGTGGCCAAGTCGGGCTACGCGCCCTGGAAGAAGACCGTTCCCGTGGAGGCCGGTCAGCGCATCGAAGCCCTGCTCGTCAAACGGGTGCTGGTGACCATCGAGGCCCTGGTGGACGAGTATGGCCAGCCGGTCGGCATCCCCGGCCTGGCGGTGACCATCGACAAGCGGGCGGTCGGAAGGACCGATGCCAAGGGATCGGTCTCCTGGCACGACGAGGGGGAGCCGGGCAGGAAGGTCCCGGTCGTTGTCCTCGCACCGGGTTATATCCCGGAGCAGTGGAAGACCACCATCACGCTCGAGGGAGAGGTGGTGCTGCAGCGATACTTCACGCCGACCATTGCCCGTCCCATCAGGACCGGCATCTACCGCTTCTCGGGCAATACCCCGAATGCGGACCTGAAGGACGTGCTGGACCAGACCGAGGACGCCCTCCGGCAGCAGCTCTTTGCGCTCGGCCCCTTCAAGGAGGTGCCCTCGGCAACGCTGCAGGCCGAGCTGAAAGCGGCCAAGGTGAGCATTGAAAAGATAACGCTCAAGGGCTGGCGCGAGACCAAGCTTCGCAAGACCGTCGATATGATCGTCCTGGGGAGCGTTGCACGGGACGACAAGGGCTTTCTCATCGAGACCAAGTTCGTCGCATCGGGCGGCAAGGTCATTCACAGCCAGATCGCCCGGGCCCGGAGCGCGAAGGACATTTCCGCCGCGGCCAGGGAAATAGCCGCAGAGGTCCTCGCGAAGTTCCCCTTCGAGGGGACCGTTGTCGGCATTGAGGGTGACCGGTACCGCGTCAACCTCGGAAAGGCCCCGTACCGGATCGCCAAACACACGGATTTTCTGCTGATGACGCCGCGCAGGGAAGAGACCGGAAGGATCGCCGGGTACCGGGAGATCGGAAAGCTCCGGGTGAAGAAAGTGGACAGCGGGACCTCCCTTGCCGAGGCCGATGACCTCAAGAAGGGCGAGAAGGTATCGCTGGGCGATCGCGTGGTGCGCCAGGTCCTGCGCGAAGAGGACGAAGGGAAGCACGTCGCGGTCCTGGTGACCAAGGGGGGAGTTCCTCCGGACCTGACGGCGCTCGGGGGCGTGAACATCTACCTGAACGATGACTGGGTCGGTACGACGGGGCCTGACGGCAAGGCGATGGTGCCGGTCGCGCCCGGCAGAAAGTACGACATCGTGCTCTACCGGCACGGATACCAGCAGGTGAGCGACACCCTCAGGATCGAGAAGAGCGGCGATGTGAGGGAGTTCTCCCTCGCCGTGAACAACGCGGTCTTCAAGGTCGAATCCCAGCCATCGGGAGCCGAGGTCTTCGTGGACGGCGACCGCATCGGCAGGACGCCCCTGATCGAAGGCAAGCCGGTGACCCTGGGGTTCCATACGGTCACGGTCGCGGCCGGGGGAGATTACCGCGATTGGGAGGATGTGGTGGAGTTCGCCTCCAAGATCGAGGACCGCACCGGCAGCCGTGCCGTGGTGCTGCACAAGGATTATCTGAAGATCGGCGAACGGGCGGAGCAGAATCGTGATATCGACGGGGCGATCGCGGCGTACAAGAGCGCGGGGAAGGATCATCCCGACTATTCCCTGGCGCACCACCGCCTTGCACAGATCTATCTGGACGACCGGGCGGACTATGATGGCGCCATTGCCGAGTTCGAGAACGTGCTGACGCTTCCCGAGAACCAGCAGCTCGTGTACAAGCAGTACGCCGTTGCCTTCACCAACCTGGGCCACGCCTACTATGAAAAGGGGAGCTCGCTCGTCCAGAAGGAACGCGAAGCCGCGGCCCAGAACTTCGCCAAGGCCATCGAGAACCTCAAGAAAGCCAAGCAGAACACGCGGTTCTTCCCGAACGACCGCTACGACGAGGCCGTGCACGACACGTACTACTACACGGCGCTGTCGTATCACAAGCTCTACCTGCTGACGAAGAAGCCGGCCCTGCTGAACGAGGCGAACCTCGCGTGGCGGGAATACTTCGATTTCTTCCCGAGACGGCTTGAGGGGAACAGCACCTTTGAGCAGAGCCGCGTGGCTGCGCAGCAATACTGGGACCAGGTCAGGAGCCAGCAGTAGGGACCGTGACCGTGAGGAAAGCATCTCGCTCGTATTTGCACCTGACGGCGTGGGTGACGGCCATGATCATCCTCTGGCCGCTTTTCTCCGCGGCTGAGGGATTGCCGTCGTCATCCCTCCCTTCCGGCGACGGGGAGCAGCCGTCCGTTGCGGGGCCTCCGCGGCCCGTGCCCGTCGACATGGTCTTTGTCCGCCCCGTCACGGCGATCGAGGCGGGGAGGAACGACGGAAACCCGGCGTGGTCCCGCACCGGCCTGTTCCTGTCCTTCGAGCGGAGCATCGGGGAGAAGAAGGAGATCAGGGTCCAGCTCGCCGACGGCGCCGGGGTCCAGACCGTCTCGCATCAGCTCGCGGCGGACCGGGGCGGAATGCAGTTCTTTTTTCCCGGCGTGGTGGAGGACATCAGCTACAATTCCGGCCTGAGCTGGTCCCCCGATGAGAACCGCTTCGTGTTCATGAGCAACGGCGGGGCCGGGAACTATGACCTGTACCAGGGTGAGCTGGGAGGCCCCGTTGCCGCACGTCTCACGGAACACCGGGAAAAGGACGGACAGCCCGACTGGTCCCCGAGGGCGAACGCGGTGGTCTTCGTTTCCGGCCGGACGGGCAAGGGAGATCTCTATCTCCTGGATGTCGCGACCAGGGCGCTCACGAGGCTTACGCAGGGGGGCAGGGAACATTTGTACCCCCAGTGGTCCCCTGACGGGAGGCGGATCGCCTTCATGTCCGGCAGCAACGAGAATCATGACATCCTGGTGATGGACAACCCCGGCCTGTCCCCGAAGCAGACATCGCGGCGGCTCACGACCTGGGCCCGCGATGACATCCGGCCGGTGTGGTCGCCTGACGGAAGGAAGCTGGCCTTCTATGCGAACTACGATCCCGCGGGGGACCCGAGGGTCTGGTCCATCATGGTGATTGCCGCGGACGGCTCCGATCCTGCAGAGGGGGCGGGCCTGGCAGCGAAGGCCGTGGCCGTCGACGTGGTCCCGGATGTGGAGCGGGGCCCGGCGTGGATGCCTGACAGCGGCAGCCTCGTGTATGTGAAGAATGACCGCCAGGACTACCATCCGCTCTACGTCGTCGATCTGGCGCATCGCGGGAGCAGGCCTCTTCGCACCGGGACCAAGATGAACCACGATGTGGCCTGCGGTCCGGACGGGACCATCGCGTTCCGCGCCCAGGTGGACCAGTGGGACCAGGTCTTCGTGGCGAAGATGAAGGAGTAGTCCGGAGCGCTGCGTTCGAGGTCCGGAATCGGGAACGAAATACGGGGAGCGTCATGCCGGTGCCGCAGGTCGCAGAAGAGAACGAAACGGGCAGGGCAACAATCTCGGCCTGCGGCAAGCGTTCTTCCGTGTCGTCCGCGGTGCTGCGAGAAGCCAGGCTGCATTGGTCCAAGGAGCGTGCATGCAAGGGATCCGGTTCCTGCTCATCCTCCTGGTCCTGATCGCCGGTCCGGCAGTTGCCGCCGACGACCCGGTCCAGAAGGCCCTCAAGGCCTACGAAAAGCATCAGTACGATGCTGCCGCCAGGGACCTCCGCGCGGCGCTGCCGTCCCTGGCGCAGGGCAAGCAGTCATCGGCCCGGCTTGCGCTCGGGATGATCTATCTGAAGAGCGCCGAACTGCACCGCGGGTTCGCCGGCACATCGCTGATCGTGAGCACCGATTACCTGAAGCGCCTTACGATGGAGGGCGGAAAGGACCGGAGCCGGTATTGCGATCTCTACCTGGGCCTTGCTAACCTGGAGGCCGGGAAGGCCGACGCGGCATCTGCGCAGCTCGAGAAGTTCCTGGCCGGCGCGGCGAACGAATCCCGGTATGCGGACATCGCCCGGATCGCCCTGGGAAGGGCCGCCTCGGCGAGCGGCGACAAGGACAAGGCGCGGGAAATCTGGGGGAGCGTAAAGGCAACTGACCTGGAGGTCAGGTCCGAGCTCGCGGGGACGCGGAGCCGTGCAGGCATGGACGAAAAAAGCGCGCCGTCGCTGTGCGACGAAGCGGTGGCCGACGGGAAGCGGACGGGCAGGTCACTGCCGATCATTGCGGTGAAGAACTGCCTGGGGATCTATGCGAAGGCCGGCCTCGTTGACCGGGGGTTCGAACTGCTCGCGCAAGCGGACCTCCGGTCCCCGTCGTCCCGGGAGACCATCGGCAAGAGCAAGGTAATACCGTTCTATGATCTTCAGCTCCTGCAGAACCTCTCGGCATTCTTTCTGCAGGCGAGCATCGTATCCCTCGAAAAGGCGTCGACGGACCAGCAGCTGAACGGCATCGCGAACTTCTTCCTGGGCGAAGCTTATCTCCTTGCCGGCAACCGGGACCAGGCAGCCAGGGCCACAGCGGCGTTCCTCTCCTCATCGCAAGTGCCGCCTCCGTACAAGAGCAGAGCGCTGGTCCGGCAGGCCGAGATCCGGCACGAGATCGGGAGGCAGGCCGACGCCATCGGCGTCTGGGACGAGCTCTCCCGCAGCCAGCCCGGCGATCCCGAGCTCCAAGGCGGCATCCTGGCTGCCTGCGGCAGGCTCCGGATCGATTGTCCGCGCGTCGTGCAGACAGCCACCCTTGCGCTGGAACGCGGCGAGGGAAGGAAGTACATGGCCCTGAACGCGGGTCTCGGCAGATACTACCTCGGGAAGAAGGACTATGCGAAGGCCCTGTCCTATCTCGAGGCGGGGCGGGACAAGGGGAACAAGAACAAGATCGAGTCCAATGACCCCCTGCTGCTTGTGGAGCTTGCTGATGCCGACTATCGCACCAAAAAGTTCTCCGAAGCGCTCGAGATCTACTTCGAGATGAGCAAGCAGTTTCCCGAGGTGCGCCAGATCCAGGAGGCGGTGCAGGGGATCTACTCCATGGAGCACAAGAGCGCGGGGGACGTGAAGATCAACTGACCGCTGGGAAGATCGTGAGCCCGGGGGACGGAGAGGGGAAGCGCTGCCGGCCCATCGGCTGGTACGCTGACCGGCCTCTCCGCGGTCCCCTGGCGGCAGGGTATGCATCTCTTCGAGGAGGCTGACATGAGACGGACACTGATGATGGTGATGCTGATCGCGGCAGTGATGGCGGTCGGGACCGAATCCGACGCGGGCCGCAAGAAGGACGGGAAACCCGACGGCGGGACGCTGAACTACGGTGAGTACGGCCGGCCGGCGACGCTCGATCCCGTTACGAGCAACGAGATGATATCGCTGCGGGTCACCGAGCTCCTCTTCAACGGCCTCGTGGGCATCAATGAGAAGCAGGAGATCGTGCCCGAGCTGGCCGAGCGGTGGGACGTATCGAAGGACGGCCGCGTCTACACCTTCTTCCTCCGGAAGGATGTGACCTGGCACGCGAAGGACGGAGAGCAGCCGAAGCCCTTCACGGCCGACGATGTCATCTTCACCCATGCCATCATGATGCATCCCAAGACGATCACCCCGCTCAAGGTGCGCTATGAGTTCATCGCCTCCGCCGAGAAGATCGACGACGCCACGGTGCGGTTCACGCTCAAGCGGCCGGTCCTGAACGCGCTGGCGAAGTTCAGCTTCAAGATCATCCCGAAGCACGGCCCGGCGAACCAGGAGTTCCTGACCCGCGACGATCCCTTCGTGCAGCACCCCATCGGCACCGGTCCGTACCAGCTCAAGGCCGTCACGGCGGAGCGCGAGATCGTCCTGGTCGCCAACGAGAACTATTTCAAGGGCAGGCCGCATCTCAACCAGTTCTCGGCCAAGCCCTTCGCGGACCAGAACATCATGACCCAGGCGCTCATGTTCAACGCCATCGACATGATCGTCCTGGTGAACCCTCGGGACATTCCCGAGATCCAGGGGGACAAGCGCTTCATCCTCCAGCCCTACAACGCGCTGTCCTACTCCTTCTTCGGCTACAATATCCGGAATCCCTTCCTGGCCGACAGGCGCGTGCGCACCGCCTTCACGCACGCGGTGAACCGGCAGGAGATGCTCGATTCGTTCTTCAACGGACAGGGGACCGTCATCTCCGGCCCCTTTGCGCCGGGCAGCTGGGCCTACAACCTCGACGTGCAGCCTCTGCCGTTCGATCCGCAGAAGGCCGTCGCGCTCCTGCAGGAGGCGGGCTTCACGAGGGGCGCCGACGGGTTCATGCAGAAGGACGGGAAGACGCTCGCCCTCTCGCTCAAGGTGCCCATCGAAAAGGAGAGCGAGGCCGTGAAGCGCGTCGTGCTGGCATTCCGGAACTACCTCAAGAACGTGGGTGCCGACATCAAGGTCGAGTTCAAGGAGTGGCAGGCCTGGAAGGAGGACGTGTTCCTGGAGCATGATTTCGACATCATCTTCGCTTCGTGGGTCTTCGACGACTCGGCGGACATCTCGTCGCTCTTCCATTCCGGCGAGGTCGGGGCGTGGAAGAACAACTTCGGGGGGTACGCGAACCCCGAGGTCGACGGCCTGATCAACGAGAGCAAGCTGACGCTGGACCACGAGAAGAAGCGCACCATCAACCGGAAGCTCCACGCCATCATGGCCGAGGAGAATCCCTACACGTTCCTCTGGACGCTGACCAATTATGCCGCCTACCACAAGAAGGTGCGGCGCGTGGCGATCCATCCCTACAAGTTCTTCACCTTCGCCGACGAGTGGTTCATGGAGGAAGCGAAGTAACGGAAGGGCCAGCGATCACGGTGCACAGCATACTGTTCAGAACGTTTCCGACCGAGAACCCTCTCCCGCACTGGGAGAGGGTTCTGATTTCCCGGAGCCTGAGAGAAAGGAATGTATCCGGCAGCCGCGGGCTTCGGCCTGCGTGAGGTGGAGGAGCCGGTCCGTCGCCTCCTGCCACGATGCGCCCCCAGGGGTGCGGATGCCGCAGCGCATTACCGATGAAGCTTTCCGCCATTCGACCCGTCGGTCTGGTCCTCGCCCGGGAACTTTTCCTCACCGGGATGCTGCTCCTGGGCGTGAGCGCACTGGTCTTCGTCATCCTGTACCTGTCGCCGGGCGATCCCTTCAGTGTGCTGCTGGAAGGCCAGGCCGTCACCGACGAGGCCCGCTCCGGGGTCCGGCAGGCGCTCGGCGTCGAACGGTCCTGGTACGGCCAGTACCTCTCGTGGGTCGCGCATCTCTTCCGCGGCGACTTCGGCACGTCCATCCGCACCGGCCTGCCGGTGCTGTCCGAGGTGCTCCGCACGGGGCTCAATACGCTCGTCCTGACGCTCGGCTCGCTGCTCGTGACGCTGCTCATCGCCGCGCCCATCGCCATCCGGTCGGCCATGCGGGGCATGTCCCGGTACACCTGGACCTTCACCATCCTGTCCTACGTGATCTCGGCGCTTCCCGTCTTCTGGCTCGGGTACATCGTCATCTACTTCTTCACCCACCAACTGGGCCTTTTCCCTCTTGCGTTCGGCTTTGCCACAGGCGGGAAGAAGTGGCTCTACCTGCTCCTGCCGATCGTCGTGCTGGGCATCGGCAACGGGACCATCAGCGAAGTGATCCGGTCGCTGCGCGAGGCGATGGGCAGGGTGATGGGAGAGGACTACATTCTCACTGCCCGCGCCAAGGGCGCGTCGGCCTGGAAGCACGCGTTCAAGGAAGGGTTCCTGATCCCGGTGACCGAGATCATCGCGGCCAAGATTCCCTTCATCCTCGGCGGCGCGGTGATCGTGGAGCAAGTGTTCAACTGGCCGGGCATGGGCAGGATGGCCTGGCAGGCGGCGCAGGACCGCGATTATCCGGTCATCATGGGCATTACCATCGTCGCCGCGGTCCTCGTGCGCATGGGCACCCTGTTCCAGAGCGTGGTGTATGTGATGGTGAACCCGCGGGCGTCGAAGGAGTAGATCCGTCGGGGCAGGGACCAGGGACGGACGACGGTCGCGGCGGCGGCGACGAGAGCGTGGTCTCTCTGGCTTGCGTGAACAGGATCGGACCGTGACAACGATGATGCCGCATCAGGAATTGGGCACCCGCTGGGACCGATGCCGGAGACTTTTGCGCGAGCTGGTCCCCGAGGCGGGCGGACTGATCGTCTTCTCGCGATTGAACATCTACTATCTGACCGGGACCTTCGGGAACGGACTGCTCTGGCTGCCGCTGGACGGGGAGCCGGTGTTCCTGTGCAGGCGCGGATATGAACGGGCGAGGCTCGAATCTCCGCTCAAAAAGGTGTGTTCCTTCTATTCGTATAAGGACGTCGAGCCGGTCCTGCAGGATGCCGGGGCGCCTCTCCCGAAGACCATCGCCGTCGAGATGGGCGGCCTGTCCTGGATGCTCGGGACCAGCTTTGCGAAGTACCTTGCTTCGCACGATCTTGTTTCCGGGGACAGGGTCCTGAGCATCAGCCGCAGCAGGAAGACGGCCTGGGAGCTTGAACGGATGCGCCAGGCAGGCGCACGCCACGAGAGGTGCCTGGTCGAGAAGCTGCCCGGTCTGCTGCATGCCGGCATGTCGGAACTCGAGATCGGCCACGTGATCTCGGACCTCTTCTTCCGCGAGGGGCATCACGGCATCCTGCGCATGGAGAGCTACGGCGAGGAGGTCTATCAGGGCTACATCGCTGTGGGCGAGAGCGGCAACTATCCGAGCGTGTTCAACGGACCGCTCGGCCTCCGCGGGATCCATCCCGCTGTCCCCCACATGGGTTCCCACGAGGTCATCTGGCGGCCCGGCATGCCCCTGTCCATTGACAACGGGTATACGCTCGAAGGCTACCAGACGGACAAGACGCAGGTCTACTGGCTCGGCGAGCGAAGCACGATCCCCGATACCGTGCGGAAGGCCCATGACTTCTGCGTGGAGCTCCAGGCCTGGGCGGCAGAGCACCTGCTGCCCGGCGCCCTGCCGAGCGATATCTGGCAGCACTGTGCTGCCGCTGCAGAAACGAGGGGGTGGGCAGAAGGGTTCATGGGCCTGGGAAGCAACAAGGTGAGCTTTGTCGGCCATGGCATCGGCCTTGCCGTCGACGAGTACCCGGCTCTGGCGAAAGGGTTCGACCGGCCGCTGGAGGAAGGCATGGCGATTGCGGTGGAGCCCAAGATGGGACTCCCCGGCGTGGGCATGGTGGGCGTGGAGAACACCTTCGAGGTGACGGCCAGGGGCGGCAGGTCGTTGACGGGAACGAAGAATGACATCATTTGCATAGCGGGGTGATCCCGCCGGCAGTGCACTAGTAGCTGGTTCAATCTGCAAGAGTGAACCAGCGTGGAATTAGGAGATTTAAATGCGATGGCTGGCCTTTTCGATAGGTGTCATGATCAGTACATATCTCTTTATTGCTTTTTTGTACAGTGGATGGGCCTCATCAACTCCGGTCAGCAATCCTGAATATTATAAGCGATTCGCTTTAATCTATCTTGTATTATCTGTATCGTTCTTTGCGCTGGGCATCTTCCTGTTCTATTGGATCGGGAAAAGAAAGAAAACCAGACAATAATAATTAATCA
>Ga0316626_10001146_pt1 | contig 11575 bp, 10 predicted proteins | sample OWC_Aug_T1_C1_D5_FD_207656 | JGI IMG/M metagenome (GOLD analysis project Ga0316626, IMG submission 207656) | Wetland soil microbial communities from Old Woman Creek delta, Ohio, United States - OWC_Aug_T1_C1_D5_A | ecosystem: Environmental > Terrestrial > Soil > Wetlands | place: USA: Ohio...
TCGGAGAGAACCCGAGCAGCATGAAGACCACGATCGACACCAGCGACAGGAAGTGGAACCCCTGGCTGCGCAGCAAGACAAGCAGCGAATCCTGCGGCCCATCCACCGCCACCGCGCCGAAGCGTCTGGCGTCGAAACGCACCATCATGAACAGCGAGAAATAGTAGAGGCAGGCGGGCACTACCGCCATGCGCACGACGTCGAGATAGGAGATCTTCAGGAATTCGGCGATCAGGAACGCCGCGGCCCCGAGCACTGGCGGGGCCAGCAGCGCCCCGAGGCCGCCCGCGGCGAGCAGCCCGCCGGCGACATCTTTCGGGTAGCCGGCTTTAGCCAGCAGCGGATAGGCGACCGAGCCTACGGTGACGGTATTCGCCACACCGCTGCCCGAAGCCGCCCCCAGGAGGAAAGTGGCGAGCACCACGGTCCGGCCGGCGCCGTCCCGCTTGCGACCTGTCGCTGCAAACGCGAAATCGATGAAGAACTTGCCCGCGCCCGACTGCTGTAGGAAGGCACCGAACAGGGTGAACAGAATGATCAGCGTGGACGACACGTCCACGGCCGGACCGAAGATGCCTTCCAGGGTGAGAACCAGGTGCCCGGCCAGACGGTCGATTTCGTAGCCGCGATGCGTCCACGGCGCAGGAAGGTAGGAACCGAACAGCGCGTAGGCGAGGAACAACAGGACCACCGATAGCATCACCAGGCCCGAGGTGCGCCGCGTGGCTTCCAGAACCAGAAGGATGATGGACACACTCACCACCAGATCGGCCGGTTCCGGGAACACCGCGCGCTCGGCCAGTTCGTCGCCACCCCACAGGATGTAGCCAACCGCTGCGACGGAAGCGGTCACGAGCAGCCAGTCCCACGGCATGACCCGGTGGCGGAAGCCTGCAGCGAGCGGGTAGAGCAGGAAGGTCAGCGCCAGAACGAAGCCGACGTGGAGCGGCCGCAGTATGAAGGCCGGGACCACTGCGTATGCCGCGTACAGGTGCACGATCGCCATGATGACGGCGAGCGCCGTGATGCCATGACCCAGCCCGCCGCCCAGCCGGTTGGTGGCGCCTTCTTCGCGCTCGGCCAATTCCTGCGCTGCGCGCAGGCCTTCGTCGCTGACTGCCTGCGTGGCGTGCCCGGGCCCAGCGGTGGTATCAGCCACGGCAGACCGCCCCGGTCGCTCGGGTCCAGATCGTCACTTGAGCTTGATCCCTCGCTCGGCGAAGTAGCGGATCGCGCCGGGGTGGAAAGGAATCGGCGAGCCGCCGCCCGACTGGTTCTCCACGCCGAACTGCTCGGCCTCTTTGTGTACCGCGATCAGCGCCGGCTTGTTCTCCACCAGGTTCTTCACCACGCGATATGCATCGTCGTCCGACATCGACGCGTTGGCCACCAGCAGGTTCCAGACGATGGCGATCGGTACGTCCTTGTCCTGCGCCGTGTAGGTCTTCGCCGGCACTCGGCTCTTTACATACAGCGGGCCGTACTTCTTGTTCATCGCATCCACCGCCGCTGCGTGATCGATCAGGCGCAGCTTCACGCCTGGTGTCGCGGCGAGGTCCATGATGCCGGCGGTGGGCAACCCCCCGGCCCATAGGAAGGCATCGATCTTGCGATCCTTCATCGCGTTCACCGACTCGTTGATGCCCAGTCGCTCGCGCTTGACCGCCTCGGCGATCCCGTAGGCCTCGAGCACGCGCGTGCCCATCAACTCGGTCGCGCTGCCGGGCGCACCGACCGAGACCCGTCTGCCCTTGAGGTCTGCCATCGAGGCGATGCCCGCGCCCTCCACTGTGACGACGTGCATGCGGTTGGGATACAGCACCATGAGCGTTCGCACCGCTTGCGGCTTGCCCTTGAACTTGTCGCGCCCCGAGTATGCGTCCCAGGCTGCGTCAGCCATGGTGAATGCGAGATCGGCGCGCCCGGCGCCCACCAGGCGCAGGTTGTCGACTGACCCCCCCGTAACCTCTGCGGTGACCTGCCAGCCCGGCACGTTCTTCGTCAACAGTGCGGCAAGGCCGCCGGCCAGGGGATAGTAGACTCCGCCCGTGTTGCCGGCCGCAATCGCGAGCATCCGCTGCTGCGCGCCAGCGTGCGACGAGAGGAGCAGTCCCAAGGCAGTCAGCAGGTGGATCAGGAAGGCGCGCCGCATCGGATCATCCGTTCGTAAGTGAGGCCGGCCGAATTGTAGCAACCCGGGTGCGAGCATCGCGCACAAAAAAAAGCGGCCCGCGCGGGCCGCTTTTCTCGACTCTAGTGTGCTGCGACTATGCGTCGACCGTGCTCGCCTTGTCGGAGTAGGAGAGCTTCTCGCGGATGCGCGCAGACTTGCCGGAACGGTCACGAAGGTAGTACAGCTTGGCGCGGCGCACGTCGCCGCGGCGCTTGACTTCGATGTTCGCGATCAACGGCGAGTAGGTCTGGAACGTCCGCTCGACGCCTTCGCCGGAAGAGATCTTGCGTACGATGAAGGAAGAGTTCAGACCGCGGCTGCGCTTGGCGATCACCACGCCTTCGTAGGCCTGGACACGCTTGCGGTCGCCTTCGACCACGTTCACGCTGACGATCACGGTGTCGCCGGGTGCGAAGGCGGGCACCTTCTTGCCCAGGCGGGCCATTTCTTCCTGTTCGATTTTCGCGATCAAATCCATGGTTCCGACTCCTGCGAGTGCGCTGCGCAGCTACCGCTGCGTTTCGCGCTTGTATTCTTCCAACAGCACCGCCTGCTCTTCGCTCAGTGCCAGGTTCTTCAGCAATTCCGGGCGGCGCGTCCAGGTGCGCCCCAAAGCCTGTTTCATGCGCCAGCGTTCGATCTCCGCATGGTTGCCGGACACCAGCACGGCCGGCACTTCGCTTCCTTCGTACACTTCCGGGCGCGTGTAGTGCGGGTGATCCAGCAACCCCTTCACGAAGGAGTCTTGCGCCGCCGATTCCGGTCCACCCAACACACCCGGTATCTGCCTGATCAGCGCATCCATCAGCACCATTGCCGGCAACTCCCCACCGGAGACCACATAGTCGCCGATGGACACTTCGACATCCACTTGCCGCTGGATCAGGCGTTCATCCACGCCTTCGTAGCGGCCGCACAGCAGGATCAGACCGTCGTCTTCCAGCAGTTCGCGCAGGCGTGCGTGCGTGAGCATCGCGCCCTGGGGACTGAAGTAGATCACCTTGGAGTTGCGTACGCCGCAACTCTTTTGCCGCTGTCTTGCGGCCTTCAGCGCCTTCTCCAGCGGCTCAGGCATCATCACCATGCCCGGTCCGCCCCCGTACGGCCGGTCGTCCACCGACCGGTAGGCGTTACTGCTGAAGTCGCGTGGATTCCACAAGACCAGCTCGTACACCCCGTTCTCGAACGCGCGTCGCGTGATTCCCGAGCGCGTCAGGGCGTCGAACATCTCCGGGAACAGGGTAACGGCGTCGAAGTGAATCAAAAATCCACCCCCCAGTCCACCACCATCGACCCCTGCGCCAAATCCACCGACTTGACCACTGCTTCGACGAACGGGATCAAGCGTTCCCGCTCCGCCTGCACCACGAGCACCTGATTGGCACCCGTTTCCAGCAATCCGGTCACCACGCCCAGCGTGGAACCGTCCATGTTCCGGACCAGCACGCCCTGCAGGTCGGACCAGTAATACTCCCCCGCTTCACTGGGGGGCAACTGCTCACGCGGAAGGCCGACTTCCGCCCCTCTCAACGCTGCGGCGCCTTCGCGGCCCTCGCATCCCGCCAGCTTCGCGATGATGCTTCTGCCATGGACCGAGGCCTCCTCGACCTGGAACGGCCGCCAATCCCCATCCCGAGCCAGCCACCAGGTCCGGTAAGGAAGCAGTCCATCGGGCTGTTGCGTAAAAACCTGAACCTTCACCCAGCCGCGCACGGCGTGCGCCCCGGCCACCCTGCCCATGACCACCATCCTGCCGCGAGGAGACTCCGCGCTGGCTGCGGATGCGGCCGCCACGGGCCTCAGACGGCGGGAGCCTGCACGGCAGAGAGCTTGCCGAACTGCTTGATTAGACGCGCGACCGTGTCGCTGACCTGGGCACCCTGCCCCTGCCAATGCTGGACACGGCCCAGATCGAAACGCAGCGACTCCCGGCCGGCCGGGGCCTTCGGGTCATAGAAGCCGACGCGCTCGATGAAACGGCCGTCCCGGGCATTACGCGAGTCGGCCACGACCACGTTGAAGAAGGGCCGCTTCTTGGCACCGCCGCGGGCTAGTCTGATCACCACCATGTCGCCACCACCGTCTTTAAGTCAGTCGATTTTGCGAAGCCGGCGATTTTAAGCCCTTTTTTCCAGGCTTGGCAAGCCAAAGCCAGACAAGCTCACCGGCTGGATGCGGTAGTCGGACTGCCGCCGTGGAACACACCATCCATAAATTCGGTCAGCACCTTGACCAGGTCTTCCTCCCGGCCTTCGAAGAAATGCAGGGCGTCCGGAACGGCAACCTGCCGCGAGCCAGGCACTTTATCGATCTGCTTCTTGCGTTCGTAGGCCCCCACCTGGGTGATCTCCCAATCCTTCGTGCCATAGACGTCGAGAACCGGAATCTTGATCCGGAACATCTCTTCCAGGCCGTTGATAATGCCCACGAAGGCCCAGGCCTTGACCGGGGTTTCCTTTACGTTGATAAGATAGTAGTTAGCCATTGTCGCACCTAGGCTGTGCGACACGATTCCGATGTTCCTGTAGCCCTTTTCCTGAAGGAACTTGGCGGCGAGGGCGAAGCGCTCCTCGGCGTCCGGATAAGTGGGGATGTAGTCTCCGATCTTAGCGCCGCCCCCCAGCACGGGTAACTGGATCGCCAGGGTGGTGTAGCCTTGCTCCGCCAGCTTGGTGCGCAACGCACCGTACAACTCGTAGTCCGGGCTCCACCCGCGTCCGTGCGCCACGATCAAGGCGCCGCGCGGCTTCTCCGCTTCGGTGTAGAGCGTCAGGAATTTGTGCCCCGCCGCCTGCTGCAGCCAGACCGCTTCGCCGATCATCAGGGTCGGAAGGATCTGGTCCGCCCAGCGCTTCTCCCGGTCGTAGTCAGAGATCGCCAGCGCCGGCATGGCCAGCAGGGCAAGAACCAGTGACAGCGTCTTCCTCATCCATCTTTCTCCTGCATCACGGCGGGGCCAGGAGGCCGCGCAAACCTATTCGACTCACCGATGGAGATGACGTTCAACGCATGCCGGGCAACATGCCGCGCAATCCGCGCATCATCTTCTGCATTCCGCCCTTGCTCATCATCTTCATCATCTTCTGCATCTGCTCGAACTGGTTGAGCAAGCGGTTGACCTCCTGCACCGGCACCCCGGCGCCGCTGGCGATGCGGCGCTTGCGCGAGGCCTTGATCAGCTCCGGTTTCGCGCGCTCGGCAGGGGTCATGGAATTGATGATGCCGATGGTTCGTCCCACCACCTTCTCGTCCACCTGGGCACCCTGCGCCATCTGTGACAGCTGCGCCGGCAGCTTGTCCATCAACGCACTGAGTCCGCCCATCTTGTTCATCTGCATCATTTGCGTCTTAAAGTCTTCCAGGTCGAAGCCCTTGCCGCTCTTCACCTTCTTGGCGAGCTTCTCGGCCTGCTCCATGTCCACCGTGCGGCGCGCTTCCTCGACCAGCGACAGCACGTCGCCCATACCGAGGATGCGCGAAGCCATGCGCTCGGGATGGAAGGGTTCGAGGTTGGCGAGCTTCTCGCCCACGCCGACGTACTTGACCGGCTTGCCGGTAATGTGCCGCACCGAAAGCAGGGCGCCGCCCCGAGAGTCGCCGTCGAGCTTGGTGAGGATCACACCGGTGAGCGGCAGCGCCTCGTTGAAGGCCTTGGCGACATTGACCGCATCCTGGCCCTGCATCGCATCGACCACGAACAAGGTCTCGGCGGGCTTGAGCGCGGCGTGCAGTGCCTGGATCTCTTGCATCATCGCCTGATCGATCGCCAAGCGCCCGGCGGTATCGACGATAAGCACGTCGTGATAATGCGTGCGCGCATACTCCTGCGCGGCGCGGGCGATATCCAGCGGCTTCTGGTCCGGCTGCGAGGGAAAGAAATCCACGCCCACCTGTGCGGCGACGGTCTTGAGCTGTTCGATGGCGGCCGGGCGGTAGACGTCGCAACTGACGACCAACACCTTCTTGCGCGATTCTTCGCGCAGGACACGCGCGAGCTTGCCGCTGGTGGTGGTCTTGCCCGAACCCTGCAAGCCGGCCATCAGCACAACCGCGGGCGGCGTGACTGCAAGCTCGAGCGGCACATTCGCCGCGCCCATCAGCCTCGTCAATTCGTCGTAGACCACGCCGACCAGCGCCTGACCCGGCGTGAGGCTGCCTACCACCTCCTGCCCCAGCGCGCGCGTACGCACCTGAGCGATGAAGTCCTTGACCACCGGCAATGCAACGTCGGCCTCCAGCAAGGCCATGCGCACCTCGCGCAAGGCATCCTGGACATTGGCTTCGGTCAGACGTGCCTGACCGCGCAGGGTCTTGATGACTCCGGATAACCGGCCGGTGATCGAGTCGAACATTGGCTGAAACCGTGGAAAGGGCGTCCGGCCGCTACGGCGCGGCGGGAACGTATTGATGTAGACTGCCGCACGCGTACAGCAGCCTTGGTCATGGCACGCGTCGCAGGCGCCCCGGCGTTCGAACGATTCGCCGCCTCACCGGCGGCCGTGCGAAGACGCGGATTCACCGTCCAAGCGTCACCGCACCACCCACGACACATGCCAGGAATTCTACCGCATCTTATCTGCGCCGCCCTTTACGGGCTGCTCGCAATCGCCCTGTACCAGCGACTGGTCACGCACCCGGACGACAGGCACCAGTCGCCGCTGTTCCACTGGGCGATCCTCGCGCCGCTGCTGCTGCACACCTGGCTGCTGTATCACTCCGTGGTCATCGACAACGGCATCTACCTGGGGGTGGGCAACTCCCTCTCGTCCATCATCTGGCTGACCGTGCTCATCTATTGGCTGGGCAACTTCTACTACCGGCTGCAGAGCCTGCAGGTGTTCGTGCTGGGCAGCGCGGCCGCACTGGTGATGATGCCGCTGCTGTTCCGCTCCGTCCACCCGCTGCCGCACACGGGCTTCGTTGCCTTCCGCCTGCATCTGCTCATTTCCATGCTCGCGTTCAGTCTGCTCACCATCGCCAGCCTGCAGGCGTTCATGATGGCCTTGCTTGAACGTCGGCTGCACGCCGGCACGCTGCCGCCCTACCTGCGCTCGCTCCCGCCGCTGCTGAGCATGGAGCGCTTGCTGTTCCAGATCATCCTGGCCGGCTTCGTGCTGCTCACCCTGACGCTTGGCTCGGGGATGGTGTTCTCCGAGGAACTGTTCGGCCAGTCCCTGCGCCTGACGCACAAGGTGGTATTCGGACTCATCGCCTGGGTCATCTTCGCTGCCTTGCTGGGCGGCCGGCGCATCTATGGCTGGCGCGGGCGGGTGGCACTGCGTTGGACGCTGGCCGGTTTCATGGCTCTGGTCCTGGCCTACATCGGCAGCAAGTTCGTCCTCGAAGTCCTGCTGGCCGGTTGAGCCCCGCGGTACCGGGCGCTTAACCTTTCTTGCAGAACGTCGATAAAGGGCGGGAAAGCGCGCGCAGCGTCCCGGCCCGTATACCTCCGGGGCCGAGTCCCCTTGGGCCGGCGTTCCATTCCAGCGATGGACCGGCTGCAGCGCCCCAACGAGACCGATACAGCGCAGCAGCCTCTCCCGAAGCATGTCCGCCGCCTCGAATTCGAGCCCGATATCCGGTCTTGCCCGCGCCATGGTGCAGAAAGGCCTGCTGTCCGAGCGCGACGCAACCACGCTGCAGGACCGCGCAAACGAAGCGGGCGTGAGCTTCGTCGAGCACCTGGTCACGGCCAAGCGATTCAACCAGACTGAAATCGCCGAGTTCGCCGCCCAGACCTTCGGCTTGCCATACCTCGATCTGCAGGTGTTCGACACCGATCATCTGCCAACCAAGCACATCGATGCCAAGGCGTTGGCGGGACGGCGCGCCCTGCCCCTGTTCCAGCGCGGCAACCGGCTGTTCGTAGGGGTATCCGACCCGACCAACCGGGCGGCGATGGACCAGATCAAGTTCCAGAGCGGGCTGCAGGTCGAGCCGGTGGTGGTGGAGGACACCAAGCTCGGCGCGATGATCGCCAAGCTCCAGGCCACCAGCGGGCAGACCCTGAAGGAAATGGTCGACGACGACATGAGCGCCGATCTTGCCGAAGTCGAAGTCGAGACTCCGCAGGACCTGGGCGCAGACATCGACGACGCCCCGGTGGTGAAGTACATCCAGAAGATCCTGCTCGATGCCATCAACGCGGGCGCCTCGGACATTCACTTCGAGCCGTACGAGAAGGTCTACCGCATCCGCTACCGCATGGACGGCGAGCTCTACGAAGTGGCGAGTCCGCCGCTGGCGATCAAGGAGAAGATCGCTTCGCGCATCAAGGTGATCTCCAAGCTCGACATCTCCGAGAAACGCGTTCCGCAGGACGGGCGCATGAAGCTGGTGTTGTCGAAAACCCGCGCCATCGATTTTCGTGTGAGCACGCTGCCCACCCTGTTCGGCGAGAAGTTGGTGCTACGTATCCTCGATCCTTCCAGCGCGACGCTGGGCATCGAGGCGCTCGGATACGAGCCGGATCAGAAGGAGGCGCTGATGAACGCCATCCAGCGTCCCTACGGCATGGTCCTTGTGACCGGCCCGACTGGCTCCGGCAAAACCGTATCGCTGTACACCTGCCTGAACATACTCAACCAGCCGGACATCAACATCGCGACGGCCGAGGACCCGGCGGAGATCAATCTTCCCGGCATCAACCAGGTCAATGTCAACGACAAGGCTGGCCTGACTTTTGCTGCCGCTCTCAAGGCTTTTTTGCGGCAGGACCCGGATGTCATCATGGTCGGCGAAATCCGCGACCTCGAGACGGGCGAAATCGCGATCAAGGCTGCCCAAACGGGGCACATGGTGCTGTCCACGCTGCATACGAACGACGCGCCGACGACGCTCACCCGGCTCATGAACATGGGCATCGCGCCGTTCAACATTGCGTCCTCGGTGATCCTGATCACGGCGCAGCGTCTGGCCCGGCGCCTGTGCCCACAATGCAAGCGCCCAGCGGATATTCCCAAGGAAGCGCTGCTACGGGCGGGGTTTCGCGAAGAGGAACTGGACGGGAGCTGGACACCTTACATGCACGTGGGCTGCGATGCCTGCAAGAACACCGGGTACAAGGGCCGCGTGGGCATTTACCAGGTCATGCCGATCAGCGACGAGATCAACCGCATCATCATGACCAACGGCAACGCCATCGACATCGCCGACCAGGCGCGGCGCGAAGGCATCCGCGACCTTCGCCAGTCGGGCCTGCTGAAGGTGCGTCAAGGCCTGACGTCGCTTGAAGAAATCGAAGCAGTAACCAACGAGTAGCAGGAGGTCCCACTATGGCAGCAGCAACCGCATCAGCCGCGAGGCGCGACGTTCGCGAGTACATGTTCGCCTGGGAGGGACGCGACCGCTCCGGCAAACTGGTCAAGGGCGACATGAAGGCGAGCGGCGAAGCCGTCGTTCAGTCCACGCTGCGCCGTCAGGGCATCAACGTCACCAAGGTCAAACGTCAGCGCAGCGGTTTCGGCGGCAAGATCACCGAGAAGGACATCACCCTGTTCACGCGCCAGTTGGCCACGATGATGAAATCGGGCGTGCCGCTTCTGCAGGCCTTCGACATCGTAGGCAAGGGTCATTCGAACCCAGCGGTGGGAAAGTTGCTGCTCGACATCAAGACCGAAGTCGAAACCGGCAGCTCGCTCACCCAGGCATTCCGCAAGCACCCCCTGTACTTCGACGCGCTGTTCTGCAACCTCGTGGGCGCGGGCGAAGCCGCCGGCATTCTCGACAGCCTTCTCGACCGGCTCGCGACGTACAAGGAGAAGGTCCTCGCCATCAAGGGCAAGATCAAGTCGGCCCTGTTCTATCCGATTTCGATCATCGTGGTGGCGTTCGTTATCACCGCGGTCATCATGATCTTTGTAATCCCTGCGTTCAAGGACCTGTTCAGCAGCTTTGGCGCGGACCTGCCCGGACCGACGCTGTTCGTGATGGCGGTCTCGGACTACTTCGTCACGTATTGGTGGCTGATCTTCGGATCGATCGGCGGTGGCCTGTGGTTCTTCTTCTACAGCTGGAGGCGGTCGAAGAAAGTGCAGGCATTCATGGACCGCACCTTCCTGCGCCTGCCGATCTTCGGCGAGATCATCCGCAAGGCGACGATCGCGCGCTGGACGCGCACACTGGCCACCATGTTCGCCGCCGGCGTGCCGCTGGTGGAGGCGCTCGATTCGGTAGGCGGCGCCTCGGGCAACCTCGTATACGTGATCGCCACCAAGAAAATCCAGCAGGAAGTGAGCACCGGCACGAGCCTCACGGTGGCCATGCAGAATAGCAACGTGTTCCCGAATATGGTCATCCAGATGGTGGCCATCGGTGAGGAGTCCGGTTCGCTCGACCACATGCTGAGCAAGGTGGCCGACTTTTTCGAGGCCGAGGTGGACGATGCCGTGGAGGCGTTGTCCAGCCTGATGGAGCCGATCATCATGGTCGTGCTGGGCACGCTGATCGGCGGCATGGTGGTCGCCATGTACCTGCCGATCTTCAAGATGGGCCAGGCGATCTGAGTCGCGCTGGCCCTCGATAGAACCCATCGGGCGTGGAGATGCGGGCGCTGGTTGCGGCCTGCGCTTCCACGCCCGAGCCTTTTCTCGGTGCGATTGCATGCATGCCATCCTGACTGATCCGGCCGTGTTCCCCTGGATGTGCGCGCTGCTCGGCCTGCTGGTCGGCAGCTTCCTGAACGTGGTCGTGCACCGCCTGCCGCTGATGATGAAGCGGGACTGGCGCTACCAGGCGGTGGAAGTCCTGGCGGATTGGTCCGGCGATCCCGTCGCGCCCGAGCCGGCCAGGAACTTGGCGCCCGCACTGGAACAGCTAGGCAAGACGCTCGAATCGACGACGCGCTATACCTTGATGTCGCCACGCTCGGCCTGTCCCGGCTGCGGCGCCGCCATCGGCGCCTTGCAGAACATCCCGTTGATCAGCTATGTCCTCCTGCGCGGCCGATGCGCCAAGTGCAGGCGCAGCATCGGGGTGCGCTACCCCCTCGTCGAACTCGCTGCAGGGGTGCTCTCCGGCATCGTCGGCTGGAAATTCGGATTCTCCGCTGCGGCCGCCGGGGCGTTATTGTTCACCTGGGCATTGATGGCCGCCGCGGTCATCGACCTTGATACCCAGCTGCTGCCCGACGACATCACGCTGCCGCTGATATGGGCGGGCCTGCTGTTCAACCTGTTCGACGTGTTCGTTCCCCTGGAGTCCGCAGTGATAGGCGCGATCGCCGGCTACCTCGCTCTGTGGTCCGTATACTGGCTGTTCAAGTTGACCACCGGAAAGGAAGGCATGGGCTTCGGCGACTTCAAGCTGCTTGCCGCGATCGGCGCGTTCCTCGGCTGGCAGATGCTGCCAGCGGTGATCCTGCTGTCCTCGGTGGTCGGCGCCGTGGTCGGGATCGGGCTCATC
>Ga0316626_10001147_pt1 | contig 11572 bp, 6 predicted proteins | sample OWC_Aug_T1_C1_D5_FD_207656 | JGI IMG/M metagenome (GOLD analysis project Ga0316626, IMG submission 207656) | Wetland soil microbial communities from Old Woman Creek delta, Ohio, United States - OWC_Aug_T1_C1_D5_A | ecosystem: Environmental > Terrestrial > Soil > Wetlands | place: USA: Ohio...
ACCTCGCGGAGGCCCATGGCCCCCAGGATCTCGAGGAGCTGGTCCCGCCACACCCCGGCGAGGTTGCACAGGCGCTGGACGCCCCAGGCCTCCCCGAATCGCGGCAGCGCGATGCGGGCCGTGCTCCCGTCGAGGCACTCGCCCTCCAGCCGGCCCTGCAAGGCAACGAGCGCCGCGGTGTCCAGCGCTACGGCGTCCAGGCCGCAGACGACGGCCTTCGCGACATCCGCCGCCGCGATGATCCCGCCGCTGCCCAGGAGCACCGTCTCCTCCCGGATCCCCTCTTTCACCAACGCCGCGTGGACGCGCCGGATCGCCTCGCCGACGAACACGCCGGCGGCCCGCCCGTGGTAGTTGGCGGTCACGTGGAATAGCCGGACGCCGCACCGCGCCACGGGAAGCGGGTCGCGCTCCAGGGGAAGCCGGACGTAGATGGGCGTGGCGGGAAAGCGCGTCTTCAGCGCTCGGTAGGCGCCGTCGTCCCAGCCGTCCAGTTCCAGCATCGGCGGCAAGTCCCGGAGTTGGACGGTCGCCTCGATCTCGTCGGGCCGAACGAGTGGCACCACCGCCGGACTGCGGATCCCCAGCGCCATAAGCCGCGGGAGCGGGAGGACGGCCAGGGTCTGGAGCCGGCCCGCGGCCTCCGCAAGGACGCGGCACAGGATCGGGTCCTCGACGGAAAGCGGCGGGGCGTCGAAGAGCATCGGGATGGGCAGGCTGAAGGAGCGCGGCAAGGGAGTGGAGGGGCCGCCCGCGTCGTCGAAGGTCAAGACGCCGGGCCGTTCTCCCAGATCCACGGCCGTCGAGATGAACTCGCGCCCGTGGATGCCGTCGCGCGTGGGCCGCACGATCTCGGACATGTCCGTCCACATGCCGTCCCAGCCCTCCCCTCCGAACGCACCGCGGTAGCCGGCGCCCCGCACCGGGATCTGGCCGGTGGCGGCCTCCTGCACGACCGTGTCCACCTTGTCGGGGGTGAAGTAGGAGTCGCCCAGACCAAGCCGCGCGGGGTTCGGGCGGACCCGGACCATGTCCGGGTACTCGATCGTGCAGCGGAGGCAGCCGACGCACTGGGAGGGGCGTGGCGCGAATCCCCCGATGGGGCCGGAGAAGGTTCCGTAGACGCACGGGCGGCTGGTGACGACGGGCAGGTTGAAACGGTAGTGAAAGAGCTCGTGCAGAAGCATCCGGGCGAGGCGCCAGCGGATCACCCGTACCCGGAAACGTTTGGGATATGGGGCGACGTCCGGGCAGGCTTCGCAGGAGATGTGGTACCGGTGATAGCTCATCGCGTGCTGAAGGATAGCACACCGCTTGCGGCCGTCAAATTCTGACCCGGTCCGAGAGCGCGACTCACGCCAGTTGATACTGTAACTGATACAACCGGGCGTAGAGGCCCTGTCGCGCCAGGAGCTCCGCGTGGGTCCCCTCCTCCCGGATCCGACCCTTGTGGATGACGAGGATCCGGTCGGCGAACTGGATGGTGGAGAGCCGGTGGGCAACGATGATGGCCGTCCGCCTCTCCAAGAGAATCCGGAGGGCTTCCTGGATCATGATCTCCGTCTCGGTGTCCACGGAGCTGGTGGCCTCGTCCAGGATCAGGATGCGGGGGTCGAAGGCCAGGGCCCGCGCGAAGGAGAGGAGCTGCCGTTCCCCCTGGGACAGCGTCGAGCCGCGCTCCTGCACTTCTTCGTCGTACCCGTGCGGCAGGCGGTCGATGAACCGGCTGGCGTGGACACGGCACGCGGCGGCCTGGATCTGCTCTGGCGTGATCCACGGGCACCCCAGGCCCACGTTCTCGGCGATCGTCCCGGAGAACAGAAACACGTCCTGCAGTACCAGGCCAAGATGACGGCGGAGCGCGGTCTTGTCCCACTCGCGGATGTCCAGGCCGTCCACCAGGATGCGCCCGCGCTCCACATCGTAGAAGCGGCACAGCGCCGACACGATGGAGGTCTTGCCGTGCCCGGTGGGGCCGACCAGGGCGATCTTCTCGCCGGGAGCCACCCGGAACGAGATCCCGCGGAGCACCGGCTCCCCGGGCACGTAGGACAGCCACACGTCCTGAAACTCGATGGTGCCGGCGGCCGCCGGCGGCGTGCCGGGCCGGGTCGGCGCCTGGATCCGTGCGGGCTCGTCCAGCAGGCGGAAGATCCGCTCGCTGCTGGCCATGGCGGCCTGGAAGATGTTGTACTTCTCCGCCAGGTCCCGGATCGGCTGGAACATGCGGTAAACGTACTGGAGAAAGGCCACCACCACGCCCGGGAGGAGCGTGTCGTCCAGGATCATCCGACCGCCCTGCCAGAGAATGAGGCCGACCGTGACCGCGCTGCACACCTCCACCAGCGGAAAGAAGATGGCGTTGTAGTGGACGCTTCTGAGAAGGGCATCGCGGTTCCGGCTGTTGATCTCCATGAATCGGTGGAGCGCCCGCCGCTCCTGCCCGAAGGCCTGCACGGTGGCCATCCCCGAGATATGTTCGTTCAGGTAGCCGTTGAGTCGGGCCAGGGTCTTCCGGCTTTCCCGATAGTTCTCCCGCGCCTTCTTGCGGTACACGTTGGTGGCCCACACCATGACGGGCAGCAGGCCGAGCCCGAGGAGCCCCAGGCGCCAATCGAGCAGGAACATGGCCCCGGCGATCCCGACGATCATCAGCGTGTCGCCCAGGAAGGCCACCACACCGGAGCTGAACAATTCGTTCAGGTTCTCCACGTCGTTGATGACGCGGGTCATGAGGCGTCCGACCGGATTCCGGTCGAAGAAGGCCAGGTCGTGCGTCGCGAGGTGGCCGAAGAGCTGCTGCCGAACGTCGTGCATCACGCGCTGGCCGACGTACTGGGTCGTGAAGGAGTGGCCGAAATGGCACAGGAAACCCAGGACCACCGTGGCCACGTAGGCCAGGGCGACGCGATTCAGGCCGTCGAGGTCCTTGGCCGCGATGTACCCGTCGATGGCCACCTTGACCAGGTACGGACCGAGGAGCTGGGCGCCCGTGTAGCTCGCCAGGCACAGGAACGCCGCGCACACCAGGACCCAGTACCCGCGGAGATACGTGAGCAGGCGCAGGACCAGCCGCGCATCGTACGCCTTCCCCAGGATCTCGTCGTCGATGTGGACGTGCGGTCCGTGCATCCTCAGCCATTCTCCTTGACGGCCAGGGCTTCCAGCTCGCTCGCCACCAGCTGGCGTTGATACAGGCGATGATAGTCGCCTTCCCGTGCCAGAAGCTCCTGATGGGTTCCCTGCTCGACGATCCGGCCGTTTCGCAAGTAGACGATCTGGTCCGCGTCCTTCACTGTCGAGATCCGGTGGGAGATCACGATCGTCGTCCGTCCGGTCCGGGCCGCGCGCAGCTCGCGCAGGATGCTTTCCTCGGTCTGCACGTCCACGCTGGAGAAGGCGTCGTCCAGGATCAGGATCGGCGGGTCCGCAACCAGCGCCCGGGCCAGCGCCGTGCGCTGCTTCTGCCCGCCAGAGAGACGGACGCCCCGCTCCCCCAGCAGCGTGTCGAAGCGGTCGGCGAATTCGTGGATGCTGGGCAGGAGCGCCGCGATGCGGGCCGCCTCCTCCATGTCCTGCACGGTGGCGTCGGGTCTGCCAAACAGGATGTTCTCGCGGATCGTCTCGGAGAAGAGGAAGATGTCTTGAGAGACCAGCCCGATGGATGCGCGCAACCGGGATAGCGGGACGGCGCGGATGTCCCGCCCATCCAGGAGGAGGCTGCCCTCGGGCGCCTCGAAGAGGCGCGCGATCAGGTGCACCAGTGTGCTCTTCCCCGCTCCCACCTCGCCCACGATGGCCAGACAGCTTCCCGCGGGAACCTTCAGCTCGATATCTCGCAGAATCCAGGGAGCCCCCGAGTCATAGCGGAATGAGAGATTGCGGAACTCGATGGTGCCGGTGAGGCGCCGCGGCGACCCGTCGTCGGGCGTCAGGTGCGCAGGGGCCGGCGGCGTCTCCAGGACCTCCACCAGGCGGGCCAGGGCCGCGGAGCCGCGCTGGTAGAGGTTCACGACGTAGCCGATGGCCATGACGGGCCACGTCAGCATGGCAAGGTACCCGTTGAACTGGACGAACTGGCCGATCGTCAGCGTCCCGACGAGGACGCGCTGGCCCCCCAGCCAGAGCACGACCGCGGCCGCCAGCCCGGAGAACACCGCCATGAGGGGCCAGAGGACCCCGCTCAAGCGCGCGGTCACCAGGTTCTTGCGCATGTACTCGGCGCTCAGCTGCTCGAAGCGCGCCTGGCGCGTCGCCTCCTGGCCGTGGGCCTGGATGACCCGGATGCCCGCCAGGCTCTCCTGCACGAAGTTGCTGAGCTTCCCGAGGAACTGCTGGACGTCGCGATAGGCCCGATGCATCCGGTTGCCGAACCCCAGCACAAGCGCGGTGATGCCCGGTAGCGCCAGGAGGGACCACAGCGTGAGCCACGGGTCGATGTCGAGCATCAGGGGCAGAGCCGCCAGGATCAGCACCGCCCCGTCCAGCGCCGCCACGGCGCCGATGCCGAGCATCTCCCGCACCGAGGCCAGGTCGTTGGTCAGCCGGGACATCAGGTCGCCGGTCTTCATGCGCTGGAAGTACGTCAGCGGGAGCCGCTGCAGGTGCGCGAAGAGTTGGTTCCGCAGGTCCCACTCGATGTGGCGGGAGAAGCCGAAGACGTTGGTCCGCCAGAAATAACGGAACACCCCCTGGCCGGCGGCGGCCAGGGCGATCAGGCCGGGAAACAGCAGGAGGTCCCACCGGCGGCTCGGCTCCCGGGACAGATTGTCGATCGCCAGTCGGGTGAACCACGGAATGAGCAGGTGCATGACATCGGTGGCGAGCAGGGCCAGAATGCCGAAGACGAGGAGCCGGCGATGCCGGTACAGGATTGGGCGAACATGCCGGAGGAGCCTGCCGATGGGTTACCTCGCGCGACGATCGGGTTCGCGAAAGGATTGTGCAATGGGAGCGCGGAGTTTGCAAGTGGTCACGGGTGCGTTGCCGACGCCGGACCCGCCGGCGGCCATTGGCCGCGGGTCGCGCGGCCCGTGATGGGCGTCGGTGCCCCGCGTTCCGGTCACGTGCCTGCGGTGAGGCCGTCGACCACGGCCAGCAGGTCGTTCATGCTCACCGGCTTCGCCAGGATTCGATCGACGAGCCCCGGCGGGGCCGTCTCCCCGGTCCCGCGCTCTCCCCAGCCGGTCAGGAGGACGACCGGAAGCCTCGGATGGCGCGCCCGGGCCGCGCGGGCAACGTCCCACCCCGTCACCTCGGGCATCCCGAGGTCCGTGAGCACGAGATCCACCGGACCGTCCGCCAGTCGGTCGATGCCCGCGGCGCCCCCCGGGGCATCGGTGACCAGGTGGCCCGCGGCGCGGAGCAGGCTGACGATCGTATCGCGAACCATGGGATCGTCTTCCACGACCAGGATCCGCCGCGGGAGCGGCCGACGCCTCGGCAGATCGGGCGCGGCGTCCTCCGCGCGGCCGGGCGCCGGCCGAAACCGCAGACTCACGGTTGTCCCCTGGCCGGGAGCGCTGCGCACCGCGATATGGCCCCCGTGCCGCTCCATGATTCCGTACACCACGGAAAGGCCCAGGCCCATGCCGCGCCCGCCCTTGGTGGTGAAGAAGGGGTCGAAGACTCGTTGCCGGACCTCTTCCGACATTCCGACGCCGGTGTCCGCCACCAGCAGTTCCACCGGCCGCGCGGAGTCGCCGGCCGCGAGGCCCGGTCCGGGTTGCGGAGCGCTCACCACCTGCGCGGTGATGCTGAGCATCCCGCCGGAAGGCATGGCGTCCACGGCATTGAGGATGACGTTTGTCAGAACCTCCCGCACTTCGGGCGCGTAGCCGAGCACCCGTGGCAGGGTCGGGAGACACACCTGGACGTCGATGACACGACCCTGGCGCTGGAGTTCGTCCTTCCAGCGAGGTCTGGTGATCTCCAGGCTCTCACGGACGACCTCCGTGAGGTCGATGGGGGTGAGCGGAGACCGCCCCCGCTGCCGCGCGAAGTCCTGCAGCCGCCGGACCACCTGCGCCGCGTCCGTCGCCGCGGTCTCCAATATCCGCAGATGGTCCCCCATTTCACCGTCCTGCGCGCGCAGCCGCAACAGCTCCACCTGCCCCAGTATCGCCGCCAGGATGTTGTTCAGGTCATGGGCCATGCCGGCGCTCATCTGACCCAGCGCCCGCAGCTTTTCGGTCTGGATCAACTCCGCCTGCGCCTTCTGCAAATCGGCGTAGGACCGCTGCACTTGCTGGAAGAGCTGCGCCTTCTCGATCGCGATGGCCGCATGGTCGGCAAAAGACCCTAGAAAGGCCAGCTCGGCTCCGGTGTAGGTGCGCGGAGCCGTCGTGTTGAACGTGAGGACTCCCAGCATGCGTTTCCCTATCTTGATGGGAAGTCCGAGATATGTCACAACCCCCGTGAGCCGATCCTGGCCGGCCAGGACGTTCTCATGATCGTTGCCGGGGTCCTCCACGTACAGCGGAGCACCCGTCGCCGCCACGCGGCCCGAGAAGCCGGTCCCGAGCGGCAGCTGGAAGTCCGCCGGCAACGTCGTCCCGCACAGCGCGCCGACACGGAGCACTTGGGCCGCCGAATCCACGAGGAGCACTTTGACGTGCGAACATTGGGTGATGGACGCCGCCTCCGTGGCAATCCGGTCCAAGATTCGCTGGAGATCGACCTCCCCCATGACGGTGCGGGTGGCCCGGAGGAGCGCCTCCATCTCCTCGGCGCGGCGGACGGCCGACCCGTGCAGACGGGCGTTTTCTATGGCAATGGCCGCCTGGTCGGCGAAGGACGTGAGGTAGGCCATCTCCCCGGGGCTGTACTGCCGGGGGACCGTGGTGTTGAAGGTGAGGACCCCCAGAACCTCGTTCCCCAGCTTGATGGGCAGGCCGAGATAGGTCACGATGCCCAGCTCGCGGTCCCGCTCGGCGAAAATACTCCGGGGATCGTGCTGCGCGTCCGCCATGTACACGGGCTGACCCGTCTTGGCCACGAGCCCTGACGAGCCGACCCCCACAGGGAGGGCGAAGTCGGGAGGCATGGCGGAGCCTTGCAGCGCGCCGACCCGGAGCACCCCGGCGGCACGGTCCAGGAGGAGCACCTTGACGTGCGGGGCGCCGCTGATCCGGGCCGCCTCGGCGAGGATCCGGTCGAGAATGCTCCGAAGGTCCAGGCCGGATGTGACCGAGCGCACCGCTGCCACGAGGGCTTCCAGCTGCGATCCCCGCTGGACCGCCGCCTCGTGCAGGCGCCCGTTCCCGATGGCAATGGCTGCCTGTCGTGCGAACACGGTCAGGGATTCCACCTCCGCGTCCGTGTAGTGCTTGGGCTCGGCGTTGCTGAATGCAAGCACGCCCAGGAGCCGGTCGCCGAGGATGACGGGAATGCCGAGATAGGCCACGTGCCCGTGCTTCGCCGAGAGGTCCGCGCGCCAGTTGTGCGGGTGGTCGCGAATATCCGCGATCGCATGCGGCATCCGGCCGACGGCGATGCGTCCGGAAATACCCTCGCCGATTGGAATGACCAGACTGTCCATCTCCTCGCGCGACATGCTGACGCTCACGCGACAGCGAAGCACCTGGTGCTCCTCGTCGAGCACGTAGAGCCACGTGTCGCTGCCCCCCGCTATCGCGGAGGCCTGATGGACGATGGCGCGCAGGCTCTGCTCGAGGTCGAGGGAGGACGTGATGGCTTCGTTGGCTTGGAGGAGCGCCGTCAGTTCCCGCTCACGGCGTTCAAGCGCCTCGGTGCGCTCTTTGAGCGTCGCCAACTCGGACAGGAGTTGGGCCTTCGTGGGTAACGACATGCGTGCTCCCCTGAAACGGTCGACGGAGGTGGTGTCGGGACGATCCTTGTCGTGCGAATGACGCCTTCACGGCCGCGCCAGCCGGAAAGACTCACCCCGACCAGTGCCGTGACCCGGCAATTGGACGGCAGTCTAGGGACCTCCCCAGGCCATGTCAAGACAACACACAAGAGCACTGATTTTCGCCCAGGCTGCTCAAAAAGGTCCAGATGCAAGGCGGCGAGCGACGCGAGGTGCGAGGCGTACTTAGCACGTACGTCGCAGCACCGCGCGAGCAGGCCAACGCAGTAGATGGGCCTTTTTCAGCAGCCTGCTAATGGATAGCGAACGCCAGTCCCAGACCGTACGTGAGCCCCCCCGCGATCACGGCGACCAGGGTCATCTCCAACCCGCTGATCCACCAGGGGCGGGTGGTCACCAGGCTCTTGGCGAGCCCCACGCCGAAGTGGGCCAGGATGCTCAGGGCGGCCGCCCAGACTACAGCGGGCGTCCCCCGGGTGAAAAAAAATGGGATGACGGGAATGATGCCCCCCACGGCCGTGGAGGCGGTGGCCGACAGGCAGGCCTTCCAGGGATTGGGAAACGTCGCCTCCGATAACCCCAACTCCTCCTGGACCAACGTCTTCAGGAAGTCCTCCGGTTGCTCGCGGATACGCGCCACCAGGGTCCGGGATTCCTCCTCGGTGAATCCCTTCAACTGGTAAAACAGCTCCAGCTCCTCCCGCTCCTCTTCGGGATTGTGCTCGATCTCGGCCTTCTCCCGGGCGATCTCCCCCTGGTACACCTCTCGCTGCGACTTGGCGGCCAGGTAGGCGCTGGATCCCATGGATAGCGCGCTCGCCAACGTGCCCGCCAGGCCCGTGATGAGGACGATCTCGCTCCCGCCCGTGTAACCCGCCATCCCCGACACGATGCCGAAGACGGCGCCCAGGCCGTCGTTGACCCCGTAGATCGCATCGCTCACCCAGCCGGCGCCGCGGACGTGCGGCTCCTTTTTCAGGATGAGGTCCAGAGCGGTGCGCGGGCTCTGCGGCCCCGCCAGGACCCGGAGTATCTGCGCGTGTTCTCGATCGTCGGCGGAGACTTCCTCCAGGATGGCCCGGCTCGTCGGATCCAGCGAGGCCGCGATACCCTTTTCCGCCGCCAGGCCGCGCGCCTCCATGGCTTCCAGCTTCCGATACACAACCTCAGGGCTGGCGACGTGCAGCGTGAGGCCGAGGCTGGGCTTGACGCTCGACGCTTCCGGAACTTCGCCGCCAAGCTCTCTAATGCGCGCTGCCCATCGTGCGGCGTGCTGCTCCTCCGCGGAGATCAACTTCTCCAAAATGTCCCGCCGGCGGCGGTCCTTCTCCTGCTGGACAAGGAGACGATACGTCGCCGCCGCCTCCACCTCGTGCCGCCAGCTCTGCTCCAGTGCCTGGAGCGCACGTCGTTGCGCTGTCGCATCGGCCATCTGTCTCTCCCTCTCACCGAACGCACGCCTGCCATATGCGGGTAGTATACCCGCACAAGGTCTTGGGGTGTACGCGGAAGCACAGCGGAGATGGAATGTGATGGCCGGGAGGACCTCGCCGGTCAGCGAGAAAAGGGGCTGAAACGTGCGACGCGTTTCGGTGGCTAGGCGTGTCGGTCAGTGGTCGCCGCCAGGCATACCTCGACGGTGGCCCAGGGGATTCCGGGGCTGAGGTACTTGTTGCCGGAGGCAACCTCTTGAATCGCCGTTGGCAGGTCCTCCGCAATCCTGGCCTTGAGCACGTACCCTCGCATCCCGGCCTGGAAGGCTTCAGCGACAAGGTAATCTTCGAAGGCGACGAGAATCATGCCTTTGAGGGGCACGGACCGGACGATCTCGCGGGCGGCCGAAAGGCAGCGCGCGACGGGCCTGGCGACGTCCAGGACAACAACGTCGGGACGCGCTTCGCCGGTGAGACGGAGCGCCTCCTCCGCGTCCCGCGCCTCTCCGACGACGTCCAGCCCGTTCTGCTCCAGCAGCCTGCGTAACGCCTGGAGGACGATCGGATGGTCGTCGACCAGGAAAATTCGGGTTGCCATCGTACACCTCCAAGACGACGCGAGTAACGCCGCGACGTCGGCGGATACCCACCTTTTTTGGAGCAAGCGTGGTGCCAACGCGATACGCCCGATTAACATCACCGTCGGTCGAACGCCACGAATGCCGGGAATTCAAAGAGTTGGGTCGAGTTTAGACCGGTGGATCAGACCAGCACTGTGGTCGGTGAATCGCGATGCCGGTAAATTCCGGCGTGTGGATTTGCCCTACCTGTGGATTTGCCCACGGGGAGGAACACGGGAGAGGTGATCTGCGGGAATGGCCAAATCCCAATGGTCAATGACCAATGGCAGACGCAGCGATCCGGAGAGACTGTGACGGTGTGTGTCGTGCTCTTGCCGCGATTGGTCATTGGAAATTGGTCATTGGTCATTGGATCCAGACTAGCCACGATCCGTTCGTGAACAATCTGGTTTGAGGAGGTCAGGCCTGGATCATTCCCGTGTGGATGGCGTGATATCGTCAGGCTTCATCCGCATAGAGGGCGAGCACTCGCGGGAGAACGGCGGCATGCAGGATCAGCGCAAGCAGTCAAACCTGGAGGCTGCAGAGTAGACGGGCGAGCGCCTTGGTCTTATACATCCATGTCTGATCGTTGGCTCCTCGGAAGACACGCATCATCACTGCTGGATGCATCATTGCAAAACAACACCGGACGCCTTCCGGCCCGGCCACGCCGCACCCACCCCGATAAAATGAACGAGCCCCTCGAGCGGTGAGTGTCGCTCGGGGGGCTCACACGGCACATCCGTTGCCACGTCCATCCACTTCGGCTTCAAGGCGGTCCTCCGCCAGGGTGCTACTCAAGTATAGGGGCTGCCCACGTGCCTGCTCTTTCTAGGGCGCTAGGCCCCGCATGTCAATGCGTATGTCCACCTAGATCCGTCTCCTCTCTCCATTGCCTTCGTGGAAGCGCCAAAACCAAAGCAGACCTGTCTGCGCCCAGCGCGCGGCAGGGGTGCCATGGAGCAGAAGGATCAGCGGCTCAGTCGTCGTCGTCCTCCCGTTTCGGAATCCCGGCCGCGAACCAGGCCCCGTTCGCTGCATTGCGGATGAGGAGCACAGGGCTCTCGCACCCATACGGCGCCGGGTCCAGCCTATCGTCGATCCGAAAATCGCCGTTGGGCTCGAGCGGGACGCCGGTCAAAGTCGTGTTGCGCAGCGTAAAGGGGGCCGCGGCTTCACAAATCAGCGTGGCGAACACGTTCGCATTCCCATTGCCCCCAATGTTATTGCCGCCGCCCAGCAACAGTCCCTTTCCCTTGATCTTTATCCGCCCGCTGGTCTTCACGTCGGCACTGAGATCGGAGATCACCCAGATCTGGCCGGGGGGGTTGACCCCACGCACGAAGTTCCGATTCACGGCGTCGGCGGTCAGCGGCTGCGTTTGTGCCGGCACTACGCCGCTTGAGACGGGAATGACACCAATCCCGCCCTTGAACTTCACGAGGGTGTCGTCCGCCAAGGCCGGCAGGGCGAAGGCGCCGGCGAGAAGAGTCGCCATCATCAGTGTTCTCAAGACGTTCTTCATGCGGGTATCTCCTTATCCTTTGCATATGTGTATAGATTTTCGATTAGCGACAGAGGCAGCCACAGCCCACAGTTCACTATACTTAATGCTCGGCCCGATAAATCGGTTCCCTCCTTTCTCTCGGCGGGGAAGAGGCAGGCTTCAATCCGCAAGGGGGAAT
>Ga0316626_10001148_pt1 | contig 11572 bp, 11 predicted proteins | sample OWC_Aug_T1_C1_D5_FD_207656 | JGI IMG/M metagenome (GOLD analysis project Ga0316626, IMG submission 207656) | Wetland soil microbial communities from Old Woman Creek delta, Ohio, United States - OWC_Aug_T1_C1_D5_A | ecosystem: Environmental > Terrestrial > Soil > Wetlands | place: USA: Ohio...
TGCTCCTTGAGTCTGGAGGAGATTGCGGTTATCTGATTCGTCAGCATTGATTGTGCAATCAACAGGGTGACTCGCTGTGATGGAGTGGCACCCGCTAGTTGCCTCAGAATCCCGTCGCGCAACTCCTGCAAACGGCGAACCTCTATCGTCACATGTGCATTCCCTCCCACCATTGGTTAGCCCTCCTTACCAAAGTGCCTTAGTCTCATTGCAGAATTTGATTCGCAGTTTGTACCAATCCGACGGTACATTTTCGGCATCGCGTATGCGTGTTATCCATGTGAACGATTGCCGTGGCCGCATACAGCGACACAAGAGTAGCATTGTAGCTTGGAAATCTCGGAACGTATGGGGCGACCTTCCACGACCTAGATGGATTGTCGTGCGCCCTTCTACATCGATTTGAGTGTTGGCTTCAAGGAACCACCACGCAATACTCCCGTCATTATCATTGGGTGCATTGCGTAATCCTGCCACTTTGCGAAGTATTGGACCGAGTGCTATCTTCTGTGGCGGGAAGATTAGCAATCGGTTGTCGATGTCGATGCAATTGGACATTACAGCACCCATAGTCCGATGTACAGCATTGACAGGATGATTACCACCCACACCAACGTGTCACGGTCCATTGTCATTCCTCCATTGCAAAGAGTGTTTTCTGGCACTCACGGCAGGTGCCACTGATTAGCACTTCACGATCCTCAAGGGACATTTCGGGCCAGACATTCTGTGCCAACTCGCCCGCTTGCCAGCGGAAGTATTTCATCTTGTCGAGCGGCATTTCAGATTCCGTACCACAGAAAGGACAGTCGGCGTAGAAGGTACCATTGACGTATGTGTGTATCGTCACTGTTAGTCTCCTTTGAAGGAGCCTTCGATGGCCGCCGTTATGCGAGAGTAGGCCAGCCACACGAGCATTGTGACACCGATTCCTGCATCATAGCCGAAGGCACGTACCATTAGTATGCCAGCTATGATTAACAGTGCCCAGCGTAGGAACATCATTGCGAGTATGTATTTCACTCCGTGTCCTCCTCCCACATTTCCCCGCAGGTGCACACGTATTCAACCGTGTACGCACCGTAGCGTGCAAGCTCCATTGATTCCTGCGTCGGGTGGCATTTGCGGCCACAGCGCGGGCAGAAGCTTATCACAGACGCATCTCCTTGATTCGAGTTCTGTCAACCCGTCGTATCGCCATTGCGAGAAGGATTAGTGTCTCTGTTGAAAGGTGAAAGAGATCCGGTGGCCAGGAGCCAAGCATTCCGCAAATGGCAATGTCCACCAGCCATTCGCGGAAGTCGTATTCTGGATTTATGTCAGCCATTTATCCCTCCCGCCCAAAGGGCGACACACCAGCGGGCTTCCTTAAGCGTTGGCATCCAACCATTGTAGATTCCGCCATCTCTGGCCTGGACGAACCACGCGAAGCCTTGCTTGTCGTTGCCGATGATTTTTAGGATCATGTCTTACCCTCCATTGGAAAGATTCTAGAGCGGTTGCTAGTCCCGGGGCACAAGTAGATTTCCCGGCCAGCATTCGGGTCATGCTGCTTGTTAAGCAGCATTTTAACGCGCGGCATTTGCGCGCCCTGCGTGCAATGATTTCGCAGGAAACCCCTATCCCCATTGCAAGGGACCGCCCTCTGACAAGACTCCCCACGACAGCATACAGAGACTTTACGCCGGCCTAGTCACATTGACTAGACTTTCAGCGCAGCCTCCACTGCGGCATTGACCGCCGCAGCCTTCGCCACGATGCCAGTCAGAACCTTGACATCATTGGCGAGGATGGCCTTGCAGACCAGCTTGACGATCTCGACCGGGCACTGCGTGCCCAAGCCCTCAATGTCCTTGCGGGACATGATTTTGGGCTCGTTCTTCCGCGGCGTGCCAAGCCAGGTCGCCACATCGGCCTCCGGCAGATTGGCGTCAAGAACCTTCTTGACAGCCTCCTTGTCGAAGAGCCTCCCCTCAAGCTCACCATTGACCACGCGGTCGATGATGTTCTGCTTGGGGTACTTCTGGTCAAGCAGGCACATCCGGTGGTACTTCTGAGCGAGGCCGCGCTTCAGTCCGAACATTGACGCGAGCCTGGACTCCGTGGCACCGAACCGAAATGCCACGCGGCAGGCATTGGCGATGTCCACGTCGCGGAGATTCCTCGACCCGTAGGTCTTGAGGGTGTTCTCCTGCACGCACTCGACCACCTGGTCAAGCGGCGTGTCCCAGGTCTTGAGGATGATTGGCATTGCGTCGATGACATCCTTGCCCTGCTTCATCCTCACCGTGTTGGCCTTGAGCAAGACCGAGGCTCTGCGGAAGCAAGACGCACCCTTGTAGGTCGGCGTGCGCAGCTTCCCCTTGTCGTCCACGTAGACGGTTTCGAACGCCTTCAGCATCTCCAGGGGCGAGATGTTGACCTGCGTGCCGTCCTCGGTCTTAATGGCCTCGGACTCCGCCGATATCGGGGAATCCTTAAGCCGCTGCCACTCGGCAGACAGCCTCTTGTGCGCCTCCTTGCGCTCGTCCTCCGTCATCTTGGTTGCCATCGGACGGCCAAGATGGGACTTCCAGCCGGCCGCCAGCGCGGCCACCAGGGTCTTCTCATCCTGCGGAGTGCTGAAGAACGCACCCGCCCGTGAGAAGTTCTCTTCCTGGAACCAGAACAAGTCGGACAGCTGGACGGACAGGGTCTTTTCAGGAACCATGTTGACTCCCCCGCTACTGCGGGAATGCGTGGGAGTCCACTTTCAGAGGGGCGATCCTGGAATCGTTACTTCACGTTCAGAGCGGGACTGTCCAACAGGACCGAGAAGTCCGGCGCGTTGCTCAGCTCCACACGCCAGTGACCATCGGGGAAGGCCAGCCCCGCTATCCTCTTGGCCTCAACTTCCGATTCCGCACACAGGACACACAGGTCTTCACCTGTAAGGCTGTCCACCAGTTTGTAGTAGTTCATGGCGACCTACCTTTCCGGTCGCCCCACTGAAAGTGGACTCCCAACGCGGTTGACTGCGTGGGGAGTCTTGTCAGAGGGGCGGGGCTTATCTTACCGGATAAGCCCCGCTATCCTCTTGCGGGCTTACTTTCCGGGCGGATAGCACTCGGCGCATACTGTCCGAGTCTTGCGCTATCGGCGCGGTTGGCGCGGGGCGGGACATACTCGCGCGCCGGTGCTTTCCCGGCTTTCGGCCAACATGCGGGATGCACTCCCGCGCGTTATCGGCCGGCGTTTTCGTTCTCGGCCCGGTCAAGTTGCGACACGTTGAAAGACAGCCGCGCGCAAGTCGCATGAATACAGTAGGATAAGAAAATAAGGCTATAATTCAACGTTTTTAATGATATGCGAAAGTAATAGTATGATATAGATTCCACGATATCTAAACTGTTTTGTCAATACGGCGCATGTTGCGGCATGTTACTTGCTTCCTTACATAGTGGACAGTAACTTAATCTATATCTAGATATATCATAAAGAAAGCGGATAGACTCTTGACCTCCGGGCTAGTTTGGTGTATATTCACTGTAGAAAGGCGGTGAAAAATGGCTTTGGGAATGACGGCGCGGGAATGGCTGGAGTTTTGGGATACGGTCCTAGCTTGCGCTAACTGCCCGGAGGCGGTTGCGGAGCTTGACCGGTTGCACATGGAAAGGGCATAACATGAGAAAAGCTTACTCTGTGGCGGACGTGTCCTCTCACATGGCCGATGGTACACTAGTCTTGCGGCGGGGTCCGGCACGCAAGCCCGGTTGCGCCATGTTTCCTGCGGCACTCGACCGGGCAGACGTTCGGCGGCGGTATGCATCGGGACTGCTCCGGTTGACTGGTGCTAATTATGTTATGCTCCCGGTTATGCTGGCAACGCGCGCCGGCCGGCGCGCGGTTCTTAACATGGTGTACAAAGCGGCGTATGACTCGGCGCGCGCAACGGTCGGACAGTCGGCGCAAGCGGCCCGTTGGACTGCGGTCAAGTACACTCGCGCTATTGTGGCGCAGTTGATACCGGCGAGGCGCGAATGGCGACAGACAGAAGCGTACGCCAAGGCTAACCGCCTTGGCGCGCGCCGGGCGCATGATAACCCTACTGCAAGTTACTATACTTCAACGACGGTTGTCAAGGTTGCGCCCGTTGCCTGCAAGGTATATGGTAACGTCAAGTCTACAATGATGCCGCCTCCGGCAGTCCAGTATCATATGGGTAAGGGACTGGCAAGTATCCTCTGCAATGATAACGGGGATATCACCGACTACTAGTAGACAAGATAACGGGGCGGAGAATATCCGCCCCGTTTTCTTTATACTTAGTGTATACATAGATAGTACAAATACAGGGAGGGTAGAAAGAGAAAAAGAAATGAAAGACTGGCGAAAAGCCCTCCACCCCCTATCCGATGTAGTACAGGTACACGTGCAGCAAGCACCAAGCGCAGCTAAGGCGCAAGGTGCAGGATGAATAAGTAAGGCGCAAGATGCAATGATGCAGTAGCAGGGTACCTGGGAGGGTGGGTGAATTGATTTGAAACATCAGTTCCATATTTCTTGTCAAGAACCGTTTCAAAATTTTTTGGTAAAAATTTTGTAAGACCTCGCTCTAAGTAAGTAGGACTGTTGATATAGATTTAAATGAATCTTGTCCAAAAAGGTGTAAGTCATGGTAGACATCGCAAAAATTGAATATCCGGCAGACCCCGAACGTTGTCAGGCTATTACTGGCAATGGGCAATGTATTAATAAGCGGCATCCGGGGAGCGAGTATTGTTTGGCTCATGGCGGGAATAAAGCTGGACAGGCTCAAGAGAAAGTTCATTACCGTAACTATCTACTCGGACAATGGCAAGCCCGTATCGACCAGAAACTTGCTGCTCCTGATTTGAAGAATCTTAGGGACGAAATCGCGATACTAAGAATGTTGCTGGAGGTACGTTTCAGCAAGTGTCAGGAAGATGTAGATCTCATCATGCATACCGGTGCGATCAGCGATTTAATTATGAAAGTGGAGAAGGTCGTTACCAGTTGCCACAAGCTCGAAACAAATTTAGGACAGGTTCTTGACAAGCAAGCCTTACTCAACTTCGCAGGACGAGTCATTCAGATTATCAGTACGGTACTCGGTGGTATGGAGAATGGTGACAAACTCATTGATGAGATTGGGAATCTGATTCTAGGAGAGGTAGGAAAGCTGGGTAACTTCTCTGGTGACGAGCCGGATGCATAAATTGGAAACATTACTCTGTCAGCGAATAGCGGCGGGCCTCCGTCGGCGGAGCATCAAGGAATGCTCACGCTGGGCGGAGGAATACCGTATTATGGGAATACCTTTCCAGGGAAAATGGACATTCCTACATCATCCTTGGGTCAAGGATATGCACGATTGCAACGCGGAACTGATGATCGGACAGAAGGCCGCGCAAATGGCCTACACAGAAACGGCCCTAAATAAATGCTTCTTCGCCATAGATATTAATGGTCAGAGCGTGTTGTATGTTCTACCGGCCTCGACACCTGACGCAAAGGATTTCTCCACATCACGCTTCGATCCTGCGCTAGAGAACTGTAAGCATCTCAGACAGTTATTCACCGATGTAAAGAATATTCACCACAAACGCGCGGGCTTCGCTAATCTATTCATAAGAGGGAGTAGATCAAGAAGCCAGATGAAGAGCGTACCGGCTGGCCTTATAATTTTAGATGAAGTAGATGAGATGGTCCAGCAGAATATAAGCTTAGTCTTCGAGCGGGTAAGTGGCCAGACACAGTATCAGATTGTTATGATTAGTACGCCAACAGTTGATAACTATGGTATCAACTACTATTTCAAACAAAGCAGCCAAGATCACTACTTCTTCAAATGCCCGCATTGCAGTAGACTCACAGAACTAATCTTTCCGGATTGTTTAGTCATTACTGCTAAGGATATCAATGATCCTGATATCATCAAGAGTCATATCATCTGTAAGGAATGCAAACACATCTTAGACCATGAAGATAAAATACATTTCCTATCGATTAAGAACGCTAAGTGGGTGCCAAGTTATACAGATAGATTAAGTAGGGGCTTCTATATTAATCAACTATACAGTATGACCGTGAAGCCCTACGTTCTAGCACAAGCATACTTTCGCGCACAGCATGACGCACATGATGAGCAGGAGTTCTATAATAGCAAGTTAGGACTCACGCACACTGTTGAAGGTGCAAAGATTACCGATGCAAATCTAAATAGTTGCATCGGTGATTATAAGATGCCAAATAATAATACAAGCGGCCTCGTCACAATGGGTGTGGACGTAGGCAAGTATCTACACTATGAGATCGCTTCTTGGTCTGTGAATCAGAGAGGGTCGGACCTCAATGCCGCTGCGAGAAGCAGAATACTTAAGGTTGGCAAGGTCGAACATTTTGAGGAACTTGATAATCTTGTTAGGCAGTTTCGAGTATTGTACTCCGTCGTGGATGCTAATCCTGAAAGACGGAAGGCTTTTGAGTTCGCTAGCAGATTTTGGGGATATGCTAGGATTTGTTTTTACGGTAGAGGGATCGTCGGTAAAACAATCCATATGCATGATGAATCCGAACTGTCCCTCACGGTTGACCGGACATCTTGGATGGACTGTTCATTAGGACGTTTCAAGGCCAAGACGGTCCAGCTTCCACAGGATACGCCTCTAGAGTATAAGGAACATATTAAAGCTCCGGTAAGAGTTTATGATAAAGACCAGGATGGTAATCCTACAGGGCGTTATGTGACAGGCCATGAGGATGATCACTACGCTCACGCACATACCTATGCGGAAATAGCTCTCCCGTTAGCAGCCGGCCTATCCGCTAATCAAAACATTGATGGAGACGTGTGATGTCAATAAATGCGTTGACACATCCAGAATACGATTTAATGGCCGCTGATTGGGAGAAATTCCGATTAACGTACCAAGGTGGTAAGGCGTTCAGAGAGAAGTACCTACAGCAGTTAAGTTCGAGAGAAGATACAGACGACTTCAATACACGCAGGGAGATAACCTACGTACCGGCTCATGCTAAAGCGGCGCTCAACGATATTAAGAATGCAATCTTCCAGCGTATGACTGATATTAATCGTAAAGGTGGACCGAAGAGTTATCAGGTAGCAGTAGCCGGCGGCGATGGTGGTGTTGATTATAATAGCAATACAATGAACGGTTTCATTGGCCGTTTAGTCCTACCTGAGATGTTAAGTATGGGTAAGGTGGGCGTCTATATTGATAAGCATAGTTTGAGTGAGGGTGAGAGTAAAGCCACAGCACAAAATGTTCGTCCGTATCTGTATGTCTACGGTGCTGAGGATATTCGTTCATGGGTTTATGATAGAGATAACGAACTTATAGCTGTTCTACTTAGGGATCACGATTACACACTTAGTACGGAGTTCGGACTCGTTGGCGGGAGCATCGAACGCTACCGTCTTCTCAAACTTACCGATAAGGGCGTCGAGGTAACTTTCTATGATACAAATGGTAAGGCAGAAAGTCCGCCAGCAATCCTTGGACTGACACGTATACCGTTCATGATTTTCGACATCGGTGCTAGCTTACTTACCGATGTGGCAGATTATCAAATCGCTTTACTCAATATTGCTTCATCCGACGTTACTTACGCCATTAAGAGTAATTTCCCGTTCTATACTGAACAGTTCCATCCTAATGCAGAGATGCAAACGAGACTAGCTGATGCCTCTGAAAGTGATAGTTATCCAGGTATAAGTGCTGAGGCACAGATTGCCCGTGACAAGGAAATCAAGATCGGTGTCACTAAGGGACGCCGATATTCTAAAGGTCTTGAACGTCCTGGTTTCATTAATCCTTCTGCTGAACCTCTCCGTGTTTCGATGGAGAAACAGGAGCAGATGAAGCAGGAGATTCGTCAGTTAATCAATTTAGCCATCACAAACATCGAACCCCGTCGTGCTTCTGCGGAAGCGAGGTCTTATGACGAACGTGGCTTAGAAGCCGGTTTAAGTTACATCGGCTTGGAGCTTGAGTATGGTGAACGACAGATTGCGGAGGTATGGGCGGAATACGAGAATAGAACCAAACCAGACGTTCCTACAATCCACTATCCGCGGAAGTATTCTTTACGCACGGAAGGCGAAGCCAGAAAAGAAGCTACTGAACTCACTGATCAGGCTAATAAAGTATCTTCTATCACGTTTAAGAGGGAGGTTATGAAGGAGGTAGCTGATTTAGTAATCGGAACAAAAGTTTCTCAAACTGTTTTAGAAAAGATTTATGCAGAGATTGAGAAATCAGAAGTACCAATTACTGATTCTAAAATCATTTTTGATGATGTCGAACAAGGTATTCTCAGTAAGGAACTTGCTGCTAAGTCTAAGGGTTATCCAGAAGGAGATGTTAAGAAAGCTGACACTGAACAAGCTGACCGTGCTGCTAGAATCGCTATCTCACAAAGTAAAGCCGCAGCCAGGGGTGTTGCGGATTTAGATCCTGATCCGGGTAGGAATGCCCGGGACGATAAGAAGGGCACGCAAGGCGTGCAAAGTGGGAAAGGTGTAAAATGAAGATTGCAAGCATTACTCCTGGTGCTGCGGCTGCGACCTTAAAGAGCTTAATCTCACGTATCCCTGATGAGATATCAGTATTATTTCTACAGGCACCAGCTGCCAATTCTGGATTAATCAATTTTGGCGATGCCGCCGTCCAGCCATTTGAATTAGATGGTGGTGGTTTGTCACAGGATATTCCTTCTTACAATAGGGAAGGGCGTATCAATACGAATGAACTATATGTTAAGGGTAATGGTTCAGATAAGTTATCTGTTATGTGGGTTGGTTACGGAGATTCGGAGTAATCAACTGTGTTAGTCTTCGTTCTCGGCGCGCCAAAACAGGGACCAACTGGACCAGCAGGTTCAACCGGCCCTGCGGGTCCAACTGGTCCTACTGGTGCTGATTCTACCAAATCTGGACCTACTGGTCCAGCTGGTCCTACTGGTCCAATCGGTCCTACTGGTGCGGCATCAACAGTTCCAGGACCGACTGGTCCAATCGGTCCGACCGGACCTTCTGGAGCAGCATCTACGGTACCGGGACCGACTGGTCCTTCTGGTGCCATAGGACCGACCGGGCCATCTGGTGCCGCAGGCCCAACAGGTTCAGCCGGTCCTACAGGTTCACAAGGTCCAACAGGCCCGAGCGGTTCAGTCGGTCCAGCCGGCCCAACTGGACCTTCTGGAGCAGCATCAACAGTACCGGGACCGACCGGGCCATCTGGTGCCGCAGGCCCGACCGGGCCATCTGGTGCCGCAGGCCCGACAGGTTCGCAAGGTCCGACTGGCCCGAGTGGTTCAATCGGTCCCGCAGGCCCAACCGGTCCTACTGGTTCGGCATCAATAGTTCCAGGCCCGACCGGGCCAATCGGTCCAACTGGACCTTCTGGTGTTGCCGGTCCAACTGGTTCAGCCGGTCCAACTGGTTCACAAGGTCCAACTGGTGCCGCAGGTCCAACCGGACCTTCTGGTGCAGCTTCAACAGTCCCAGGACCGACTGGTCCGTCAGGTGCTGCAGGTCCAACAGGTTCAGCGGGTCCGACAGGTTCCGCTGGTCCTACTGGTTCTATAGGTCCAACTGGCCCAAGCGGTTCTATTGGTCCAGCTGGTCCTACCGGTCCTACTGGTGCTGATTCAACAATCACAGGTCCAACAGGTCCAGTCGGTCCTACTGGACCTTCTGGTGCAGCAGGCCCAACTGGTTCCATAGGTCCGACAGGCCCGAGTGGTTCTGTTGGTCCAGCCGGCCCGACCGGACCAACCGGCTCAGCATCAACAGTACCGGGACCGACTGGTCCATCAGGTGCCGCAGGCCCGACTGGTTCACAAGGTCCAACTGGTGCCGTAGGCCCAACCGGACCTTCTGGTGCGGCATCAACAGTTCCAGGCCCGACTGGCCCATCAGGTGCCGCAGGCCCGACAGGTTCACAAGGTCCGACTGGCCCGAGTGGTTCAATCGGTCCCGCAGGCCCGACTGGACCTACTGGTTCGGCATCAATAGTTCCAGGCCCGACTGGTCCAATAGGCCCAACAGGCCCATCAGGTGCAGCAGGTCCAACTGGTTCTTCTGGTCCAGCCGGGCCTACTGGTTCTATAGGTCCAACTGGTCCTACTGGTTCCTCTGGCCCAGCAGGTCCGACTGGCGCGCAAGGTCCAACAGGTGCGGCGTCAACAGTACCAGGACCGACCGGACCATCAGGTGCAGCAGGTCCAACTGGTTCAGCCGGTCCAACTGGTCCAACTGGTTCCTCTGGCCCAGCCGGGCCTACTGGTGCACAAGGTCCAACAGGTGCGGCTTCAACAGTTCCAGGACCAACTGGTCCAGCAGGTCCAACAGGTCCGTCAGGTGCAGCTTCAACAGTTCCGGGACCAACTGGCCCAACAGGTTCCTCTGGCCCAGCAGGTCCAACAGGTTCCTCTGGCCCAGCCGGTCCGACTGGCGCACAAGGTCCGACTGGCGCAGCTTCAACAGTTCCAGGCCCAACGGGTCCAACTGGCGCGCAAGGTCCAACAGGTGCAGCTTCAACAGTCCCGGGTCCGACTGGTCCGTCAGGTGCCGCGGGTCCCACTGGTGCATCCGGTCCAGCAGGTCCGACTGGCGCACAAGGTCCAACAGGTTCCTCTGGTCCAGCAGGCCCAACAGGTTCGGCTGGTCCTACAGGTTCTAGTGGTCCAGCCGGTCCGACTGGTTCCGCTGGTCCAACCGGTGCTTCTGGTCCAGCAGGCCCAACTGGCGCACAAGGACCAACCGGATCAGCATCAACTGTTCCAGGACCAACTGGCCCAGCAGGCCCAACCGGACCTTCTGGAGCAGCTTCAACAGTCCCAGGACCGACTGGTCCATCTGGTGCAGCAGGCCCAACAGGTTCATCTGGTCCAGCAGGCCCAACTGGTTCACAAGGTCCGACAGGTTCAGCAGGCCCGACCGGTCCGTCTGGTGCCGCAGGTCCGACTGGTGCATCTGGCCCAGCAGGACCAACAGGCGCTGATGGTCCTACAGGACCGACTGGACCTGGCATAACTGATTTCGACATAATCTTTATTATTGACGGTGGTGGAGCAGTAATAACTACTGGCGTTAAGGGTGATTTAATTATTGACTTCGCTTGTAATATAACGGCATGGACAGTTCTTGCTGATGTTAGTGGATCTATTGTTGTCGATGTATGGAAGGATTCATATGCAAACTATCCGCCGACTGTTGCTGATACTATGGTGGGCGGTAGTGGCAACAAGCCTACTATTTCTGGCGCAACTTGTGGTCAAGCGGCTGTAGCCAACTGGTCAACGGTTGCAATCAGTGCTGGACAGGTTCTAAGATTTAATGTAGATAGTGTTGCAACTGTAACGCGCGTTACACTAGCTTTGAAGGTCACACGCGCATGACTATAGCTTGGCAACAGACTGGTGTAGCAGATACGGGTACAACGTCTCTTTCACTGGCTTATCCTGTAACTGGCTTAGCTGCCGGCGATATCTTCTTACTTTGTGTAGCTTGTAAGAAGGCAGTTTATCCTAGTACACCTCTTGG
>Ga0316626_10001149_pt1 | contig 11566 bp, 10 predicted proteins | sample OWC_Aug_T1_C1_D5_FD_207656 | JGI IMG/M metagenome (GOLD analysis project Ga0316626, IMG submission 207656) | Wetland soil microbial communities from Old Woman Creek delta, Ohio, United States - OWC_Aug_T1_C1_D5_A | ecosystem: Environmental > Terrestrial > Soil > Wetlands | place: USA: Ohio...
ATCGTGGACTCATAATCAGCTCTCCTTTTGACCCCCTTTACCGGGTAACATCCATTATGAGTCAACGATCCCTTTTTAGTTATGCTTCGGGTAACATTTTTTATGACGCAATTCGTGGAGTGGTTCCGATACCATTCGGGATCGCCTGTTTTGTAGCGCTGGAGCCACTTGAAAAACCATTTTTTAGATCGCCCCATTTCGTGGTAAATCGAAACGGGAGATTTCTCTTGCAAATATTGTTGAACGGCCATCTTTCTCAAGCTTTCTTCTTCCATCGGTTCACCTCCTATACGGTTTGGGATAGGCTCATCATACCCAAAATAAGCTTTCAAGGTAACCGATGTTGTGGCACAAAAACCGATATTAAGAGTAACCTATGTTGTGGCACATCGGGGTAACTTCATAACCGATGTCCTGACACTTGTCAATTACTACTTAAAAGGTTGTATAAAGGGGCAATTTTCAGGAATGAAGAGTACAGGAAGTTATCCTCGGAAAGAGGTACGAGGAGTTCACCTACTTATCTTCAGCGGCGAGATGATCTGGGAGTTGATGATTACCGAAGGAAACTTTCATGCCGGCCAGTCGGCAAAAAGGAGAATGAAAATTAGTTCTATTGTGGGATCCTCTTTTTTTCTTAGTTTGGGTAATATGATTTTGATCACCTATTCCAAACAAATTAGCAAGAAAGATCTACACAATAAGATTAATTTTCATTGTTCTTTGTGCCGACTGGTCGGCATGCGTGTTTCAGGAAGAAGTATACAAGGGAAACTACTCTTGCTGCTTGCCAGAATTGATAAAAAGGCCATACTGAACTTTATGTCTTCATACCTTTCTGGTCAAGGAAATCAATCACGGTTTTGAGCAGGAGGTAGAGGAAACCCTTCTGCTCATGTGTCAATTTCACACCCTCCTCCCCTTCATCCCCGTTTATCCCACTATAGGCGGGACGGGGAGTTGATGGTCAAATTTTTCTTTCCAACCCTTCCCAATACTTCTTCCTGAGTTCTCTCTTCAAGATCTTACCTTGTGGATTCTTTGGCAGAGACTCGACAAATTCAACCGATTTGGGAGCCTTGTAGCGAGCAAGGTGCTGCTTGCAAAATTCCATTATCTCATCCCTTGTCGTGCGTTGCCCTTCCTTTAAAACAATGAGAGCATGAACCCGCTCCACCCATACTTTATCGGGAATACCAATCACAGAGGCCTCAGCGATAGCAGGATGCTGGTAGAGAATCTCCTCGATCTCTCTGGGATAGATATTCTCTCCTCCAGAGATAATCATATCTTTCTTCCTATCAACAATATAGATAAAACCCTTTTCATCATAGAAACCCATATCTCCAGTGTGAAGCCAACCTTGCACAATAGCATTTTGAGTTTCATCGGGCTTATGCCAGTATTCCACCATCACGGTTTTACTCTGCACGACGATCTCTCCTACCGTATGAGGTTCTACATCATTATTATTCTCATCAACGATTCTGACATGCACCCCTAAGGAGGGTTGGCCGCATGAAGTCAGCACCCTCTGCTCCTCAAGAGGCTTATCCAGGACTTGATGAGATTTTCTTGACATAAACGTTATTTCTGGCCCTGACTCCGACTGACCGTACCCCTGCATGAAAATTGGTCCAAATTTTTCCATCCCTCTCCTCAACAATTCTGCAGGCATGGGAGAGGCAGCATACCAGATCCGTTTAAGACTGCTAAGATCATATTGCTCAACATTGGGCAGGGCCAGCATGGTGACCAAATGCGTAGGGACGATATGAATATCCGTTGCCTTTTCCTCCTCGATGGACCGGAGGGTAGCTTCGGGATCGAAGGATCTCTGTTGCATAATGACATTGCACCCTCCTGCATAGAAGAAGGCCCAGAAGTGGCTATATCCACCGATATGGAAGAGAGGTAAAATCATAATATGTTTATCACCCGCTTCCAGACCTAACTCGATGGTTTTTGTTCGGGTATTTTCGATATTACGGCCTTCGGTATAAAGAGCACCCCGCGGTATACCTGTCGTACCGCTCGTATAGAAGATGAGGAACGGGTCTTCCTCTTTTACCTCTGCGTCAGGCTCCTCTTCTGAATGAGCGAATTGCAGGTCATGGAGGGAAATCATACCAGGAGCAGATGTTTCAAGAGAGATATAGTTTTTAACCTTAGGAAAGCGGGGACGCAATGGGTTCACTATTTCTATTAATTCACGGCCAACAAAAAGCGTATGGATCTCTGAATAGTTGATCAGATATTCCAGTTCACTAGCCTGCAACCGAGGATTCATTGGGGAGATGATGAATCCACCCTTCATGGCTGCTCCATAGACATCCGCGTACTCAAGGCAATTCCATGAAAAAATGCCGATCCCGTCCCCTTTTTTCACTCCCATGGAATGAAGGGCATGGATCAATCTGTTTGCCTTGCCATTAAATTGAGCAAATGTGATCCTCTCTTTACCATAGATAAACACTTCGTTTTCTGGATAAAGAAGGGCATTTCTATAAATGATGTCAGCCCAAGTTCCTATGCTGTACCGGCATAATTCTTTCAGTAAAAGTTTTTCTTCCATCTTCCTCTCTTTCCCTTGAATGACCTCAGAACCTTTTCCCTCCGCTGAGCGCACTCTAAAAGTGACTTGCCACTCTGACACTCGCCTCTTCGACCTACCGGCTCAAAATCAATGGCGTAAGTTGTCATACTTCTTCATCAGGGTCATGTACTGCTCGTCGGAAATAAATGAAACAAAAGCTTTATGGAGCATAAGCATTGCAACCTGTTTTTTCATTTGACTGGATAACAAACCACATCGGTAATTTTCATTACCCTGGCATCGGCACTGCGGTGGCGCTGTCCCTTAAACCTTGGACCTTATGTCACTCTTTTCCCTTCCATGCCTGAGCGGAGCTTCTCATCAGGGCCGGGAATGACCATCTCAAAGATAGAATCTACGCTTGTGTAGTCGTAGTAGCCAAGACGCGCTATTGGCCTGATCCTAAGGACATTCAACTTGCCGTCCGGTTGGATAAATTCGTCTTTAATGTGAATGCCAATGACCTCACCGATCACAATGTCTACCGTGCCCATCGTGCCGTTGCCGGGCAATCGAACGGTCTGATGATAACGGCATTCAAAATGGACGGGCGATTCTGCCACCCGGGGAGCTTTGACGAGTTTCGAGGGAGCCTTAGTGACGCCCGCCAGCTCAAACTCATCGACTTCGGGCGGCACTTGTTGAGCGGATAGGTTCATAGCTTCACGCAGATCATAAGTCACCATATTATAAACAAACTCCCCGCTCTGTTCAGCGTTGACCACGCTATCCTTGCGGCGACCTTTGGGTGTCTGGTTCGCTGCGAACATGACATAGGGAGGATCAAAGGTGAGATTCTGGAACTGGCTGAAGGGGGCAAGATTAGGCACACCATCGGCCCCCAAGGTTGATATCCAACCAATAGGCCGGGGCACAACACAGGATTTAAAAGGATCATGTGCCAATCCGTGATTGTTTTTTACCGGTTCGTAAAACATGATTGAATCCTCCTCTGGGGCTAAGGTGAAGTTTTCTGAAATGGGTGCTGGTTTTCCTCCGGTTATTTCCCGAGGTATCTTCTCCGGACTTCGTCATTTCCTCGCATATCCGCAGCCTTCCCGTGGGCTGCCATTTTCCCGATCTCCATGATATAGCCGCGATCAGCAATGTTGAGAGCTCCCATCACATTCTGTTCGACCAAGAGGATCGAGATGCCGCGCGAACGAAGATCCTTGATCACTCTAAATATTTCCTCCACAATCAATGGAGCCAACCCAAGGGATGGTTCGTCAAGAAGCAACAGCCTTGGACGAGACATAAGGCTTCTTGAAATCGCAAGCATTTGCTGCTCCCCACCGGACAGCGTGCCGGCCTTCTGTTTCAATCTCTCTCTTAAAATTGGGAAAAGGTTAAAAATGAATTCGGAAACCTCCTGTGTCTCGGCCTTTTTGCTTTTCCGGGGATAACCGCCCAGAAGCAAGTTTTGCAAAACCGTCAGGCGCGAAAAAATCTGCCTTCCCTCAGGAACATGGCTAAGACCCATTCGGACAATCTTATGAGGACTGTATCGGGTGATCTCTTGGTCTTCGAATAACACATCCCCCTGGGATGGGTGAAGAATGCCAGATATCACTTTTAACAGAGTTGACTTTCCGGCCCCGTTTGCCCCTAGAAGGCAGACTATCTCACCTGGGCAAATTTCGAGGGATATCCCCCTCAACACTCCGATATCCCCGTAGGTGGCATGGAGATTATCGACCCGAAGCATCATTCTGGATGATTCCCTCCTGCTAATTTCATATAATCGGAGCCAAGATACGCTTCGATCACTTTCCGGTTACAGGATATTTCATCGCAATTGCCTTCTGCCAACTTCCGGCCAAAATCGAGGACGACAATTTCGTCGGCAACGTCCATGACGAGCTTCATGTTATGTTCAACCAGCAAAATCGTCATCCCTTTCTCTTTCACGGCCAGCAGAAGTTTTTTAAAATCCTCTACCTCTGCGTCATTGAGCCCAGAGGCCGGCTCGTCGAGTAACAGCATCTCAGGTTCCGCCATCAGTGCGCGCGCAATCTCAAGCAACCGCTGATTTCCAAAAGGCAAGTTAGAAGGTGAGGTATCACCCGCTGCTCGCTCCAACCCCACAAATCTGAGTTTTTCATAGGCCGTTTCCCGCACCACAAGATTTTGATGACGGATAGTCCCCCTCAAAAAAAGCGACTTCACAAATGAGGGCTTCAATTTCAAATGGGCGCCTACCAGCAAGTTATCCAGCACCTTCGCGTTGTTGGCCGTAAACAGGCGAACGAGCTGAAAGGTCCGGGAAAGACCCTGAGCAGCAATTTCATGGGGTCTCAATCTCGTGAGGTCCTTTCCTCGGTAATACACGTGACCGCTATCCGGAGAGAGAATGCCGCTGATGACGTTAAGAAGCGTCGTCTTTCCTGCCCCGTTTGGCCCAATCAAGGCTTTGATGTGACCACGCTCAATCCCAAAACTGACATCGAAGAGCGCTGTCAAGCCGGAGAAGCTTTTGGTGATGCTGTCCACCCAAAGTAAATGCTTCCCCTTCCCATCCACGCGGCCATTTCTGCTTGCCTCATCGTGCATTCCAACGCACTCCAAACGCGATCCCCAAGACCGTTAAGGTTCCGTTCCCAAAGAAGGAGGGTTCGATCGGTACTTGGATCCGAGTAACCAATCCTTTACGTTTGTTAGGATACCAAGCAGCCCCTTTGGCATGAAGATCAGTACCAGAATCAATATCAATCCGTGGAAAAACAGCTCATAAATCTGAAATCGATACGTTACCTCAGGGAGAAGTTTAAGAAAGGCAGCCCCAAGGGCAGCTCCGTAAATCGTCCCAACTCCTCCCAAGAAAAGCATCACCAAAATCAGGATAGAGGTGAAAATATCAAAATCGTCCGGTGCGATGAATCCCATGAAGTGTGCAAAGAGAGAACCAGCCACCCCAGCAAGCATGCTGGAAATCACAAAAACATGCAATTTGTATTTTGGGCAGTCTATACCTAGCGTGCTCGCTGCCTCTTCATCAGAATGGATAGCAATCAATGTGCTACCAAAAGGGGACTTGGCAAGTGCCAAGCAACAGGAAATCACGAGAATCACAACCCCCCATACGAAATAGTAATAGTAAGTATGATCTTGAAGTGTTAAACCAAAAATCCGGAACGGGGGGATATTGAGCAGGCCGGAGGCTCCTCCAGTGATGGGGGCAAAGCATGTAATGAGTTTGACGATGACCGCGTTTAAACCCAGCGTAGCCATTGCCAAATAATAACCCTTGAGTCTCAACACCGCTCGCCCTATTCCCCATGCGACAAGCCCACTTACGAAAAGACCACAAAGGAGGGCAATGGAGGGAGAGATACTATGTTTGGCAGTCAAAATACCTGAAGTGTACGCCCCCATGGCATAAAAAGCTGCATGACCTACTGATATCTGGCCAGCAAATCCAGTGAGTAGATCAAGGCTCACGGCCAGAATCACATAAATGCCTACGAGGATCAAAACGGTATTGTAGTAAGGGCTAATCCTTCCCAGCGTGACTGGAAACAGGGCAATAAAAAGCAATAGGATCAGCCACCCTATATTCCTTTTAACTTTCACATCCCCCCATCCTCAGTTCTTCCCAATATGCCGTAAGACCGGCCAAGCAGCACAAGAATCAAAACGGAAAAAACGATCGCATCTGCGAACTCTGATGAAATAAGGCCCACGGTGTACGCCTCCATAACCCCCAACAGCAATCCGGCAATGACTGATCCGACCGTCGTCAGTCCGCCAATGGCCATTGCCGTGAACCCTTTTAACATGGGCATGGTCCCACTGATGTACCGCACAAATATCATGGGGGCTATGACCACACCCGCTAAAGCGCCGAGTGCGGCACCCCAGGCCCAGGCGAAGAGCGTAGTCTTCCAGACGCTGATGCCAACCAAGCTAGCGCCTAGGCGATTCTCGGCACAGGCCCTCATAGACAATCCCAAAAGTGTCTTTTCGAAAAACAGCCAGATGATAAAAAGAACAATAGCCGCGGCACCAATAATCCAGAGAACTTGTACCGAGAGGTAGGCGCCCAAAATGCTCAGTGCCTTACTCTTTGTAAAAGCTGGTAATGTGTGGGCTTCTCTCCCCCAGATGAGCAGCCCTAAACCCCGTAGACACAGCGAAATCGCTATTGTCATGGTGATCACTGTTCCAATAGAAGATTTTTGCACGGGTCTAATCAACACTCTTTCAATGACCACTCCGAGTCCCGAGACAATGACGATGGTCAGCAAGAACCCAATCGGCATGGGTATCCCCAAAGTGGTCAGGGCAATCATGGTCAGGGCCCCGAACACAAAAAACTCACCCTGTGCAAAGCAGAGGACCCGGGAGACGTTGTAGACGATGACGAGACTAATGGCAATCAGCGCATAGACGCTCCCCAATGTAATACCACTAAACAGAAACTGTAAAAGAACCGATCGGTCAATCAAAGCCCAGCCCTCCACTGACGCAAACAGCTCTTTTCCCTATACAAAAGAACGCCCAGAATGCCGCACATTTTATGCATTGCCAGGGATTCAAGATCTTACTCTGCAGAGCAGCTTACTCTTACATGTAGAATCTGCGGCATCCTGGGCGTTTACACTTTAGAGTTATTGCAACAGTTGCCACTTTCCATTCTTGATGGTAGTGTTTACCATATCATCCAAGCGGGTGCCCTGGTGATCCTTTGGAGACATGTTAAAGACGCCATTATTCCCCACAAAATTCTTGATTCCCTCTAAGGCATCACGCACTTTTACCGTATCACTTGACTTGGCAATCCTCAAGGCCTCAGCTATCAGAGCTACTCCATCTGCCGACTGACCAGCATAATACGTAGCAGGAGCCTTGAATCGCTCCATATACTGCTTGTTAAATGCCTGCAAGACCTTTTTCGCCGGATCGCTGTCAGGAATCTGATCAACCACCGTGATCTTCCCTGCGGGCACAATGACCGTAACCGGCAGGTCGGCTACCATCTTCAGGAAGCCAGGCGATGCATTGCCGTGACTGACTAGAAGAGGAATATTCATATTCAGCTGTGCCATGTTTCGGGCGATCATGGCTGCCGGCTCACCCGTCGTAAAGGAAAAGATTACATCCGGTTTCAAGCCGCGCAGTTTTGTTAGTTGCGGCGTTACATCCGTTGCTTGCGCTTCAAATTTCTCCTCACCTACCACTGTTATACCATACTCCGGCGCTACCTTTTTCCCAATCCTGGTGCCCAGTTCACCCAGCGACCCCACAACCATCAGAAAGGCAACCTTGGTCATTCCTTTTTCCTTAAAGTACTTGAACGGACGCGCTACGGCAAATTCGGTCGGATGCGACTGGTTAAAAGAGAATGGTTCCTTCAGAGGATCGATTGCATAACCACAGGCGAAAAAAACCGGGACCTTTTTCTGGTTCCCCAAAGCAAACACTGGTGCAGCGATAGGCACAGAACCGTCACCAATGATGGCAACAACCTGATCCCGTGTGATCAACCTCTGGGTCACCATGTTCGCCTCTTCAGGCTTAGATTGACTATCATAGGTGATAAGTTCCAAGGGATGACCATCAACCCCCCCTGCCTTGTTTATCATCTCCACCCTTATCTTCGTACCCTCATCGGCCAGTCCTCCAAGCCAAGAAACAGGTCCAGTTAGAGGAAGAACCGCTCCAATTTTGTATGGTTCTTTTCCCGCTGCTTCTGTAACGGGGGGCTTATGAGTTACAAAAAGGCACAAAAGCAACACAAATACGGCGACAAGAATTTTTTTCATAACCATTCCTCCTTTCTTAGTTTTTGCATGAATACCCACCTATTACTTATATCCTCCGTATTCTTTCGTAAACTCTACCATGGCTTTCACGTTTTCGTATCTTGCCATAAATAATTGATCTCCGATTCGATAGAGTTCTTGATCCTCTTGATGTGTCCCTATCTTAAGCTCTTCTCTCTTTTGCGCTGTTGGACCATCTGATCCTTCAACTCACGCTTCAGTATCTTGCCCGTGCTGCTCTTGGGCAATGCGTCCAGGATGATGAATTCTTTTGGCACCTTAAAGGAGGCGAGGTGTCCCTTCAGGAAAGATTTGACTTCCATGGGATCCAATTGCTGACCCTTTTGTTTTAAGACAATACAGGCTGTCACTCTTTCACCGTACTCCTTATCCGGAAGACCGATAATAGAACACTCCCCAACCTCAGGTCTCTTATAAAGAATTTCTTCGATTTCTCTTGGATAAACATTTTCCCCACCCGTGATGATCATGTCTTTAATGCGGTCAATGATGTAGAGATAGCCGTCCTCATTGAATACTCCAATATCGCCACTCCGCAGCCAGCCCCCCCAGAATACGGCTTTCGTTTCCTCAAGGTTATTCAGATACCCCTTCATCACATTGGGACCACGGATGCAGATCTCTCCCTCTTCTTTGGGCCCCAAGACATTCCCCTGCAAATCCCTGATCTGAACCTCGACAATATTGACCGGAGTGCCGATAGAACCAACCACATGGCGAATATAATGGTTATAAGTCACCATACTGGCGGTCTCCGTCATTCCATAGGCCTCGTGGATATTGAGGCCGGTGCTTGACTTCCACTCCCGTACTAACTCAGCTGGCATGCTGGCTGCGGCTGAGAAGCAGTAATTGATAGACCCCAACTTCTCCTTCGGATCACCCATTTGTAGAAAACGGAAGTAGACCGTCGGGACCGCATAAAATTTTGTAACCCGAAATCGGGCGAGAGCCTCCACCGTCTTGTCCATGTCAAAGGAAGGTTGGACCACCAGGGAACCAGCGACATAGACCATAGAATTCATAATGTGGATCTGGGCAAACACATGATTGGGAGGGAGAAAACACAAAGCCCGATCCTCCTGGCAGGACCGCTCGAAATGAGAGACGTTGTGAGCAGATGACTTTATATTTTCGTGGGTCAACATCACTCCCTTAGGGATACCTGTCGTACCCCCGGTGTAAAGGATAGCGGCGGTGTCGTTGCGATCCATATCAACCGCCTTGAAGGAATGAGATCCTTTTTCGATCAGTCGATCGTAGGGGACATCTCCTGCAGGACTAACCACTTTTTCCAGGTACGGTCGGTCCTTTCGGTCACCCAGATCCTTCAACTTGTCATCAACCGTGAAAAGGACTTTGGGTAAGGCGTCGTCCAATAATCGGTTTAGCTCATCTTTGGTAAACGTAATAGGTAAAGTAATAGCAGTTGCCCCGGTCTTGAGGATTCCAAAGTAAGAGACTATCCACTCAATAGAATTGGGAGCACAAAGAGCCACGAAGTCTCCTCTCTGAACCCCCAAACCGATCAGAGCAGTAGCTACCCGATTGGCTTCCTTGTTAAATTCTAAGTAAGAGATCTTCCTATCATCTTGGAGGATAGAAAGATGATCGGGAAAATAATAGGCTGACCTTTCAAGATTCTCTGCTAAATTCATTTCTTTCTCCTTAAACCAATACGTCCCCTATATGACAATATAACCCTGTTCCCCATCTTAAAGGGATAAAAGAAACTGGACATGACCTACGATAGGGACATGTCTCTGAATTACTGGGGCGGGGTAATTCCCAACTTAACAAGCAAGCGTCGGACAAATTCCGGTCCATCTGGTTCGAACGCAGGAAGGACCCATGGCATATCCCGCAAGGTCTGCAGGATAGAAGGCAGCAGGTCAAAGGGGATAGACACAAGTTGTTGACCTTCCGGAAACAGCTTCCTTCGCTTCATACCGTGGCCAAGACCCGTCATGGTATAATTCAGTTCCCCGGTGATGTATGGATAAACAAAAATCCATGCACATCCAATTGCTGCGGAGTATTTGCTCGACCACATTTTGCCTGTTCTATAGCTCATGGCCCGTAGCAGAATTTCTGTTTGGCCGGTCTTGGCCAAAATGATCAAAACATCTGGATCAAATGGAAGTTTGCTTAACGGTGAAAAGGCAATAAAGTTAACAATACCTTTCCCAATCCTCGGTATATAATGGTAAAGCCTGCTTGCGGAACGCGTGTCTTCGAAGATTTTTAGACCGGCTCCAAACTCTCCACTTATGAAAGGCTCTGGAGCATCTGTCTGCGCTAATACATACGTCCCTGCGTCACAGGTGTGGTTTTCTTTATCAACATAAAAGACATTCCCTTCCTGTGCCCTCTTGAGCATTTCGCAAAGAGCCATCTTATCGGCCAACCTCTCGACCTTGTCCGGCCGTTTGGCCAGGAATTTGACGCCTACGGGTTGTACATCGAATTCAAATTTGTCCAAAATAGCTAAGTCTTTTTTTGTGAGAATCATTTTCATCTCTGAGGATGAGCCCATCCTAAAAGATACTCGATCCAACCTGTTTTTATTCTCGTTACCCCGTTAGAAGGCTCCGCCATTTTTAGTAGGGACGATAAAAATTAGGCTCGCTTCAATTTCTCACAGTACGAAATGGGTTAAAACCCTATCCTTTTCTAACGGGGTTAATTTCAATGGGAGTTTCCGGGGACCCATGGCGGAGGGCCCCCGGAATAATCGTTATTTGCGCGTATAAATGTTGCGCAATGGGTAGAGACCTACTTTTACCACCTTGCCATTCTGCACCTGGTCAATACGTATCTCATCAACACCCTCGACATCGCCCGGACCATATGTTAGCGGTGTACTGCTTAGGTCACCGGTGGGAAGTTTTTTGATTTTGAAGAAGCCTTTCTCCAGAACGTCACGTCGCGTGAGCTTCTCAAAAGGCACCTCTTGCATGGCCAACCGTAACGCCTCAACCTGGGTCATGGCCTCAAGGATCCCTGCCTCATACATGATGTGGGTAACCCGCTTGCTGGGGCGATACTTCTTCTGTAGGTCGTCGCAGAACTTTACCCCAGGGGTGGCGAGGTCGTCCATAGGGGGAAAGCTACCCGCACAGACATAACCGTCACCCAGCTTACCCATGGCAGCAGCGAACACGGCAGCGTGACCTGGTGAGCC